>CENS01006691.1_pt1 | contig 84158 bp, 94 predicted proteins | sample 530201 | NCBI WGS metagenome assembly CENS01 (sample SAMEA2619747, study PRJEB7988) | marine metagenome | biome: marine biome (ENVO:00000447); feature: surface water layer (ENVO:00002042); material: "saline water (ENVO:00002010), including plankton (ENVO:xxxxxxxx)" | depth 5 m | reverse complement strand
TCTAAGAAATTAAGAGAAGAAGTAGGTAAGTATGATGCAGTCATAAACTATTGCGACAAAGAGTACTGTACTTCCGACCTATCAAAGAAAGCACGATGGTCTAATACCCCTGAGCGTTCAGATAGAGTTGTAATGGCTAATCTTTTAAATATCTATGGTCTTGACTACAAAGACTATATTAAAAACAAGACAGTCACTAAGGCTATGGATGAATGGCTACTCATGTACTACTTTGCTCGGGTTGCAAATAGTGAGTACTTTAATCTTAGAGTATTTAGTAGACAACAACTTGAACAGCATGTAAACAACATAGCATGTGAATACAATATCGTAGAAGATGCAAAGGATATTCACAACAAGATTCTTAAACTAAACAATATGCTTTGTGAATTTAAGACACTATATGGTTATGAAGAACTGCCATCTGGTAAGAAATCACATAGTCAGGCAATCATCAAGACCCTACCTAAAATGGATAGTCTTAGAAAAATTCTTAAAGGTGCTATTGACAGTTCACCGATACTAAAGTATATTGTTAGTGGTAACGATGAGTTGGATATTGAGAAGATCAAAACTGATGCTCCTACAGATATTCACAACAATGGTTACTATGGTCGAGACAAATGGTTTGATAATGTTGAACTCAGCGAACTGAGAACAACAGTAGGAAATTTGGTTTAGGTTTTATTTCACAGGAGTTTAAATTATGAGCGTTCCTTTTATGTGGGTTGACGGTAACTTAACGGTGATCTTAAAAAACAAGGCTCACCAAGTAATTCCAGATCATACTAATTACAAGTTGATTCTGGAAGCACTACCAACAGCAACAGAAGATGAGTTGCTAGAACTGGTAGACATTGAAAAAGCGGTTGCTACTTTTAGTCAGGGACAAGTATCAATCGTAAATGGTAAGGTGATGTTTGAGGGTGAAGAAGTTCACGGCAGCATCAGTAAGAGAATTATAGAATTTATGAGTAAAGGCTTGCCCTTTGAGCCTCTTGTAAAATTCTTGGAAAATCTTATGGAAAATCCAAGTATGCAGAGTCAGCAAGAACTATATGATTTCTTGGAACATGAGAATCTACCTGTCACTGAGGACGGATGCTTCCTTGCATACAAAGCAGTAAGTAAAGACTTCAAGGATAAGTGGAGAGGCACATTTGACAACCGTGTTGGTCAAGTCTGCGAAATGCGTAGAGCAAAAGTCAATGACAATCGTAATGTTGGATGCTCACAAGGGCTTCATGCTGGAGCATTGAACTATGTTGCGAATTATGGCAACGTAGATGCTGGTGACAATATTGTGATTGTTAAAATCAATCCTGAAGATGTTGTCAGCGTTCCTAGCGATTGCAACTGTGAAAAACTTCGTACTTGCAAATATGAAGTAGTAGGTCTTTATCAGGGTGAACTACCAAAACCTCTTTATAAGGCTGAATTTGAAGCTGATTCCTACGTTGATGACGAAGAGTACTCAACAGTGTATGATGAGTATGGTGACGATTACTGGGATCAGTTTGAAGATTGCGATGAAGAAGACTTTGACGACTAAACTTTACAAGGAGTAGTAATTATGAAAGACCCTGAACACGAAGAATGGGATGACGACGATTATAATTACTATCCTGAATATAGTTTTGAGCCGCATGAGTTTAAATTTGATTGGGCTAGTTGGGAGAAGTGGTTGAAAGATGCTCTCAATGATATAGTCGAGAAAGATGGTAGTTGGATTGTTGGTGGTGGTGATAATAAAAAGTTTCCTGTGAGTGATTCGTTCTCCAAAGATACAGCGAAGTCTCAGTACTTCCTGTATCTGGGGAACAATCATTTTGAGGAAGAAGTGTGGAAAGTATCTTATTTTATTAATCATCCAATAGACATTATGTGGAAAAACCATATCGCTAGTCACGCATCGCACTTTTTAAAACAACCAGTATACTACAAAGGTCTATTTGATATTCTAAATTAAGAGGCACACCATGTATGACGATGATGAAAACTACGACGAAGAAAAAGATGGTTACTTAGAAATATCTAATGTTGATAAATTAGTTAATTTTAGTAGACGATTGGTTTACTACAACTTTGATGATGAAAGCGAGAAACTATCTGATTCAGACTTCTTTGAAAAGGTACAAAAAATTAAACAAGAAGATATGCCTGAACTAGACAAGTATCTGCCATTTGAAGAAGCTAAAAATATAATGAAGTCGTTGGTGGTCAAACGTAGACACAAAAAAACTAAAGTATCTAAATTATTTATGAGAGAATCTGATTATGATGAGGTTCTAATACAACTAAACAAACGAATGGTTTCTAATATTGTTTTAGGTTTAGTTAAAAAGGGTGTTGTAGATTCAGCTTTTGATAGTGAAAAAAACGATTTTATATTTTGGGTAAAGGATAAATACGATGAGTACGACAATGAAAGACCTGAAACCGACTAACGATTTCAGTAATATTAGTTTAAAATATGTATGTCCCGAATGTGATTATGACCATTGGTTCTTTTTAAGTGACCTACAGATAGAAGGTGGTTATAGAAGAGTATGTGATGTTTGTCAAAACATATTAGAACCTGACCCTGTAGATACGGTAGAGATTATTTATAAGGACAGACCAGCACCTACTAAAGTAGAGATGGTAGAATCTGTTCTGCAAGAAGGTCTAAACACAATGACATTAAATGCTTGTAAGCATACATTGAGAACATTCGGCTATTATGATAAAGATATTGAAGATATGATTCAACAGTCTTATGAATATCTCAAAGAAAACGATGCAACAGCATTAGTAAAATATGCAATAGAAAATTTTGGAGGTTAATATGAGCGAGAACACAATGCGTCCTACTACCTTTGATGACATCTGTGGTCAGGATGGTGTCGTTGAACGTCTGAGGATTATGACTACGGGCTGTAAAGATTCGGGTGAAGTAATGCCTCATGTTTTAATAGACGGGCCTCCCGGCTTAGGAAAGACGACTATATCGAGTGCCATAGCCAACGAGATAGGTACTAATATGTACACAGTCAATGCTGCTAGTGTTCGTAGTCCTAAAAACCTAATACCCTATTTATTAAATATGGAATCTGGATCAATTTTGTTTATTGATGAAATTCATCGACTTCCAAAACTAGTAGAAGAATTTTTGTATCCTGTAATGGAAGATTTCAAAATTGATATGCTTGTAGAAAACAAACCAGACTCAATACAATTAGAAAAATTTACTATGGTTGGTGCTACCACTAGTGGTGGAAGTTTAAGTCAACCTTTTTATGATCGGTTTACAATCAAAGAGCATCTATCTTTTTATGACCATGATGTACTAGCTAAACTGGCAGGGTCGAATGCAAATAAGCTAGGATTAAATCTAACAGAAAATGAGATGATAGAAATTGCTAAACGTAGTAAAGGCACTCCTAGAATATTAAACGCTAGATTACAGTGGTATAAACACTACACAAACTATTACCCAGAAGTAACAGACATTAATAAGGTGTTTGAGAGTCAGGGTATTGATTCAAATGGTTTTGATGCCAATGACATCTCTTACATCAACGTATTAAAAAAGAACAGGTGTACCCCTTTAGGTTTAAATAGCATCGCTGGTATGACAGGTATAGCTACGGAAACAATAGAGAATAGCATTGAACCCTACATGGTAAGAATGGGTTATGTGCTTAGAACCAAAAAGGGCAGACTATTGGGTAGTATCAATACATCTAAAAGTCTCTAAGTTTTTATTAAAGTACATTTCTCTTAAAAGATATTGTTGTTCCGTATTAGGTGAATGTGATTGAGGGCTAATGTCTGCATTAAAACCAATTAGTGTAAACCGAGATTCTGGATACCTATCTTTTAAATATATGTATGTCCATAAGCCTGTACTTATTTTTGCAGGTGTGTAAAATGGTTTTACTAAATGTTTTAATTTAGTCTTTAACAAATAATGTTCTTTAGACATATCACCAAAATGATGTAAATTAGAAATGTCTATATTGTATTCTTCTAATAACCTAAAAAAAATATCACAAAAAGCATGACCATCTCGTAAATGGTAAAATCTTTCAAAGTTAAAGTCATTAAGAAGTTCTAAATTTCTATATGTATGTCCACCTTGATGACCACCTTTATTTAAGCACCTAAAGCATATCCACTTTCTTTTAAAACTACTAACAGATTCAAACCATTTTAAAGGTAATCCCAAATTAAATAAAACAAATACTGATTGTTCATTGTAGTCAGGATGAGAATATAAAAAATTATCGAGATCACCATATCTATGTTGATAACGATTAGCGAAGATGAAAAATCTTTTAGGTTTATCTAATTCATTGATAACTAATGTATTAGTTTTTGTAATAATTTTAGGTTTTATCAGATTAAACATCTCTAACAATATCTTCTATGTCAATACTTACATCATAAATCTCTAATATAACTGATTCTTGTATCGCGGTAAATTTGTGCCAAATATTGGGTTTAATTGATAGTTTTTCATTTTTTCTTAAAAACACATCCCTTTTACCAGATTCATCCCAAATAGTAACATTAATAAACCCGCTTTCAATATAAAAAAGATTTGTTTTATGCTTATGATAATGTCTAGAACTTTGTCCTCCTTTATTAATAAAAGCCCTATGGACTGTAGTAGTCTCATTATTGAAAATAAGTTCAGTAGAACCCCATACTTTTCTAGTCATAAGCTGTCTCCTATCTTCTTATACACTCTTAACCAAAAAGTTCATTTAAGTGTATTATATATTAATCTAAAAGGAGTTTACTATGAAAAATATATTAATTGCATTATTGTGCTGTCTTTTTACTACTACTACGCTAAGTGCTAATCCGCCTATTTTTAAGACAGATTATAAGGATGCTGTAAAAGTATCAAATGCATTAGACCAAGATTTAATCTTAGTTTTTACCGCAAGTTGGTGCGGCCCATGCAAAAATCTCAAAAATGATCTAACAAAATACTCTGATTTATTCAAAGATACCACTATATGTATTATAGATATAGATAAAGACCCTAAATTAGCGGGTAAATACGGTGTAAATAAAGTACCCTACTCTATATTTTACAGTAAAGGTAAAGAAATTAAGAGATTTACGGGGTATTCTAATATGGATAAATATAGAAAGTAATTATGGATACTTCGACAATTATATTATGTTCTGTGTTGGTGTGTAGTTACATCGTGGTATTTTCACTAGGAGCAGGGCTTGGATACATTTTTTTACAAAGAGGGAGTAGTCTGCAAGATTTCGCGGCCCCTACAAGTTTTTTGAAAAGTCAAGGTAAACCAACACAAAAAAGTAATTCAATAGAAATAGATGACACTAAGGTAGTCTTGAAAGTTGACACTGATGGACTAGAGAAAAAATTTGATAAAATAGCAGACTCTAAACAAGTCAAAAGCGATATATCAAGTTCAGTAAATAAACTAAAAAGTATGAAAGGTAAATAATATGATTGGATTAGATGTAGGCACAAGTTTTATCATTGCTTCATCCTATAAGGGAGATGATATATTATTTAAAGATTTTAGAGACGCATTTTATGTAATCAAACCTACAACTCCTATTGCAGCAAAGATGGTGGAGAAAGGTTTGAAAGGCAAAATATTTATAAAAGATACAGATGGTTCGTTTGTAATTTTAGGTAAAGATGCTATAGAAAAAGCAGTAGAAAGAAATGAAACGGCTCGTCGCCCTATGTATCGTGGAGTAGTGTCTGTAAAAGAAAAGAACGCTAAGAGAATATTAGCATACATTTTAAAAGAAGTAGTTGGCAAAGCCAAGAAAGAAGGAGAGAAATTGGTGTTCTGTGTGCCTGCTCAACCTGTAGATCAAGAAGATGATGATTTTGATGTTGGCTATCACGAAGATGTAGTTAAAACTATTTTATCAGAAGTAGGTTACGATGCCCGATCAGTCAATGAAGCAGAGGCATTGTGCTATGCTGAACTAGAAAGTTGTGATTATACAGGTATCGGCATCAGTTGTGGTGCTGGTATGACTAATGTATGTGTCATGTTAAATGGTGAACCAACAGTAGTCTTCAGTACTACGAAGTCAGGCGATTGGGTAGACCGCATGAGTGCAGTTGCTACAGGAGAACCTGATAGTGTAGTCCAAGTAGAAAAAGAAGGTGGTAAGTTTAAAGTCGGAGAAGCAAATGATAGTCCTGTACTGAGTGCAGTAGCTTCTTACTATGAAAGGCTTATAGAATATACAGCTAAACAATTATCGGCAGCATTGTCTGGTCATAAGTCTTTACCTAAATTTAAAGACGATATTAGAATTGTTGTTGCCGGAGGCACTTCAAAAGCCGAAGGCTATGTAGAAAAACTACACGAAAAATTATTAGAAGCAGACTTTCCACTTAATATTGAAGTAGTCAAACACGCCGACGATCCTCTACATTCTGTATCTAAAGGTTGCTTGATAGCCGCAAGCATATTAGAATAATGTGGCCGTTTAGCAAAAAAGTTAGATATGCAGTTAGATCACCGGGATGGTCTAAATTACGAGAAGAACACATAAAAAAACAACCCTATTGTCAGGCTTGTGGTTCTAAGAAAAGGCCGGAAGTACATCATATTGTGCCGGTTCACTTAGATCCCTCTAAAGAGCTAGATCCAGACAATTTAATCACCTTATGTGATAAGTACTGTCATTTTATCTTTGGACATTTAATGAATTATAAAAGTTGGAACGTAAATGTAATAGAAGATTCTAAGGTGTATTATAATAAGGTAAAAAGAAAACCCTTCAAATGAAAGGGGTATTTGATGAAATACCTTATCCTTGCACTATTGTTGCTTATGCCTGTTCAGGCTTATTGCGGCACTATCGACCCTTCTGTATCTGACGCTAAGTACGTCGAATACGGCAAAAAATATGAATGTGTATTACCTATTGTCGGTGTCTTAGGAGATAAACTAAACACTCAATTCAGAGCATCTTGTGTGGTTATAGACGAATATCATATATTGACCGCTGCACATATTGTTCATGATACAATAACTCAACATGTATTATATAAGAATAAAGCATATCCTTGTTCTTTGGTAGCGGTTCATGGCGACTATGAAGGTCATAAAATAGGATATAATGATATAGCTATAGCAAGACTAGCAAGACCACTAAAATTAGATTATTATCCAGAATTATATACTGATAAAGACGAAACAGATAAGGTCTGTGGTTTGTCTGGATGGGGGCATCATGGTAATTTTAATAGTGGATGGATAAGTACTTTTGATAATACTAGACGAGCTGGCTCCAATATTATTGATGGAGTAGATAAAAATGTATTACAATATTCAGTTCACACATCAGACAAAACAGAATTAGAATTTCTAATATGTCCTGGAGATAGTGGAGGTGGATTATTTATAGATCAAAAATTAGCGGGTATTCATTCATACGTTTATGCAACAGATGGAAAGAGTGATTCCGATTATGGGGATGTAGGGTGTAGTACAAGAGTTAGTGATTATATTGAATGGATAAGTAAAACAAAAGAATTAATTGCACAAATTTTAGAAGAGGTAGATAAATGAACAGAAGAGAATGCAAACTTTTACCACATATATCTCAACCTTTATATGGTTTAAGTCCACATGATATCCAATTTTTGCCTTGGGCTATAAAAAGATTTGATGTGCAACATGCCTGGAGATATTCTCAAGGTGAAGATGTAACTGTCGCTGTAATAGATACAGGAGTAGATTTAAATCACATAGATATCAAACATAATCTTTTACCGGGTAAAAATTTTGTTGAAGGCAATCTTAATCCACAAGACGTTAATGGTCATGGTACTCATGTTGCAGGTACTATAGCTGCTATTAATAATAGTTATGGTATGGTTGGGGTTGCACCCAAAGCTAAAATTATACCTATTAAATCCTTAGGAGACAGTGGTAGCGGTTCTATGAGAGATGTTGCTAATGGAGTAATGTGGGCTGTGGATCATGGAGCAGAATTAATTACGATGTCTTTAGGGTCTCCTTATCCTTCTAGAGCATTAGAGCATGCTTTAAGATATGCCGTAGATAATAAAGTTATAGTTTTCTGTGCTGCTGGTAATTCTGGTAATTCCACAGACATAAATTATCCGGCTAAGTTTTCGGAAACAATAGCTATTGGATCAATAAATCACTCATTAGGGGTATCTGACTTTAGTTGTTGTGGAGATACACTTGATTTTGTGTCTCCGGGAGAAGATGTAATTAGTGCGGCTCCCGGTAATAAATATGCTAGATTATCAGGAACCAGTATGGCTACTCCCTATGCTGTAGGTTGTGCAGCACTATTATTGTCATTAAGAAAAAAACAAAGTAAAATTACAGAACTTAAACATAAAAATGGCTATATACAAGAATTTTCAGAAAATGCTATACCACTACAAGATAGATATGCAGGAGATAGAAGATATCAGGGTAATGGTATAATCGTACCTAAGATATGATTAACACCCTCTGCATCATTATATAGTCTTACTATGGGTCAAGTCAAGTAGTAAAATTTTTAAAAGACACTCTTGACATTAGGGTTTTATGTAAATATGATATATGTAGAGTAAACGAGGAATTTACAATGCAACAAGATAAAGAAGATAGACGGTCGAACTATAAACAAAAAAGTTCCAAGCAAAATCATAAAGATATTGCTGTCGAATCCAGAGACAAAAATAAAATAACAAAAAAGTTCAAGCATAGAAAAGCAGAAATAGAACAAGACGAACTCTGGGAAGACTGGCAAGAACAATATAGATAATTACAATGAAATATATTGAAGAAATAGAGCCAGGAGATATTTTTATCTGGAAAAATCATAGATATGTTCTGTCTACTGATTACAGACCATACAAGAATGGAACCACCCGTCACATGTCTGTTTCTCTTGATACCGGAATTTGTAAATGGTTTCAATCTAGTGAAATGATTACAATATTAGACTTATATTATAGAGATAAAGATGGTAATATACTTTTAGTTAAGGAATTTAAAGATGACTCTAATAAAAATAAAAACATTTCTTAAGTCTTTATTTTTCCATGTGTGGAGTGGATTTCCTAAAAGTACTCAAAAAGAAATTGATTTTAGATTTAAGATTTGCACTCAGGAGTGCGATATGTATAATATAGAAGACAGCACTTGTATGATGTGTGGGTGTAGCATAAACCAAAAAAAGATATTTATGAACAAGTTAGCTTGGGCAGATCAGGAGTGTCCTCAAAAAAAATGGTCAAAAATTGAAAGATAGTTATGGTTACAAAATCTATAAGTCCACCAATATACAATATCGTTTCTAAGAGAAATATTTTTCAAGAAACTAAAGATAGAATTAATTCTAAACAAAATGGAGCCACAGTGATTATCCCTCATGTGTGCAACAATATAAATGTATTCAATGGAGGTTTTGCTGCGGCTGTTGCTAAAGAATATCCAATAGTTAAAGAAAACTATTCTGTTTTAGGTACACAAATGAAACTTGGTTACACACAATTTATAAGTGTTGATAAAAATCAAGATTATGGTTATGAAATTATTTTTGCAAATATGATTGCTCAAAATAAACTTAAAACAATTAATAATCCCAGACCTCTTAATTATGCGGCCTTGACACACTGTATGTCTTATGTTAAAATGTATTCTAAGCAATATAGAAAAGACAATGAAAATCTTAAAGTTGAGATACATTGTCCAAAATTTGGCAGTGGTTTGGCTGGTGGAGATTGGAGATTTATATCAGAACTTATCAAGGATTCTTGGTCAGATATTAGAAATATTTTTGTTTATACGCTATGAGGTAATTATGTATTGGGTATTTATTTTTTGTGCTTGTGTGGGTATTTATAGAGGACTGACAGATAAAAGTGGCAAAGTACACAGAAAAGACAACAAAGACTTCTTCGAACTATTATATTTAAAATGAAAAGATTAAAAGGACAAAGAGTATATCTAGCTGGCGCTATGGATCGCGTTATAGATAGAGGAAAGGGATGGAGAGAAGAAATAACTCCTTTCTTAGAAAGCTTAGAAGCAGTGGTGTTTAATCCTATTCTAAAACCAACAGACATAGGATTAGAAGACAATACCACACACGATCATAAAACTAAACTTAAAAAACAAAAGAGATATGATGAACTTGCTTCTGTGATGAAAGTTATTAGGTCTGTAGATTTAAGACTAGTAGATATCAGTGATTTTATAATAGTTAATCTAGATTTAAATATCCATCCGTGTGGAACTTATGAAGAAATTTTTTGGGCAAACAGACAAAAGAAACCTATTATAGTACATTTATCTCAAGGTAAACAACACACACCCGATTGGTTGTTTGGGGTTATACCACACCAAATGATTTTTTCTGATTGGAACGACATATATGGATACCTTGAACATATTAATAGTTCAGAAAATGTCGTTAGCTACAACAGATGGTATTTCTTTAATTTATAGCAGGAGCAGTTATGACGAAAGAGTATATGGATGATAAACAAATAAGCTTTGGTACAGACAAGATTTATATAAGAAGAAGTATGCTTGAAGGTAAGGGTGTTTTTGCTAAACAAGATATCAAAGCTAATGATTTGATAGAAAGATTTTCAATGATACCGCTACACTATAGAACAAATTATCAAGGAGACATGAGTCTTATCAGTGTCTCTATAGTAAAAGATGATTGTCCATGTGAGGAATGTAAAAAACATGGCTACTCTATGTATCTACCTCAGGGATATGCATCCGCTTATAAAATATTGGGTGAAACATTATCTAATGCAACACTTAAATGTAATTATCAAAAATATTATGGTATGGTAATGGCTACAAAAGACATTGCTAAAGACGAGGAGATAATTATACCAACAACGCAATCATACCATTACAAACACTATTTATTACCTAAGGCTCGATTAGACTCTTTACAACAACCAGAATCTTTATGAAATTAGAACTTGACACCAAACTAGATTTCAGTGATGTTTTAATTAAACCCAAAAGATCTGATCTAAGTAGCAGATCGCAGGTTTCTTTGAATAGGATTTTTAAATTTCCTCATTCTAATAGAGAACTTAATTGTGTCCCAATAATGGCTGCTAATATGGATACAACAGGTTCTATCACAATGAATAAAATACTGTCGGGTTTCGACTGTATAACATGTTTACATAAACATTATAGTGATAGTAAACTACGAGAGCATTTTGAATTTCCTAGACAGTATGCTTTCTATTCTATGGGTATATCTGAACCAGACATGCAAAAGTTAACGTCTGTATATGATAAATTACAAAAAAAGCCTAATTTATGCATTGATGTAGCTAATGGGTACAATGAAAAATTTGTGTCAACAATTAAAAAAATCAGAGAATGGTATCCTGATATTATTATTATGGCAGGTAATGTCGTAACTCCAGAGATGACAGAAGAATTAATATTTCATGGAGGCGTAGATATAGTCAAGATAGGTATAGGTTCAGGCAGTGTATGTACTACTAGACTTAAAACTGGTATTGGATATCCACAACTTTCTGCTATTATGGAATGTGCTGACGCTGCCCACAGTGTTAGAGGACATGTATGTAGTGATGGCGGTTGTACTGTTCCGGCAGATGTATGTAAGGCTTTTTGTGCCAATGCTGATTTTGTAATGCTTGGGGGTATGTTAGCAGGCACAGATGGTTGCGATGGTAATTGGAAGTATAATATGCACAGAGAAAAAGAATCATTACAGTTCTATGGTATGAGTAGTAGACAAGCTATGACAAAGCATAGTGGAGGCGTTGCTGATTATCGCACAAGCGAAGGTAAGTGTGTCACTATACCGTACAAAGGCGAAACAGCAGATACTATACAAGATATTTTAGGAGGACTGAGAAGTTGCTGCACATATATTGGAGCAAAAAATATTAAAGATATGGGTAAAAATACAACATTTATTAAAGTTAATAATACACATAATAGGATATATTCATGAATTTACACTTAATGGCCCCCATTGGTTTTACGGGTTATGGTTATGCTAGTTATAATATACTGTCTAAACTTTTTAATGAACATAATGTGGCTTTAACACCTATCGGCCAACCTAATCCGGAAAATGAAGAACAAGCAAAATTAATTAATGCGTCTAGCAATCTTGTTAATATGATACCATATGATAGTCCATGTTTAAAAATTTGGCATCAGTTTGATCTGTTAACCAAAGTAGGATCTGGCAGATATATTGCTTTTCCTTTTTTTGAAGTAGATAAATTTAACCAAAAAGAAATTCATCATTTAAATTTTGCTGATGAGATTATTGTTTCTTCTGAATGGGCTACTCAAATTCTTGAAGATAATAACATAAACAAGACAACTCACATAGTACCTATGGGTGTAGACACAACCGTATTTAATCATACCCAAAAAAACGAAACTCAAAACTATGTATTTATGACTGTAGGAAAATGGGAAAAACGCAAAGCACATGATACGATTATAGAATGTTTTAATAAAGCTTTTACTGCTAAAGATGATGTAGAATTATGGTTAGCGACAAGTAATCCATTTCTTAATAAGGAAGAAGAAAACCAGTGGTTAAGTCTGGTGGAAGAATCTCCATTACGAAATAAAATCAAAGTTTTCCCCAGAATGCAGACCCACGCCCATCTTGCAGAATTAATGTCTTATTCTAATTGTGGTATTTATATTTCTAGGGGAGAAGGATGGAATTTAGAACTATTAGAAACTATGGCTATGAATAAGCCAGTAATAGCTAGTAATTTTTCAGCCCATACGGAATATTGTAATTCTGATAATAGTTTTCTTATAGACATAGACGAAAAAGAACTGGCAGTAGATAATAAATGGTTCTTTGGTAATTCTCAGTGGGCTAAAATCGGTCAAAATCAAATAGATCAAACCATAGAACATATGAAACATTGTTATAAAAAGAATATACAAACTAACGAAAAAGGACTAGAAACTGCGGAGAAATTAAGTTGGGAAAATAGTGCTCGTAGATTAGCCAATGCTATTCAACCAGCTATTGCTGATACTCTTGTATAGAATTATATTGGTGTATTACAAATAAGATATCTGACTTATTCTTTTTAAATAACAGGACCATAAAATGCCTTTACCTAAACAACAACCCGATGAAAATAGACAAAAATTTGTGTCTCGTTGTATGAGTGACCCAAAATCTAAGGAAGAGTTCAAAGACACAAAACAGCGTATAGCCTACTGTGTTAAAGAAGCTAAGGAAGGCAGTCAGAGTTCTTTAATAGAAGATGTTCAAGATCAACTATTGCTAGCTAACGCCACTTGGGATGACGAATGGAATGAGTTTACGTGGGAAGTTGAAGTATCAGAAGTGTATGATGAAGATGATAAAGTATTAGGCGCTGAATATCAAGGAAGAAAAGTTACTCTTAACAAACCTTTTCTCACACCAAAAGGACCAAAGAAAAGAAGTGTTTATGTAAAGAATGAAAAAGGTAATGTAGTCAAAGTTAACTTTGGTGATCCAAACATGAAAATTAAGAAGTCAGACCCGGCTAGACGTAAAAGTTTTCGTGCAAGACATAATTGTAGTAATCCCGGACCTAAATGGAAGGCCAGATATTGGTCATGTAAAGCTTGGTAAAATATTATGACAAGACTTATCGCTAAAATAGACTCTCAAATTAACTTAGATAATATTAAGTATAGTCCTAACTTTAATTATAAAGAATCTCCTTATGCTTCTATGGAGTTTCCCGAGGTAGGTAATATAGATATATATAATATTGTAGATAAACCTCCTAAAAATTCAAGCCAGACTACCAGAAGTGAATTGAAATATCTACAAAACATTACTACTAATAGGACTAGAACAGAAATAGATTTAGTTTATATGGTTGACGATGACCCTATACTTTTATTTGAAGAAGTAATTAGTAAATATAATTTAGATTTTCCCAAACCATTTTTCATAGCGATATATTACACATGTGCTATTGCTATTATAGATCATTTAAAATTCTATTATAATAGACCAAGACCATATCAACTTTCGGAATATTATGGTGTGTCTATCAATAGAATAGTCACTAAAACACACAAGACTCCTGCATACCCTAGTGGTCATACAATGTATGCAGCACTGATTGCAGAGATATTATCTGATAAGTACCCGAAACATAGAATAGAATTTGATAAGCTTGTTGATCTTTGTGGAAAAGGCAGAGAATTACAAGGAGTACATTATCCTTCTGATAACGAAGCAGCTAAAAAAATTATTAAAGCAATTTATCCAGAACTTAAAAAATACTATATAGGAGTAGGTCATGAGTTATAAAAAATTATTGTCGGGTGTAGAAAAAGAATTAAAAACTAAAGCAGAAAACAATATTACAGAATACAAAAAAGATTTTCTGGAAATGAATATCGGTTCACTAAATGCAATTATGCGTAAAGCACAGTCTATCCTAGCTGATCTTGAAAACCCTATGGTAAAAAACAACTTGACAGAGAGTTGGTTACAGGGTAAAATTGCTATAACAGAAGATTACATGACAACGATTCATGATTTTGTAAAGTATGTTCCTTCTGATGACGATAAAGAAGATATGGCTCCTGCAAGTTTGTGGGAGAACATAAGAAAGAAAAAGCTTCGTGAAGGTAAGAACTATAGACCAGCTAAACCTGGAGATAAAGATAGACCAACGCCAGAAGCTTTGAAGAGGGCTCAGAAAAAAAGTAAATAGTTAATTTTAGACCTAAAGGATTTTGATAATGGAAAATAGACAATTTGAGGATCTCAATACGTACCTACTACTAGCAAAAAAGGTTATTTCTAAGTTTGCTCCCAGTTTTTATAGCGGTCTTAGAAAAGAACTTTTATCTAATGAAGAAGCTATATCAGACATTGCATCTGCTCTCATGACGGCAGATTGGAAGTGGGATAAAGATAGGACAGGATATAATGGACAAAAGAAAACCAGATATTCCTATCGTAATCAGTGTGGTTTGTGGGCTATCAAAACATATGTTACCAATAAGTATAAGAAAAATAGTTGTAATCTTTCTATTGATAGTATAGCTAATGATGAAACTAAAACCTATGCATCTAATATACAAGACAAGTCTTTTTCAGATCCCTATGAAATTGCTTCTAGCAAAGAACAAGCAGAACAATTAAGTACAACAATTAATAAACTTTTAGATTCTCAAATTTTGTCAGATAAACAACGTAATCAAATTAAAAAATATTACTTTGAAGAAAAAACTCTTTTGCAAATAGGGAAAGAATATGGGGTTACGAGAGAAGCAATTAGACAAAATATTCAAAAGGGATTAAATAGAATTAGAAATTATGTTTGATTTTATTAAAAATATCTTTGGTCGATTTAGAAAGCCAACCACATATAGACAACAAGAATTGCCAGAACAAAAAAAACTGGCTTCTCTAACTATAGAAGTCAATACAGATGGTACAATGAACATCTTATGTGATTGGCCAGATTTCAATGAAGACAATGTGGAAAGTATAAAAAATGTTGCTCATTATTATGCATTATCGATACATGCTTTATGTAATGGGTATTTAGAAACAGATATTATTGATACATTAAAATGTTATGATAAAGATAATGTATTTAACGCACTATTTGCACACACTACTTTAGTAGAACTTGTAAATGCAGAAAAATTATCTAAATGGAAAAATACTGACACAGACAGCCCTATTGTTTCTCCCTTAAATGTATTTAAAACTGAAGAATAAATTGCTACTCTGTGATTTTTCTTTATGATATAGTATGAGTGAAAATATCTATGATTATCGTATAGTCTGGCAAAAATGGTCCGACCCATTGGGAGAGGACGATCTAGACCTTATACCTGAAGAAGAAATAACTACTTCAGAAGATATTGGTGGTATATTTTATGATGATGAAGGTAATGCTATTGACGCTGATCCCGAAGCAGAAGGTATGGAATTTTTTAAAAAACCAACAAAAGTCATTATAACTCCTATGGGTGTTATACCATATACAGACAATACGGCATCTAATAAAATTTTTAATTTTTGGATTGGACACACAAATTTTGATTTAAATAATGGTATATGTAAAATGATTGAACTACACAGAGGCATAGAAACTTTAGATATTTTTACCAGATATCGTTTTAGAATCGGTATCGGTAAACTGTTTGAGGGTGGTGATGTTATGTCCTCTATTAGCGAAAAAATAAATGAATACCTAAAAAGAGATAAATAGATGGTTCCTAATAACGCAGACAATGACCTTCATAACATACACAATATGTGCATAGACCCAAAAGGTAGGGAAGTGTATCTACATTCTAGCTTTGATTCAGAGGAAGAATCTGGGGTAGAGTTTAGGTCTGCAATAATGTTTGAAAAAAATATTAGATATTTAAATCAATTATCTAATGAGCCAATCCTAGTACATATGCATTTACCCGGAGGAGATTGGCAAGACTGCATGGGTATTATGGACACTATTAATGCATCTGCTTCAAAAGTGTTTATACTAGCATACGGAAAAGTAGAATCTGCCAGTAGTATATTATTTCAATATGCGGATCTTAGAGTGCTTATGCCTAATACTCACATGCTTATACATTACGGTTCTTTAAGTATTGATAATGATCACAAAGCTGCTAAAAGTAGTTTTGAATGGAGTGAAAAAGAATCATTAAAAATGATCAACATATTTACTGATAGATGTATTGGTAGTCCAATAGCTAAAGAAAGAAACTGGAAGAAACATATTATTAGAAAGCACATTATGTCTCAACTAGATAATAAAAGCGATTGGATTTTAAATGCTGAAGAAGCGGTCTATTATGGGTTTGCTGACGGTGTATTAGGAGATAGGAAGTTTAGTACAATAGATAAACTTAAAAATAGAAAACGATAAAATGTTGCGATATGTTGAATATGGATATTACGATTTTTCAAGCAACGAAAAAGAAACAAAAGATCAAATTTTAGACTCTATACAATATGGTCCTTCTACTATTTCTGTATTGCCTCAATATGTTAAGTTTATAAAAAAAAGTATGCCTCGTCATATTAAATTAGGTACTATTATAGATTATCCTTTTGGTTTGTCTGATTATGAAGAACGAGAAAACGCTGTTAAAAAAGCTATAAAATATGGCGTAGATTCTGTGGAAGTAGTATGTCCTAACCATGCATTGTGCAACAGAAAGTACGATAGGTTTAGATTAGAGGTTGACGTATTTAAAAAACTTTGTATTGATGCTCAAGTAGATTTAAAATATGTATTAGAATATAAAACTTTTACTCTTCCGTTATTACATAAAATTGCTGATATATTATATACAAAAAAATTAGGAACTTTTTATCCTTCAACTAGCTATTCTTTGGATGGTATATCTGACAACATATTAGTCAGTATGTTATTACTAAAAAAGAATCCACATCTTAATATTATAGTTAATGGTCAGGCATGGACTGATGCTCATTTGGAATTAATATTGTCAAATGAACAGATTTTTGCCTATAAAACTAATAATATCCATATGCTAGAAAAATTATCTCATAAAATCAACTTTTTGGGGTAAAAAGTACTGTATATATACACAAACCTTTAAGGGAGAAATAGAATGGCCACAGTACAATCAAACGGTTCTAGTGCAGTAACTGCCACTAGTACTGTAAACAATGCAGGCACAGCATTAGCAGGCGGTACATCTGCCTCAACAGTTGATAAGTTAGCATTAGGTAAGAGCTTTACTGGCACAGCTTTTGCATCATCACCAGTTGACGATGGAGAAGCCGATAAAGCATTATCTGGCGGTACATTTGCTTTTGATGGTGGACGAGGAGCTATCCAAAGAGTTACAGAAACTCTTGCTGGTGTTAGCAAACCTTTCCTAGTCAATGCAGCAGGTGATACTAAACATGATAGAAGTATTGCTCGTCAAGAGCAAGTCAGCACTGTTAGAACCACTACTTCAATTCGTGCTGGTGATTTCAATCCCTTTGGAATTGCTAACCAGAGAAGTAACTTCAGTAGTGCTCCAACCGCTGCTGTAGATCAGTTCTTTAGTATTTCTGCTGGTACTTTACAGGCTGGTTCCTCAGATACCGCTGCAACACCAACAAGAAGTGCTCCCGGTGAGTTCAGCTTCATGTATGGTAATCCAGTACCAGATTCTAAGGATTACTCAGCTAAGAATACCTAATATTTAGTGTATTAACTATTTAGAGAGGCCAGGGATGTGAAGGCATCTCTGGCTTTTTTCATACAATTACCTTGGAGCAAAACATGGCAGATCCGAATTCTTTAGGTCATTTTTTTGAGAACTTTACTGTATCTATGGTTAGTGTTGTTATAGCGCTCATAGGTTTCTGGACTACGTTTGTAAAAAATTTAGTTAGTCGCAAAGATGTTCAGGATATGATACAAAATCAAAGCCAGTATATGAAAGATAGAGAATTTATTATGGATAGATTAAAAGACCATAAAGAAGATAGTGCTACATTATTTAAAGCACTAAGTAAAAATACAGAAGTAATGAGTGAACTTAAAGTTCAAATAGCCCTACTGAGTAAAACTTTAGAAGCCCTAGAACATAGAATAGAAAGGTAATTTATAATGGCCAACGATATAGAAAGAATAGATACTGGTGCTGTCATCAAGAATGGCACTTTAGTTTTAGGTGGTTTGCCGACAGGCCCACAAGCTAATATGAAAAATAACGATAATGTTACCAATAAGCCAGTTATTGCAGACATTGAGGATAAGTATGATACTAGATTCGATGATCCTAGATACTATGCAGGAGATGCCATTACATAAGGTGAGATAAATGAAAATCAAAGGATACCAAACTAGTGAATTTTGGTTTACGCTAGTAAGTTTTATTATTAGTGGATTATTTATATTTGGAGTAATTACAGAAGCAGATACTAAAGATGATTTAATTAGCGTATCTACTCATGTAGTAGAAAGTATTATATTGCTTGGAGGGCAATTTGCCCTCTTTTCCAGATATAGATCAAGGAGAAGAAGAGAACAACAAGAGAATCATGAAGTAAGTAAAGAGCTAGAGGATTATGTAGGGGTTGACAAAATTTATAATAAAATTAGTATAAATACAGCTACTATCGGTGAACTTATACAACTACCACATGTTGGCCCTGTAACAGCCAAGAAAATAGTTGAACATAGAAAAGCGAATGCTTTTAAGGATCTAAATCAACTAAAAAATATTAATGGAGTAGGCGAATCTAATTACGAAGATATAGAACCATATATTGAACTATGAGGTAAAAAAAATGAGCGATGAAACTACAAAAGACTTAATTCGTAAAGAAGTAGAAAATTTAATAGTAGAAACTAAAAAAGCAGTTTCCGATGTTAAGAAGTTTGCTGTTAGCGAAGTCTGGAAAATTCTACAATTATTAACTGCTGTTATCATTCAGTTGATCGAAAACTTTGCCACAGAACTTAGTGGTCCTGAAAAGAAAAAGCTAGCACTAGAATTAATTGGTGGATTTTATGATAAAATTTTTGTGCATGTAGATCTACCTTGGGTTCCATCAGTATTAGAACCTATCATTCATAGTCATGTTAAAAGTTTTTTAATGTTGCTTGTAGGTTCAGGTATTGATGCTATGGTGGCTACTTTTAGACAAGTTGGTGTTTTCAAACCTAAAGAACCTGTTAGCGTACAGCAAAGCAGTAGCGTAGTCCAAGACTTTATTAATAATCTAAAATCAATCACGGGGAAATAAATAATGAATTTAACACAAAGTTTTGAGGAGTTTAGTAGTGGTTTAGCGCCAATGGACTTGGCTTTATACGCTGGAATAGGTATTATAGTCTGGGTTTTGTTTAAGGATAAACTTAGTCCAGTACAAAAAATTATTAAAGACTTGGTTGATAAGGTTAAAAAGAATGCTCCGTCAGTACCGGATTTACCAAACTTTGTTAAAGAAAAAGTAAAGTCTGAAGATGATAGTCAATTATTTTTTGACTTAGTGGTTTCTTGGAAACAAACTAGAGACCTAGCAGAAAAGAGTGGTTGTGAAAAAGCCATAGAAGTTGCCGATCAAATGTTTCCATATTTAAGTCCTACAATCTGTGAACCAAAAGAGGAGACTAAAGATGCAGAATAAACTGCTGCTGTGCATAGGAGCAATATTAGTACTTATAGGATTTTTTAAGCCTGATTTGACTAGTATAACTTTGCCAGTAAATGTTAACGAGCCTGTTTGTAGTGTAGAAAACTATGTTACCGATGCTCCTGCTGATGAGTCCTTATTAGAAAAAGCTAGAGTGGTTACAGATATTGTTCAAAAATCTGACGATTCCACTCGCAAAGGCGACTGCTTAAAGTTGTCTGCGTTGTATGCTGACATGGCTACTCTTATAGAATTAGATGACGACAAAATTATTGTGGATACTGCATCTATTAAAGAAGCTAATAGTATTGCTGGTAAAATGTTGAGACTAGATATCAAAGGTAAATATCCCGATCTAGCAGAAGCTGCAAAAGACTTAGTGAATGCAGGTATCGGTGACGATGATGTATTGCTAAATCCTAAACTTAGAACTAAAGCAGCTGAATCTTTTAGAGCATTATCATGGGCTTTTTATGAGGGTAGTAAATAATGCCAAGATTCACACCTGATGAACTATATAAAAATTATCGTGACGGTATGGCTGGGTGCTTATGGGAAGAACATATTTTTGAAGAACTGATAGAAACTTCTAGATATGCTTACTTCAAAGACGGAGCCAGAAAAATCAAGAACAGCGGCAAAGGCAAATTATCAACACCCTTCAAGTCTGTTTTAAAATTTGATAAAAATGCGTATATTGAAAGACAAACAACAGGAGATTGTGTCTCTCATGCTACACGTAACGGTTGTGATTTAACCAGAGCAGTAGAAATTGATATTAAGGGAGATAAAGAAAGCTGGATTGCTAGAGGAGCCACAGAAGCTATATATGGATGCAGAGGTCATGGTGGACAAGGTATGAGTTGCAGCCGTGCTGCAACATTTGTTAGTCAAACCGGTGGAGTATTAGTTAGAAAAAATTATCCCGGTGTTGCAGACTTTAGCAAATATAATGGTAGTATGGGTGCTAGATGGGGAAGTAGAGGACTACCAGATAAAGTAATTGATAAAGCTGATGATCACCAAGTTAAGACTGTATCTTTAATTAAAACAGTAGAAGAAGCTAGAGACGCACTTGCTAATGGGTATGGTTTAAGTGTGTGTAGTAGTTATGGATTTTCTAATAAAAGAGATAGTAAGGGCTTCGCAAGAAAAAGTGGGTCATGGGCTCATGCAATGTCATGGACAGCTTGTGATGACACAGGTAAAGAACCAGCTTTTCTAGTACAAAATAGTTGGGGTAAATGGAATGGTGGAGGACATCCAGAATGGGGTCCAATTCCAGACGGTTCTTTTTTGATCCATGCAGATGTAGCTGCTGGTATGTTAAGACAAAATGGAGCCTATGCTTTTAGCGATTTTAACGGGTTTCCACCGCAAAAACTACCTGATTATGGTTTTGTAGATTATTTATAGTTCACAGGTGTATTAAAGTAACATATACTCTCATTTTCTAAGAAAGGTTCATCATGGCAGATCGTAAAATATCGGAATTAGCTGAAGCAGCCAGTGTTGCCAGTGGGGATGTCATGATATGTGTGACAGGAGTTGGGGTAGGTGGAGCTACTCTTGCTACTAAAAAGTTTCCATTGTCTGGATTATTAAATCATATTGTTGATGTTAACGCTATGGTAAGTGCCAATACAGGTATTTTCATAGTGCCTAACCTATCTACTACAGCACAAAATACTATAGAAATTAATACAACTGGTTTAGCATATTCTGACCATACACACGTAGCAGCTGACGTTACTGATTTTGCCGCTGCTGTCAGTGGTGAAGTTCAACAGCTTATTGCAACACAATCAAATGACATTTTTGCAGTCGATAGAACCACTGTGACTAGTGATTTATCTATTTCTTTAGCTGCAAATTCTAAGTATGTATGCCAATTAGGTACTATATTATTAAATAATGAGGATTCAACTACTATTTCTGGCTTTGTAGAAATTACTGGTACAACTAGAGTAAATAATCCTACTCAAATGTATGGTACTTGGAACTTATTAGACACTAATTCTAGTACACAAGCCGTAGTGACCAATACGGTTAATGCTATCAGTATGTCTGGTGCATTAACAGACAGTTTAGATTCTACACTTAATAACAAGGCTATTACTCTTGTTAATAATTTTGTGGTTGAAACCACCAACAATGAAGCCGATACTGCCACATTTAAATTTGCTCATGATAGCTCAAATTCAGCAACTAGTGGGGTATTGCAGAAAGGTAGCTGGTTTAAAGCCGAAAAAGTTATTTAAAAGGATAAACTATGGCTGATAGTAAAATAACGCAACTGTCGCTATCGCCATATGCGTTAGATAAAGATCTTATAGTGGTGGTCACAGGACACCTTGAAGAAGGTGCTTTTCCTCGTAATGTCAAGATGCCACTTTCTTACATTAGAAGATATGTAGTAAGATTAAATCTATTAACTAGTCCACAGTCAGGAATTAGTACTTACTATAATAGTGGACTCAATGTGCTTACTTTGCAGCATACTCCTCTTACTGGCAATCTAATGAGGTATGACTATGCGGAAAACTTACCGCATGACCAAACTATTAGCACTACTGGTTTGAATGCTATTCAGGGAAATAATATTGATATAGTATTTAGAAATAACGATCCTGCATCTATAGCTATGGATACTAAAGATGGGGCGTGGTATGATGGATTTGATAGAGATGCAAACTTAGGAGACCCTTATCATTCTGGAATTATATCTACTACTGGATTGAACGCAACCGATGCCAATTTAATGAGAGTAGACTATGAAGGGGCTTGGCCTCACACTGGATTGATATCTCAAACAGGTTTAAATATTATTAGAGGAAACTTAATAGATATACAATTTCAAAAAACGTCTGATGCTGCATCCGCTATGCAGAGCAGGCTTGGGTCTTGGCCTATAGGGTTTGCAAAAGATAGAGATTTAGGAGAGCCTTATCATTCTGGAATCGTATCTGTTACAGGATTAAACGCATATAGTGGTGGATCTTGGGGTAATTTAATGCGTGTTGATATTGATCATAGTCGATGGCCTCATAGTGGTATAATCTCTCAGACGGGATTGAATGCTATTAGGGGTAACTTGGTTGACATACAGTTCTCTAGTACATCCGAAGCTGCTACAGCTATGCATAACAGAGATGCTGGTTGGCTAAGAACATTTAATACAGGTAATCATCTTGGTGATAAATATCATTCTGGTATTATATCTATTACTGGTGTTAATGCCCGAACTGAAAATTTATTAGTAAAAGAATATGAAGACACTTGGCCATATACAGGAGTATATTATAACACAGGATTGAATGCTAGGGCTGGTAATCATATTGAAATTATGCACAGTACTAATAGTGATGCTAATTTCTTTTATCCTGGTATCATGGGAGAGAAATATCAAAGTGGAGTAATATCAGTAACAGGATTAAATGTTTCTCAAGCTACTGGTAACTTGATAGTTAATCATATTGATCCCAACTGGCCTCACAGAAATATTTTACATACAACAGGTTTAAATGCTTATAGTGGTGCTCCTTGGGGTAATAATGTTAGAGTAGATTATGGTAGCCAATGGCCATACAGTGGAATTATTTCACAAACAGGTTTGAATGTTATTCGTGGTAATCTGATAGATATTCAATTTGATTCTACTTCAGATGCTGCAACCACTATGCATAGTACAAATGGACCTTGGAATAATGCATTCAATAAGTCTAGTCATTTAGGTAATAAGTATCACTCAGGTATTATATCTGTAACAGGTCTTAATGTAGACGGTGATGGCGGTAATAGAATCACGTATAATATTAGTGATGATTGGCCTTATAAATATTCAATTGATGCTACGGGTTTAAATATTGTTGCTGGTAATACTTTTGGTAATGCTTTAAATGGTATAGGATATAATATTGAACCAAACAATCATCATCGTTATGATTTGTTTTCGCTAAATAAAACTAAATATACTAGTCTTTATCAAAGTTTTACTTTAAGTGGTAATCGAACTACTGCACATTATATGGATAGCAAAGCTATTGTTAGTTATTGTAATGCTAAAAATATGAGACCTAATGACAACTTAACTGTGTTAGCAGAACTAGGTATTAGATTAGATGACAATTGTATAAACGTTTGGCTGCCAACTGTACCCGGTTTTGGTAGCACAAATGAACAAAAGACAAGTGAATTATCATCTGCTGCGGGAAATCCAGAAGATTGGGAACCATATTCTGCTTTTATAGATAATGCAAATTATCCTATAGAAGTTCAAATTACTATTAGTGGTAATAGTTATACTTCAATGGATAGATATCCAATTACATTTACTACTAATCAAAACGTCTCTCATAACTATTCTACTGAACCCGGTAAAGTTGAAGGAACCGAAGCAACTGCTTTTGGTACATTCTACCACGTATATGAAAAACACAGAAGTAGTAGTATGTCAGGTTTGTTAGGTTTGAACTATTTTAATATGGATAATCCTACCACTAGTGAAGTTTTAAACTCTAGAGATAAGACTAATAATCCATATATCTTAGGTGGCAACAGAGCCATGACACTTAAAGGCATCGTATTTCCTAATATGAATTCTTCTACATATAATCCTAATGGGTGTGTAGCTATTCAATATAGTTTAACAAATCCAAAATTTACTAGAACCTACAGAAAAGCAGATAATAGTACGTTTGTAAGCACACATTTCCCAGCAGCTATACAATTAGATGTAAGTCCTCTTAGGTATCTAAAGTGTGAAGTTATGGAACAAGCACCTACAATTACTTTTATGACACAACCAGTTGACACATTATCTACAGATGGAACAGCAACAATAACTGGTGTAGCCCAACTTAATGATTACACAGATCCTTTATATCAATGGGAAAAAGCAGAGTCTGGAACACTTACATTTACATCAGTTGCAGGAGCAAATAGTAGCATTTTAAATTTAACGAGTCTAGATTTTGAGGATGATAACGGAGATAAATATAGATTGCGTGTTACAGCATATGATGGGGTGACAATCACAACCAGTAATATCAGTACGTTAACTGTACAACCACCACTTATTACTATGACCTCAGACCCTGATCCTCAACCTATAGCACATGATGGTACTGCAAGTTTCTCTGCTACTGCATCAGCTAATATTCCTGGTTCTCCTATTAATTACCAATGGCAAGTTAGTACAGATGGAGGAGTAAGTTATAGTGACATTACTGATGCAACAAATAATACACTTAATTTAACAGAACTAACATCAAGTGATGATGGTAATCTTTACAGAATGAAAGCTAATGCATCAGGATTTAATGAAGTTATTTCCGCAGCAGCAGAATTATACTTTATAGAAATTACTATTAGTTCCCATCCTTCCGATCTAACTGTAGCTAGAGGAACAGGACTATTATCTGTTTCAGCAACTCAAACTGCTGATAGTCCCTTTAATTTATATTATAGATGGGAAAGATCAACTAATGGTGGCAGTAGTTATTCCTACTATAATGCTGGTACAGGACTTGCTAATTTAATCTTTACTGACTCAAGCAATATTACTTATGCCAATCATGATCAAGATCAATTTAGAGTCAAGGTTAGACTACAAGGATTCGGTGATGATGTAGAAGCAACTGGTAATGCAGCTATCTTGACTGTACAAGAAATCAATATTCTAACTCAACCCGATTCTACAAATACTATTAGCGGTAAAGATCTACTCACCCCTACTGCTACACAAACTCTTATACCCACAACAGGTGGTGATGTTAATTTGTTTGTAGAAGCAACTGGCCGTAATAGTGCCGCTACTTTGAATTACCAATGGCAAACAGGTAATATTCCTACATATTATTGGCAAAGTCCAACTGTGTGGGGAGATATAGCTGGGGAAACAAATGAGCTTTTAGAGGTTCGTGGCTTACTACAAAATTCTACTTATCAATTCTATAGGTGTGTAATAGATGATGACTTAAATGGTCTTGATGATACTACTGGTATGGAAAATAAAATCTCTAATACTTGCAAAGTTACCACTTCTACATTTGTTGGAGATTCATCTGTGAGCATAGATGATAATGTTACTTTTGCTACTGTTGAAAGAGATGGCACAAGCTCACTTTCAGAGAGATCTTTCCTTACATTCTGCTATGATTTAGATCAAGGTGTCGGTTATACAGCTAGTGTCGATGCTCAAACTAATCAACAAGCAGGTATCAATTTTGGTACGGGACTTGCTCCTTTAGGACCGACAGGAATTGCAAGACTATTAGCTACACATCCAGACAGTGCTTCGGATACTGCTAGCATAGGTTCTGGACCACAATTTAGTGCTGGAGATGTGATAAATATTCAAACCACTGGTAGTGTCAACCAATATCTTGCTAGAGTTAATGTTTCAATCCCATAATATAGTGTATATATAATTGGAGGTAAACTATGAGATTTTTAGATAAAATTGCGTTAAATAGATTAATTGCTATTATTACTAGCTTTATTCTAAGTATTATTAAAATGTTCAGTCCTAATACAGATGTTGTGGCTCCTCCTAAAAAGAGAAGACCACTAAGAGATTTACTAGATAAATGGGTAAAATAATATGTTTAAATTACTTTTCGGTACAATGCTTGTCACTTCATTAGTTTTTGCTGCCACACCTAAGTATAGTACTACGGCTGTGGTTACTCTTACTGGTGGTATTGTTAAGGCTTCACTTAAAGATGAAGTTGTAGAGAAGTATAAGCGTAAAGATTGTCCTGTGTGTGAAGGTAAAGGATGGTATTTGAGTGGAGATGGAATAGCCAAAATTAATTGTCAATATTGTGAACCTTAATTAGAAAGGTAGTTGGTTATTATGAGTAAACCTAATGAAAAATTAGAAAAAATTGCTTTAGATATTTTAGGATCGCAAGAACTACCAGAAGATAAATTTGGTAGTGTAATAATGATTATTATGATGGTAGCTATCTTGGTTAACTGTATCAGAGTTATACAAGAATGTAACAAGAATAAGCAAGATCAAGATCAGCTTTTAATATACAAACAACATATTAAAGAAATTTGTGAGTATAGAGGTTGGTTTCCTAAAATGAAATTACGTAAAATGATTAGAAAAGAATTAAAACCTGAAGATTATAGAATATATGCTAGACCGCTAGTTCGTGCAATCTTTGATAAAGGAGCCCGTATCACGGATGATGAAGTTTTAACCCTAATGGAGATGATGAAGAATGATTAGTTTAATAATCTGGTGTGTATACGGTATATTTGTAGGATCTATTGCTAAGGCTATTGTACCCGGAGAAGAAAATTTTGGTTTCTTTAAAACTATAGCTCTGGGTGTAGCAGGTTCATACATGGGTGGTGCTGTACTATATCTGTTAGGCTCTTATAATACAGTAGAGCCTTCAGGTATCTTTATGGGAGTAGCAGGGTCGTCACTTGCTATAATATTATATAATAAACTATCGGATGCAAAATAAGTCAGCAATAATTCTGTGGTTATATCATACAGATTTAGCAAATGAATTTGTGGAGCTACTAAAGCCTCATGAAGAACATATAGATATATTTCTAGGCGTATGTAAAGATCATGATAATAACCAAGCTATATCTTTATTCAGAGATAACTTTTCTAATGTCTCCGTAGATTATCTGAACAATGGAGGCACAGATATTCTACCTACTTTAAACTTGTTAGAAAAATGCTATAATTATCCATATTTATTTAAGTTGCACTCTAAAAAAAATAATTGGGGTATGAACAAACAAGTAAATTGGCGAGTTCTATTGTGTAATGATATCTTATATAAAGACAACTTTTATTGGACATTAGACAGATTAAGTCAAGATCATATAGGTATTGTTGGTTCTCATTCTATGATTATGAGAGACAATGAGTATACTAATGTTGATAAGATAGCTGAGATAGTAGATATTCTTGGTATAGATTATAGTAGGCTAAGAATAAAAAGTTTTATTGGTGGTAATATTTTTGCAATAAAAACTAAATTATTATTACCGGTTATAAATGAACCCCGCCTAAAAAAGCTACTTTCTAAAGAAGTTGGACTAATAAAAGATGATAACAGAGGCACATATGTACATAGTATGGAAAGAATTTTTGGGTATATGGCGGAGTATCATAATAAAACTATATGCGGAGCACCACACAAAACTGAAATTATTTTAAATCCAAAAATAAAAGGACATAGACTACATCTAGTAAAACTTTATAATAATGAGTGTTATGTACAAGAAAACCCTAATATTTACGGTAAGATACTTAGCGATAATGATAGGTTCATAAGACTTAGTTGGCAAAATCAAAAAAAAGAAACAATAAGAATGTATAATAAACTTAACGATAAATACTTAATAAATTACGATTATGCTTAGTCCACAACAATTATATAAAGAGTACTCAACCAATCCTTGTATCGGTGGTCTACCCACCCCGTTTACGCAAATATCTGCATCAATATTGTATGATCAATTAGCTGGCAACGATATAGGTGCAGGAACACCTATGAATTTACAGCGTATTGTGAATTTTTTTAAATTAGTTAAATATCCCTGCATAGAAGATGCGCCCGGCTATAAAGATATAGAGGGAACAGGAAACAATAAATTATCTCCCACATTTAAGTTTTTACAATTATTAGATGCCGAAGCCTACAAAGAAAGACAGCCTACTGTGGCAGCAGGAACATCTTATTCTGTTAGAAATTGTTGTGATTTAACTAGAGCATGTTATCTAACAAATAATGGAAATACTAATAATTGGACCCATAGAATGGCAACAGAATATCTAGAATATTTTGCTCATAGGTCATTGCCTGATTGTTTACTAATGTGCGGCCCAGACATGATCAACAAAGTCGCTGCAAAAAATTATAGAGGACCGGGTGGCAAAGTACAGAAAGGGGAACCTATAGATGCTTCTGGTGCGTCGTCTGACGATCCTGGTGGTAAAATTCTTGCTCAGACAGTCAAAGATGATACTGGAATGTTATGCTTCCCACTTACTTCTGGAGGAAGAGGAGCGCCAGGTGCTTCCCATAGTTGTTTCACCGCTGTGGGCTCAGATGCTCCTCCACAGTGTTATGCTTGGAGTCCCTGTGAAACAGATCCTGTAACGGGTGAGGTCTTAGACCCCGATAGTCCTTGCTGTAGAGACGGCAGTATATATCATATAAATGAATGTCAAAATAGTCATGAACAATCTATTGTAGATAGAGATGTTGATTTTGCATACTGGATTAAATCAGATGACGGAACATTCGATGGCACCATAGCTAACGGCAGACTTGGAGAAATAGTAAAACATATTGGAATTTTAGAAAGAAAAATATATCATGGATATGCAGATTTTACAAATCAATGCGACGGTACAAGCCCTCCTATTACTTTAGATGATTTATTTTTAACGTACTTTCAGAAAATAAATGGATATTCATACGAAGCTGACGTAGCCCTTTCAGGTGGAGAAATAGATAGAGTTAGAACTATGTCTATAATATTAAAAGCTTCTATAGACTCACAAGCAAATGTGACTACTGATACAGATTGGATGATTGAAAGAGTTAAGGATTTAGTACATAATGGTTATGGGGTCATGCTTTTAACCAATACGGGATTTAATAGTAATAGGGATTCTACAGGAGTATCTTATCCAGATCGTGTATTTTATCATACATATAATATTATAGGTTATGATGACACAAAAATTGATTATCCAGAATGTGTCTATGTACTACAACTACCCTTCGGAGAATGGAATAGTGGAGGACATCCAGATTGGGGCCCATTGCCTACAGGTAGTTTTTTGGTAACTGAAAGTCATTTAAAATGCTTGATAAACTACTATCCTACTAGTGATTTTTATGGATGTAGACGCAAAGTGTGTATTAATACACTTATTAATGATTGCAATGACCCTTCTGTAATAGCAGAAAACGAAGGATGTGGAGCGAACATCGAGGGCAGGTGTGATCCGTACTACTGCACTAAAGAACAAAGAGCTTGTGGTTTGTTGTTTGCTATGTCACTAGATAAAGGATTTCCGAGAAAAAATCTCAACTATGAACAGTTTTATCCAATTAATAAATGGAAAGAAATGTTAAGAAATAAAACAGCTTATTACAAACCATAGACTAAATAAATTATGAATATAGAATTATGTAAGAAAGAGCACTTGTACCAAGATATATCTTTTTCTGAGCCAATGAGAACCATTGCACAAGAAGGACAGGATTTTATTCTCTTATTAAACAATGAGAAAAACCTCAGTACTGTTAGCCTAGATATGAATAGCTCTGCTAATAACTGTATTTCTAATATTGGTAGTTTACAGATAGTAATGCCTGCAACAGACGTAAGTACTGAAAATGGTGTATCTTCGCAGGTTCCACGTAGTAGAAACCAAAATATCTTTAATATAACAACATCGAATACCGCAGAAAAAAGTTTTATCTCATCAATAAATATAGCACCGAGTGCCACTCTCAGTATTACAACACGACCAAGCCATTCGGGTTCTACAGCAATAAGAAGCGTTACTACCGACAGCTTTAAAATAAATGGCAGTGACTCTAGTGACGAACCTCATAATAATACAGTTACAATAGAAGAAATTACAGCAAACACAGGACTCCTCAATAATATATCAGGTTCTATAAGATCATTTACAGGAGGACCTATTGCAATTAATAATTGTAAATTAAGTGCTGGTGTCATTAATAGTGACTATATAAAATTAACTAATAATACACATTTAACACTAACAACTTTACAAGCCACAGGAATAATTGGCAGCGGAGCATTACCTGTGCCACAAGCAACATATAATAATTCTATTGGTGAATGGGAGTTTGGTGCTACAACCAGAACACTAGTACGATCCATAACTGCAACATCAGATTGTATATTTGATAAAGTTGCTATGAAAGCAGGAAGCATAACTATACAAGGCGAGACACAGCGAGATATTGAGCTGAATACTGAGTTCATTCAAGATTTTCGGTGTCAGGGATATAATAAAATTTTAGGATCTATTCAAGGAGATACAGAACATGTTCAAGAAATTATCTCTCTTGAAGGAGATATAAATGCTCCTCCCACAGTTTCGCCTAAAACAATAAGAGAATATACTGGTTCAACAGTACAATTAACTTGTTCCGAATGTGATATACAAGTAAGTGATATATGCAGTTTTCAGTATTTTGGCATACCAAGATCAGGACCGAGTGTACGCTATTCAGGTGGTGCCATATTCGAAGGGGCCGTAAACATATCTGATGAACCCGATTCTAGTGACTTTAAGAAAAGTTCACGAAACAGGTCTGTAGCAATAGTTGGGTTCGGTGCTAATTGGATATTTAATCCTGTTTCATTTGGTGTTAGAATGCCTGTTCCCGACACCGTATTTATTTTAGGTGACATTAAGGCTCCAAGAGTTACGCTTGTTAATTTTGTTAATTATGGTAATATTGTTGCTACTGAAGCCGTAATTCTTCAAAGCGGAGTAAATTATGGTACTATCAGATCTCCTCGTATTATAACTACGACCAGCCTATCGTCTGACACTCTTATTAACAGTGGTGAACTACTAACATCGTTATCGGGCAATGTTCCATATAATTATACAAACCCTTTCTAGGATAATAGCTTATGAACATATCTTATACTATCACAGTTTATAATGAATTAGAAGAATTAAAAAGGTTACTACCTTTATTACAAGAAGCTAAAACAGATGCTAATGATGAAATAATTATAGTACATACTTTTAGAGAAGAAAAAGAAAAGCTTACAGATATAGATGTAAAAATTCAAGAATACGCTTCTACTATAGCAGATAATTATGTCAGATATCATTTTGATAAAAAGTTTGCAGATATGAAAAATTTTACAAACAGTCTTGCTAAAAAAGATTATATTATTAATTTTGATGCCGATGAATTTGCTTCCATTGAAACTATTAATATTTGGAGAGAGTCTATTAATCTTAACAACGACCTTTATCATTTGCCTCGTATAAATACTGTAACAGACTATACTTTAGATGATGTAAAAAAATATGGCTGGGATATTAATACAAACGGCTGGATAAATTGGCCAGATTACCAACCTAGAATATATAAGAATAATGGTAAAATTAAATGGGTCGGTAATGTGCATGAACAATTAACAGGATTTGAAAATGCAGCAGCCTTGCCAGCCAATCCTAGATATGCTATAATACATCATAAAGCTATAGACAAACAACGTACACAGAATGCACTATATGAGACTATAAAAAGATGATAGATAATACCCAAAGTGATATATGTCAAAAAAATATAAATAGCACTTTACGCAGAAGTAATATAATTAATTATTTGGTTAATACTAATTCTTTTACTAAATATTTAGAAATTGGTATATTTGATGGGTTTACTTTTAAAGAAGTTAACTGTGATTTAAAGCATGGTGTTGAACCGGGGTCTGAAGGTTTTTCAATTTCCGAAGTAACACACAAGATGACTTCCGATGATTTTTTTGATATATGTGATGAATCATATGACGTAATTTTAATTGATGGGCTACATGAATACAAACAGGTTATAAAAGATTTTAATAATAGTATTAGCTGTATCAATTCTGGAGGGTATATTTTATTCCATGACTGTAATCCTTTAGATGAGTTGTCTCAAAGAGTACCCAGAGAAAGCATATGTTGGAATGGAGATGTATGGAAAGCTTTTGTTTTAATAAAACAGGTTAATCCTACTGCTTTTGTTCTAGATACAGACTTTGGGATAGGAGTAATAAAGAATAATACTAAACTACAAAAGGTCACAGAAACATCTTTAGATTTATCTTGGGAAGACTTTAGTAAAAACAAAAAAACTTTTTTGGATTTAAGAGACATACAAAATCTTGATGAAATACAATGAAGATATCGACCATAATAAACTACTGTTCTAATGAAGAAAAGTTCATAGACGATTGTATCAACTCAGTACTAGAATTTAGTACAGATGTTGTGGTCTCTGTGTCTGATCATTTTTTTGATGGTTCATTAGAAAATTTAGATACTATACAACAAAACCAAAATAAAAACCCAAAAGCTAAATTTTTAGTTTATGAATGGGAAGAAGGAAAGCCAGCACGATATTGGCACAACTATTCTAGGTTGATAGCAGCACAACATATTCAATCTAATTGTGATTGGATATTGTATTTAGATACAGATGAAATTGTTGACACAGCATTATTTAAAAAATTTATAAAACAAATACCTTTAAATCCAAACGTCAATTCCTATAAGCTAGCAAATTATTGGTATTTTAGAGAACCTTATTATAGGGCTGACCAAATGGAAGATAGTGTAGTATTGGTGAGGTCAGACTATGCAACAAATATAAACCTAAATGATTATGGTAGGGAACGAGAACAGTTTGAATATACTAATACTCCGAGAATGACAAAAGTTGACAACACACCTATGATACATCACTATAGCTGGGTAAGAAGTAAAGAAGAGATGTTAAACAAAGTTAGGACTTGGGGACATAATAAAGATAGAGATTGGAGTTCTTTGGTTGAAGAAGAATTCTCCCGTCCTTTTAATGGAAAGTGTTTTGTTCATCCGGATTATACTTTTCAAAATACGAGTAGAAAGAATTCATAAATGTTTAATAAAGAAGATTTAGAAAAAATTAATTTGCTAGACCTATCTATATGTATAACTAATATGGAATCTAGAGGTTTTTTTGTACTACATCCGGGACAAGAACATTACCCATTATTAGCACACATAAGTACACTATACAACAATGCTCTACTATATGATATTGGTACCTATAGAGGTTGTTCTGCTTTAGCTTTATCATACAATAAAAGTAATACAATAAAAAGTTTCGACATAGTAGATTGTGTACAAATAAGAAATACCCCTGATAATATTGAATGGATTGTAGGTAATTTTATGGAACAATCCATAGAAGAAATACATAGTTCTCCATTTATTATGCTTGACATAGATCATTCCGGTAAAACAGAGAAAGAGATATTAGATTTTTTAGTAGACAATAATTGGCATGGTCATTTACTATTAGATGATATATACTTGAATAATGCAATGAAAGATTTTTGGAACAATATTACTTTAGAGAAATACGATCTAACTCACATAGGACACTTTTCTGGAACAGGACTTGTGATTCTATGAAAATTTATTATCGTATTAGTGATACAGGTTATAATAAAGTTAAACCTGACTATATTAATAATCAAAATTGTTTAAGTAATTTTTGTAAACATTTCAATCCTAATGACATACATGTGATTGCAGACAATATTTCTGATGATACATACGAGATGATATGTAAATATGTTGATGTCTCTAATATCAGTAAGGTGAGTATTGGTCATGGTGCTGGTACTTTTAACCTAGCCTTAGACGAAGCATTGAAATTAAACAATAGTCAATACGTGTATTTTGTAGAGAATGACTATCTGCATTTGCCTAATAGTTACAATATTTTAAAAGAAGGATTAGACTTTGGTATTGCATATGTTACTTTATATGACCATCCAGATAAATATTTAGATCCTAGTATTGGAGGAAATCCTTATTGTCAAGGAGGTGCGGAAAGTACAAAAGTTTACCTGACACCCTCTACACATTGGAAAATTACAAATTCAACAACAATGACTTTTGCATCAAGAGTCGAATACTTACGAGAAGATGAAGAAATAATAAGACGCTGGACTAGTGGTAGTTATCCAGATGATTTTAAAATGTTTTTGGAATTAAATAAAAAGGGTAGAAATGTACTATCCTCTATTCCTGCATATTCTACACACGGAGAATCTCAATGGTTATCGCCACTAATCAACTGGAGGAAAAGTGTTTAATAAATTTAGTTATAATACAGATGAATTTAATTTTGGCGATCTATTAGCCAAGCACTTTCGCGTTGAAAAACTAGAAAATATAAATAGTGATATAGAACTATTAGAACGAGCAAACGATCAGTCTACTGTGCATCACAAGCTATTTTATCAATGGATGGAAGAAGAAGAGTTTCGTTTGTTATACAAGAGTTTTATTCAAAAATGTATTAGGCCGTTATATCAAGATAAAATTGTAGTACAAGCTAAGCCTACTTTTCGTATATGTTATCCGAATAACATTGCAGTAGGAGAATACCATAAAGACAAATGGTATCGAGATGGCGAATGGGCAGCAGCAGTAAAAGAATTGAATGTGTTCTTACCCTTTACAAAAGCTTTTGATAGTAATACTATATGGGTAGAGTCAGAAGAGGACAAAAAAGATTTTAGTCCAATGAATTGTGAATATGGCGAATTTGTCAAGTGGGACGGTCCTAATTTGTTACATGGAAATAAAGTCAATAATACGGGTAAAACAAGAATAAGTATAGATTTTAGAATTATAGAATACAAAAACTATCAACCTAGTGAACACGGTTCTATAAATCTTGGTAAAAAATTTAAAATAGGAGAATACTACTCTGTCTATGATTAGTGTAATAATACCTTCGCTTAATACGCCTGCTGCTCTTGATCTCTGTTTGCGGTCTGCAATACAGGGTCAAGACAAATTAAATAATATAGTAGTTGTTATAGATGGTGATTTTAATAGTAATAAAGATGTTCTAGAAAAATATTCCAATCATATTAGTCCTTTAATTTTAAAACAAAATGTTGGTACTTGTAAAGCCACTAATTTGGGAGTCTATGCATCTTTATATGACAATATTTTAATTGTTAATGATGATAATGTTTTTCCAAAACACTGGGATACAACACTATCAAACATAGATATTAAAAACTCGGTAGTTGCACCAAACCATATTGAACCATATAATAGTATGTTTCGCCAATTTCATATCCATGATTTAGGCAGGACTATTGAGGATTTTGACTTGCAAAAGTTTTGGGACTATGAAGAAACTGTAAAAAAAGACTTGATAGAATATACAGGCTCCACCTTTCCTATTTATATAAATAAATATAATTATTTAAAGTGTGGTGGTTTTGATAGTGATTATCCTTCTCCTAGTGGTTTTGTTGCTGATTGGGAATTTTTTATGAAATGTGAAATGAATGGCATGAAAATGTTAAGAACATACCAACTACATTTTTATCACTTTGTATCGGTAACTGCAAAAACACCAGAGAAGATCGCTAAAGCACAACAATACGAACAAAATTGTCATCTGTTCTTTAAACAAAAATGGGGTCAATCAGCACAACATAATCCAACCAGTAACTCTAAATTATTAATAAGGAAATAAGATGCCTAAGTCAATTTTAGTAACAGGAGCAGCAGGGTTTTTAGGTTCTCACTTTGTAGAGGAATTATTGGTTAATACAGATTGGAATATTGTATGCTTGTGTAGATTAACTTATGTAGGAGACTTGGAAAGACTATTAGAAAGTTTACATGTCAGAAAACATGCAGATAGGATTAAATTAGTTTATCATGATTTAAAGTTTGATATTCCTCCACATATAGAGGAGTCTATTGGGAAAGTAGATTATATTGTTCATATAGCTGCTAATAGCCATGTTGATCGTAGTATTACTCATCCCAAACAGTTTTTTGAAGATAATGTAATGGGTACTGTCAATCTATTAGAGTGGTACAGAAAGACCAATCCTGATTCTTTATTTATTAATTACTTGACAGATGAAGTTTTTGGTCCTGCTCCAGACAATTACGACTTTAAAGAAGATGACAGATGGAGACCGAGTAATCCGTATAGTGCTAGTAAAGCTGGACAAGGTGCAGCAGGCATAGCCTATTGGAATACATATAATTTGCCTATTATCAGTACCTATACAATGAATCTATATGGGGCTAGACAACACAAAGAAAAGTTAGTAGCCAAAGCTATAGATAGAATACACAACGACGAAATTATACCCATTCATGCAAAAATGGATGGTGACAAAGTTCTGTATGTTGGACAAAGACATTGGTTGCATGCTCGTAATGCTGCTAATGCTACATTGTTCTTGTTAAAACATGGTACACCGGGGGCTCATTATAATGTCGTAGGAGACACAGAACGGCACAATGATGATCTTGTTAAGGCTATTGCTGAATTAATGGGTAAAGAAGCACGACTACAATATGTGGATTGCGATAAAGCTAGACCCGGTCATGACAAACGGTATAGTTTAGATGGCTCAAAACTCAGAGATATGGGTTGGCAACAGCCTATTGATTTTCAAACTTCTTTATTAACTACAATTGAATGGATGTTAAATGATAAGTCTAAAAAATATAACTTCTAAATCATTAGTTGCATTTGTGGATACATTAGATGATGCTCGTAGTGTAAGTAGAGCATGGGAATTTGCTAAGTATAACAGTGCATGGGTAGAAAAATTCAATACCGTTGTGTATAGTGTTAATGGTGAAAAAGATTATATCCAAGGTTTCAAATCAGAAATAGACAATATTTTAAGAAAACCAAAGGTTGAAATTTTGGAAAGTGAAAATTTGGGCCATACTTTTGGCACCTTTGATAACGATAGAAAAGTTTTTGATTATAGTAAAGACAAAGACTATGAGTATATTTGGAAATTTTCTAATGACGTTTTGGCACAACCCACTATTTTTGATGTGGAGATAGACGAGTCTAAAGATTTTTTCTATATTAATAATATTGGCTACGCTGCCTTTGCAGAAACGACTCAAAAAGAATTAGTTTCTCAAATTAAAGATCAGTCGTATTTCTATCCTCAAACAAATTATTACATTATTAAAAATAAAATAGATAAATGGTATCCTTCATACGAAGAAACTATTGACTTAAAACAACAATACCTAGAAGCACAAAAGACCAAACCGGATATAAAACCTTGGGAAGCTATACAGGGTTGTGATTGTGAGCATATGTTAAATAAAACGATTAAAGAAAATAACCTACAATCATCGCACTTATTAACAGATATTGAAACTGGAAATATAATCAATTTTGTATATACTTATAAGGTTGGAGATGGAAGCCATAAAAACGTTATGTACAATAGACTCGGAGGATTATGTCATTATCATGTTCTTAATCACCCTGTAGCAAATATACTACCTACAAAACAAACCTTTATTACAGAAGATGAGTATAACGCTCAACAAAAACAAAAAGAAGATAAAAAAACAAATGATAAAATTACACTCGACAATAATACCTGATTGTGTATGGATTGAACCAAGTAAGTTTGAGGATAAAAGAGGTGTTTTTTCTGAAACCTTTAAAAGCTGGTTTTTACCCCACTTTAAACCTGTGCAAACGAACTACAGCTTTTCTAAAAAGGGCGTCTTACGAGGCGTTCATAGGACTCCATATGCCAAATTAGTTACTTGTGTCAAAGGTAATGTATATGATGTTTGTGTGGATTTAAGACCAGATAGCCCAACTTACAAAAACTACTTTGGTGTGATTTTGCATGAAACTGTGCTTAATAGTCTTTATATACCACCATATTGTGGACACGCTTTTATAGCTATGACAGACTCTATTTTAGTTTATCAGCAAGATCATGAATACGACAAAGCTCTAGATGAGGCTTTTTGTTATAGTGACTATGATATAAACTGGCCAATTCCTCCTACAATCGTTTCTGATAAAGATCAAAACTGCTGTGACAGATAATATAAAATTACCTAAAGATTTTAATTGGCAGCATTATCTGGCTGTCAATAAAGATTTGCAAAAAGATGGAGTCACAGATGAAACAGCCGCTATTGAACATTGGCTTAAATTTGGTCATAAAGAAGATAGAGAATACTGTCCCAAAAAAGACACCTTCTCACTAATAGTAGCTTGCAAAAACAGAACAGAAAATTTAGTTAAAACTTTACCGTCTTGGTTATGTATAAATAAAATTACAGAGTACATTGTGGTTGATTATGATTCCGATGAACCCATATCAGAAAACCCTTCTTTTAAATCTTGGAAAGACAATGCTCAAATTGAAATTGTTAGAGTCACAGGCAAAGATAAATTTAATTTAGGTCAAGCATACAATCTTGCTACGGATTGTTGTACTAATAATAATATTATTAAAATAGACGCTGATCATGCGTGTATAGATCCTAGCTTTTTAGACTACTTTACAGAGCCACATTTACAGACCTTCTTTATTCATGCAGATCACAATTTTAGTAATAAAGGACTATCTGGTTTCTGTATGTTTCCAAAATCAAAAAATGTATATTATAGAGAAGATTTAAATGGTTGGGGTTACGATGACTTAGATTTTTATGCTCGTCTTAGACAAAGACCTCATCCGTTTGAAGAAAACACAAAACTCAAAGAAATTATATTCTTTGATATAGAAAAATATATTGAGCATGTAGACCACGAACCTGTTCCAGACAAAGATATTATTCATTACTCTAACAAAATAATATGTTTAATAGATCCATATGTGCAACCTCTAAGACAGGGATACAAACTAAACGATCAATCTGAAGTTGTGTTTACAAATCAAAAAACTATAGATAAAATATATTGCATTAATCTTGAACATAGAAATGATAGATGGGAATGCTGTAGTAGTATACCAAATGTGGAAAGATTTGACGCAATAAAAACCACCGATAACATACACAAATATACTGAATATAATTTAGGTTATGATCCTGTAGATCTAGAAGTTGCAATTTATTTTCATGTACACAAAGGTGCGTATGGGGCTTATCTTAGTCATTATTTATTGTGGAAAAAAATAGTGGAAGAAAACATAGATTATGCACTAGTGTTGGAGGATGATATAGACACAAACTCTGTTAACCATTTGCTAGATTCTAATTTATTAATAGGTAATTATGATCTTATACAATTGTCAAAAAGAGTGAGATTTGACAGAGATGACAATCCTGTTTTTGATGGCGCTGAATCTTACATGATATCTAAACAGGGAGCAAATACTTTATTATCACTAACACACGCTCCCTTTCTATTTAGTAAGCTAGGGGTAAAAAAATATAATAATTTAAATTATTTAGAGACTGATTTACAACTACATAATTATAAATGGTCGGAACAGCCTGCTATCACCTGTCCTGTAGACAAATTCATGGGGTATGCATGTCAAACTGATTTGCTCGATTTGTTTTTATATCCGGTAATCGATATTAATAAATCTGTAGCTAGTAATTCAGACATAGGACTGTCAGAAGGTATTAATGCTTGGCACTTTGGTCATGACGCTATTATGCATTATTCAAAACTATTAGGAGATATAAAGTGAATAGAATTAATTGGACTTCTTATTTTATGAGTATTGCAAAAGTAGTTTCTCAAAGAAGTCATGATATACACACACAACATGGCTGTGTTATTACAGATAGAGATAATCACATTTTATCAACAGGTTATAATGGTTTTCCTAGAGGTGTTGATGACAGTAAGTTCCCAACATCTAGACCAGATAAGTATCACTGGATGATCCACGCAGAGCGCAATGCTTTAGCTAATTGTCTTACTAGGCCAGAAGATGGTATAGCATACGTTACAGGACAATGCTGCAATGATTGCATCATGGCTTTATGGCAACATGGGGTTACAAAAGTTGTCATGATGGACAGTCATGGAACAAAGCTTTTCGATGCAGAAGCTCAAAAAAGATTTGATTTTTTTGTACACCAAACAAAAATAACTGTAGAAAAAGTTAGCCCAAACTTTTCTTGGGCAGCAAAAACCTTCGGTGTATAATCTTGTTAAGATAAGTAATTTTTTTCTTTATGGCCTTGCAAACTCTAACCAAATGATTTATCATATGTGTATGACAGAATCAATTCTCTACAGGCCAAAATCATAGAATTTCTAAGGAGCGAATATGTCGGCGTTAAATGAATTACAGAACTATACTTTTGTTAGCAAGTATGCACGTTGGATCGAAAGCGAAAACCGTAGAGAAACTTGGAGGGAAGCAGTAGATCGCGTTAAAAATATGATGCATACACAATATGCTGATAAAGACGTATCTGAAGAAATAGATTGGGCCTATGACCTAATGTTTAAAAAGAAAGTACTAGGTAGTCAAAGAGCTTTACAATTCGGCGGAGAACCAATCCTCAAGCGCCACGCTAAGATATACAACTGTACTAGTTCATATTGTGATCGTTTAAGATTCTTTCAAGAATGTTTCTGGTTATTGCTATGTGGTAGTGGCACGGGATTTAGTGTACAAAAGCACCATGTTGCAAAACTACCCAATCTTTCTATGAATAAAAAAGATAGACGTAAGGGAGTAAAATATAAAATAGAAGATAGTATTGAGGGCTGGGCAGATGCTTTAGGTGTTTTGCTAAGTTCTTACTTTAATAAACCTAGCGAACTTAAATTTGCTGAATATAAAGATCAATACATAGTTTTTGATTATAGTAATATTAGAGAAAAAGGCGCTCAATTATCTTCTGGTGTAGGTAAGGCTCCTGGGTTTGAGCCACTACAAAATGGTTTGGAAAAAATTAGAGAATTATTAGAGATATGTGTTGAAAACCAACAAAAGAAACTCAGGCCAATTGACGCTTATGATATTATTATGCACTCAAGCGATGCTGTATTATCTGGTGGTGTGCGTAGAAGTGCGTCGTTAGCACTATTTAGTGCAGATGATGAGGAGATGGCCAAAGCTAAAACAGGCAACTGGTACGTAGATAATCCGCAAAGAGCAAGAAGCAACAATTCTGCCCTATTGTTAAAAGACGATACTACATATGAACAGTTTTCAGAACTTATGGAATCGGTTAAAGAATTTGGTGAACCGGGCTTTATTTGGAGTGATTCTACCGAAATGACATTTAATCCCTGTGTTGAGGTTGGTATGTGGCCTGTTGATGAAAAAACAGGTAGGTCTGGTTGGCAAGGCTGTAATCTTTCTACAATTAATTGTTCTTCTGTGGTTGATGAAGAAGACTTTTATGAAAGATGCAAGGCTGCTGCGGTTATTGGTACATTACAGGCTGGTTTTACTGGTTTAGATTATTTAGGAGACACTAGTAAAGCAATATTTGATAGAGAAGCTTTACTAGGAGTCTCATTAACAGGTATTATGGAAAAGCATGAATTGGTGCTTACAGAAAAAGTATTAAAAAAGGGTGCTAAAATTGCTGTTGATACCAATAAGGAATTGGCCAAGGTGATAGGTATTAATCAAGCGGCACGGGTAACTTGTTTAAAACCCGAAGGTACTAGTAGCAGTATGCTAGGTACTAGTTCAGGTATCCATCCCCATCATGCAAAAAGATATATCAGACATGTACAGGCCAATATTTTAGAACCCCCATATCAATATTTTAAAAGCTATAACCCACAAGCATGTGAAAAATCGTCTTGGTCAGCTAATGACACTGACGAAGTTGTAAAGTTTCCTATAGAAGTTCCTGATGGCTCTAAATTAAAAAACCAACTACCTGCTGTAGAAATGCTCGGTGTTGTTAAAGATGCTCAGAAAAATTGGGTACACTCTGGTAAAAACAGATCATTATGTACACAAGATTTCTTAAGTCATAATGTTAGCAATACAGTAACCGTACAGCCTGAAGAATGGGAACATGTTACAAAATTTATTTATAATAATAGAAAGTTTTTTGCCGGTATTAGTCTTATACCTCAAAGTGGTGATAAAGATTATCCACAGGCTCCTTTTACAACGGTCTATACAAGTAGAGAAATTGTTAAAGAGTATGGGGATGCCGCGCTATGGTGTTCTGGTTTAATTGAATTAGGCTTGAATGCTTTTGAAAACAATCTATGGGCAGCATGTGATTACATTACTCTTAAACAAGAAGGAGAAAAAGATTCTGAGGATAAAAAATTATTCGCATTGAAAATGCATAGATTTGCTAATAAGTATTTTAATGGAGACTTTAAGCGTGTCACTTATTGCATGAAAGATGTATATAATTGGAAAAGATATAAAGATCTTTATGAGAGCTTTACAAAAGTTGATTATACACAACTACTGGAAACTGAGGACAATACCGTAGGAATAGAGGAAATTAGTTGTGCCGGTGGCGCTTGTCTGATTTGATCCTTTGTCCTAACGAGGTAAAACTTTGAGAAAAAGAAAAAAAAATAATGCTAACAAGGGTACTATACATATACAGGGAAATAAACAGAGTGTTGAAAAACCAGAAGATATAACGGTTGGGTTTAAAAATAGGTTAAAGCCTAGAAGCTTAAACCAAAGAGATTATATTAGAACGGTAGCAGAAAACACTATTTCCTTTTGTCAAGGAGTACCCGGTAGTGGTAAAACCCATATTGCCGTAGGTATGGCTTTAGAATACCTGTTAGATGAACAGGTTAAAAAAATCGTTATTACTAGACCTATCGTAGAAGCTGGTGAAAAACTAGGCTTTTTACCTGGTTCAGCAGAAGATAAGCTGCATCCATATTTATTGCCGTTGTTTGATGAGATAGATTATTTTTTACAAATGCATCATTTCAAAAAATTAAAATCTCTTAGACAAATTGAAATAGTACCTTTAGGTTTAATGAGGGGTCGAAGTTTTCATGAATCATTTATTATTGCTGACGAATGCCAAAATGCTTCTTATGATCAGTTAAAAATGCTGCTTACAAGAATTGGTATAGATAGTAAAATGGTCTTGACGGGTGACCTAGATCAATCTGATTTACAAAGTCCGAGACAGGGTGGTTTACAATCTATTATTGAAAGACTACAAGGTGTAGATGGTGTAGGTTTTTCTAGACTAGAGACATCAGATATCGTTCGTAATCCAATTATAGCTGATATTGTGCATAGACTATGACAAATCATGAAGATTGTTTAGTTTTAAACGCTGATTATTCTCCAATCGGTATTATCGGTTGGAGAAAAGCTATGGTGTGGTCATTTAGATATTCACACTCACAATATTCTGGTATAGAAATTATAGATCATTATAAAGACGATGTAGTTTTAGGAGCCAATGGTAATTATAGAATACCTGCCGTAGTAAGAACTACTAAATATTTTAAGTTAATAGGTCAACCTGTAGTATTTTCTCGTAAAAACCTTTTTATTAGAGATGATTATTCCTGTCAGTATTGTGGAGTTAAACTTCCTATGGCTCAATTAACTTATGATCATATAGTACCAAAATCTAAATGGCCATTTTCTAGAAAATCTGCTACAAGCTGGACCAATATAGTAACAGCATGTTACAAATGTAATGCTAAAAAAGGTAGCAAAACCGTAAAACAAGCTGGAATGAAACTTAAAAATCGGCCTCATATTCCAAGGAAAAGCAAAAAATACTTGCATGTTAACCACCAATTGCTTACTATAAGAAAAGACATTCCAACAGAATGGGAACTTTACGTTAAAGATTTTATAACATAATGCCAACGTATACATATTTCTGCCAAACTTGCAAAGGGTCTTTTGATCTAGTTGCCAGTATTAGCACTTATAAGGACAAACAAAAATGCCCATCTTGTAATGAGATTTGTGGTAGGGACTATAATGATATGCTTACATTAAGTAGTTCTGTAGTAAAATCTGATACCGAACTCCGTACCATCGGTGATCTTGCTAATAGGAATCGAGATAGATTAACACCAGATCAAAAAGCAGATTTAGATCGTAAACACACTCAATATCAAGATGATAAAGTTAAAGATGAATTAACTAAAGAATTACCTAAAGGTATGTCGAGAATAGCAAAACCAAAGTATAAACCTAAATGGAGATGATATGGCATTTTTTCAACAACAAGATAATATTTATAAGCGAGAAGCCAATATAAATGATGAAGATTTAACATCTGTCTTTTATACTTTAGTTGGTCAAGAAGATGAACTAGTAGAAGATAAGCCAATTAAATCTAGTGAAAACGATGAAGTATATGCTAAATTACTTCAAAAAAAAGACGGTACATATAAACATATGATTAGGACATCTGCTGATGGTAAACTATATAATCCAATGTCTATCTATGGTCAAGAAAAAACAAATGATTTTCTAGACAGAATATGTAAGTCTAATGATAAATTTAAAACAGTTAATGAAAAAGCCTTTAACTGGTATGTTCAGTTTTTAAGTACTAAAAATCTAGGATGGTTCCATAATGCAGAAAGAGAGATTGAGTAATGGGAAGAATTAATAGAACACAAAAATATGCTGCTATGTGGTTACATAGTCAAGGTTGGGCCGTTAGCAAAATTGCAAACGAGTTAGAATTGACGGATGCTCAAATCAAGAATGCAGTTAAAGGATCAAAAGAAAATGCAGATAATGGTATCAAAACAAAATCTTCTGTTGTTTCCAAAGATCCAAAATCATCCAACTTAATGATCACAGAAAGTAATTCTGGATCACATAAAGTTTCCGTTATGACTAAAGCTGCTTCGGAACAAGCGGACGCCATAGCAAAAGAACACAGAGCCAAACCAGCCCCAGACAACCCTAATATTTTTAAGCCATATGGTTGATGACCCATTAAAAGATATAGACCTGACAGATGAAGAACAGGCTTTTTTAGAATCCATAGGTAAAAAAATTACCGATAACATGGAGTCTGTCTCAAAAGATGTACAAGAAAATCCAGGTAAGTATTTAGATAATCCTAGAATACTTCAAGATGATCCTATAGAGCCAAGACATATTACGGATTACGACAGAGAAGTTTATGTGTCTTTAAATATAGAAATGACAGCAATAGGAGAAGATGGTAATTTTTCAGAAATATCACAATTGCTTAATAACTCATATCATATACCCGTAGCATCTGGTGTTGACTATGCTGTGAAAGTACATGAGTTTATAAATAAATTTGATCAAGGATTAGGAGATTGCGCACAAAAAATTAGCACTAAAACAGATGAGCAAAAACAATAGCTATATTTCAAAATACTCTAATGGTAAATCAGTATCTGCTGCTCAGTATATAACAGAGCTTGTTTGTGAAAGAAAAGCACAAAAGGATAAGAAGGATTTGCATTATAGATTTTGGTTATCTAAAGAATGGGAAAAATATTTTAAAAACCAAATAGGTTCTGCTCACAAACTTCTTAAGACGTATTCTGATAAGGCAATAGTAAAAGCACTCCTAACAGCAAAAGGTAAAAAAATTTACTCATTGCGAGCACCCCATCTTCCTGATATGATAGAACAGGAGCAAAAGAAGTTGGATGCTGAGAATAAATCTTTTACTAAAGAAGTTGAAAGAAAATCAGAAGTTAAATACAGTAAAACGAAAACAAAAAAGGGTATAATTTCAAAACTAAAGGATTTAGATAATGGCACTTAAAGAAGATATTAAAAAACAATTTGGTGATGAAGTAGTTCTGTCAGGCAATTCTATTGTAGATAAAGATCAAATTATTATTCCAGTAAGTCCAGCATTAGACCTTGGTTTAGGTGGTGGTATACCTGAAGGTAGTTTTGTTATCTTTACAGGCCAACCTAAATGTGGAAAAACAACATCCTCGTTGGACTTCACCGCAACTGCACTAGATGAAAAATATCAAGGTAGTTTAAAAAAGCCTCGTCAAGCGTTTTACCTAAATATTGAAGGTAGATTGAAGAAGAGAGATTTACAAGGAATAGCAGGTTTAGATTTAGATCGTTTTGAGATCATAGGTTCTCAACAGGGTAAGATTTTACATGGAGAAGAATATCTAGCAATTGCGGAACGTATTATTAATGAAATTCCTGGATCTATTATTATTATAGATTCATATTCTGCTCTGTGTACAGAAGCTGAGATTACATCCAGTATGGATAAAATGCAGCGTGCAGACGGTGCGAAATTATTAGCTAAGTTTTGTCGTAAAGTAGCGAATGTTATTCCTGTTAATAAAAATATTGTTATTGGTATTACACACTTAATGGGTAATCCCACAGGCTATGGTAAAGCATTTAAAGAAAAGTCTGGTCAAGCAGTAGCCTATCAAACTGATGTTAAGCTGTGGGCTGAACAGGTAGAAGCATGGAATGAACCAGCTACTGGACCCCAGATTGGCCAAAAAGTCACATGGAAGATAGTAACTTCTGCTCTTGGTCCGCCGGGAGGTAAAAGTGTTAGTTACTTACGCTATGGGCATGGTATAGATGGCATACATGAGTTGACAGAATTGTGTGCAGATTTAGGTATCATTAAAAAGGGTGGTGCTTGGTATACTTTAATATCTGTCAAGGATACTCCTAAGTTTCAGGGAGCAGCAAAAGTTAGAGACTATCTGACTGCTAATCCTAAAGTTGCAGATCAATTACATAAAGAACTGAAGGAAATGATGGGATTGACAATATGAGCAGGACTGTAGTTGATTTGGATGGGAGTGTAGTAAAGTTAAATCTATCTAGAGGTATTACTCGTGCTTCTAGTAGAAACACTAGATCCAAATATCATATTGCAGCAAGACAATTAATTAAAGAATGTTTTCCTACTCTACAGGTTTGTGAAGAAATTACCATACCTTTAAAAAAGGGGCATACGGTTTATTTAGATTTTTTCTTACCTTTAAATAACAAATGTATAGAAGTACATGGTGAACAACATTACAAATTTATTCCTCATTTTCATCAGACTATGATGGGATTTGCAAAACATAAACAAAGAGATAGAGAAAAACAAGAATGGTGTGAATTAAATGATATTGAATATATTGAGTTACCGTATAATGAAGATATTGAACAGTGGAAGCGGAGAATCTTAAATGACGAATACAGCAAAGACCTCTAAAGAGCAGGTCGAATTTTGGGACAATGTTTTAGACGATTACGAAAAGGGTATTGGTCTTCCTAATTATTCTAGTGATAGTTTACCGGAGGAAGAATTACAAGAATACCTAACAATGAATAGAAATGTACTTGAAAAATTAGATATAGTACAGTGTGCAGAAATTGCTTTTAGAATCGGACAATATGGATTTCATGTACAGAGAACCTTAAATCGTGAACAGGCTCGTATGAATTGGGCTGAGAATGAAATTAAAATAGTAATAGCTGATGAAATTAATAATTATAAAGGTTATGGTTACATAGAAAAATCTTCTCAAGCAATAAAACATAACGATAAAGCAAATCAATTAAATAAAATTGTTACGTTTGCTAAACAACGTATGGATCGATTAACATACTTATCGAGTTCATTAAAAAATCTTTCAGATATTCTAATTTCAATACAAAGAGCAAAAGGGATGGTGAAAAATGGGTGAAAATCTTTCAGAGAATCAGATCAAACAAATGATTGCTATGTTAAAGGGTATGCTGCCAGAAGAATCTAACAGTTCACCTGAGCCTACAAAAGAAACCGAACCTGAAGGCCCTATTAGAACTAGAGGTAGTAGAAAGCCACAATTTATTGAAAACAAATTTGATAGTATGGCAGAAAAGAATTTGCATAGAGCAGACATTGAGATTGATAAAAAATTGAATAAATATGGTCCTACTCCAAGAACTAGAAAATTCAAAACTGTAAAAGTAACGTGTAGGGTCTGTCATAAAACAGAAGAGATCAATCCTGCTGTGTTAACAGATACCCCAGAAAGATACAAATGCAATGCTTGCTCAAGGAGTGCTGGATAATGGTACTTTCGGATACATCGGCAGAAAGAGCAGTGTTGGCTGGAGTTTGTCAATATGGGGATGATGCATACCTTGATATTGCAGATATAGTTCAGGACACATCTTTTACTGTAGATAGTAATAAAATTATTTTCCAGTGTCTAAAAACAATCTTTGAGAGAGATCACAAAGTTTCTATTGATGTAGCATTAATCTTCTCTACTGCTGAAGAAATAGGTCTTTCTAATGTATTTAATAAAAAAGAAGAAGTGCAACACCTAAAAGCTATTTTAGATTTCCCTGTAAATTTAGACAATGTTCGCAAGTTTGCTGCTAAAATTCGTAAACTAGAAATAGCAAGATTATTAAGAAAACAACTAGATAAAGCTCAGGATAAAATTTTAGATGTTACAGGCACTGAGTCTATAGGTAGTATTCTGGGTATAGCAGAAGATACCGTGTTTGATTTTACCAACATGCTAAATGATGTTGATAATAATCCTATCTCTATTAGTGATGATTTAGATGAATATGTGCAAGGTTTAATAGATAATAAAGTAGATCAAGTTGGTATACCTACAGGCTTTCCGGTTTATGATCAAGCTATTGGTGGAGGTTTACGTCGAAGCACAGTTAATGTTATTGCTGCGAGACCAAAAACCGGTAAAACATTGTTATCTGATAATATGGGTTTTTATATAGCTAACAAGCTGCAAATTCCTGTATTAAATATGGATACTGAAATGACTAAAGAAGATCATATCAATAGAGTCATGGCAATGATGACAGAAATTGAGATTAATGATATAGAAACCGGTAAATTTGCTCAAACACCCAACAAAGACCTAAAGGTAAAACAGGCAGTCAAAGATTTAAAAAATACAAAATTATTTTATAAGTCTATTGCTGGTAAACCATTTGAAGATCAACTGTCTATTATGAGAAGATGGTTGATTAAAGAAGTAGGGTTAAATGAAGATGGTACTGCTAAAGATTGTGTTATATTTTATGACTATCTAAAACTGATGGATAGTGCTGGAATGAGCCAAGATATGAAAGAATATCAAGTTCTTGGCTTTATGATGACAGCCTTACATAATTTTGCTACAAGATATAAGGTGCCTGTTGTTGCTTTCATACAATTAAATAGAGATGGCATCACTAAAGAAAGCACAGACACTGCTTCTGGTTCAGATAGAATAGTTTGGCTGTGTAGTAATTTTAGTATATTCAAACGCAAAACATCTGAAGAAATTGCTGAAGATGGAGCAGATAACGGCAATAGAAAATTAGTGCCTTTAATTAGTAGACACGGCGGAGGTCTTGATGATAATGATTATATTAATTGTAATATGAAAGGCTGGTGTGCTAAGATTACTGAAGGCAAAACTAAATTAGAAGTAATGAATAATAATAAAAATAGTAATGATGGTTTTATAGTAGAGGACGATAATGCAGATGACCAAGAAATCCCCTTTGAATGATCAAGCAAAATTAAAAGTTTTGTGCGATGACCTTTGCGATAATATAGAGGATCTGTTAGAACACTTTGAATTAGATTATAAAGATCATGGTAAGATGATTAGTATGGCATGCCCCATACATGAGGGAGATAATGAGAGTGCTTTAAATTTATATGTTGAAGGTGATTCCTATAGAGGCAACTGGAAATGCAGAACTCATGGGTGTGAAAAATGTTTTAAGGGTTCTATTATAGGTTTTGTAAGAGGATTACTATCTAACAGAAAACACCAGTGGAGTGAAGAAGGAGACAAAACTTGTACATTTAAGGAAACCATAGACTTTATTACTTCTTTTTTAAAGAAAGATTTAAAAGATATAAAGATATGTACAGAAACAAGAAATAAAAACAGATTTACTAATGCTGTCAGTCATATTAAAAATACGGCAACAGTAGATACAACTAATTGTTTAACAAGAAATCGCATTAGGGGTTTACTAAAGATCCCAGCAAAATATTATGTCGATAGAGGTTTTACACCATCAATACTAGACAGGTATGATATTGGTTTATGCGATAATCCTAATAGAGAAATGTATAATAGAGTCGTAGCACCAATTTATGATCCTGATTACACGTATATGATAGGGTGTTCAGGTAGAAGTATTTTTGAAAAATGTGATAAGTGTGGATGTTTTCATGACCCAAATAATGATTGTCCCCAAGATCATCAAAAATATCTATATTCTAAATGGAAACATAGTGCTAATTTTAAAAGCCAAAACTCTTTATATAATTTTTGGTTCGCTCAAAAACATATAAAAGATACCGGTATTGCTATTTTGGTAGAAAGTCCTGGAAATGTATGGAAATTAGAAGAAAACAATATACATAATAGTGTTGGTATTTTTGGGGCAGCATTAAGTGATCGTCAAAAAATTATTCTGGACTCGTCGGGAGCAATGGCTATTATAGTCTTAACAGATAATGATGATGCTGGTAGAAAAGCAGCCGATCAAATTAAAGATAAGTGCAAAAATACATATAGAGTATTTGTTCCATCTATTACTAAAGCAGATATTGCCGATATGACTTCAGAAGAGATTGATAAGGAGATCAAAGAGTACATAAGAGGTGTAGTATGATTATAGCATTTGCGGGTAGAAAACAATCTGGTAAGACCACATCCGCTGAATTTGTTAAAAATGTTTTTGAGAGCCATGGATTAGGAGTGGGTAAAATATATAATTTTGCCGATCCTTTGAAAAAAGATGTTTGCATGAATGTCTTTGGTCTAACATATCATCAATGTTATGGTTCTGATGAATCTAAAAATGAATTAGTAGATTGTTATTGGCCTGATACAGATAAACAAATGACTGCTAGAGAAGTAATGCAATATGTTGGCACAGACGTATTTAGAAAAATACAGCACAATGTTTGGGCCAGTGCAACAATAAAAAAAATTCAACATGAAAAACCAAACCTATCAATTATTGCAGACTGCCGATTTCCTAATGAGGTTGAAGCTATTAAAAATGCTGACGGTCTGGTTATCAAACTTAATAGAAACCCGTATAACTCAACACATGCCAGTGAAGAGTCATTAGATGAAAACAAATATGATCCTGAAAACTTTGATTTGGTTATCGATAATGACAGACTAACTATTGGAAAGCAAAACGAAATTATTCATGACTTTCTAATAGACAAAGGAATTTTATCATTATAGTAACATACATTAGAAGTAGTTCATACGGCACACATTCTATGTGTCCTATGCAATACTTTATAGAATATAATTTAGGTCATAGGTCACCATCTAATAAAAAAGCAGACAAAGGAACTATTGTACACAAAGTTCTAGAAATTTTAGCTTTTGTTAAATTAAATATACAAAATAATAATAGATATTTTGAGGACGATATTATAGGCCCTGTAGATATCACAAATTATAATTTGGATCACATGACAGAACAAGTATATAAATATTATACATCTCAGTTTACACACCATAAATGGACAGACAGAGATTACAAGGATTGTCATAAGTGGGTTTATAAAGCTATAGAATATGGCGATGGAATGTTTGATCCTAGAAACAGAGAAATAGTTGAACCTGAACAACACTTTGATATAACAATAGATAAAGAATGGGCTAAATATAGTTACGATACAAAAGAAGGACACCTGGAAGGACAACTGTCTATTAAAGGTACAATTGATTTAATTACTAAAGTTAATGATAACACATATGAGGTTATTGATTGGAAAACAGGTAGAAGACTAGATTGGGCTACGGGTCAAGAAAAAACTCTAAAGAAATTACATGATGACCCTCAATTAATGCTGTATTATTATGCAGTACATCATCTGTATCCCGATATCGAAAATATTATGGTTTCTATCGATTTTATCAATGATGGTGGTATGTTCTCTGTTTGTTTTAGTAAAGATAATCTTTATCAGGTGGAAATGATGCTTAAAAGAAAATTTGAAGCTATTAGAGATACAAAAAATCCTCCACTAAATAAAAGCTGGAAATGCACTAAGCTTTGTCATTTTGGTAAAACTACATTTGAAGATAGTCCATATCTTCCAATCGTTGAATATAGAGAGGGACAGTTAATGAACATGGGAGACACAATGACTAAGTGTGAACAAATAAAACATGATGTAACCATTAAAGGTATGGATAATGTAATTGACGAGTATCAAGCTGAAGGTTATAATATAGGACATTACAAAGCACCAGGAAGTGCAGAATAACTTTGGGATAGAAAAATGAAAAAATATATACCTTTGCATGTACATAGTATGTACAGTTTATTGGACGGTTTGTCTAAGCCAGAACAAATTGCTGATCGCTGTGAAGAAATAGGTGTCAAATCTTGTGCCTTAACAGATCACGGAAATATAGCTGGAGCAATTAAGTTCTACTCTGCTATGAAGAAAAGAGGTATCAAGCCTATTCTGGGTTGTGAGTTATACATATGTGATGATGATGCTACAGTAAAAGATAAAGAAAATAGGAAATTAAGTCATTTTTTAGTATTAGCTAAAAACTATGATGGCTGGAAAAATCTTGTACGTATAGTATCAGAATCAAATCGTCCAGAGTATTATTACTTTAAGCCCAGACTAGATCTGAAAAGATTGGGTGAAATGATGGATGGTAATATGATAGGTATTTGCGGTCATTTAGGATCGACTCTCGCCAATAAACTCATGCCAGATGGTGTGATAGTTTCTGATTGGGAAGAAGTAGGTAAAAATTATATAAGTCAATTTAAAGATATTTTTGGTGAAGAAAACTTTTTCTTAGAAGCACAATTGATGGATAGAGAGAATAACGAACCTCAAATACCTTTAACAGACTGTATCAGGAAACTATCCAAAATAACAAATACAAAAGTTATATGTACTCCTGACGCACACTACTGCAAAAAAAGCGATGCGGTAGATCAAAGGATACTTCTGTGTAATAATTTAAAAACTACATTTACCGAGATTAATCGTAAACTTAGTTTAGATGAAGAAGTGCCTATGGGTTGTTTTTTCACATCTGATAATTATCATATTTTATCTCAAGAAGAAATTAGAGAATTACATACAGAAGAAGAAATAGAGAATACAAACTTAGTAGATTCTATGTGTGAAGAATATGATATTCTAAGTAAGCCTAACTTACCACCTTTTGCATGTCCAGACGGATATACGGATGCAGAATATCTTAGACAACTATGTAGGGAGGGATGGAGGAAAAAGATAGCCACAGTAATTCCAGAGTCAGATCATCATATCTATATAGAAAGAATTAAATACGAACTAGATGTTCTACAAGGTGCTGACCTGTCTAGCTATTTTTTAATTGTTCAAGATATAGTTAATCATGTTAGGGATAATAGTTGGTTGCCGGGACCGGGAAGAGGTAGTGCTGCTGGTTGTCTAGTATCTTATTTAATTGGTATCACAGATATCGATCCGATCAAATATAACCTTATGTTCGATAGATTTTACAATGCTGGACGTAATACTGCGGAACATATATCTATGCCTGATATTGACGTTGATGTTCCGATTAATAAAAGAGAAAAGATCATTCAGTATATCAAAGATAAATATGGAGAAAATAAAGTTTCACAAATGATTACCTTTAATACTATTAAGGGTAGAGGTGCTTTGAAAGACGTATTAAGAGTTTACGGAAACGTATCTTTTGCAGAGATGAATGAGATTACTAAAAATATTCCTGATGAAGCAAAAATTGCTGATCAATTACAGGAAATGAAAGAAGGCACTGGCGAAGCATCTATTATAAGATGGACATTAGAAAATAGTGGAGACAAACTTAAACAATGGTGTTTTGTAGACGATAAGGGCGAATTGCAAGGACCACTTGCCAAACGCTTTGAACAGGCTATAAGATTAGAGGGCGTTAAGTCTAATCAGTCTAAACATGCTGCTGGCATTGCTATTAGTTCCGAGGCTTTAAGTGATGTTTGTCCCATGGTTTATGACTCAAAAAATAAACAGATGATTGCTGGTATGGAAATGCAAGACTTGGAGTCTATCGGTATTATTAAGTTTGATATATTGGGAGTAGCTATGCTTGATAAAATTATGACAATTCAAGATCTATTAAAAGAGGAGACTATATACAATGAATCAAAAGTTTAAAGATATTGCCGTTGGTACAATTTTTAAATACGAAAATAAAACCATGGTCAAAATTAATGATATTAGAGTCACCTGTTGTAAAGTTTTTAATGCAACTTTAGCAGATGACCCTCATCAAAAACATTTTGTAGTACCTATCAATGAAGTAGAAGTAGTATCTAATGATTAATTATAATAAAATTTGTGTGTTTGATTTTGAAACAGATGGTGTGAATCCAGAAGCTTGCAGTCCAGTACAATTGGCTGCTGTAATAGTAGATCCAATCAAGCTAGAGGTTGTACCTAATTCTGAGTTTAATGTTCATTTTAAACCAGAACCGGTCGCTAAAGATCCTAATTATGAATATACAACAGACGTAGTAGATTTTCATGCAAAAGTAGCTGGATGTTCTAAAGCAGAAATTATGGATAGGTGGAGATCATATCCATCTCAAGAACACTCTTGGAAAATGTTTGTTGATTATTTAGATAAATATCATACAAGATCAACAAAAAAGAGTAAGTTTTCTGCCCCACTTGCTGCTGGCTATAATATCTATAGGTTTGATTTGCCTATTATAGATAGGCTTAGTAATAAGTATGGCAACGTGACCAAAGAAAAGAAAACAGATATCTTTTTCCCGCGTGATGTTGTGGATATTATGAATATAGTTTTTTATTGGTTTGAACACAATCGTGACCTAAAAAGCTATACACTAGATTCTTTACGAGATTACTTTGGGATATCAAAAGAAGGTGCTCATGATGCACTTAAAGATATTCGTGACAGCGCAGAAATTATGATTCGTTTTATGAAACTACACAGAAAATTGGCAGCTAATATTAAGTTTAAGGATTCTTTTAGATAATGGATAAATATAAATATGAGTGTGGGTGTTCTTTCAATGTTCTTACCAAAAAACCCTTGAGAATAGATTTTGACCCCATTAACGATGACATTAATTTTAATTGTAGTAAAACATGGGAACTGTTGTCTGACGGTAATACCAAAGGGTGTTTCCAGCTAGAGTCTAGGCTTGGTAAGTCTATGGCTAAAAAACTAAAACCAGAAAATGTAGAACAACTTTCTGCTTTGATTAGTATCCTTAGACCGGGATGTTTAGAGGCTATTAGGGATGGCAAAAGTGTATCTAATCATTATATAGATAAAAAGAATGGTGATGAATCTGTTGACTATTATCATCCGGCATTAGAAGATTGTCTAAAAACAACATATGGAGAGATGATATATCAAGAACAAGCAATGAATATCGCTAAACAAATTGCTGGTTTCAATCTACAAGAAGCAGATAATTTGAGAAAAGCTATCGGTAAAAAGAAACCAGAAGAAATGGCTAAGTTAAAGAAAAAATTTATTACTGGAGCAGATAAATTAAAGATTGTCAATAAAGACGAAGCAGAAGAAATATTTGGTTGGATTGAAAAAAGTCAAAGATATAGCTTTAATAAAAGTCATGCTGTTAGCTATGCATATAATGCCTACCTTTCTGCTTATACCAAAGCTCATTTCCCAAAAACATTTTTTGCTTCCTATCTACGATTTGCAAAAGACAAACTAGATCCTAAAGCAGAAATAAAAGCATTAATACAAAACGCTATGGAAATGGATATATCTGTTGCTGTACCGGATATTAGGAATATGAATGCTCTTTTTATTATGAAAAATCAACAAATTTATTTTGGTCTTACGGACATCAAAGGATTTGGTAATTCTGTTTTTAATAAACTTAACAGCTTAATATCAGAAAAACAAATTGACTTTAGTAAAATAACTTGGTGCGAATTACTGTTTAATGTCTTACTAAATATTAACTCTACTGCGGCCAAAGCTCTAATTACTAGTGGTGGTGTAGACTTCATTAAAAATACCAGAACTTCAATGCTTTTTGATTACAGCATAGCTAGTGAACTAACAAAGAAAGAAACAGAGTTTGTCATCAACAATGTAGCTTCCTGCAAAAATTTATATGAATGCATTTATAAATTATATCATGAACATAAAATCACATCCAGAAGAAAAGACAAGGTTTTAGGTTTACTTACAACAATTGAAAACCCTCCATATTCATTAGAAGATAGTGCTGAATGGCTTTCTGATGCAGAAGAGACTTCTCTGGGTTGTAGTATTACGTGTTCCAAGGTTGACATGTATGACGTAACCATGACCAATTGTAACTGTAAAGAATACAAAAACACTATGTTGAATGAAATTATCTTGTGTGGGGAAATATCTAGCCTAAGTGTTACTAAAACAAAAACTGGTAAAAATCCTGGAGCAGAAATGGCTTTTGTTTCTTTGTCAGATAGTTTTGGTGTGATAGATAGTGTTATCTTTTTTCCTGAAGCATATAAGCAATATAGAAATATACTATTTGACAACAATGTAATTATCGTCAAAGGAAATAAGGGTAGGAATGGAGATTCTCTGATCGTTCAGAAGGCTTATATACCCAAAACTTGACATGATATCACAAAATAGTATTATATGGTATCTTCGTCGTTAAGGATAAAGTTTACGAGATTTCTGAATTTAAGACGAAGTAATAATAAAAAATCTCATTTGTGTTCGATTGGTTTTTAAATTTTTAGGAGGAAAAGAATGAATATTAATCTTCTTCGAGGTAATCTCGCTCGTGACCCTGAGGTTCGCAGTGTCAATACTAATGGCAAGCAAACTTCAGTAGTCAATTTTACTATTGCTGTATCTAGGGAATATACTAAGTCTAATGGTGAAAGAGACAAGATTACAACTTTTGTCCAGTGTGAGGCATGGGATACTGGTGCAGAAATCATCGGAGAATCTTTCAGAAAGGGTGACTTGGTAATGGTCGAAGGATCTCTTAGGAACGATTCGTGGGAGAAGGACGGAGTTAAACACAATTCTTTGAAGGTTAGAGTTAATAATTTTTCTAAAATTACTAAACTTTCTCGTCAAAAGAAAGATCAGTCTCAAGAAAAGGTGGCATTCTAAGTTGTGTTATGGTTTATCGGGTGTGCTTTAGGGTACGCCCGATAAATTATTTCTTTACCAAATAATAATATGCAAAATAAAAAACTCAAAGTCTTAATGGTATCCGAAGCTAGTTTTCTTAGTTCTGGATTTGGCACTTATACCAAAGAAATACTAAGTCGACTTCACGCAACAGACAAATATGAAATAGCAGAATTTGCTTGTTATGGTAAGGTCAATGACCCCAAAGACAAAGATATACATTGGAGATATTATGCTAATGCAGTAGGTAATGAAGACCCAAGATCAAAAGAATATAATTCTAGTATGGAAAATCAATTTGGTAGATGGAGATTTGAAAGGGTTTTACTTGATTTTAGGCCCGATGTTGTTATTGATGTTAGAGACTATTGGATGAACTCATATCAACAATTCTCTCCATTAAGACCATTTTTTCATTGGATACTAATGCCCACAGTAGACTCTGCGCCACAACAAGAAGATTGGATAGATACATTTATACATGCCGATGCAATCTTTACTTACTCTGATTTTGGTAGAGACACACTAGCTGATCAAAGCAATAACAAAATTAATTATATTGACACTACATCGCCCGGAGTAAGTTTAGATGTATTCAAACCCTTACCCAACAGGGACCAACTAAGGAAAACTCTAGGTGTAGATGATAAATTTATTATTGGTGGAGTTATGAGAAATCAAAAAAGAAAACTCATACCAGAACTATTTGCTGCATTCAAACAGCTATTAAATAAAATGCAAGAAGAAAATAATCCTATGGGTGAAAAACTATTTTTGCATTTACACACAAGCTATCCTGATGCTGGATGGGATTTACCTAAACTACTCAAAGAATATGAAGTGGGTAACAGAGTACTGTTCACCTACTCCTGTAAAAATTGTGGATTCTTTAGACCGTGTTTATATCAGCATCCACTAAGTATCTGTCCTAAGTGCGGCAATAAGTCTTTTTCTATGCCTAATGTTTCTAGCGGATTATCACAGACAGATTTAAATGTTATTTTAAATACTTTTGATTTTTATGTACAGTATGCTATTTGTGAAGGGTTTGGTATGCCACAGGTAGAGGCTGGTTCAGCTGGTGTGCCTATAGCGTCTGTAGACTATAGTGCTATGAATGATGTTGTACATAAATTAAACGGATATCCAATTAAGGTCAATCAATACTTTAAAGAATTAGAAACTCAAGCTATTAGAGTTTATCCTGATAATAATGATTTCGTAGAAATAGTACATAAATATTTAGGTCTACCAGATATTCTAAAACAACAAAAAAGACACGAAACAAGACAACTAGTGGAAAAATACTACAACTGGGATAACATTGCTAAAAAATGGGAAAACTATTTAGATAATGTAACCTTAACTGGCATGCAAGGAAAATGGGATCAAAAACTTCCTCTAATTCAACCCACAGGTAATTTAGATAAAGACGGAAATCCTTATGATGTATTAATGAATTGGATATCTTCTAATATACCTAAATACCATCAATTGAATACATCAATATCAGTATTGAATATGATTAGAAATTTAGATTATAATTTTGTCATAAACGGTATGCAAACACAAAACTATGATCTAAATAACGTCAAAGAAAATTTAGAAGTGATGATCAATAATCATAATACAGCAATGATGGCTAAAGATGATCCTTCCAAAATGCCTCAAGAAGACTATATACACTATGCTAATATGAAGGATCAAACTAAATGAATGGCTTATTTGTAGGACCTTATAGACAAAATGATGGTTGGGGCATGGCATCTCGGGATTATATTAAAGCAATCTCAACACAAATACCTAATCTTACTACTCGTCCTATATATTTTACTAACAATACTATTGATATTCCTAAAGATATTGTTAAATATGAATCTGCTCGCTATAAAAATTATGATATGGTATTCCAAAAAACATTACCACACTGTATAGCTCCTAATAAAACTATTAAAAAGAATATCGGTTTATTCGTTTTAGAAACTAATAATCTATCAAAATCCGTATGCATTAACAATCTGAATAACATAGATGAGATATGTGTACCTTCTCAACAAGAAGCTAAGTGTTTATCTATTTCTGGCGTAACGACACCTGTTAAAGTTGTTTCAGAACCTATTGATGTAGAATTTTACCACAAACATAAAGACCATAGAATAACTTTTAGTCCCAATATAGATAATACATTTAAGTTTTATTGCATAGGAGAATTTATAGAAAGAAAAAACTTTTTAGACTTGGTTACAGCATTCCATTTAGCCTTTAATAGTACAGATAATGTTTCTCTAATACTTAAAACCAATAGACCTGGACTTAATTCAAAACAGAGTTTAGAATACATACAGAAACAAATTACAGACGTTAAAAAACAATTAAATATCAGACAGTATTATAAACAGGAAGTTATTATGACAGAAAGACTTTCTGATGAGGATATGGTTGGTTTACATAATGCATGTGACTGTTTTGTTATGCCTTCATGTGGAGAATCTTTTTGCAGACCGGCGGCAGAAGCTTTAATTTTGGGTAATACACCTATTGTAACAGACCATACTGGTATGGTGGATTTTGTTAATAATAAAAATGGGTATATCATTAATAGCAAAAAACATCCTGTATTATTAAACGAACGAACTCTATCTAATGATTTTGATATTTATAATGCACATGAGTATTGGTTTAAACCCAGTATATATAGCTTAATAGAAGCTATGCAAAGTGTATATGCTTTATCTAAAAAAGACAAAAAGAAATATCAAGAAAAGCAACAGATAGGAATAGACTCCTATGAACAATTTACTTATGAAACAATAGGAAAAAAGATATGCACTTAAGTTTTATAACCTCTAATGTATTACATCAAGTACTAGAAGAAGAAACTAATATAGTATATAATCCTATAGGAAATATTTTTGATAAGATATTATTTAGTATTGGCGAAAACTTTTTTGTGTTTGGAGATTATGCTTCTCAATCAGATAATTGCATATCATATAGTAATGAATATATAGATTTAAGAAATTATGATTTATACATACATAGTGATATTCCAACAGTTACTAATAATAATTTAGGCATGACATTACACGCCAATACAATTGTATTTGAACATAAACCTAGGCCTAATAATCTTAAAAAAGAAGATATAGCAATAATAAATCAGAGAACTAGTAAAATTAAGAAAATATTTTTTAATGAAATATATCAGAACACTTGGGGTTTAGTTAATTCTACAAATATATCTTATGGTATTCCTGAAGTGTTTAAGTGCGATATACTGTATGATGATCGCAAAGACGTATTAATACTTGGTAATAATAATCTACAAGCTGCTAATCAGCTTAAAACACACTTAGAGTCTAAACAATTAAATTGTAGTATCTACAACGATCAAGAACTTAATCTTCAACAAATCAATAAAAAAATCAATAACTATAAAATATTTATCAACTTAGACGACGATTACCTATTAAATCTGATAGCTGCTCAATGTGGTTGTTCTGTACTAAAAATGTCTAATTACCCTGTGGATATACCAAATAATTTTAAATATACAGAAATCGCTAAATTAGTAAATGATATTCCAAAATTCCTTGAACAAAAAAACGATTTAACATCAATTCAACAGTATATAGAAGAAAATCACAACTTCAATTTATTTAAAATTAAAATTTCTGATATTATTCAATCATCAGCAAAAAGAGAGGCTTTCATCTTATGATTAAAAATCTAAATATAGTAGAAACTATAAATGATTCTAACCCCAAGAACATGAATAATATTGATGTCGAAAAACTAAAAAACATAACGAACGGCTTTGTAGAACACATAGATTGTATTTGTCTAGATCAATTTACTTTTAAAGATCGTAATGAATTAATGGTTATTATGACACAAAAACTATCTAGTAAAGGCGTTATCGCTTTAAAGGTATTAAACCTAAACTTATTATCTAACCAAATAGATAAATGTGGTATCACTGGTCAAAAGCTATCAGAAATACTGCCGTATATTAAATCAGCATGGTCGGATCAAGAATGTAATGATGTTATTAATCAATTAAATTTAAAAATAAAAGGTATGTATTACGATTATATTTATACAATATATCAACTAGAAAAATAATATGAAAATTGCTTGTTGCATTTTATCTTATAATATCACCAAAGGAATGAAATCTTTTGGACCTATCGGGATGTTAAAGAAAAACAAAAACGCTAAAGAACTTATACTACATCAAATAGAGAACCTTCGTAAAATTTTCGGTACTACAGATATATATATAATTACTGGTTTTGGAGAAGAAAAAATATATAAAAAACTTGCGTCTAAAAAATATATCACGATCATATCTAATACAGAATACACAACAAAGAATTACGGCTATGCCCTAAAATTGTTCTTAGAAAAAATTAAAGACAGCATGGAAAATTATTATGGAGTCTTTTTTATGGATTCCAATATTCTGCTAAAACAACTCAAAAACAAAAAAAGAAATCATTCATGGTTGGTGGCTCAAAAACGGAAACAAACAAAAAAAAATAATAAGCTAGATTTTTTAGGTATCAATACTGATAATATTTATTTGAAATATTTATTTTACAATATAGGAAATATCAGTTGGTGTAAAAGTTTTTATTTGACGCAGAGCGATATTAAGTATATGATAGAGTATGTCGATAGTTATCATGATAATATGTTTTTATTTGAGGTGTTAAATAAATCAGTAGAAAAACTGAATGTAAAAATTGGCATTAATCAAATCGTATGTAATCAAGACTATGTAGAAATTCGCGGAATAAAGGATAAGAACAAAATCAAATGACAAAAATAGCATCACATGATGGCGTTAATAATGTAATTAAAGCTATCAACAAATACCTTATAAAAAACATCAGCACCGAAAAAGACACACATCTGCTTTTTGCTTCTTTACACGGTAGATTATTTTCTATGTATAATGAACATAAACCAGATTATTTGTTGTGGCCTGTATCTGAATACACCCAAGAATTACAAGATTTTATTACAGAGTATAATAGCGGTATTAAAATCATACTAATCGTAGATGTAGTTATACCACAGGCAGAGTTGAATACATTTTTAAATTCCAGGAATAATGTAGCTATGATTGTTTCAAACGATATTGCTACAAAATACAGAAATACAATTTTGAATTATGGTCGTATGTACGACGATGAAGTTTATCACGCATCTGAATTAGAACGTAATGATAAAATAGTAGCATTACTTTCTACAGATAACGATAAAAATCACCGCATGCTTGATGAAATTATATATCCTAATAATAAACATGACCATAAAATAGTTGTATTGAATAATCCTGAATTTGAATCACCAGTAAATTTAGGAATATTTAATTATCATGATTTGAGTATTATACTTAAAACATTTAAAGGAGTATTAGATATAGATAAGACTTTCCAATTAGAGGCTCAAGTCTGTGGAATAAAATATTTTGATATCGATGATGGTAATATTTTAGATGCTATAAACAATGATAGATGCTGTGCGAACATTGACGATATCTCCAATCACACATACAGCCACTTTGTGCAACATGACCTTTTGCCACACCTTACTAGGGAATAGATATGAATATAGGATTTTATTTATTAGATATCGATGCAGAAAATTCACATCAGCAACTTATATTACAAAGCTTAAATCAATTATGTAAAAATAGACCCTACGACAATATAATTTTATTTAATAATAAATTTCACGCACTAGATATGGACCATAAATATTATACTTTACATATTAGCGAAGCCAAATACTTTAAAGGATTTTTGTTTGTTTTTGATATAAAGAGTGCCATGTTGACTAAAACTTTTCCTGCACCCAAAAAACAAATCCTACATATAAATAATATTGCTTGGTCAGAAAAAAGAAATATACCATATACGTTTTGGCGAGATATTTATATGGACGACAATTTTGAATTAATCACAGATAATAAAGACATGTACGAACTTTGCGATACATGTTGGAAAACTCCAATTGCTACAGTTTTAAACTTTCAGCCTAGAGATATAGAAAATGTCATACAAAAATTACAGTAGTTATTCAGACTACGACAAACAAAAGTTAATACAGAAAATGTATGTAAAAGAAAAATTGAGTTTCTCTACTATTGCTAAAGAATTAAATACTTATGCGAATAAAATCAGGCGTGATGCTATTAAGTATAAAATTCCTATTAGAGACAAAAGCCAAGCGCAATCAAACGCTCTAGCTACTGGTACTCACAAGCATCCAACCAAAGGAACACAACGTACTGAAACTACCAAAAGTAAAATTGGCAAATCTGTTATGGAAGCTTGGGACAATATTGATGAAAAAGAATTAGCAAGAAGAAAACGCAATTCAAAAAAACTATGGAATAGTTTAAGTGAAGATGAAAAACAAAATCGTTTAAACTTGGCTAATCAGGCTGTAAGAAATAGTAGTAAAACCGGATCAAAACTAGAACACTATCTTTTAGAGCAACTTATTAAAGATGGTTACAAAGTAGATTTTCATAAAGAGCAAATCTTATCGAACACAAAGTTGCAAATAGATCTGTTTCTGCCTACTATGAATATAGCATTAGAGGTTGACGGTCCTTCTCATTTTTTGCCTGTATGGGGAAATGAGGTGTTAGCCAAAAATCAAAAATATGATAAAAAGAAAACAGGACTGATTATAGGAAAAGGGTTAAAATTAATTAGAATTAAACAAACCCATGATTTTTCAAAGTCTAGAGCTTCTATTCTTTATGACAAAGTATTAAAAGCTATTAAGAAAATTGATGATTCTAAAATTAAATCTATAGAAGTAGAGGATTAAAAATGCCAAGGAAAAAAGCTGAGACTATTGATGAAGTTCTTGAAACTGTTACACCTAATGATTTAGGGTGGACTGAATATGTATTGAATTTATTGTCGGAGGATGAAAAGATTAAGGGTAATCCTACTACAGATGGTTTGAGAAGAGTTTTTGAAATTGCACTGAAATGCACTGTGATCAAATCGGAATCTACTGTAGAACAGACACCTGACTTAAATAATGCCAACAGAGGCACAGTATCGCATTCTCTGACATATGTTTTAAACGATAGTAAAGTTGACCCAGCTATTAAAACTAAGACCGTAAATGGGGCAGCAGACGTCTATTGGGGCAATTGTGATAAAATTTTTAGAAATCATCCTATTGCTGTAGCCGAGACCAGAGCAGAAGGTAGAGCATTACGTAGGGCTCTAAAACTTCGTAAGGTTGTTGCAGCAGAAGAACTAGCGAGTGAAATTGAGGATGATATTGATGGTAATACTGTTGGTAAAATGAGTTCTAATCAAATTAACTTTATTGATGTGTTAGCCAAACGTCTTAATGTTGATATATTAAAGTTAACCGATAAGCTTGACTTATCCTATGATACAATTTATAATATAAAGCACGGGGAAGCTGTGTCTATTATTCAAGAATTAAACTCTTATCAACAAGATACATCTTCTATTCCTGAAGATATCACAGGCTATAAAGAATGGAAGTAATATGAAAGTTCTATTTAAACCTAGCGACAAGCTAACTTTTGAAATTGAAGGTGCTGGACAAAAAGAAATTTTTAAGGGTCTAGCAATGGTTCAGGAAGTTTTTTCTGAAGCAAAATGTGGGGTATGCGGTTCTGAAAATATTAAATTTGTTGTAAGAACTGTAGAAGGTAATGATTATTATGAACTGCGGTGCATGGACTGTGGTGCAGCATTATCGTTTGGTCAGCATAAGAAGGGTGATACACTCTTTCCTAAGCGAAAAGATGAAAAAGGCAATTGGTTAGAAAATGGTGGTTGGCACAAATGGAACAAAGATCAAGGCTCAAAGAAGTAGTACAAAAAGGCTACAATCGTGGTATATGGCAGAGTGCCATTATCCATCAGCTTCTATTTCTTATTCTTATTTTTATAGTTATAGAATCGCCCCCAACAGATAAGATGGGGGCTATTACTATCAATTTTAGTGATCCTAAACCGACACTAACGATAGAGCCTGCATTAGAACTAGATTTTGATTCTATGTCAAATGATATAGAAAAGTCTATTGAGGAATCTTCTAGCTTGTCAGAAATCTTTAACTCTGAAACACCTAAGTTAGCTGTAGAAAAGTCTGAATCTGAACCAGAAAAAGAATTAGAACAACAAATTGATAAATTTGAAATTGAAGATATTACTCCTGAAGATTTGATGGCCGAAGTAGTCGAAAAAGTAGAAGATGAAAAACCCAGTATATTTGATAAAAAACCATCTAAATCCAAGAATAATAAAAGAGGTGAAAAAATAGCGTCTACTAGTTCTGGAAACGCTTTAACAAGAATGATAAAAGCTGGAACTAAACTGGGTGATGGTATACCCAGATCATTATTAGGTATGGGCAAAGGTATGAGTTCAGGTGGCAAAGCAGGTGACGCCGAAGCTAGATTAAAATTTTATGGAGCTAAAACTGGAGATATACAAGTATCGTTAATATGGAATACTGTAGATGACATTGATTTACATGTGAGCGATGGTATTCAAGTTATTAGTTGGAAAAATCGTAGAAGTGTTACAGGAGGAATGTTGGATATCGATATGAATGCTCAGGGTCCTAATAGTAATAGACCTATAGAAAATATTTTCTGGCCTTTTAATACTGCTCCTAGAAGCCATTATGTAGTAGCGGTACACTTTTTCCGGGCTTGGTCTAATAACAGAGCAGTTCCTGTTAAAGTCAGGATTAAAACGTCTAAGGGAGTATCATATTATGATGTTATTGCAACGAGGGGAGCCGGTATTCAACAGGTTGTGCAATTTTCTAATTAACTGGACCCCATCGACCATCAGGACATGCGGCACCCTTTTTAGCTAATTTATTCATATAGTTTTTCTCTCTCACTATTTGACATCCACAAAGGGTACAAGCATTCTTTTCATAAAATTCACAGTTATTACAAATAGCTAATCTTTCACTAATCTGTTCATCTGTACATAAGGCTTGTGATGGTGGAGCATCTATATTTTGAGGTTTTTGTTGCTTCTGTTGTTCGATAATATTATGGGCTAAAGCATCTATCTCGGCTTGGCTCTTAACCTCCAAGGGTCTACCCATAACGTCATTATCTAATTCTTGATTAAATACTGTGCGACTATATGAAAAACAAGTTATCTTAGCATCTGGATTTTCTAAAGCCAATGTTAAATTACAATTTTTACACTTATATATTTTTTTGTTTTTAAATACGTCGCCTGTTTCTTCAAATTCGCAGTACATTACTATCTCCAGTTTTCATTGGGTCTTTGTTTATCTAAGAAAAAATGTGCATCTCTAGTATTTGATCCCCAACACTGCCAATCTCCATAGTTACATATTGTTTGTAATTCATCATAATTATTATATGCACCAACACTATCGTCGCAAGCTGTTTTGCTGTATGTAGGAGTTGTATTTATGTAGGTTCTAGCTATAACGCCTCTATTTATACCCTGAGAATCTACATATCCCCATGATTCCGGAAACGAATTAAAAGTACAGTTATCTAATGCATTATTAGTGTAAACATGATTTGCAGTTCTGGTAGGATCTATAGTAGATAGTAATACAACTTCATCACCACCATTATCTTCTGCTGTTTGTACACTACTGACAGTATCAGTTGTTTTATATTTATATTGAATATATGCTATCACCCAGTTTCTGGTCCAACTGCCAAATTCCGTGTTCCCTATTCCCGCCTGTCTTACCTTACCAACGGTTTCAACAATAGTATGAAATTTAAGCTCGCATGAACCAGGCACAACGCCTTCAAAAATATCTTCTTCTGGAATATTCGTTACAACCTGACAATTATGTGCATTACCCGAATAATCACCGCCGCCTAAAGTGACACCACCAGACCAATCATTGCCCCACCAACCCCAACTAGTTATTGTCCCTAAGTTTCTATTAAAAGATCTTTCTAGTTTATTTCTCCATATTTGAGCTTGCAATTGCGATTCTATTCCAAAAAAATGATTAGCATATCTATTATAACCAACCTTATAATCATATGGATCACACAATACAGTAGCACCCGCAGTTCCTGGCTCTGGATGGAACCTATTAGGCCAACCGTTTCTATAGCCTAATCCTTCAATAAGTATTTCACCATTATGGCAAATTTCCCATACAGCGCCACTACCATCACAAAGAGACATCATACCACCACCGTTACCATAACAAGGAGGCATTGCTCTACCAAAATCGTCACGACCATCTGATGGACGAGTTGCTGTTTGTTGAGGGGCAATACCCTCTCCTTGAACATTACCATGACTGATCATATCAATCATACACACAGCTGTTTGTGCTCTTGTAGAAAAATTTCTAGATTGAGTAGGGACAGTTATTGTCGAATCATTAGTACAATCTACGTCACAAGAACTATTTAGATTTTCGCTAATAGTATATCCAGCAGGTAAAGTTGCGCTTATATTTGGACAACCATTAATCTCAAGATCAACACAATAGGTTTTCGTATCACCAGATTGACGTACTTGATTGCTAGAGTATTGACTATTTCTGGTTGTTTTATTATTAGGTAAAACGATCGTAAGTGTTTTATTAGTGAAGTTAACAGTGAAAAAATGACTAGGACATTTGTCAGCAGCATATTCTGGAACATCATAAGTAGTGGTTCTTACATAGACCTTTTGTGTCACAGTGCTTGCGTCCGCAATACTAAGATCACCACAACCCCTTACGGCTTCATAACCTCTTGATGATTCAGGATGACATCCGTAAGTAGTATGGCCATCTTCACCACATGACTCATTCATTACTGATATTTCTTCTTTATACTTTTCCTTTAGCTCATCCATTGTAGCTGCTCGTGTATTTGTATCAACAGTTGTGGATGATGAAAATGCCTGGCTTTCAGCTTCTGAGCCATCGAAATCGGGATCGAAGTATGAATAGTCAGTAAATTCTGTTATTTTTTGTGATGTATCAGTTGTAGTATATCTATGTCTATAAGAATGTCCAAAAACACGAAACTTCTTAGAACAATCTTCAAAAGTATATTCAAAATTAATAGAACCCGGAGCCCCAGCTTCTGTCAACTCCCATTTGTCACAATCTGTGCAGTTTTTTTCTAATGCTTTTTCATCTACTCTACAATATCCGTATGTATATGGATCACCAGGTTTTGTTCCTGGATGGCAAGGAGTTGGAGGATCTATTACCGATCTTTCAACAATACCGGGATTAGTTATGGCACACGCAATACCATCTTGAGGATATTGCATACAGTGTTCACCTACGCATCCTGGGTAAACTCTATACCAACTCAAGCCGGGTGGTCCAGTTCCTACAATTTGTTGGTCTGCTAAATAATCTTTTGTAGATACCAACTCAATAGTTTCTGAATCATTAGAGGGTTCAGGTGCAACAGGTGCTTCTGTTGCTTCTCCATACCGAGAATCTGCCTGGGAAATATAGCGTTGTACAATTAGAGATTTTTCACTATATGTTGCATCGTATAAGGTGGTTTTGACACTTTCAGGTCCTATATTGCCTTCTATAAGAATATTGCCTTCTGATAGTACAATACCAAGATTAACTGTCACATTGCCAATTGTAAAAACAACATTATCACCAATATTTATTAACCCATTAATAGTATACGAACCCGTAGAATTGATATTATTTGTAGCTGACTTATCATAATTATATAAAATTTCATTATATAGATCTTTAGCCGTAATTTCAGGTGAGACGTATCCAATCAACTCATTTTTGGTTAGTGGTTTTTTATCGACAAAAAGCTGTTGTTTATTGATAGGGGTTTTCTCACCATATAATATTCTAAAAAGCATTTCATTAGCATGTAAGTCCATATTCTTAACAATAGTAGAATGATTACCCCGCCCAGCGTTGGCGTCTATATAATTTTGATATAAAGATGTTAGATTTTTTTCATATTCAGGTACTTTGAGGGAAGTACTACAATTCAAAGGTGGGTCTATAGGGTTGTCAACTGGTAATTCTGTTCTGACAATTTCTGTGTATCTACTATCACCCAAAGGATTATAAAGACCCCCTTCATAAGAAATAAATCCATCTACACTACCAGGTAGTGCATCATAATTTAAAGATTTCGGTTTGCCTATTTTAAATCTAGATCTTAACTCTATACTACCAGCATTTTTAAATAAACACGTCGCTGGTGGTTCTGACGACTCGAAACCCAATGACTCATATGGAAAACGTACAGGAGCTTGTGGTTGACAACCTTCTGGGTCATCCATATCAGCTAAAATAGTTTCACTATAAAATGGACTGTCTCTATCGATAGTTTCTGTATCAAAACAACTTAAAGACATAGTATTAGTTACAGTTGATACTGCTGCAGGTTTGATCATCTTGCCCTCACCAGTATCGATCGGTTCATCTTTGATTGTTCTATCAAGCCAAAACAAAGGATTACTAATTCTAAAAGTTTCAGTGTAAAAATTTGATGTGGGATCTGGTATATATGCGGTTTCTAAATCTTGTACATCTGTAATAAAAAATTGTAAATTTGCTGGTTCATATTCCTTGGCCCATTCCTCTTCAGTATACACATTAAATAAAGCGCTATGATAAATATTTCCACGACTAGCTTGTGCAGAAATGGGTTTTTCTGTGTTAACTTCTATTACAGGTACAAAATTTTGATATTTTTCCACCTGTCTGTCCCAAGAATCTTTAGGATTACCTATACTATATTTTTGTCTAATGTAAAAATACGGATTTTGCTTAATATTTGCTGTATTATTTACAAATTGATGTTCTGTGTTACCATCATTGACTATCATTTTATATAGTAAATTATTATACGGAGTACTTGGTAGATTATTGGTTTTATAGTTAGGTATAAAAGGATTATTCAAAAGAAACCCATCATATTTAATTAGATCGCCCCACTTAGTTTTATAAATATCGTTATCTAATAATATATTTGAGTCTGTATGTGTATTAATTTGATCCCATAATAATGTTCTTTTAGAAGCTGGCGTAAAACCAATAAAGTTATAACCTTGATGAATCTTATTTACAAAATCAAATTCTGTAAATATTCTTATTGTTTTATCTCCAGATTCATCGTCACCACTAACCTCTTTTCCTAGAGTATTATAATATCTAATCACCAATCTTTTTTTGATAATTTTATTATTGATAATATCTACATTAGCAACAGGTATAAGGTTTTTTCTTGTTAAATATACATGCGAATCAGTATTAATTTCAGTGTTGTAAACTAAACCATCTCTACTAGCACTATCATAGTCTATGTCTAAATTAGTATTGGTTTTTAAAATATCTGGATCGTCACCTATGAATATATAATTATCTGGATCATCTTTTTCTGGGCCAACATATAAAAAATAACCAGTGTGGTCTTTAAGTGATATAAGCGTTTTAAAAGGATATCCATTACCTGTTCCAAAAGAAGAAATCAAATCTGGAATACTGGTGTGTTCTACTCTTGATATATTTTGTTTTTCTGGTATTCTAAAATATGCCGAAGCACCCGGTATTCTAAGAGTGCGTAGATCTGTTCTTTCTCCTTCTATTGCTTCTTCTTGTTGTGAATTAACATAACTAGCATCTATGCTGTTTAATGTAATAGGTTTTTTAGGTACACCTGGCAATAGACATGCTGTATAACTGAAATCGTTTACACTTCTTGTGTATTCAAAAAATCTTGGTTTGCCAATATAAGTATTATCTCCTATTTCAAAACCTCCACGATTATGAAATTTAGCAATATACCAACAACCACCCCTATTTAAATATAGTCTAGGTTTTTTATGTAATTCAAAATCACTAAGAGAATTAAATAGACTTTTTACATAAGGTGTTAATGGAGCTTTAAGTCCGTTGATTGGAGCAAAAAACTGATTCATTTCAGATATATCTTCACCGACAACATCAATATTCTCAGTCGCTTTTCTGTCTAAAACTCTAGCATAATTAATTCTTCCATCATCTAGAATAGCTTTATCAGTAGCAGTAGGAGATCTGAAACGATTTACTAAGCCATGTTCCGGATCAAAATGCGTTTTTTTAAAGTTAATTAAATTAGTAGAATCTTGTTTATTAAATTTGAATGTTAGTAATTGCTTACGTGGTTTTTGTTCAAAAGTAATGTTAACACTACTAAGTTCATCACCTCTACCTTTCCCTGGCCCACCAACACCACCAAAAATACCTGTAACGCCACCACCCGCATAATTAATATCAATAGGCGGCTTTAGATTGGTACTAGATCCTACTAATGCTACTAAATAAGGATTTTCTAAACCAATATTTAATTCAGGATCAATGGTGCTACCTTCTGGGAAAAGTAACTTTCTTTGATTATTATAAAGGGTAAGCGGACCTACCGTAACTTTAGTTGTGAATCTTTTCCAATTAGCATTCATAGTATAGTCAGTATAGTCATATGCACTCCATAGGTGGTATTCCCACGCTTGGCCTGTATAATCTACCCCTTCACTGACCGAAGCATAGATATCAGCATGGTTTGTACTAAATTTATCTAATATTATTTTATATTGACTAGTAACATAATTACCAAAACTAATGGTTTTAGATTGATCACAGCTATATGGATTTTCTGGGTCAAGTCTACTATCAATATCGGGCAAAACTGTTGAGCCCGCTTGTGCAATAGTAATTCCAAACAACTCTTTAACTTCTTCGGGACTATAACCACCATAACGTCTCAATTTAGGACTATTAACAGTAGATAGATTAGGTATGTAAAAACTTACATTTGAATAGGTTTTGGCAGGTGGTCCTGCTGTACCGTCTGAACAAGAAAAAGGGTGATCTGTATAACTAGATAAATTTAAGCCATAACATTTACAGATATTATCAATATCTACAGGAAACCGTTTACAATATAAAGAATCCCTATCCTGGGATTGTAATTTTTCAGCATATAGACTATATATTTTAATACCAACATCTTTGGTAGTAAATTGAATTTTAATCTGATCTGGATTATTATTATTAACGGAGCTATCAAATATTACTGATTTATTCTCTCCGAAAACACTAGAATTAAAATATGCTCCACCTTGTGAGTGGAACGCCACCATATCTATGTGAGGATTAAAAGCCAGTGTCTTATACCTTCGATAGTCGTACTCTGCTGCATCAACAATACTCCTTTCAGGTCTTTCTCCAGGTTCGGCGTCTGGTCCCTCGCTATTGTTCAGAAAGAATGCTAATTTATCATAACAAAATGTCTCATTATCTCTATCTCTCGCCTGTGCTGTATTTCTTGGAGGAGTACACATAGCTGCTTCGGCATCAGGAACAAGATAAAAAGTACTATTGGCACCACAATCCGTACAACCTGGTCCGGAACTACTGTTTTTAGATATTCTAGAATAAACACCGCTTAAAGTGTAAGCACCATCATAAATCAACTTATTAGCAAAATTTTGTCCATTTAGTGCTACGTTTCCATATAGCCCCAATCTAAAATTATCATAAACCCCGTCTGAACAGTCGGCATTGTATCTGTAGTTAGAATCTATATTGGTACTAATAGTGGATGAACCAGCAGATATACTTTGATCATAACTAATATTATAACTAGGCAGAACACTTAAAGAACAATCAGATCTTGGTTTTGTTCTATGTTTTTTCTTACCGGCTCTTTCTGTAATGGTTTTGTCTACTACTATATCAAAATCTATATCACAATAAACGGATTGAGTAGCTTGATCTAGTTTAAAAGAAATAGTCTCGTTAGTATTGGGAGGAATCCATAAATAACCACCATACTTGTGAAATAAAGTATCTACTAAATTGGATGTGTTACTAATGTAGTTAAGTCCGTAAGAAGACTTGTAATTTGTTCCTACTACCATGTCTTTATTTAATTGATCAATTTGACCGAATTCGTTAGGCAAGTCGTTGGGGTATGTGGTAATTGAACTTTCATCCAATAAGTCTACAGTATATCCATCATATAGTGGAGATGTAGCCATAATAGCACTAAGACGAAAAGCTCTTTCGTGCCCGATACCTAAAAGCAAATATTTTTCATAAAACTGGTAAAATTTAGGATATATATTATTTGATATATAAACAGCTTCAGAGCCATTAGGTATAATTCCTTTAAAAGTGTTCCCGTCTACAACTTTTAGCCCAGATGGACAGGATTTAATAAAAGAAGAAGAAGAATCGGTATCATTAAAATTATAATCTTTGTTGTCAGGTTCTGGTCCGTCTGTTGTAGCCCAAAATACATCACCTTGAGAAATATACAAATCCACACCATTAATAGGACGCTGATCATCCACTCTGTCCTTATCGTAGTATCTATACCATCCAAGTATCCCACTAGTAATATTCCATTTCCAATGAGATGCTAGTTTTTTGCCTGCAACAAATAGATTATTATGTGTCTTATTATTAAAACCATAGGGTTCTGTAAAATCACCAGTAGTAGGAAGATCAGCACTAGTACCCATATTATCATACATACTATATTGTGCTTGATAACCTTCTGATGAAACCTCAGTTAATATAAAATTACCACAAGTTCTACTAACTTTCTGTGACTTCAAAAAAGATTTGTCATGTGTGTACTCATTAAGATGATAACTAGACATAGGGTCATAAGAAATTTCTGATATTGTTGGCCTAAGTTTCCAATCAATACAAAAGTTTGCATATCTAGATTCTATGTCTGTTAAATCTGTGTATTCTATAATTCTTTCAAAACCCAAACCTTCATTTGTACAAGCCGGGAATTGTTCTAAATGCTTAAAGTCATAAAAGCCCGATATATAAGATTGATTTAATACTGGTATCTTAGCTATAAAATCATCAACCTTAAAACGTACATCACATGCCCCACCAGCGCAATCGGCTGTAAAAACACCATTACCACCTAAAACATCTTCCGAACTCTCACCTGTACTAGCATCATATAATCGCCATTCTTTTTCATAGTTTCCACAATAATCAGTATTTAAATTTGATTCTTTAAAATCAGTAAAAAATCCTGCTCCTACACTAGTGACTTGTTCATCAGAACAATTACATGGATCAAAAGCTGAAACGTTGTCTAGTCCCGCTTGAATTAATGGATCACAATATTTCGCCTTATTATTGTTTTGATATATAACTAAAGGCATCCAAATACCAGATTGATTTTCATTATACGGAGGTACTACATCTTTTAAATACCTATCCTCAAATATCGGATCTTGAGCATCATCTTTGAGACTTTTATTAAAAATTGTACAAATAGACATACTTCATTATCCTATATTGGTTAAATTCCAACTACCGTCTATATATGAAAATATACCTTTTCTTCCAGCAACCACAGGTAAGCCGAGTGGATTTTTAAATACTTCTCCTTCATACGGTTCTATTATTTTGCTTTTAGCATACTTTAATGTATATGTATTATCGATATCAGCAACTGTTGCACTTATAGTTGTACCTGTTGTAATAAATGGCTGATTATAAATAGGTTCATAAAAGCCGTTATCAGTATTATATTTACAATATAGAGCAGCTCCTCTTGGAGCCCTAAATAATCCAGTGGGATCTTTAACAAATACTAATTTACGATAACCATCAGGCAGCGGTTTAGCAGAATCCTCATCCTCATCGATAGTAGCACGAACCGGAGTATCGTCTGCTAGATCAATTTCTAGAGTTACCCAAACTTCTCTATAAGTACCTCCTACGGTCCACACCCCAGCTTCGTCATCCCATCTTAAATCTATTGGACCCACAGGCCATGTTGTAGGTAAGGAAGCCCATCCTTTATAAAATGCTTTTTCTTTATAGGGCGCACTATAAGTACCATCGGCTTGATATTCTTGATTTTTATATATAGTATTGCCATTAGGATCTTTTAGTATAAATCCATCTTCATCAAGTTTTGGCTCACCCGAAGCATTAGGTACAGGATACCCTTCTTTATCATAACCCCAACCATGAACAACAATCGGACCACGTAAACCTAAAAATCTTTGATTAGATTGGAATCTACCCGTCAAAAAATCTTTATCTAACTCAGCATAATTTTTTTCAGGTTCATTTGAAATTATTCCTCTAACATCACCCTCGGAACCTGGAGGCACCTGCCCAAATCCTACTGTTTCTATGCTATGAACACACTGATCATCTTTCTGTTTACCATTAACAACCGAAAATTCTCCTTCTGCAAGCACGACGGGATTAAGATTAAATTTATTAATTCTATTATTGGTACCCGCTAAACTACTGAACCTCTGTTCTGCTGCCTCAATATCATCTCCTTTGGCTATAATATATGGAGGAACAGAATAAGACTGACCAACAGTTTTTTGTTGTTCTTCGACTTTATCGGTATCAATAACACAAAACTGACATTGTGCATTGTATGAAGTTTTTATATTTTGTTTCATTTGTTTGTCAGTTTGTTGCCATGTGCTGTCATCACTTATTTTTCTAGGATCATTAATTGTAGTATTAATTCTTCCATTACCTTTACATACAGGACATTTACTTCTAGTATATTTACTCATACTAAAAGTTGCATTATATGGCGTAGGATAATGAGACACAGGAGAAAATAATCCATCAATACTCATAAGAGAATGTAGATGATATTCACCAGAATCTAAAATACCTAAATTATCTTCCAACCTACATTGTTCAACATCCGCAACACTCTTAACACCTTTAAGAGTATAAGTAGATAAACCGGGACTCGGACGAAACATACCTTGCGGATCTACTAACTGATATGGTATATTTTTCGGATCAGTAATTGTATATGAAACAGGTACGGTATTTGCATTTTGTCCTACTAAAACTCTATAAGCCATTAATAACCTCCTCCTAATCTATTTCCTACAAACGTAGCCTTAGAAATTGCAGCCTTTTGTGCTGCTGCAATTGCTTGGTTAGCTTGAATAAACTTTTGATTAAAAAACTTAATATTATCAGACGCTTCTTTATTATAAAATCCTATTTTTCTACTAAATGTTCTTAATTCATATCTAGTATTTATTCCTTCGCTACCTATAGTGACATTAATACTTGTAACAATAGGTGCATAGTCTCCAGCAATCAATCTCTGACCTATCCTAGCATTATTTAGCATTATTCCAGCTAAAGTTATACTACCTGCTTCTAAAACTTGCTGAAACTGATTGTTATCTGCCACCTGTAATAAAGCAGCATTATCTAAAGCGGTCATACCTCCATACTCCCAAGGTACTAAGCTATCATTAACATCAATATTAACACCACCAACTAAATTATTTATCATAGCTCTATCCAAATTGTTGTTAGCCATACTGGGAAAAACTACATTCTTAATAAGTCCGGGATGAGATACCCAAGGTCCATAAGTCATTAAGTTGTATTTTATAGGAATAGCAGCAAATACTGGAGCAGCAGCTCTAGGCTGAAAAGCATCTGAACCCACATTAAATCCATACCTATTACCTCCTCTATTAGCAGCTATTTGTGCAAGCCTTTTTGCAGCAGACACTTGTGCAACTGTTCTCAATCCTGGATGTATTATATTGGCATACATACTATTACCATTAATTTCAACAGGACTTTCTGCGCCAAGCTTAGGGATCTGCACCCGAGCATCAGCCGGATTAAATGTTGTTTTTGCAGCTAGGCTCAGTAATTCACCAGCAAGCACATCATTATGATAAGCAGCTGTTCCTTGTACTCCCACAAACCCTGGTGTACTTAAAACAACTTTAGCTGCTCCGTTATCATAAATAATTTTTGGATTATATATATTAGAAGGATTTTCTGCTAGTGCTGTAGCTTTAACATATGTCTTATATTTAGAATAATTAGGTGGAACAATTCCATGAGAACTTTTTGTTCCTCCTCCTGTAGCTTGGAGAGCAGCCATCCTGTTTATCTCGTCAGCACTGATTCCACCTACAGCGTTGCCTGCCGCAATAGGAAGGTTGGGGACATTTATAAATGTATCTTCTGGACACATTGCAACTATAGGAGAATAATAGTTTACAGTATTAATAGCACCAATAAACATATCAGCACCAGCATTAGCTAATGATTGATTCCATAGTAGATCGGCACCAGCATACGACATACCAGGAGGATAAGCTGCTTCACCAGTATTATTAAAACCCAAAATAGGACCAATTTTACCTTGAGGATCTTGGAAAAATCCTACTGCACTAGTTCCTACCATCATGGTACTATCGATAACATTACCAGCTTCTTCCCAAGCATAATCACAAATTTCATGACTAAAATTAATCTTACCGCCAGCATTATAACCTACTACGTTGGGAATTCTGACCCCAAAAGTTTTACCATAATGTTTGTTACCTAAATCTTTTAAAAAACTATGTATGCGTAAAACCATACTTATTAAACCTTGACTAGTTGTTTGTGGAGATATTGCATTGAATGAGCGTATTTTAATCGCAGCACTAGCACTAGGCACAGGTATTGCCGCAGTTCTTAATGCATTAGCTACATTAGCCTGATGAGCCAATAGCATACTATATAACTGATCGCTACTGGCTCCTGAAAGTAGTGCCATTGCAATCTGAGGAGTCCAATTTCTAACTATAAAACTATAAAGAAGTTGAGTTATAGCCGTAGGCTCACCAGCTTGCGCTCTATGATCAATATATCGCAACCACTGTGCTGCAATTTTTAGATCACCATTACCGCCTGCCCCACCAGCTGTGCCTTCATCTTGACTCATAGCGGCTCTAATTTCATTTTCGCCTACTACCAATCTGCCATAACCAATACTAAGTTTTTGACCGGTATCAAAACTTTGACCTCCTACTAGATCATTACTGGCTTTATCGAAAAGTGATACATAATGGGCTGACTCAGGAGACCACTCAGCATTAACACTTGTATCATAAGGCACAGGAAAAGCGTCTATTATATCTCTAAAGTTTATAACAACTTGCATCTGTCGACCTTTTCTGTCGTAATAACAATTACGTGGTTCTCCATCAGCACCATAACCAAAATAAGGAGAAATTATATCTTTAAATAATGGATAACTACCAGCAAGCTTATTACCCAAATTAGGTCTTTGTTGTGGAAAATATGAGCCTTGAGGTAATCTTGTGCCATCAAAAGCTACTTCTGTATTTGTAAAATAGTTCTTATTAATTTGAGCAACAGCAGCGCCGCCCAGAGACTTATAATTATAACCATCTAATGGTCTTTGTGAATTAGTGTCGGGTTCTCTAAAAGTATTACTGAAACTATTATTTAGGGTACCATCTCCAAAATGACTGGGATCAACCCAATGATTGATTGCTGGTTCCCACACATATCTATGATTAGCTAATCCTAACGTATATGTATTAGCTTGATATAATCTTTGTTGTTGACCACCAACTAGTACATTTCTACTTTTAGTATCATTAAACTCTTCACCAAAATTATATTCTACGACCTTATCAGTTTCATCAAAATTAAGTATATAGTCTTTAACAGTATTAGGTAAAGGTTGTACTCTTCTAGTAACCGTTCTGATTATAATAACACCAGAATAATTACTACTTCCACTATCTGGCTCAAAGTCGATATAAAAATCAACACCAGCATTACTACAGCAAAATTCTATAAAAGACAATATATCCATACTGGTATCGTTAATATACACACCATTAGGAGGTCTAGGCACATTACTTAAATCTAGCCTTAGTAAAGAACGCTGTATAGTGTCCGTAGCCTCTCTTGTTTGTATGAGTCCCATTGCTGAAAATGCTATAGTACTTGCATTTAGATCATCGAGATCTGTACTGAAATATGTTGCAGCAGGATTAAAAAATTGAGCTGTGTCTCTACGTAATGGCGATTTTGCTACAATAGCCCCATACGGACTCCATGGACCGTGATTGGGAGCGGGTTGATTTAAAAAAGTAACAAGAGTATCGTAGATAACTCCTGCTGGCATACCTTTTTCTTCTATATATCCACTAGCTCCAAACCCAGCATTTTCTAGCCAACCAAAAATATTAAAAATATTTGGAATATTACCTTGATACGGAGTACCTTTATATGTTAAAGGATCATTTAAACCAAAACTAGTATCTCCATAAGGTACCGCCAATGGAAAACCTGGATCTAAAACACCCTCTGTACCTGCTATAGTAGTACTAATAGTACCACGATACTTAGCCAAGACTAATTTACACCCTTTTAGTAAAGGAGCGAAACTACCCAATTGTACATCATATGTGCCATCACTATACTTCCAACTTTTAATCATACCACCAAACCAAACATTATCAAACCTAAAAAAGCTAGGACACCCTACTACGTCAATATCTGCATTACCTGCAAAATGATTTTTATTACCTATAAAACCAGGATCAGGATCAAACCAATCAATTGGAGCGGCACTTGACGTTCCATTAAGAGTATCCCAACATTTTTTACCAATATCTTTTCTTTTTGGGTCTGTCTCACTTCTGTTATCACTAAGTAGAGTGTCTCGTCTAGCTGATTCGTGTTCACTCACATTTCTCAATAAACTTTGTGATATTTTATCGTCTTTCTCAAGATCTCTATGATCATTAAAGGCTTGCGATTGAGTTACAGACGGCTTATTTGTAACACCCGGTCTTTGCCTCAAAACATTCCTATAATTATGTATAGGCGCCATGGTTTGACTATTCCAGTGTGCAGAATAATCTGCTGCTAATTTAATTGTGCAAGTGCTCGTCTCTCCGCCCCATCCTAAATTCATACTAAAATTAACAACACTACATCCTAAAAATTGTGTTTGAGCATATGTACTAGCCATTAATTGCTTCCTTTATTAAACGCCCATGACAACGTTTTTGTCACTTTGTTTTCTGTTAAATTTAAATTTTGTTTATCTTCTTTTAAATATCCAATACCGGGTGGAGCATAGAGCATGAGTATCCCACTCATATCATTTAATAATCCTTGAGGAAAACTGTACTGTTTTAATCCTGTTGCTCTAGGGAAAACACCTTCGTATGTAACTGTCCTTGTACCTCCATTTAAACTATTATAATATTCATACACTATAGGCCCAAGTCTTCTGCCTAAAATTTTAATTTCTTTAGTTCTAACAGTAGGAAAATTTGTTGAAACTTTAATTGACTCTACAAGTGCTCCTGTGATTATTGGCATGGGACGACAATCAAATTCTCTAGAATATGTAATTTTACCCTCAAAAGGGAATAAGGCTTCATTGCTAGATAATGGAATAGGATTAATAGGCATAATATTAACCCTTGAAAATTCTTCTTTACCATGCCACTCGTCACTACCTTTTACTAAAGTTTCGCCAACATCTTTGTATAGCATTATTCTATCTAATAATTGTGGTGTAGTATGGGTTTGATAACCACTAACTGCATTATGGTATGCTGTTGTTGGTAAATTTTGATTTGTAGAAGAAGCACTTAGAGGATTTGCTTGATGGGGAGAACCAGCATTAAGTCTTCCGGTATCCTCGTTTGTATATCCTACTTCAGCATAACCTGTTGTAACTGGATAAATGTCTGCGTGTCCGCTAGGGTTGATAGGTGTTTCATTATTAAGTTCCATGTTTAAAATATCAGGACCATAAATACCAGTAGCAGGTTCTAAACCTTGAACACTACCGTTTAAAACAAATTTTTTATTAAATTTTTCATCAATCGAAGTTTCTATAGTCCACTTATCTATCCAAGGATTACCACTTTTAGCAATAAACGAATCCGTTATAGTATAAGCACCTCCTGGTTCGTCTATATCTACAGACCTTTCTTGATTATACAGAATAAACTCATCTGGTCTAAACATGCCGGTTAAAGGTGCTGCTATTTCTCTGCCAGCAACCCACTGTTTTGCATGAAATATGGCTCCACTCGTAGCTTGTATTCTTTTACCTACAGCTCCTAATGTTCTAGATAACTTATACGTAGGAGCATATCTATCTTGATATATATACTGATCACTATCTAAAAGTTCTAATTGATAGTTGTCTGTAATACTAGAAACATATGCACCTGTAGCCTCAGCCCCAACTTCTCTTAATAGATAACCTCCAGTACCAGAAACATAAACCTTAAAAGATATTTCATAATCAATTGTTGTACTCCAATTATTACTATTAGGACTAAAAGAAATAGATTCTACACTAGCATTATCATATATTAAAGGGTTGGCATCAGTTCCTGCCACACCTATAAATAATTTTTGATTATTTCTAGTTAATATCTTGTCTTGTAAACCACTAGCTTTTAAAAATAAGTCTTTAACTAGATTGCTGCCTTCATTCGGCTGTAACAACTGAGTTGGTGTTTCATCATCGTGTGTGGTCATTCTGTCTACATAGCACACACCTTGTAGCGTAACTGTCTTTTCAGTACTTAAATAATCTCCAGCAGAAGTCCTTAATTGATTAATTCCTATATTGGCAGCAGGTGTAGGGTAACCATTTTCGGAATCAAATTTAAATTTTGTGGTTGGACTATCACCATATGTTATAGAAACTTTCATATTTAATCCTAATTATAGCTAACGGGTTGTGCGGCCTGCAATTTAAATTGATCATTAAGAACTTTTACTCCTTGTAGATTTGTACCAAGATTTACAAAGTTTGTCTTTGGAATTCTAACTGTTTCCATCCAACTGGCGTATCGAAGTTCATAATTCCATGTAACACTTTTACTATATTGTCCGGTAATAGGATCGAAACTTTCGTCTTCAGCACTAATCCAACTGTAATAGTAATACTGAGCTTGAAAATCTGGACTTACACTTTGTGGATTTAATCTGTTTGGATTAAACTGATTTAGGGCATTGTAAATATATCCTATTGTTTTAGTGGGCAGATATGCGCTTCCTTCTCTAATACTAGAAGTTAAACTTATAGGAGCAAAAGATGCACTATAGCTGACTGTCCTTGCAGGTAAGCTATAAGTACCATTGTCTGAAATAACGGGTGGTCCTTTTAGTATTGTCTGTTCCATATAGTCTCTGACTGCATAATTATCTTCAACTTCTAAATTTTCTTGAAACGCACCATTAATTAAGCTCATTGGTCTGGAGTCAAAACTAACTGTGTAATCTATTGTACCGTTTTCAAGATTGTGTGTATAGCTAGCATCAACAGGATTAGGATTTAACCAACCCGTCCATGATACAAAAGTGTCGTCTGCTGCTCCTCTTTGACCTAACCCCCTTTGATATCCACTTTGAGACAATGCGACATGTTCATTACCATTACTCGAAGTATTATGAAAACCACTAGGAAAAGCCACGGATAAACATCGATAGTAAAATAAGTCTCCTCTTACCATTTCTTCAAGTCTACCACTAGCTTTCATATATGGAGAATCATCAGTATTTGCAACTGCAGGCTCTTTAGTCAAAGGGAAAAAGAATTGATTTTGATCCCTGGACTCTGTATCATTTAAGTTCCAATACATATTATCACTATCTAATCTGTAATCAGGATATCCCTGAATAGTACCATTGATAGTAACTGTTCTGTTGAATTTTTCATCAGTAGTACTATTTACATCAAATGTATCTACATATGATCTAGGTTCTTGACCAGAATAAACTGTAAATGTGTCTGTAATACTGTAAGTTCCATCTGCCTCACTAGTGTCTATAACAGCATTACGATTAACCACATATAAATTATCTAAAACCTCAAAAAGTTTTGTATCATAAGCCAACATACCTGTTACAAAATGTTTGGCATTAGCAACAGCAGTACTAGCATGATTATGGTATTTAGGTTTAGTAGCTCTACCCCTAGCAGATAAATTTCTTGTTACTGTATAGGCAGGAAATGCGTCCCCAGTAGCAAATGGAAACAAATGACCAACAGAAGTAGTACTGTAACTATTAGCTTGTTCACTATTGATGCCATCAACAAATTGATCACCTTTACCAATTGCTTGATAGAATTTTTTATCTGTAATAGGTGTAATATTATATGAATTTTCTATATCTGTTACAAAATATGGTCCACCCTGACTAATATAATCTGTTGCTCCTGTTATTTCAACCTGCAACGCAATAGTAAAATCAACAACCTGATTCCAATTCTCATCTGATTGATTACCAAACTCTATAGAATTAACTTTGGTTGATACAGGATCTATTTGATAGAAATCCCAAATACTATGAGTATTAGGCCGAATGGTCTCTTGTCCCGGTGTTTGACCACAAGTGATCATTAATTTTTCATAGTCTTTACTG
>CENS01016741.1_pt1 | contig 94847 bp, 66 predicted proteins | sample 530201 | NCBI WGS metagenome assembly CENS01 (sample SAMEA2619747, study PRJEB7988) | marine metagenome | biome: marine biome (ENVO:00000447); feature: surface water layer (ENVO:00002042); material: "saline water (ENVO:00002010), including plankton (ENVO:xxxxxxxx)" | depth 5 m | reverse complement strand
GTTTTTTATGCATTAATGATTTTACGTTTAGTAGAAGCAATTTTTAAGTTAGCCTTATGAGTGAAGATTTAAATAAACACAGACAGGTAAAAAGTATAGATAGTAAGAATAACCAAATAAACCCACAAGAGAACAAGTTTGTTCTCTGTGAGTTTGGTGAGAAAGTACTAAAGCTACACGATAAGTATCCTAATGATGCTGATTTTGGTAAACAAGCTAGGCAATTAATATTGTTATGGAAAGAAGGATAAGAAACTTAAGTAAGAAAATTTGTAGAGAACACTTTGATCTCACTGATTGTGATGAGTGTAGAAACTTACATATGCTATGGTATATGTATGTTAAAGGAGTAAAGAAAGGTACATATAAACCTTTTGTATTCCTGGCAGAACTCAAGCTATTAGAGTATCTAGGTTATATGGATGAGTCAAGTGTAGAAAATGCAATAAGATTACTTGAGTCTCCTGACAAAGAGAATTTATTCGTAGCATCCCAGGTAATTAAATTTTTCAGAAATGAAAGAATTAAAGAGATGGGCGAGTTCAATTTAGAAAAAAGTAGGTATATTCAAACTAGAATAGATTATGAATCAAAGATTATGAATAGTAATCTTTGGTCTAAAAAACAAAAACTAGAAGAAAATGACTGAAAAAGAATTAATTGAATTTGGATTTAAGAAAGACATTATACCTGACTCAGAGAGTCAGAACGGTTATGACTATTACTACTATACACTTGAGATAATTCAAGATATAGTGCTAGTTAGTTCTGAAAGTGATGAGATAGAAGATGATGAGTGGGGTGTATTCTTTTCTGACTCAGATTGTGAAATCTGGGATCCAAAACTATTAAAAGAATTAATAGATGTTTTCAACAAAATTAAAGGTTAAAGATGGGCAGTTAGTATATTCTAAGGAATCTAATACTGCCCTTAATTTATTTATAGAAAAACTTTCTGAAGGTCAGGAAGTTGATGTATTTATGTCTATATCAGATGGTAAAGGCAGTGCAGCACAGATATCTAAGGTGCACAAGTGTATCAGAGAATTAGCTAAAGAAAGTGGCTACAGCTTTGATGATATGAAAAAACTAGTAAAAGAACATGCTGGATTATTAGTTGATGATAACTATAAATCTTTTGCTGAATGTGATAAAGATGAATTAAGTCTTGCTATACAAGCATGTGTAGAACTTGGTGAGTTCTATAATGTTAATCTTTATTAGATTCTTCAGCTTTTTGTAAGTCTTGCTTCATTTGTTCAGGATCAATTTCCTTTTCAATATAAGCATTATTTTCAATAGCTTGTTTTTCAATTTCACCAACAAGAAGAGTTAAAGTATAAAATGATCTTTCTTTATCGTTCATTTCTTCATACTTTTTAGATACAGTATTTTTAATAAATGTTTCTGAATCGCCTACAGATGAATCATATGATTCTTTTAATGCTAGTAATAAAGCTGCTTTTGTCATAAGATAAAAAGTTTTATTTACTTTAATACTTAGTATTGCATCATCTTTTAATTCTTTAACTTTTTTAGTTTCCATTGTATAATTTTTATCAAATATAATAAAAATATGAAACAAACTATAGACATAGAAGAGATTAAACAAAAAATGTTTAAGAAACTTGAGCCATCAGGCTGGGATAAACCTCTTAAATCTTTTATATTTAGTTCTGATTTTGAGAACATAATTAAACAACTTGTAAAGCTATCAAAAGATGGCCAAAGGTTTACACCTAAACTAAGTCAAATATTTAGAGCATTTGAAGAATGTCCATTTAATGAACTTAAAGTAGTTATGGTAGGACAAGACCCATATCCGCAGCTAGGTGTAGCAGATGGTATTGCATTTAGCTGTAGTAATACTATGGAAGAACAACCAAGTCTTAGGTATATGCTTAATGCAGTTAACAGAACTGTATATAATGGTGTAGGTGCATCAGTTGATCCAGATTTAACTAGATGGGCTAATCAAGGTATGCTAATGATAAATACTGCACTTACAACTACTGTAGGTAAAGTTGGTCAGCATTATCCTATATGGAAACCGTTCTTAGCATATTTATTTGACTATTTAACATTTGCACATACTGGACTTATATACATATACTTTGGTAAGCAAGCTCAAGAGTGGAAAGATACAGTACATGATATGAATTATAAGTTCTTAATCAGTCATCCTGCAAGTGCTGCATATCAGAAGCAAAGAGAGTGGGATTGTAAGAATGTTTTTGTAGATGTTCAAAAAATTCTAAAGGATAATAATAATTTTTCAGTAACTTGGTAGAATGGATGAAATATTTAAAAAACTTGTAAAGTATAAAATGAGTCCTGACTCACTGTATGTATTATACTGTATGAAGAACAACATTGTACCTAGTACTATTGTAAACAGTAGTTTAGCCATAACACGTCTTAAATCAGATGATTGGTTAACAGAAGATTTGCAATTAACTAGTAAAAGTGTTACCTTTGTAGAGGAGATTAATTCCTATTTTAGGAAGAGTAAAAAGAAAACGTCTAAGGATATTATGGGTGATGATTTTGATGTATGCATTAAAGCATACAATGAGATCTTCCCCGCTAAAAAACTTGGAAGTGGAAAGTATGCAAGAACCAATATCAAGACTCTAGAAGCAGGGTTTAGATGGTTTTTTGAGAACTATAATTATGATTGGAAAGTAATTTATGAAGCAACAAGAAAATACATAGAAGAATACAAATTAAAGAATTATGAGTATATGAGAACATCTCAATATTTTATTAGGAAACAAAGCTCAGATAAATCATTTGAGTCAGATCTAGCTACTTACTGCGACATAATACAAGATGGTAGCCCTAATGAAGAAGATATATTCAAAGAAAAAATAGTATAGTATTGGAACAATTCAATGGTGCAAAGCCTTTAAAGGCTATTAGCAAAGTACGCGCTTATGAGAAAGCTCTCTTAGAAATGAGAGGACGTATGGATGGCAGGATTAAAAGTTTAAAGACTGCATGGCCAAAGTTTAATGATGCTACACTAAATGGTCTAGAGTGGAATACTCTAACTGTAATAGGTGCAAGACCAGGTGTAGGTAAAACTTTGTTTATGGAGCAGCTTGTAACAGAGATTATAGCTTTAAATCAAGATCAAGACTTCCAAGTTCTTCAGTTTCAATTTGAGATGCCTGAGAAAACTCTTGGTATGAGAGCATTCTCTGCTATAACCCAAAAGGATTATGGCATGCTTCATAGTAAGTATGAACCTTTGCAAGAAGAGATTTATGAAAAATGTAAACAATACACAAGTACATTGAATAATAATAATAGAGTGTTCTCTATTTATAGACCATGTACTGTTAATGAATTCTGCGCTAGTATAGACTATCATTTCAGACAAAATGTAAAAGAGGTTGATGGAGAAAAGATATATCCAAAACTTCTTATAACAGTAGACCATTCAGCTCTATTCAAAAGAGATGTTAGTGAATCTACAAGGTTTGATATGTTATATAATCTAGGTGAAGCGCTAACCTTTATGAAAAGAAGTTATCCGCTATCATTTGTAATTTTAAGTCAATTAAACAGAAACATAGATGACCCTAAGCGTGCTATAGAAGGTACGTATGGTAACTATGTTTTGGATTCTGATCTTTTTGGTGCTGATGCGCTATTGCAACATGCTGATATAGTACTTGGTATTAATAAGCCAGCTGCTAGAAAGATTAGATATTATGGGCCTGAAAGAATACAAATAACTGATCCAGAAACCTTAGTATTTCATTTCTTAAAATGTAGAAATGGAGATACTAGAATGAGTTTCTTTAAGTTAGATAGAGATACTATAAGAATAGTAGAGATGAATACACCAGTACCAAATAAAAATACAAAAATACAAATATGAGTACAAGACAGGAGAATCAAAAACTTCTCATGGCAACACATTTGCCAACATTTAAAAAGCTGAAGATTACTGATCCCTATTTTATTGCTAAGTCTGCTTGGGCTAATCCAGGTGAAAGTTTAAAAGTTCAATTCTTTCCAAATGAATTAAAACAAGAAAAAGATATTTACCTAGAACTTAGTGATTTTAATGCGGTGTCAGAAGATCCAACGCATACATTGTATAAACTAAAGTACAATCCTTTCTATAAAGAGGAGTATCCTTTAGAACAAAAGACTAGTAAGTCTGGCAATGATTATGAAGTATATATAGTTCCTATTGAAGAACTAGTAGCTATCACAACAGATGGTAAAGAAGTACCTTATAATCAGTATCAAGAAGAACTTAAGAATCCACCAGTAGAAACTCAGCAAGCAGACTTTCCTGACTTTGCTAAAGAATATACAAGTGTAGAACTTAAGAAGAAAGAAGTTGAATATAAAAATACTTTAGAAAAATGTTTGAATAACATAAATAAACAGCTAGAAAGAATAGCAAATATATTAGAAACTAAAAATAAATAACCAATGAGTATAGTACTTCCAACTAAAAAAGTAAAAGTAGAAAGAGTTAATCCAAAGAGATTAATTATCTACAGTAAACCTAAGACAGGTAAAACTACAGCATTTGCAGGCTTAAAGAACAATCTTATATTGGATCTAGAGAATGGCAGTGAGTATGTTGAAGCTTTGAAGGTTAAGATTGATAATCTACAAGAGTTACTTGATGCAGGTAAAGCTATAAAAGATGCAGACAGACCTTATGATTATGTAACAGTAGATACTGTAACTGCATTAGAGTCTATGGTGATGCCTTTAGCTGTCAAGCTGTATAAGAAAACTCCTATGGGTAGAAACTTTGATGGTGCTGATGTAACTACACTACCTAATGGTGCTGGTTATTTATATATTCGTCAGGCTTTCTTTCAAGTCTTAGATTTTATTGATACATTAGCGCCCCATGTAATTCTATCAGGTCACATTAAAGACAAGGTAGTAGATGATAAAGGTTCTATGGTTATGTCTGCTAATATAGACTTAACAGGTAAGATAAAATCTTTGATCTGTGCAAATGCTGATGCAATTGGCTATATGTTCAGAAAAGGAAATCAGACAATTATCAATTTTAAGAATAATGATGGTGTAACATGTGGTGCTAGACCAGACCACTTAAGAAATACTGAAATAGTAATTTCTGAAATGAATGAAAAGGGTGAGATAAAAACTCACTGGAATAAAATATACAAGTAAATTAATTAATAACTAAAAAACAAAATCAAATGGCATTAAGTACAAAAGATTTAGGTGCAGAAACTAGTAGCGGAGCAGGTATACCAAAAACTGTTGCTCCAGGTAATCATGAATTAAAAGTTAATGGTATTAGACTTGAAGAGTTCAAATTTATAGATGGAGCTTATCATGTAATACTAGATATGGAAACTAAACCAATTGAAGGTTTTGAAGGATTCTTACTAGATAGAGAAGATGAATCTAAAGGTAGATATGCAGGACAGATTGGTAGAGTTAAAGCTAGTCAATATGCATTTGCAGATGGAGAAACTAAATCTGGAATTAAAATTGAAAGAGATAACTCTATTATGATATTCTTAAAGAATTTTTCTACAGCATTAGGTATTTCTGATTGGTTTCTAGAGCAAGATAATAAGCACGAAACTATTGAAGACTTTGTAGCATATTATAATGAGAATGCTCCATATCAAGATAAATACCTGCACTGTTGTCTTGCAGGTAAAGAATATGAAAATAGATCTGGCTATATTGCTTATGATTGTTATTTTGCAAAAGCTCAAAATAGAAAGTATGGATACTCGCCTAAAGCAGATTCTGTACAGACTTATAATGAAGCAAAGCATTTAAGAAAACTAGAAAATAAGCCTGTAGCTGCATTTGGAAATGATGATGATGATTTATCAATTCCATTAAAGACAAGTTCTGATTTTAACCTAGACTAATAGCTATGCTAAAGCTATAATATAGGGGGAGTCAGAGATGGCTCCCCTTTTATTAATTAAAGAATTATGATTTCAACAAAAAACTTAATCGTTGGACTATGTGATATACCAACAGGTTGGGCTTTCCAGCATTATCTAGGACTTTCTGAATATCTTGATGGTCAAGATGTAAAGATAAGGTCTATAGTTAATACTAGAGAAAGAACGCCTTCTATGCATATATATTTTGATCCTAAAATAAATAGATACAAATTCAAAGATTTTTCTTCTGGGATACATGGTGATTGTATAGAACTTGTTAAAGTTGTATGTAATCTAAAGTCTAGGAGTGAAGCATCTGTAAAAATCATACAAGATTATAATGAGTATGTTCTAAACAATGGGCATAATCCTGTACAAGAGTATAAAATTCATAGTAAATACAAAGTGACTGATTATGAGATGAGACACTGGACTACAATAGATCAGAAGTATTGGACTAAATTTAATATTGGTTCTAGACTTCTTGAGAAATATAATGTGGCCCCGCTAGAGTTTTATACAATGAGTAAAGAAAATGATGAAGGTAAAGAAGATAGAATTACTATTAAAGGTTATAACATATATGGTTATTTCAAAGATGATGGTACATTGTACAAGATCTATCAACCTAAAGTATCTGATAAGAAGTTTATCAAAGTCAAGAATTATATTCAAGGTTCTGATCAACTGCAGTATGATAAGAAGTATCTTGTAATTACATCTTCACTAAAAGACTTAATGGCTTTTAACAGACTTAAGTTAACTGATGCAGAATCTATTGCACCAGATAGTGAGAACACATTGATTCCTGATAACATGCTAAACAAAATTGTCAGCAAGTATGAAAAAGTATTTGTACTATTTGATAATGATGAAGCAGGTATCAGATCTATGAAGAGATATAAAGAAAAGTATGATTTTGATTATGTAATATTAAACATGGAGAAAGACTTGTCTGACTCTATAAAAAGATATGGTATAACAGAAACTAGAGATACATTGTTACCTTTATTAAAAAAGTTAATATGAAAATACATCTAAAGAGTAAAATAAGAGAACAAATGTATGAGTGGAATATTGAAATTGCTCATGGCAAAGTAATTCCATTTACAGATGATATGATTCCTGAAAAAGCTGTAGGTTTTGTTTATGTAATGAACTACTTAGCAAATGATGGTCAAATGTATTCTTATATAGGTAAGAAGAACTTTTTTAGCAGAAGAAAGAAGAAGTTTGGAAAGAAGAAGTTGGCTGCTATGACAGACAAAAGAGCTAAGAAGTATGAGATAGTTATCAAACCTGACTATGAAAACTATTTCAGTAGCAATGCAGAACTAAAACAAGCTTACAAGGATGGTAGATTAATATATAGAACCATACTTAAGATTTGCTTTAGTAAAGCAGAACTAACTTATCAAGAAACTAAATATCAATTTAAACATGAAGTTCTTGAGAGAGATGAATACCTAAATGGAAACATATTAGGAAGATTTTATAAAGGAAAAATATGAATAAACAAATTCTGAAAAATTTATTGACAATGTTACAGTCAGATGATGAGGATAATCATTATATGGCCATGAAAGCATTTGCTAACCTTGAAGGAGTAGATGATTACAGAGAAGAGTTATTGTTCTTATGGTTGTATGGTATACCTGATACAGAAGAGTGGGCTCTTGCAGATGCAAATCTAGCTGAAACAATAATGTCTGTATGTGATAGTCTTGGTATATTAAGAAATTTACAAGATTGGATTCCTGATAAACATAGAGCACTAAAGGGTGATAGATGGTTAAATCATCTAACAACCCGCAATGTACAAAAGCCTTGGGTGGCTGAACTGATAATAGAAGAAGTAATTAAAGACAAGAAACAAGTCTTGAAAGCTCTTGATTTTAAGTTCAAAGATATCGAAGTAAAAATAATAAAATGAATAGACAAGATTCACTAAGTAAAACATCAAAAGACTTGATGTTAAAGGAACCGTATTATGGTTTCTTTTTATTAATGTTGCATAAGTCATGGGATGACAGAGTAGGCACAGCAGGTGTCTGTAAGAATGGTATCAATTATCAATTGATGATAAGTGAGAAGTTCTGGAATGATCTATCTGAAGATCATAGATTAGGTTTACTAAAGCATGAGTTACTACATATTGCTTTTAATCACCTTACTACATTTGATATGTTCTCTGACAAGCAGTTGGCTAACATAGCAATGGATATGGAGATTAATCAATATATAGATTCAGCTTGGTTGCCTGAAGGTGGTGTTGATATAGATAACTATGAGCATTTAGATTTAGACAGGAAAGCTGGTACTAGATATTATTATGATAAGCTTTTACAAGCTCAAAAGAATAAGAAACAACAAGGTACTTGTGGAGATGATAATATGGATAAGCTTCTTGATGCTTTAGAAAAAGGTGAGTGTACAGTTACTATTACTGATGGTTCATCTGATAAAGAAGTTAAGATACCTAATCATGAGTGGGAAGAGTTTGAGAACATGCCTGATGCAGAAAAGAAGCTGATTGAAAAGCAATTGCAAAGAGTATTGCATGATGCTAAAGAGCAGACTGAAAAGAAGCGCGGGTTTGTACCTGGAGAAATATCAGGTCTACTTAAACTAGATGAAGTTATACCACCTAAATTTAATTGGAAAGCCTATATCAAGCGCTTTACAGGTATATCTACAAAGATCTTTACTAGAAAGCTAAGAAGGAAAGAGAACAAAAGGTACTCTGACAATCCTGGCCTTAAGATAAAGATGAGACAAAACATGCTTGTTGGTATTGATACATCAGGCTCTGTTTGTGATGATGAATTAAAAGAGTTTATTAATGAGATTCATCACTTGTATAAAGCAGGTGTTGAGGTTACAATTGTACAGTGTGATTCTAGAATACAATCTATCAAACCATATGATGGGAAGTTTGAACTAGAAGTTGCAGGTAGAGGCGGGACAACATTTGATCCTGTTCTAGAATATTTTAATGAAAGAAAGCAGTTTACAAGCTTGATTTACTTCACAGATGGTGAAGCATGGACAAATATAAAACCTAGGAAACCAGTCCTATGGGTACTATCGGAGAGATCCAGTTATAATGATGATTTACCAGGAAAACAAATTAGATTAGAACTTTAAAAATTAAAAAATGAGTACACAATTGAACGTAGATGAGTTGAAAGACTTTTTAAAACACATGGTGAAAAACAATCAGCACATTCAAAATGAAGGTAAAGTACCTGTTGCTGTAAATATTGAAGGTGATGCGGGCCTTGGTAAAACATCCGCTATTGTTCAACTTGGTAAAGAGTTGGATATGGAAGTTGTAAAGATTAATCTATCTCAGATAGAAGAATTAGGTGACCTTGTTGGTTTTCCTGTAAAAGAATTCAAGATTGCTAATAAAGATGGCCAAAGTACATGGATTAATGAGAGCCAAATGGATGCTGCTATGAAGAAAGGTTATAAAGTTGTAGACAAGAGAATGTCTCATGCTGCACCTGAATGGATTCAGGGTAAAGCTGAAGGTGGTTTCTTGGTTCTTGATGATTATACTCGTGCTGACCACAGATTTATGCAAGCTACTATGGAGTTAATTGACAGACAAGAATATATTTCTTGGAGTCTTCCAAAGAACTGGCATGTAATCCTGACTACTAATCCAGACAATGGTGACTATCAAGTTACTAGTCTTGATGATGCTCAGAGAACTAGATTTATTTCTACAGAAGTAAAATTTGATTCTAATGTATGGGCACGGTGGGCAGAGACTGTTGGTATTGATGGTAGATGTATTAACTTCTTGTTGATGAACCCTGAGACAGTAACTCAGAAGGTTAATCCTAGAAGTATTACCACCTTCTTTAACTCTATTAGCTCTATTGATAAGTTTGAAGAAGAGTTGCCACTGATTAATATGATTGGTGATGGGTCTATTGGTGCAGAACCATCTGCATTATTTGCTATGTTTATTAATAACAAGCTAGATAAGATCATTAGTCCTGAGCAGATTCTTACAAATGATGATTGGAACTATGTCAAAGGTTCTTTGAAGGGCTGCATTGGTAGCGGAGATGATTTCAGAGCTGACATCTCTAGTATTATTAGTACTAGAATAATCAACTTTGCATCTGTTACAGCTAACAAAGGTTCTGTTCCTCAAAAGATGATTGATAGAATTATTGAATTGGTCACTGACTGTGATTCATTTACTGATGACTTGAGATATTTCATTGTTAAAGAGATACTAAACTCTAACAAAGCCAAGTTCCAAAAGCTGATGATGAATCAGAAAGTCGTACAGATGACTGTAAAATAAATTATTTAACAGGAGGGTGTAAAAGCCCTCCTTTAACTTAAAAAATATGACAGAAGAAATAAAAGCTGAAAAAGTACCTTATGTGTGCTTAAGTGCAGATGTAGAAAGAGATGAGTATAATAAATTGTCTCTTACAGAATGGAGTGTAGATAGTACTGACACATTATATGTTGTAAGTGATAAATTAGGACGTGTTAAACATGGTCTAAACATGAATACTACTAAGTGGGTTCCACAAATGAAAGATAAGATTTATTTTATGAAAGGATGTACTGTCCCTAGAGTAAAGCTTAAAGACTTATCTGTAAAATATAAAATCAGAACTACTACTGATATAGATAAAGCTACTGTAGTTGTAGGTAGTGATGCTGCAGGTAATAAACTTTTCACGCAAGATTGGATGAGAAAAGTATCTGGTGAAGTATTTGAAGCAACTATCAAATCTTTACAAGAAGTAGCAGAGGATGAACTAGATGGTTACTATTTAAATAGACTTAATAATCTTAAAGAATCATTTGGTGATGAGTGGCCTGAGTATGTTTACTGTGATTGGAATACTAAGAATATATGTAATCCTCATAATCAAAATCATACAGTAGAGCTTCAGCAAGCTCAACTTAAACATTTAGGGTGTGCTAATGAAGATGAGTTTGAGAAGAAGTATGGTCCTATGAATAATCACAGCTCTGAGTATGTGCAAACTATTAGTGAAAATAATCTCGAACTATGGGAGCAGTATAAGACTAAGCACATCATAGAGCAAGGTGCATTACTTGAGGTTGTTAACGGTGATGAAGCTACTACAATTGATTTAGATACTTATCAGAATTTGAGAAACATGTTCAATAGTTCTGATCAAGATAATCATGTACTAGCTATGGAGATTATGGCTAACTGTAATTATAAGGATAGCATATTATTTCTAACTATGTTATTCTTTCACCACTCTTATCAGATTGGTAATTGTAGAAGTAGAAATCATGTGAACTTTAAATCACTTAAGAATTATCTAGGTGATGTATGGACACATGTAGATGGAATCTTTCATACTCTTGCACAACATAATGCTATGACTGTAGAGAATATTGAGTTTGTAGTTGAGGATCAGCAAGATTACTTTAAAAATAATGGTCACTCTGATTACTTGGTTCCACAAAGATATGTGCTCAAAAGAGAGCATGCTTTGAACCATGGAGTTAACTATATGAGAGAGATTTTTGCATATGAAGAAGACTTACCTACAGAAGATAAAGTAACTGAAGAAGTACCTGTTGAAGATACTGTAGATGAAGTTACAGTTTCTGAGCCTGACACGGCAGAATCAACATGTTCAGAGGACCCTGAAACTGAAGAGGCAGAAGTAGAAACAGAAGAAGAAGTTACAGAAACTTTAATTGCAGAACAAAAAGAAGAAAAGAATGAAGAAGAGTTTGACTGGTTCTGAGGAACTAGAATTGTTTTATAATGAGAAGTTTTACTTCAGTTATAGCAGTATAAACAAACTATTGTTTTCACCAAGCATGTTTTATAACGATTATGTGCTTAAACAAAAGGAAGAAAGTGTTGACCCTCACCTTGTAAAAGGTAGGGTCATACACTGCCTTCTTCTTAATCCTGAAGACTTTGATAGTGAGTTTATTGTTATACCAGGTAAGCTTCCAAGTGGTAATAATAAGTTGATTGTTGATGAAATTTTCAAATATTATTTGGAAGGTGATGATAATTCATTAACTTTGGACAAGTATGAGACTGCAATAGTAGATCTCTTGGAGAAAATAAACTTGCATCAAAAGCTTAAGACTGATGAAGCAAGAGTTAAGAAGATCCTTACAGCTGATAACATAAGCTATTTTGATTTTCTGAAATCAAGTCAAGGTAAAACACTAGTAGATCAAGAGATATTAGATTACTGCAAAGAATGTGTAGAGTCTATTAAGTCTAATGAATCTGTCAGTGCGCTACTACAGCTTGATGCGTCTGATTTAAAAGTATACAATGAAGTTCCAATTACAGTAAATGAGCTTATCGGTGATAAGTATGCATTTGGATTTAAAGGTATACTTGATAATGTAGTGATTGATGAAGAAAAGAAAATAATATTTATTAATGATTTAAAAACCACAGGTAAACCATTGATTGACTTTCCTGAGTCCGTAGAGTATTATAGATACTGGATACAAGCAGCTTTGTATTATAATCTAGCATACTTTAGATTTCTTGGAGATAAAGAAGATAAGGAGTTATGGAATATACAGTTTACATTTGTTGTAGTTGACAAGTATAATCAAGTATATCCATTTCAGGTTACAGCCAAGACAATGCGTAGTTGGATGGATAGGTTCTATAATGGAGTAATGCCTCAAGTTGTATATCACTATACAGAAAGAGACTATACTTTACCATATGAACTTGCAGTAGAAAACTTAAAACTTTAATAATTTATGCCAGTAAAATCTATTTACACAAAGTATTTTCAAAAGTCCAAGGTGTTTTTATATCCGCTCCTTGGAATTAAAAGAGGTGCTAAGGTTATCCCAAGTGAGACTTATCTTGCTTGGGATGACATTAAAGCCGAGGATATGAAGTTGGTATGTTTATACCATCCTGAAAATAAATTACAATATAAAGAATATGAAAAAAAAGTTTTAATAAAACACACTAGATTGTGTCAAATACATAAGATAGACAATAAAAATAAACTGTTTATTTTTGATCTTTCTGATTTTAAAGATAATTGGCAATTATTTCTAGACGGTAAGTATAGTAAAATAGATAAATATTTTAAATCTAAAATGCTACACTTCTTTCCAGAAGATAGCGCTAATTATGTATATATGAAGAGTTATCTTTTTCCAAATAAATTCTTTAAAGATTATTCTGAAATACTAAATGTTGATGAATCATTCTTAAAAGAAATTGGCGAACTATGTAATAAGCCTGATTTAGAAAAAGAAACTTTGATTCCGCAATCTATAAACTTGGAAAACCAAGAAATAATTAATTAATTTGTATAAAAACTAACAATGAGTGATAAAACAATGATGCTGGTTGAGTCAACATGGCAAGACACCAAAACTTTTAAGATGATTCCTGTGAGCAATGATTGCCCATATGTGGAATGTATTTATGACCCTTCTTCTAAAGTACTTGTACTAATAGGGAAGACTACTAAAACTTCTTTACATATGTTACCAAAGCTTGATGAGTATGGTAAAGCTATTAGCGGTAATAGAGGAGCAAAACAAGAAAGAAGATCTATTGATACCTTCCAAGAATATTATATTGAGGAAGAGAAAGATATCAAAGAGCTTGTAAAAATGTTTGCTGTTAATGCTAGCAAGTTTGACATCGCAAAGTTTCTAGAAAAAGCACCTAACAAACCTTCAATAGCTGCAGTAGCGGAGAATGGATAGAAGACACTGGGTGATGGACTATGAAACTTTGTTAAATTGTTTCATAGCTGTTTTTGAAGATATCAAATCTGAATATAGAGAGATATTTGTTATTCATAAAGAAAGGAATGACTGTCTAGAATTTATTACATTTCTAGAAAGAAACATTCTTCTTGAAGAATGGCATGTATCTTTCAATGGTTTGGCCTTTGATGCTCAAGTAACAGAACACATATTGGAAAACAAAGAGCAATTGTTAGAAATGTCTGGTGAAGATGTTGCTTTGTTTATATATGGAAAAGCCCAAGATACTATTCGTAAACAAAATGAAGGAGAGTGGGCAGAGTTTGCCCCATGGAAGATGCAGATTAGACAAGTTGATGTATTTAAATTAAATCACTGGGATAATGCTGCAAAAAGAACAAGCCTGAAATGGGCTCAGTATAGTATGGATTGGCAGAACATACAAGATATGCCAATACACCATAGTACTGAAATTAAAACTCTAGAACAGATAGATAGCATAATAGGTTATTGTATTAATGATGTAGCCTCTACTAAAGCAATCATGTATCGCAGCAAGAAAGAGATTGCTTTGAGACAAGAGCTTACTAAGGAATACAATATAAATCTATATAGTGCATCTGAACCAAGAATTGCTAAGGAACTATTTGCTATGTTTCTAAGCAAGAAGACGGGTATAAAAAAGTATGATCTTAAACAATTGAGAACATATAGAGACAAGCTAATAGTTAAAGATCTTTTGTTGCCTTATATTAAATTTGAGACAGCAACATTTCAGAGACTGATTAGCAAGTTTAAAGATCTAGAACTAGATCCGCTTGATCTAAAAGGTAGTTTCAAGTATTCAGTTAGATATAAAAGTATAACTACACACTTTGGTCTTGGTGGTGTACATGGTGCACGTAAAGATGTATATACATCTGATGACCAGTATGTCATTATGACTAGTGATGTGACAAGTTTTTATCCTAATCTAGCTATTAGAAATGGTTGGGCTCCAGCTCATCTTCCTAAAGATGAATTTTGTGAGCAGTATGAATGGTTCTTTGATGAAAGAAAAAAGATACCAAAGTCTGACCCTAGAAACTATGTATATAAGATTGTGCTGAATAGTACTTATGGTCTTAGTAATGATGAGAATAGTTTTCTTTATGATCCTGAACTTACCATGCGTATAACTCTTAATGGTCAGCTTAGTCTGATGATGTTGTACGAAATGATTTGTGAAGGTATTCCAAATGCTGTACCTCTAATGCATAATACAGATGGCCTTGAGACTAGAATCCCAAGGAAGTATGTAGATAAGTATATGGAGATTTGTGCAGAGTGGGAAAAGATAACCAATCTAATGCTAGAACATGACACTTATCAAAAGGTCATACTAGCAGACTGTAATAATTATATTGCAATTACAGAAGGAGATGATCCTAGTGTAAAGTGTAAGGGTAGATTTGTCTTTGAAGATTTACCATTACATAAAAATAAGAGCTTCTTGTGTATCCGCAAAGCTATATATGATTACTTTGTTAAAGGTATAGAACCTGAAGTTTCTATCAAAGAGAATAAAAACATCTTTGATTTCTGTGGTGGCAAAAGAGCCAATGCAGGGTGGGACTACTTCAAAGAGTATGTAGAAAACGGAGAACACAAGAAAGATAAACTGCAGAAGACCATCAGATATTACATAAGTAAAGAAGGTGGTAAAATTGTTAAGATAAATTATCTTGATGAAAGAGAATTTGTAACAGAAGCAGGTAAATGGTTACAGACTATGTTTATTGATTATGTAGAAAAACCATTTGAAGAGTATGATATTAATTATGATTACTACATCAAAAGGGCCAAGAGAGAAATAGAACTACTTGAGCCTAATAGAAACCAATTACAATTATTTTAATATGCCAAGAAAAATAAAAGAATATGGTAGAGCGGACCTAATAGGGGTTCCTCTACCAAATCATGCAAGTACATATACTGTAATAAGTCATGAGTCTATAATGGACTTATCAGCTAAAGCATTGCAAGATGCTGGATTTGTAATAACAAGTGAAAACTATAGAGCTACACATGATGGCAATATAGCTTCAGCTATTTATACATTAAACTATGGAGATGATCCAGAGTTGTCTATGATGTTTGCTTGGTCAAACAGTTACAATAAGCAAATGAGGTTTAAATGTGGTATTGGTGCCATCCATACTGCTAATAAAACTACTATGGTCTGTGGTGACATGGGATCATGGGCTCGTAAGCATATTGGTACAGCTGACACTGAGACTGAAGATACAATCAAAGAGCAAGTTGATCTTGCTAAGATGTATTACGATCAGTTAGTATCTGATAAAGAGAGAATGAAAGAGATCACTCTTGATAGAAAGAAGCAAGCACAATTGCTTGGTATCTTGTTTGCTGATGAAGAGATTCTGACCACAGAGCAAGCAAGTCTTATTAGACAGCAAATGTCTAGACCACTACATCAGTTTGCTGACAATAATAGCTTGTGGGCATTCTACAACTATGTTACTCTAGCTTTACAGCAATCACATCCAAAGACTTGGATGGAAGATCAGCGCGTCCTGCACTGGTTTATTTCTGAAGCTTTTAAGTTTGACAAAGTAAATGCAGCACCTGCGGCCACCAGTGACGACCAGGAAACATCTGAAGAGAATGAGGTTAATGAAGCTACAGTAGATAATAAAGCCACTGTAGATACAATACCTGAGAATTCAGAAGAAGAGACCAAGGACCCTGCTCAAGTAGATCTAGTAGATTCTATTGCTGAGATTGAAGCTGAACAACAAGAAGCTTGGGATCAGCAGACTAGACTTGAAGAAGGTTTTGACCATAAAGGTGGACTAACTAATGATGAGCTAGCAGCTGATGCAGAAATGCAAGAGATGAAGACTGAACAGGTTATTGAAGAGAGAGAGGAAGAAGAAGCTCAGTTAGAGAAAGACATAAAAAATGGTCTTTATGGTGAAGAAGAATACGGTACATCTGAAGAAGATGAGAATCCTGTTTATGATGAAGATCAGATTGCAGAGCGTATCAGAGAGGATGAAGCTGCAGTAGCTGAAGTATGTGATGAGAATGTTAGTGATGAGGACGTAGACAGAACTGTAAAAGGCTCTGACTTTGATGTTGACTTTGATCTAGCAACTGTAGATAATGAAGACGAAGATGATGTACAATCAGGTGACATGGACTTTGGTTTTGCATAAATGAATTAGGGAGATGACTTAGGTTGTCTCCCTTTTTTTTTCTTATTCACCAAAGAGATGTAGGTGTACAGTAAGAACTAATAAATATAAAGTAAATGTATTTACATTCTCCTTATCATTAGGACCAATGTATTCCCATCCCAGGGCAAACCTGTCATGAGGTAAATGTAACGCAAATTCTAACTGCCAATCCATTATTTTAATTTTCCAGATGATTCCATTCCTTTTAATGCTTCAGGTAAGTCTGCTGTACCACCAGTATATCCAAATGCTTTAAATATATGACCATAAATTTTAGGCATACCCGCTTGCTTAAACCAAAGCTCACCAACATCTTGTTGATAATAAGCCTTTTCACTACCTGTAAGATGTAAAGCTATATCTTGTAAAATCTTACCATATAATTTAATAGTGTTATTAAACACTGTAGTAGTAGATTCTACAATCTTTAACTGATCTTCTAGACCAAAGTTATATACACCAAACTGAGGTAGGGGTATAAATGCAGTAACCTCTTGCATAGTACCAATAGTAAGTAACTGAGAAAGGTTTTCTAAGTAACCCATAAGTTCAAAATCTTCATTACCTAAAGCTCCAGATTTCTCTCTCATATTATCAAATCTTTCATCATCTTCAGGGTCATATCCAAATCCTAATGTTAGTATTAAACCTAATACTGTAAATATAATAGCCTCTGTAACACTTCGCATCAAATCTATCTTCTCTTGTGTAGATAAATAAGGCCAAGCTTTTCCTTTTGAACTAATTAATTTAGTCAAGGCCTTTAATCCATTTATATAAAATCCTATTGGGGCTGTTCCTAATGCCCAATCATATCTTCCTTGAAATCTATCCACAAATGAATCCCTACTTTTATCATAAGAAAAAGCTACCCTATTTAGCATTAAAGGAAAGAACCACTTTCTCATAAATAAGAATAATCTATAACCAAGGTACTTATTACCTTCAGCCTGTCCAAAATCATCGTATGCACCATATAATCTTCTAGACATTCCTTGAAATAAATTCTTTAAATTTTTAAAGTTTGCAGAATTAGCTATAGTTATAGTCTGACCATCTGCTAACTGTACTACAGATTTAATACCATTATACTCTTGTATCTTTTCTACAGTTGTGTTATAAAGTTCAGCTAATTCTTCTAAGGATTCACCTTGAGTATACACATGCTCAACCTTTCTATTACTGAATTCAGGATCAACACCTTCTTTAAGTTTCATAACACCTGTTTCTTTATCAAGTTCCCAAGCATCAATGTACTTTAAATTACGTGTCTTACCGTTCTGTAATTTTTGAGTAACGGTTTGTGAATATAAAAATGCAGAAAATAATTGTAAGGCAGCTTCCATTTCTAGGTTCTTTCTAGCCATATACATCCATTCTCCATTTAATAAATCTTTAGCAAAACTTCTAGTTACAGTTCTACCAAATTTATCTTTAGTCATAAACACTGAATCAAAAGCTTCAACCAATTGATAGTTCAATGAAGGAGCACCTATACTATACACATCTTTAGACAGCCATTTTGTCATAGTTGCAGTTGCCCACAATCTACCTTTAGCATAATCTCTAGCATTAATAACCTCACCACCTGCAGCTTCAATATAGTTTTGCATTAACTGCCCAAATCTGTTTTTTAAATCTGAAGGTATGTTTAATGCTAATGATCCTCGTGCAGATAATGAAGATAGTCTACCTGCTAGTCTAGAAATAATTTCACTACTATTACTACCTTCAAATTTTCTTCCTTCATATTCACGTTCAATTAAAGATCTAACTTGTTCTAGTCTATTATATCTTCCTTGTTCTTTTACTTCTACAAATTTTCCAGCTGTTTTAAAAGCACCTGCGCTAAATACCTTTTTCTTCTTTAATGCATTATCAGGATCCTGTAAAGTATCTAAAACAGAATTAACAATAGGCAATGTTTCAATAAGCTTACTCTGTTGTTTTAAAGAATACATGTAACGCATCATGTTTTGTATTACATCAGGATCTACATTATCAACTTTTATATCAAATAATCCACTTACTGGAACTCTTTTTACTTCTTCACCTTCTAGTGTAGTAGATACTAATCTATACTCACCTATGTTATCATCCCAAACATAGTTGTAATCCTCTACAGATTTATCTTTGGCTCCAGCAATATCACGTATAGCCTGGATTAAGTTCTCTTGTATCTGCTTAGCTTTGTTACCTAACTTACCCGATTGAACTACAGAAAGATTATCTCTTAGTATGTATCTAGGTAAATCTAAATATAACTTAGAGTCATTAGGACTGTTCTCTTGAAACTTAAGATGATGTTTTTTCATAGACTCAAGCAGCTTGGCTCTAGGCGAATTAGGAGCAGCCATAATTTTCTGATACTCTTTATTCAAATACTTAGAACCTTCTTCATTCCTAGGTAAAAATCTATTTTTATTATCTTTATGTACTCCTACTTTATATTCAATGTTACCAGTGGCAGGATTATAACCTGTCATATACTCGCGTTTAATTCTATACTGGGAGTGTCGAGCATTGCCTGTAACAGGTACACCATCTATTTCTAAAGTAAACTCTTGTTTAGTTATAGGATCAACTAATGTTTTTATATCAAAGTAACTTTCATCAATAGGTAAAGCTACATCATTAGACATACTTCTTACATAGAAGGGTTGTTTACCTCTTTTACCTTTTACAAATGTTTTTCTGATAACATGATTAGCAAAGAACCAATCTGCAAACTCATCATCTGCAATCAAGTCTTTCTTTAAATCCTCAGTGTTAATATAATCATCAAACTCAGAAGCAGTAAGAGATTCTTTTCCTAACCTTTGAAGATGACTATTAAATGCATCTACATAATATTCAGTAGGTAACTTCTCTGACAAGTTTCCTAAATCAGAATAGATACTTTCTAGTTCATTAGCTTCTTCCAAAGTTAATCCTGTAGCTGTTTGTTTCTGTAACAGCTTTACATATTCTTTCTTATTCTCCTCAGTTAAATTCTGAGGTTTGGTTTTCATAATAGTAATAATTGCACTTAGTCTTGTCGACTCTTGCGCAGTTAAACCAGATGTTTTATCATAAGAATCTTTAATGTCAATGATCTTTTGTTGGAGTGATTTAATCTTCTTAACCTTTTCTATACCTAACTCATAAGGAACAGGTTGATTTCGGCTATCTTTATTGGCATACATTAAATCATAAATTTCCTGATATAACTCTGAAACATTGAAGTTAGTACTCTTCTTCATCTTATCTTGAAGCTCTTTCATTCTAGAAATAAGTCTTGCCTTCTCATCAAAATACTCTTGCTTTATTGCAACTCTAGTATTTTGTTTTAACCAATCTATTCTTGCTTTTCTATACTCATCTGTATCATAACCATACTTGCTATCTATCAAGTTAATAAACTCATCATAAGCTGTCTGTAAAGAACCTTCTTTTTCAACAAACTCATAGTATTGTCTAGATGCATTTCTGTACTCAACCAATACTTTAGCAATACTAAGATCGTATACACCATCAGCAGGAGAATCAACTTTTGGAGTACCATCTTCATATGTTAAAGAATGTAACATCTGATAGTTTTTCCAAAGCTCTTGCATTATAGAATACTTTTGAAACCTTTCTAGTTCATTAGTAATTTCATTGTTCTCATTATTATATTCATCTAAAGCAGTTTTCCTAAGTTGTCTTGCAGCTTCAGCTACTGCAGGTGGATACTTATCAAAAATTTTATCAAGCTCATAGATTTCTTTTACATATATATCATGCATGAAATCTCTTTTAAATTGATACAAAGCTTCTCTAGCTTTATCTTCAGCTTCTTTATCTTGCGCTTCTTGTGCTAAGGTTAATTCATATTCTAACTTACCTAGGTCATGTCTCCAACCATTACCAAATCTATCTATAAAGGAATACACCTCTTTCATTGCAGGTTTTCTCTCTATAAGATTTCCATCCTTATCATATATATTTTCTAATGTAAACAGCTGATCTTTAGTTGCAACCATATCAAGTATCTGTCTGGTCTTAAGTCTATTAAATCCTATCTTTGGTAAGAGATCAGCTAAGTCATTTCTAAATTCATATGATGCAGCAATTGCTTCTTGCTCTGCTTCGGTCCTGATGTTTTGAATAAAGATTGCTAATCCACCTACTATAGGATCATTAGATGAAGTATAAGCTTCTATAAATCTATTTAACCAACCTACATCTTTTAGTCTACCAGATAGTGCATCTACAATTTTCCCTCTGTTGATCTCAAACTGTTGATACGTTTTAACAAAATCTGCAATGTACTTAGTTAACACTCCTTTCTTTTCTAAAGCCTTATAATCATCATTAGTTAATTGTCTGTTTACAGCCTTATCAAAAAAGTCCGATATCTCTTCCTCACTTAGTTTACTCTTTAAAGAATTCATTAGGTCCTTCTTAAGTCTATCTTTTAAGAAATCATTCATATAAGAAGTGGTTTGGACAAATATATCTACATTGTTTTCCTTATAAATTTCAGATATAAATTTATCAGCTCTTTCTAAATTAAGCTTTACATTATTTATAAAAGTAAAGAACTCATTATCCTCTTTAATATCAAATCCCTTTTTACCTTCTCCTTGATTCTCTCTAAATAAAGCATCAATATCTTCAAAGGTTGATGTCCATCCTGCAATAGCATTTCTATAAGTATAAAGTAAAGTTATTGCATCACGCTGATTGTATGACTTAGTCTTGCGCATAGCATCCAAATCCTCATAAATATTCTTAGCAATATTATCTATTATACCTATAGTATTTATAAAAGCTCTAGAAGAATTTAAAAGATCTTTTTGTCTTTGCTCTTCAGCTCTGACAACATCTAAGATTATATCTTCTTTACTTGCATTTTTATTTAATGTAGATACAGTTTGATATGACCTAAGTATCTCTTGAGCTTTTGGTAACAATACATTTGACCCTTCTCTAAAAAGAGTTCTATCTAACATCTCTTTGAAGTAAGGTGTCTGTGATCTGTAATTCTTAGCTTTATTTAATATAAGATTGTTTCCGATATATAGCTCATTCAAACTTTGTTGCAATGTGTTAGAAGCTATACCCTTAGTTAAATCAGAGGCCATATCTTTTATATTCTTGACAAAGAATACTATATCATCATTTTTAATTAGGTCAGTCTTAAGATCAAAGTTCTCATTTAAGAATGAATCAGCAAGCTCTTCCATTGTAGTAGACTCATTAATGCCTGAAACTTTAGATGTATTAAATACTTTTCTAAACAATTGTCTAATTGCAAACAGCAGTTTAGAAATAAAAGCTAAGAAACCTTCACTTTCTACTTCTTCAGTAACTTTATCTACAGCTTTCCACTGTAATGAATAAGTTAATGCCTCATTTTTAAATGCATCACCAGCTACGTTCAACTCTGGATAGTTTCTTTTAACATGATTTATTATAAACCTTCCTTCTTCTGTAGATTCTAATTGAGCATATAGATTGTCAAATAACTTTCTGTTTTCAAATTGTATTGCACGTATAAATGGATGGGCAAACTCATGAAGCATTGTATCTAAATCAATATTATCACCCACTGTATATATAGTACCACCCCAGTAAAATGCAGATTCATTATTATAGGATTTTCCTTTACTATTTAATAGCTTTTTAGCATCTGCTTGACTTAGGTTAGCATAACCAACATTTAAAGATAGAGCTAACTTTTTAGCAATAAGCTTCGCAATTTCAATTCCTCTAGTTTTACGTTGAGCCTTAGTGTCTACAGGAACCTGTACTAAAAAGTCTTTAAGTACTTCTTCCATATAAGGATCTACAAAATAATTTATATTATCTTTTACACCAGCATAACCTTCTTTAGCCAGCTTCTGAAATATAGGATTCATTTTTTGATTCTTAGCTCTCAGTATTCTGTTAGCAGTAGACGTGGTAATACCAAGCATCTTGACTGCGCTGACTTCATTCTTTTTATTTTTGAATTCTTTAACACCTACTAAGTCTACATAATCATCATTAACTGTATACTCTATCTTACCAACTTTCTTATCATTCTTCATAGCCTGAAGAGTAACAATATTAGATTCAGGGTCAGATGTTTCATCTACAACTAAACTAACTTCATCCTGAAACGGATCAGTAATATCTGTAGTAAGATCACTTTGATTTTCATTTGTAAAAGAAAAATACCTGTAACCTTTGTTTCTATACTGGTAACCCTCTTGATCTTCTCTTACAGGCATAAAATAAATAAGATCATTTAAATCTTTACCTCTACCCATATCAAGCTTAGCTTCCATTATCTGTTTCCACTCTTTGAAGTATTGCTTATATCCTTCATACTGCATTGGGTAGTTACCTTCTTTAGTACGCAAAAAGAAATCTATTAAATACAGTTTAGGCATAACCTTACCTATATCTTTAGGACTTCTTCCGTTTAAATTTTCTTGTGTGACTAACTCTGTCGCAGTAGGATGTTCAATAGTACCTGTAATTACAACAGAATCTCCTGTTCGTAAGTTACCTTTTCCTATAAAAGTTCTTAAGAGCTTCCAAGTAGGAAACATTTGTTGTACGTTTCTATACCAACTTTGACCTTCAAGTAAAGGAGTTATCTCTTTAGTAAATATTTTACGATCTTTTCTAACTTTTGTAAAACTTTTACCTCTTCTTTGAGATAAAGGTAATCCTCTATTATCAATCCAGTTTAAAAATTTTAAAGCATTTTCTTCCTTTCTAAATTGTTCTAGCTTTATAACACCGTCAATGTCATGAAACTCCTCATCTACACTCCTGATAACTCTACCAAACTTTCTTAGTGTGGCCGATCCTGATAATGCATAGTCTATGAAAGGGTGACCAAATAACTTTTCTATAACTTCAGCTACAAAAGGATCTTTATTTATAGACTCCTCATAATCTTTTATCTCATAAACTTGTCCATTCATGTCATACCAGTTACCGTCTTCTTCAGAGAGATAGTAATTTCGTATAAACTTTTCATACTTTAATTGATAGACATCATCTACTACATCTAATACCAATTCTTCTAAGTCTTCATTAGAATATTTTTTGAATGCAGGATTATTAAACACATTAGTCTGAATCCAATTGTAAAGCAGATTAAGTAATCTTTTAAATACATTTTCTTCAAACTTATCTTTATGACCTATAGACTCAAAGTACTCTTTATTTATATCAGGGTTCTTTATTTTTGGCCCGATATATTTTTGCTTCAATCCAATTTCTAACATCTCTGATATAAACTGAATGATAGCTTGCTTATGGGCCCAGAAATTCTTGTTAGGATTCTTGTCTACATATTCTTTCTCGTATGAGTTTATTTCTTCATCTAAGAATAACAACTCAAAGTCTAGTTCTTTTCTAAATTGCTCGTCATCTTTATTTTCTTGAGCTATTTTATCCCACTTATCATATGCTTCATCATACCTATTCCAATTCTCAATGTTGTGCCATAAGTCACCTGATATCTTACTGCCACGCCCTAAGAATGAATATATAATATAAGCAGATTGATTTAACATATCTTGCTTTGTTATATTTTCTCTCAGACCTAAGTACTTTTGTATAAGGTCAAAAGCTGCTAGCGGGCTTCCCTTTCTAAATGATATACCATCTAGAAATTTATCTGCAGATAAATCAGTCTTAATGTTAAGGCCACTTAAAAATAATACAAGCTTTTTCTTAAGCTCATCTTCAAAAAGTCTATTAAGTTCATTTGCTTTAAACTTACCTCTTGTAAAAAATGGATCTGGAATTTGATCACCGTAGTCTGCATCAGGAATGTTTTGGATTTCTAATGTACCGTCTGCTTCAGCAATGTCAAACTTTAATATAGCCTCATCAATTGCAGAGAATAACTCTTCATTAGGTGATGCATATACTGTAACACTTTTATCGTCTCTAAGATATGAAGATGTTCTGTCAAATGTTGTTTCAACTTGTCTAGTAGAAAATAATAAATTATCCTTAAAATCTAAATCATACTTTACCTCAGCATATCTAGTAAGTTCTTTGTTTAACTTATCAAACTTTACAGTATCAATTACATCACTATACTTACCTAAAGCTTCTTGACTTTTAAGATATCTTAATGTACTATTTTGTGAATCACAGACCATTATTTAACATTTTAATGGATTATTTTTAAATTTTTCTAATATTTCAGCATCATTTATTTCTTGATCTATCTGGTCAAATATATCACCAGAAGTTTCAGATCCAGGGTTGACATAATTTGTTATGTTCAACAGTGTTCTAGATAAAGATATAAATAAATCTTGAGGCATCGTAGTAACATCACCAAGTCCTTCATATGGAAATGCTATTTCTTTACCTTGACTTAAAGCTTCAGTAATAACAACTGCATTTTGTTCCCAACTGTCTTTCATAAAGTCTTTTATAATTTCTAAATCTTTTTCTTCAATAGTAGAAAAGTCATCAGTTACTTCAGATAAACCTGTTACAATAGGTATACTATTACCACCTGCTAAAGTTTTTATCTTAGCGGTCCCTGTAGGTTTTTGTTGACCTTGAAGCTCTAGGTATGTTGTAGGATAAACAAACAATACATTAGGATTAGCTTTTACTATAGCTTTTAATTTAGCCTCTGAATTATTTGTATTAGTATAAGTAGAGACACCTGGCGTAGATGTAGGTATAACTTTATTAGCAAGAAACTTAAATGTTGCAGCTTCTTGCAGGTCCGTTTGTTCAGGTTTAATTCCTAATGCATCCATACTAGACTCATTTAAGTAATCTTTAAACCTAAGCTTATTTATATTGGTCCTTACATTATTAATCAAGAAAGTATTATAAAAAGAACTTAACAGCTCTTGTTTTGTAACAGCATCCGCATTTAAATACGAAGTAACAACAGGACTTATAGTACTTATAAAATCATTAAAGTTAGTTATACCTAAGAAGTTATATTTACTTTTAGTAATACCTGACTGCAGCACTGCATAGTTTGTCATGTTTGCAAAGAAGTCACTGATATAATTATTAGTTTCTATATCATCAACCTTCTGTACAGTTCTGTCTGCAAGATCCTTAAGATTCTTTGTATAGAGATTAGACCTAAAGTTATCTAAGTCTTTATCATTTAAATAAAGATTGAACATAGTTCTGTCCTTATTAATATCTGGCTCTATTCTTTTTAGAACATCAAACTTATCTTTTAATTCATACTTATCTACAATATTTTTGTAACGTATTGCATATGCATTTATAGGGTCGCTGAATAAATGAAAAGTATTAGATGAGTTATCTAAAGCTTTCAAAGCTAAGTATTCTTCATACAAATAGTTTTTAAATTTAGCCTCACCATAAGGTGTAATACTTTTACCTGCCTCAAACCTTTCATTAAAAAGATCACTTTTATAAAACTCAGAGCTAGGTGTAGATGCTCTAAGAGTTTCTCTTTCTAGTACAAATCTTAAATAAGTTTGATAATTAGAAGTAGCATTACCAGTAAAGTGTCCAACCTGCAGCGGATATAATCCTTGTTTGGAATAACTATTCTTAGACTTAGAACCTACCTTCCATATTTTATTTACAAAGTCAGCTTTTATTTGATTTTCATCAACATAAAGTACACCGTCTTTTACAAATGCTCCTGCACGCAATGACTTAACTTGTTTTACAGGAACCTTTTTATTTAAGGTAACAGAATTAAATACATCTCCTATGTAGTATTTTCTTACTGCATTCTGATACATATAACTTATAAAATCATTTCTAAATTCCTGGGGCATCTTAACTTTAAACTCTGACCCAAACATTTCTCTGAATAATCTAAAGTTAGTTCTATCAGTAACTAAGTCAGTTACATAGTCAAAAGATTCATCATATCTAAATGAGAATAACTCTTTACCTAAACTTTCTATAAGTTTATTATTAAAGAATGAGCTAATAACAGAGTCATTAATCATGGCCTCTTTTAACTCTTGATCTAAAGTGGGCTCACTACTAAGACTGTCTAATGTATCTTGTGCTAGCAATGCAGTACTTACATCAGTCATAGTAGTTGTATCAGGGTTAGCTGCAAGTTTTAATTTCTTAGTCCCTTCCATCTGATCTTCTATTTGCAAATAATGCAAGAACATAGCCTTAGAAAGATCGCTAGTATAAAGAGTTTCATCTTCAGCAGAATCTTTAATTAAGTCATACATTTCTTCTTCTGTAAATGCATCATCTTTTCTACCTTCTAGAATATCCTTGGCTATCTTCTGACCATATAGGTATCTATCTCTTGAAGTAGCAAAATTCTTTTTGTCTTTCAGATCTTCTGAGAAATACTTGGCTATTATACTTCTTCTTGAAGACTCGCTGATTCCACCAAAAGGAATTCTTTTTAATGGTTCAGCAAATGTACTTTTCCTAATTCTTTGTTCTGCTACATATTCTCTGACAAGTGGTTGTGAGACAAAGTAAATAGCTTCTTTTACAGGTACGCCAGACTTAATTAATGAAAGTAAAACTGGGGCAACCTCATAGTTACCTTGTACAAAGAAGACCCATGCATCTTTCTCAACATCTACCCATCCATTTATTAACTGTGATATAATATCAGATATTTTATTTTCATTATCTACATCATATAGACCTGCTAATGATATTCTACCATCAACTTTGTGATGTCTTAAGAATAGATTTACATCTCTGACGTCTTCTTTATTAACTTGATAAGTACTTACCATCTTGGCCCCAAGTAAATTGAAGAGTACGTTGAAAGTATTCTCAATTGCACCCAGACCCAATGTTTGTTTACCTACAACATTAGACTCATGTTTGTAAAGGTTATATCTTGTTTCTAATATTCTAGTAGGACTTAGAGCTCCTGTAGACTTAGTCATGAAGTTTGACTTTGGATTATACTTCATTACATACTGCGCAAGGTCTTTAGCTATATCTTCTAGTAGTACTGTACTGTTAGGTGTAGTTAATGATACAAAGTTTTCAGGCAATGCTAAGATTTCTGACATAGTATCTATCATTTCATTTTCTAAACCAGCTTTCTGTGCCTCAAATAAGATTGCTTTTTCTTTTGCACTTAGATCAGAATTCTTTAACATCTCAAAGAACTGAGAATCATCAAGCATAGCTTTAGCTTGAACTAACCCATCTGATTCAATATGCTTCATGAATATAGATAGCTTATCTATATCAAAGTCAGCTCCAGACTTAGCAACAATCTCTGCAGGAGGTATAATAATGTTACCCGCTTGAGGTGGCAAGAAATGCATTATCTCCATAAACTCTATAGAGTTAAGACCCTGAACTGGTATTCTTACACCAACCATTGTGATGGCCTTTCTATTAGCACCGTCATTAGCATCTAACCACTCATCATCTTTGATAGCTTCATTAAGTCTTTTTAATGACTCTTCTATATTTCCAGTATCAATAATCTCTCCTTTGTATTCAAGATTCAAAAGATTCTCATAGTCACCCTGGAGTGATATCATAACCTTCATAGCAGCAGTGTTACCATCTTCTTTTACATGATATGAGGGCAAGAAGTTAGAACCTACATACTTTTTAATTTCTTCATTAGTACCTTTTCGGAAGTTGGTCTTACCAAATATTCCGTCATACATTGCAGAAGACTTTTGTACTAAGGCCTCACCTTTTACTTTCTGCTTAATTATAGTTTTGTTTATAACAGATAGAAGAACTTTTTCTATCTTGTTAGACTCAGGATGGAAAGACAAATCAAATTGTAAATCTCCACTGTCAGTGACATCTACTATATCTATAAGCTGATCACTTAATACATCTTCCTGAGTTAAATTATCTCTAATAAGTTGAGCAAGCTTAGTCATACTCTCTTTAGAGTTAGCAGACACAGTACCGTCTTCATTTAAACTAAATCCAATATCATCTAGTAACTTAAGTGTTACAAGACGTGTATAGTTAGATACACCATCAATATATCTTCTTACTAATGCATCCTTAATTTCTGCTTCATCTTTTGTAGCAATCTTTCCATTTTCATATAGTCCTTCAAGGACAAGCTTTCTTAACTGAGTAGAGAATATAGATACATTCTTATACTTAGTAGGTACAGCTGTCTGATTCTTGAGGAACTCTGCAAATATTACATTAGGCGTAAACTTTACAGAATCATTAATTGATCCGTCTTCATTTACAATTTTATCTGCATTAGCAGTCTGACTAATTTTAGATCCAGTTTGGAATGTAACATAGTCAATTTGCTCTCTCATCATCTTGTCATGAAGTTGTTCTAAATGTGTACCCTCAATAACTGTAGGAATCAATGGCGCTAATGAAAACTTATGAAATGATTGGACAGGTAATACATCACTTTGTATATTTCCAAAGTACTGATATTTTAATGGAGGAAAGAATTCTTGTATGTCAGCTATATCTATTGTCATACCCTCAGCTATTCTTTTATAAAGATTTTCTTGTGCAACAGACCAGTCACCTTCAAGATCTTTAAACATTCTATATGCTTCAAAACTAACATAACCCTGACCATCAGCAAGTTCCATAGCTTTGTATGCAGCTAAAACTTTAGTTGCAAATTCTTTAGCTTTTTTCTTTGCTTGATTTTTACTAAGACCAGCATCCATAAATCTTTTAGTATATTTTTCTACATGCTTGTCATAGTACTCATTATAGTATATGGATTCTTTTATTTCATACTCAGCCATTATACCTGCTCTGAAAGTACCATCATATGGCCTGATTTCATAGTTTTTATCAGTTTGACTTTCTGCCCACAGTGGTTTAAATAAGTCACTATTGATATATTTTCTAGCACGTATGTCTGCTCTTATACTTCTACCACCTGATGCCAGACCTGCATTACGTTTATGAAATTCTTCTTTAGCATGATTGTATTGTACAGCATCTCCATAAGCTAGAATGAGTGTCTCAAAGTTATGTATCCATGAGTTCCAAGTAAATGCATCAATGAGCATCTTATCTCTTTGGGCTCTACTTAAATCTACATCTTGCGATAACTCTTGTAAAACAGGATCAACATATCTATTCTCTTCAAGAGTATCTAAGTTTGCTTCAGATTGTAACTCAAAATAATCTAACACATCTGTTTTAACTAGAAGTCGTAGTTCATCATTTTCATTTATCAGATCTTGAAGAGTGAACTCATCATTTGCAAGTTCTTTTTGAAACTTATCTATAACAGCATATAAAGCTTTTTGAACATTACGAGTTTCATCTATAGTACCATCACTTAGTACATCATCAAAGATTGTAAATGCTTCACCTGCTTGTACTTTTTCTCCTGTACCTTTTCTTACAGCAGACTTATTATAACCAGGTATATTTAAATTGTTTTCTCTGTAGACAGCAATCCTTTTTGCTTCACCTGACAAATATCCAAGTACAATATTAAATCCTTTATTCTGTCCTGCAGTGTCAGACCCAGATAAATTCTTTGGATTAAACTCTTGGACATCTATATACAAAGATGTATTAGTATTTTTACCATACCCTGGTATCTGAGCGCCTTTAAATGTAAGTGCAAGAGATGTACTTTTAGAAGCATGTCTCATGAATTCCTGAACACCTTCTTCTAATAGGGTATGCATTTCTTGTAAGAACTTAGTTGTTACATCCGCATTAGCTGTACTTACTCCTGTAAATTCTGCTGAGTCAACAACATTAAGTTGTGTACCACCTATATTCTTAAGTTGTATTTCAAATCCAGGTTTCTTCTGTCCATATGTTTCACTATTAGGGTCTAAGTCAAACATAGCATTTAATAGTACAGAATATTTTGATTGACTATTGATTGCAGTAGACAACCATCTCATGTGTAAGAACTTTCCATTAGGATCAGCTTGTTCTAACACTTGAGGATCAGCTCCTTGGTTAGTAAGCTCTTGCCAACTTTTTGCATGGTTTAATGAAGTAACTATTCTTGTTACCGTATTGTCTACAAAGTGTTCCCATACTTTATTCTTCTCAGGAGATAGTACGCTGTAGTTTGAAAATCCATCAGAGAATCTATTCTGAATTGTAGCTAAGAACTCTAATCTACCTTTTACTGAAGTTTGTCTACCATTGTTATATTCTTTTTCAATAATTTCAGGTAAGCCATTTTGCAGATAATATAAAGGATTCTTTGCAAAAGTAGTTGCAGCTGCTTGTAATTGAGGATTATTTGAATTGGCAGCTCTATGAGCCATCTTTACTACACCAAATATATATCCAATACCAGCAGACTTTACAAACTTATCTTTCTCTGAAGTTATTTTAAATATCTCATAACTTGACATGTCAAGTTCTATACCTAATGCTTTTAAAAACTCTACAGCTTTACCAGGTATAAGTTTACCATTAGAAGAAAAAGCCTTTATAACTTTATTTAGTTCTAATATATTAGTTACATCAAACGTTTTATCTTTACGTATATATTTATTGACAGTTGTACTTGCAACAGCAAAGTTTCTACTCCAATCAGATAGAATCTTGTATAAGTTAAAGTTTGCTCTTGATACTCTAGACTCATACCTAGCTTTTTCAGGAGTGATTACACCATCCTTAACCTCCCTTTTCTGCTCAATAGTTTTATTTACAGTAAGTTGAATATATGGTATCTGAGGTTTTTTAAAGTCCTGCCAAAATTTAGTTTCACTTTGGAACTCAACACGGTATTTATAGTCTTGAGATGGGTCAGGAAGCATGTTTAATATTTCAACAAACTCAGGATAGTTTTCTTGTTCTTGTACTAATCTGTTATATATATCCAAAGGATCAAATGAACCTTGTAAAACCCTAGCAAGTTTATTCCAAACTATATCTGAGTTTTCTAATTCAGGTAGACCATACTCATCACGTTTCCTTACAATATCACCTTGATCATCTCTTTCTTGTTTAAAGATACCTGTTAAGAACAACATAGTTTCTTCACTACTTAATTCTTTAGCAGAAATAGCATTACCCTCTTTAGTAGTAAACAGAGGAACAGATGATGCATCATCAATGTCTTGTAGATATTGTTTCTTTAATATAGAAAATCTAGATCTTTCTAGATGAAATGCTACCATCCCAACCTTCTGATCCCGCATTAAAGACATTTCTATGTTACCATAGTTATCTATCATTTTATCAAGTAAAGCTACTCTTTGTTCAACATTGTTTGCAAGTATAACATCACCATTCTCTCTTGCATCTAAAGCATCTTGCTCAAGGTTAGACTTGTTAACTTCTAACTTAGCTTTGATATTTTTATACAATATAATTTTTTGCTGCTCATTACCTAGAATCTTAATTGCGCCACTGCTAGTTTTATAGTTAGCATTAAAGTCTTGGAATGTTAATGCCATTATAGTGTCCATAATATCTACAGCCTTTGCAGATTCATCTACTGTAAATTCAACATCTTTTTTGTTTGACTTTTTATTTACGGGCTTAACTTGTTTTGCTCTTTTAAATATAAGAGGATTGACAGTGTTAACACTATCTGCAACTTCAACTGTTATATTACCTGTATATAAGTTATCAAAAATTTCCCTGACCATAGGAATATCTTGAACTCTTCTTACATTAACACCTGGTCCAAAAGTTATCTCTAAAATAGCATTCAAAATTTCTCTAAGTACTTTAAAAATTTTAGCTACTGCACGGCCAAGCTTAGTACTTTGACTTCTACCATAAGATCTAAAATCTTCAGATAATACTTCTTCTATACTAGTATTATCAAAGTTTGTATATTTTGGAATACTTCTAACTGCATTATAAAGAGTCTCTCTCTGTTCAGGTGTAAGTACCAATTGACTAAATACGTGATAAGCCTCATGATACATATCTATACTAAGAGCATCTCCGTATATAACAGCCATACCTTCTTTACTAGGATCATACTCCATACCATATTTTAAAGCATAAGCTTTATTATAGAATAATCCATATGCATCAGAGTTTACTACAGCTGTCATTCTCGCAAACCCTACAATATTATTTAAAGGTGAGTTTTTCCACCAAGTCTCCGCCTTAGTTCTAGCAGATTTAGATGTAAATATTTTATCTAAGAATGTAGATGTTTTAGAAACTTCATCTTTTGATCTTTCAATACCAACACTAAAACCACTAGAATCACCTAATATATCATCTATATTGTTTTTCTTAGGTTTTTGTTTTGTTTCTTCTTTTTTTGTTTCCTCTTGACCTTTAGTAGTAGTAGTATCATCTACAGAATCAGTAAGTTCTTTTGGTTTTAATTGTTCTTTAGACTTTTTCTTATTCTTAAAAAAGTCAGCAGCCCACTTCTTTCCAAATATTCTAGAGATGTAATCAAAAGGTTTTGCCTTCTGAATAGTATAACCTCTTTTATTATAGTTGTTCTCAACTCTAATAGAATTAATTTTATCTGAAAAGATCTCTACAGGTATACCTATACGTATAGCAGCTTTACCAACTGCAAGACCCACACCACTATCACCTTCTACAATTATCTTTTGTATAGAAGCTTTCTTATTTAGTTTACTTAATGTATTATAAACTAATTTGTTTATTTGTTCTTGAGTCCAACCTGCTGCATTTAGGTCACCCATATGGTTACCTACTATATTAAGAACTATATTTTCTCCATAAGAATTTAAATTATTAACTAATCTTTCTTCAAATGCTTTATCAATATTGAGGGACTTTCTTCCTTTCTGAGCAGAAAGTTTTAAAACCTCCCAGTTTTTAGCTTTATCTCTTACGTGATTAAGATCTTCTGTTGTAAAATCTGTACCAATCCCAAAAGTTAAAGTAGAATTATTAATGTTTCTAGTAAGCATTGCCTTTCTAGAAGGAAGCTTTGTTGTTATAAATGTTCTCTTAGAAGGTTCTTTTAAAAGTTTCTTTGTGTTAGACTCAGTCTGCTGCTCTTCTTGGACACCAATAAAACCTAGTTCTAATACTTCTTCTTCAGGAGTTACAAACTCTTCAGGAATTGCAAATTCAAGATATGCATTAACACCTGCAAAGTAATTATCTTTTTCTGCAGCAAAGTCTACCTTAGCATTTTGAGTTATAAAGTCAAAATAGTTTTTAGTCTTTGCTACTATAACATCATTACCTCTAGAATTAGTTGTAAATTCAAAATCATCAAAAGTAGCATCTTTACTTATGATTCCATTTTTAGCAAATTGAGCTTGATATGACATGTTTACAGGATACTGACCTTTAACATAAGATTGCAAATGCCTACTGATAATATCTACTACTTTTGGATCATCAAGATTCAAAGGCTTTCCGTATTTTCTTTCTGTCTTACCAGATTTGTTTACTACATCTTTAGCTAAAACTACCTGGAGTTGATTTATACCACCTAGTTCTACTACAGTAACTTGAATGCCATTTTTAGAAGTGCTATTAGATAAGAAAGTATTATAGTAATTTAACCGCTGTTGAGGAGACAACTCTTCATTGTTAAATTTTAACTTAGTAGTAAGTATCTTTGCTAACTTATCGGCAACACTTGCAGGCATATCCATTCTTTGAAGATATACCCTGTCTTCTACTATAATGCCTGCTTTCTGTCTAGAGACAGGAAAGTATGAATAACCCGAATTACTATCAGTAGAATCTACATCTGATTCTATAACAATCATATCAAGTTCATCAGCAAATTCAGTGTCAATTAAAGGAACCATTTTAGTTTGAGTGATACCATAACTACCTCCTGTAATTGGTAAAAGAATACCTTTTTTTTGGTCAAGTCTCTCAGAACGCATTTCATATATACCATTTTCTTCATTAGCCAAAACAGCTAAACCTTTTGCAGTAAGACTTTGCCATAAAGCTAGCGCATCAGGACTCACTCGGCCATCAGATTTAAGAAGCATGTTATCAGACTTCTGCATTATTTGATTTACTTGATTATATAATCTACTGCCTAAACCTCTTTGTCTTGCATCAGGATGTATTTGGGAGTTAGCGATATAACCATTCTTATTAACATTTACTCCACCAATAATTGTCCCGTCAACATGAAGAACATAAGCTGTAACACCTTTAACTTCTTCCTGCTCCTCTTGATTTTTTGCAATGTCTTTTAATTGTTCTTCTGAAATAACATCTAACTTTATTTCCAATATGCCACTATCTACATCTTGCAATATATCTTTAATAGATGCCTTAAAAATCATTGTTTGTTCACCAAAAGAACTTTTAGGATCAGATAATTTTTCTAATGAAAATGTTTTTTGAGCATCTAACAATGGTTGATCACCCTTTAAAACTTTAGTTAATCTATTGAGACTATTTAGCAATGATTCTTGTTGAGTTTTAATTTTGTTTCTTACTCTTTTCTTTTCTGCACTGGTAAGTTCTATACCTGACTTTAACATTCTTGTTAACTCTTGTTTAGCTAAGTCTTCAGAATTAACTAATGTATATAGTTTATTAGCAGTGTTACCTAAGAATAGTTTACCGTTCCTTTCTATAACAGGTCTGATGTATTGATAAACAGGTTTACCTTTATCAGATATATTACCCTCTGAATCAAACTTTAAAATATTTCCATTTTGATCTGCTACAAAGGTGACTATAATGTCAAAGCCTGTAAGATTTTTTAACCTTTCTTTATCTACTTTAGTTAACAAAGATTTATTTACGTTCTTGATACTTTTAGCAAGAAGTTTTATGGCCACTTCAGTTCCATCTGGTAACTTTACAATAGGTTCTTGTGAAGGATTATTCCTTGCAAACCATATAAGAGTCTTTATCACCTGGTAAGATACAGCCTTCTCAGGATCCATAACATCTCTATCTGCAGCTGAGACTTTATCAGGATTTTCCTCATAAGCCATCTGACCTGTAGTAACATTTGGATAAGCAGGACGCGCTTTATTATTAGTCATTACTGCAGAGATAAGCTTTTGTGGTATGTCACCTATAATAATATTGTTACGTGATTCATTTTTCTTTTTGATCTCTTTTTTAATAGTATCTATAGAAGGGGCCGCTTTAGTTACAAACTTCTTTACTTCATCTAAATCCTCAAATAGATTGTTTAATTGAACCATGTAGGTTAAATCTACAGGAGTATCTAATGTTACAAGATTAGTCAAATAACCATTCTCTGTATCTTTTGTAATAATATGATACATCTGCTCAGGAAAAGCCTGAATAAATTGTAATTTATACTTATCGCTAAAATCCTTTTTACTATTAAGAAGATCATAAAATTTTTGGACAGCCTCATCCATTCCTTGTTTATCCAAGGTTATCTTACCATCTACAGCTTTTATTATCTGTATTTGAGTGTAGGTATTAAGTTCTTTTAAACTGTTATCTTTTAAATTACAAGCCATTACTATCTAGTTTAACAATCTTCTGGTTCTTCACCAAAGATATTTGCTTCATTATCTGTGTCAACATCTTCTGATTTAGGAACTGTATTTTGTTCATTAAATTTTTTCTGATTCTCCTTACTCTCTTTTGCCAAGCTTTTTTCTTCTTGAGTAATTTGAATCTGTTCTTCTGCCTGAGTACTAGTCACAGGCTTAAATGATTTTTGAAGTCCTGAAATACTAAAGGTTTGAGATTGATTTCTTTTATGACCAATTTGCTTCACCTTAACTTCATCACCTTTTACACTATCTATAACATATATATAATTTGGCCCTACATCATTCTTAAATAATTGATCAAGACCTTGATTTAAAATTACATAATTTCCTTTGGAAATATTCTTTTTATCTAGTTTATTATTTAAAGCATCAATCTTATCTTGATAAGCTTTATTAGCTACTTGACTTATATTAGCACCAAGTGCAGGATACTTCTGACCTAGTTGTAGTATTTCAAATTGTAAGGCATCTAGTTCATCAACAGACTTAGCTTCATCCATCTTATTTAGAATCTTATTTAATTCTTGTAAGCTAGGTGACTGACCAAATGTGACCTGTACCTCTGCGGTAATATATGGATTATAAGTTTTACTTGTATTCTGACTTTGTGGTTCAAAGGTTAAGTTAGAAGGTATGTTAGTAGGTTTAACTAATGGCACACCTTCTTCTACCTCTTGTACATATTCAATATCTACAACAGGATTATTTTTAATTGATGCTATTTGATTTTCAATCTTTTTAATATCGTCAGTAGCTGCTTTTTTCTTTTTAAGTTTTTGCTTTTCTTTAGTAAGTTTATCAATTGCAGCTTTGTTATAACTAGCGCCACCTCTTTTAACAGATTTAATATTACCTGCCCTATCATAGTCTGCTTCAATAAGAAGAAGAGATAACTTAGTTGGCAACTGACCTGTCATATTATGAACTAAGTTTCTGTATATAGATTGTTGTGCTCTATACTGAAGGATTTTACCTTCTGACATATTTTCAAATGATTTAGAAGTTTTAATATCTATGATATGAAACTCTCCAGTAGTTGTATTGAATGCAAGTATATCCATAGTACCTGCAATACCTACACCATTCAAAGCAGTCTTATCAAATACTCTTGCATCTCCTGTATAGAAAATATAGTTACCACTTCTTGCCCAATCAAGCAACTCTGTAAGTATACCTTTATCTCCTGTTAATTGCTCATAAGCTTCATCGCTCATGTTATCAGGTTTAGGTGGTTTTACATATTTATTTGTTTTAGTATCAAGTGTAAGAGCTGCCCTAGCTAATTCATCTATTGTATTACCAACTACAGTAGATTCAACAAATGCTAATCTATTAACTGTCTTTTGAAGATTTGGTATAGAATAATCTTTCTTTAAAGAATCTTCTAATAAATTTAATTTAGTTTCCTCTTTAAGTACAGAATATTCGCCAGACAAAACTTGGCTTCTTAATGCAGCCATAAAGTCTTCTGCAGTATCAAAAGTATCAAATAAATTTAAAAGGGAGCCTCTTTGTTTTTTAGTCTTACCTGTTTTTGGATTTGTATATAAGTACTCTTCTTTTACAGCATTGTAAGACCAAGGAGGTAAGTTTAACATTTCATCTTTTAACTCAGTAGCATACTGAGTAACTCTTGTAGGTGCAGGATCTGTAGCTTTAGCATCTTTAAACTTATAACCTACTACTGTACCAGTAGCTGTATCAATAGTCGGTACAATTTCATTTTGTTTTTTAAGGATCATTTCCTCAAACAACAGCCAACCTTTTTGTGCAGAACTTTCTGGTATAGAAAGATTTCTTCTTTGATTTAAATATTTAGTTAAACTTTTAATATCAGACTCTAAGTCTGCTCTTTCTTCATCGGTAAGTTTTTCATTTCTTTGCTGTTCAAGCGCTTTTATAACTTGAGCAACTTGGAATAAAGTATAGTCATTTAATGGTTGTGATAGATTTAAAGTTTTAAGCGTAGGAACTTCCACCTCATCTATTGTCTTAGGAATAGATGCAAGCTTCTTCTGATTGTACTTATCTATAATAAGTTTAGCTGGTGCTGTAGTTAACCAGTTACCTCTAATAAGTAAAAATTCTTTTTCGTTTATGCTTCTTAAATCAGCGGGTTTGCTTAACTCATCAGTTAGATACTTTTCAAATGCAGTAGTAAGTTCCTGTTGAAGCTCTTCATCGTAGTCTTCAAATTTTGCTACAACTGATCCTGTACTAATAGGTTGCCGCTTAACTTCTTCTTTCTCATCTTTATCATCAGTTTTTTCTTTCTTAACAGGTGGCTTCTTTTCCTCATCAGTATACTCAGATTCAATTTTATCTATAATCTTTTGATACTCATCTTCTATTTTTTTAACAGCAGCTGTATAAGCTTTACCTTCTGGAGACTGATCAAATTCTGATACTGTAACTTCAGTAAGTTCTTGCTCAGCATTTTCTATAAGACCGTCAAGAATAGTTTCAGCCGCTACCATTTGGACAGCTGTGTTTCTTTTTATTGTAGCACGCTCTTCTTTAGATAGGTTCTTATCTGTCTTTACTTTTTTCTCTTTAGCCTTTATTTTCTTTTGTATATCTTTTTCAGCACTAGTATCAAATTGTTCTAAGACAGCATCAAGCTGTTCTTTTTCAAGACCTATCTCATTTAATAAATCAGATACTTCTGCAGGGTCAGTAGCTTTAGCCATCTTAGATTTTATAGACTTATATGCTTTTACTTGTCTTTCTAATTCAGCATCAGAAGCTACAGTTTTAGTTTTCTGTTTTTCAAACTCCTCTACAGTTATTCCATACTTTTCTTTAAACTGTTCTTTTTCTTTTGCTATCTGAATATCTCTTTGTTGTTGAGCCTTCTGTTTTCTTGCAGTGTATTCACGGAACTTTCCACCTTCTAATAAGGTTTCATTTAATACTTGAAGTTGATAATACAAATCAATCTTGGATTTATATGTATCATACATAGGACTATCCTCAGTAATATTTATTTGATTCTTAGTATCAAAGAATTCTGTAGGATAGTACCCGTGGTCTCTTAATAATATAAAGTCAGCATTAGAAATAAATATACCTTGATCTGCTAAGTAATTTAATAGACCATTAGATTCTATATCTTTAAACTCTTGTTTAATTATCTCATTAACATATTCACCTTTCTGCTCATAAAGACTTCTCATCCATTCCATGTTAGCTTCATACACTTGCATGAAACCAGCTGGATCATTTAGAAAGTTTATAAGAGGAACTAAATCTCTGCTCTCATCAGAAAGTTTATAAAAATCTAAAACATATTCAAAACCTTTTTCTACATTCTCATCAAAGACAAAGTCAGAACCACCTAGATAACTTATTAATCTTTTGTAAGCTTTTCTAAGATCTAGAACTAATTCATTTTCTTTCTTAGCTGTCATCTTACCTAACTCTTGATCAAGTACAGAATCTTCTGCTTGAACTAATACATCATCTGCCATTCTGTATGCAAGCTCTAGTATCTTATCTTTATTTTGTTCATAGTACTCCGAGTCTTCTTTACTTAAAGACTTAGGGTCAAAAGATACTGGACCGATAAAGTTTGCAGAAATCTTTTCAGCTATTTTTATTTCTTGTTCACTATACTCTTTACTATAATCTTTTTTATCAGCTTTCTCTACATCAATAGTTATTTCACCTTGTCTTATATTTTGACGTATAGCTTGCTTATATCTTTTTCTATGAAAGTACTGATCAAATTTTTCCCATTGCTCATAATAAAATCGTAGCTCCTCAAGTCTTTCTTGTTTAGCTCTTGCAGACTCTCTAGCTTCAGGAGTATCTACTTTAGTAATTTGATTAACTTCATTCTCAAGTCTGGATATCTCAGACTTCATACCAGCCTTATCTTTTATAGTAAGAATAAGATCAGAGTCAGACTTAGATAAACCATTAGCAGATCTTTCACTATAATGACTGTTCATTATAGAAATCATTCTGTTGTTTACATCTTCATAAGACTGCTCATAGAAAACTGCTTGTTTCTTAGCTTCTCTAAAAGACCAGTCCATAAGTACAGCTTGTTCGTAATCAAACATCCAAGACTCCCACTGAGTTATATCAATTGGCGCTTTATATTTTTGATCAAACTTGTCAATCTTTTTACTTACCCCTCTCATTCTTTCAATGATGGCGGGTATCTTACCTTTATACTTTTGTATATCTGCTTTGTCAATCTTAGGAAAAGCTTCCATAAATTCTTCAGTAGATAAATCTTGGTAACTAGAAAAGTTTTCTATGTACATATCTAAGATACCATTATCTTTAAGAAAAAATACATGCTCTAGCATAGCTTGAACTTCAGCGTCTTTACCTTCTTTTATGTCACCGTTGTTCTGCACAAAGGCTGTGTTTCCTTGTACAGCTGCATTGAAGTATCCACTATCTACAAACTCCTTTAAACCTAGCTTGTTAATTCTTTCTGCAAGATTTTCAGCTATTTCAGTTTTGGTATCAACATAATCTTTATATCCTGCAGGGTCATATATTTTTGCAGAACGAGTTCTCATAGCATTAATACCTGAAGCTAAACCTCTTGATAAAAATCCCATAAAGAATCCTGATCCAAATATAGATGCACCTTCAGCGCTAAACTGATCAAGAAACTTTCTACCATATGTACTCATAGGAGTACTACCTTCTCCTATTAATCCTTTATTAATTAAACCATTTCTTACTGGTTGAGAGTAATATAGTTTTTCATAATGTTCTCTAGTTGCTTGAGCAATTACTTCCTGTAAAGATTCTTGGACACCTTCTAATACGTTTACTTTAAAGTATGAGATTGTTCCTGATAAAGATTTAGCTAGCGGATCTGTCTTCCATCCTTGTAACCATGTTCTAAAACCTCTTTCTTTAAATACAGCTCCAGTACCTTTTTCCATTACAATCTTACCAACCTCTCCAAACTCACCATCACCTATTCTAGTTATGTCTCTTATCTTAGCATTAAAAAGATTATTTAATCTTCTCGGATTTAATATATTATCAAAAGCTAACTTATTAGTTACATAAATGATTCCTGTATTCATCAGAGATGTTTCCCAACTAATTGCGTTAGCCGTAGAAACCATACTATTCATTTCTTCCATGTTAGGAAGTCTACCGTGATCTATGTAAAACTGACCATAAGCTTTATTAAAACTATCTCTCTTATTTATACCTGCCTCTAATCTAGCTTCTGCTACTGCTAAGTTTATGTTTCTTAAATCTCTATAAAATGCACCGAAGCCTCTTGATGTAGATGCTAGTCCAGCGATATCATCTCCAGCATTTATAATATTATAATAGTTTCTAGTAACATTACTAAGAGGGTTTACTGCTCTACCTATTGTACTTTCACTAAGTCTTTGCATATTCCAACCTTGAAAATACTTTCTTGCATTTTCTAGTTTATTTAAAAACTTAAGGTTGTCACTATAAACTTTAGCACCATCTACAGCAGTATCTATAGCTCTTGCTCCACGTACAGCTTTCATAGCATTATAAGCTTTCATTGCTTGACTAAACTTGCCAAGTCTATGTGCTGCACCAAGTGCACCAAAACCATTTTCTAAAGCTATACTTCCAAATATACCCAGAGTATATCCAAAGTTCATTGTAAGGTTATTTATAAATGAACCTATATTATTTTTACTACTATAATTTTCAGCAGTAACTCTACTAAAAGTTCTAGATATATATGGATCGTCACTAGTAAAATCACCTTCTGCTATAATTCTACCTAAGCTTTCATATGTACCTGCAAATCCAGCAAGAGCCAATTGCCCTGCACCACCTAATGCATAAGTAAAATCTTCAAACCAACTACTATGAGTATTTAAGTTAGCTTCATTATTCTTCATGGGATGGAAGTCAACATTATATGCTGTACTGTCCCATCTGTTTACATATCTATCATAAAACTGACTTGATAGCTCACCTGAGTTATACTTAAAGTGTTGAGCATACTGAGTCGGATCATGAAAAGAATACTGAGCAGTAGAAAAATAATTATTAACTGCTGTCTTATATTGAAAGTCTCTATCCTTTTTTTCTTGATCTGTAAGATCTATTGGATCACCTTTAGGAATCATTGAGGGATCTACAGTAGGCACCTGACTTGGATTTCCTGTTACCAAGTTTTCTATAACAAAATTATTTTGATTATGATTACCTACACTAACGTATTCAGCATCAGCCTCACTATTGTTATAGACTTCGTTTACAGTTCTATCTAGATTAGAGTTTAATTGATCTAAATTTAAACTCTTATCTATATTTAAACTATTTTCTATATTTTGATTTAGATCATTGTTTTCCATCTGCTGGTTTACTACTTTGATAATTTTTTAAATTGCGACTCTCGTTCTCTGGAACCATAACATTAAAAAAGTTTTCTCTTATTTTTTCAAGTTGTTTGTTACCTATTATAGCTTCCGTAGGTGCAGAAATTTGCATTTCGTAAACACCTGTATTAGGTAAGTATATAGGGTATTGATAATAAACTTTCATAGCGCTTCCAGGTTTATCACCTTCTGTTGAAAATGTAACAGAGTATCTAGGATCAGCAGCATAAGGATATGTTCTCATTTTTTCCTCTACAAGAGCCTGTTCAGCAGAACTTAAAAATGTTTTTTTATACATAGGCTGATCTACTACTAAGCTAGAAGGAACTTCAATAGCTAAAGTTTGAGTATCATCTAAAATAGCAGTTTTAAGTTTTGCTCGATTATCAGCTTGTTTACTATCTGGATAAACCATTTTTAATACTTTATCTAGATACTCTCCATCAGGCATTAATAATAATGCAGATTTGTCAAAGTTATCATTAGATATAGCTGAGATACCTATAGTAAGTTGTTTTAAAGGACTTTCTTTATCTAAACCAACTTCTGCTGCATCATCTAATATAATTTTAGTTAACTGAGTTAATTTATCTTTGTCAAACCCATCTTCAGTTGTTTCATAGTCAAGATTTGTTACACCTAAAACACTAATGGGAGTTTCAGATTTAGTATCATCTAAACGAGTTGAAACAGCTTGAATTAAAGGTCTAACATTTTGCAAGTACTGACTATAATTTGCAGTATTAGTAGCATTTGGAGTTATAGTTATTGAGTTAGCACCTGTAGTAAAATCTCCTTTACCTGAAGTTTTAGCAGATTCATCAACAATAAAATTCATACCTGGAGGCATTACTGGTATTGATTGTTCTTCATCATACTGCATTATAAGATTTGACATATCATCATATTCTTCTCTCATACTATTTCCTGCAGCAATATTAAAGAACTCATACCATTCTTCTTTGTTTGCAACTGATTGCATACCAGGTATATACTTATCTTCATCATCAGTTCCAAATAAAGCATTATATATATCTTGACCCCCTTGCGTTAAAGTATATCCCGTAAAACCTGATATAGCACCTCCAAGAAATCCAGGAGCTGCCCCAAAACCACCTATTGGAGCACCTATTCCTGCTCCTAAAGCACCTCCTTTAAGTGAAGCATTTAGTGCTCCTTCTAAAGTCCAACGTTGAGAACTAAGTTGATCCCAAGAACCATCATTAACTGAATTCATAAATGCAGCTGTTTGATTTTGAAACTCTTGATATGTTGCCTTCCTTTTTCCTTCAGGAGTTTCTACAAACATAAACGGAGCCCACCATCTACCAACTCCATCATCTGGAGCACCTACATCTTTTGATAGTTTAATTATAACAGCATTAGCTCTTTCATCCCTTTTCTCTACAATACTACGGTTAAGACTAGTAGCGTCTTGCATAAGGCTTGTAAGATCTTGTATTTTAGGTGTAAGCTTAACTTGCTCATCTACTCCAGCAAGACCACTATTAGATTGAGTCCAAGCATTATATCGACCTAGTATATATTCTACTTTCGATGTGTTGGCTCCTTTTACTATACTGTTAGATAAATTAGCAAGTCTTGATCTTACTATGGCATCTTTTTCTTCTTCAGTTTTTAATACAAAGTCTCCTTCTTGAGCTAGCTCTTTTTCAGGATAAGGCATTAACATCATTCTTGCTTGTGCCGTTTGAGCATCTATAGCTCCAGCTTTTCTAGCTGCACTTATTTGTCCTGCATACATTTGTTGCAATCTGTTATTACTACCTGCCCCAAGAATGTAATTTAATTCATCAGAAGTTATCAAACCTTTATCATACCAGTTTTTTAAATTTTTAACTAAGTCATCAGCTGGAGCTTTAATTGATTGATCAACCCATTTTTGTTGTTGCTGGAGAATGTTTTCAAAAGGTGAACCTTCAGTTCTTCCTAATACAGGTAGTTTCTGCATTTGAGTTAACTTAGGATTATCTATTATCTTTTTTTCACCTGTTGTTTCATCTATTACTTCTATTTTTACATTGTTCTTTAAGTCTTCTTTTAATTGTTTTTCTGCTTTCTTTTTCTCTTCTGCTTCTCTCTTCTTTTTATTTTTATCTGCCCACTCTTGGTATTGAGGATTACCTTGCTTGTCTTTAATAAGCATTGGGAAGTAGCCTGAATCTGCTGCAGCTTTTAAATAAAGTTTTGTTTGATATGCAGCTATACCTTTTGCATTTGAATAATCTATCTTTGCAAAATCATCAGCTTTATATGTCTCTTCATAATTTCTCATAGACATATCTCTAGCTGTGTTCATTATAGCATTATTAAACAATCTTCTAGATTCATTTGCATCTATACCATATCTCATTGCCTCTATATCATCTGGATCTATAGCAGAACCACTAGTACCAGTCGCTGTCTTTTTAAGATTACCTTGAAGTAACTCTAATTCTGCCTCAGTGTTTTTTTCTAAAGCTTCCAGGATAGATAAGTTTTCTTTATATTGATCTAACAACCCTTGTGTTTTAGCACTTGGATTATTCTTAAGTTTTTCTTCTAAGTCGTATACTTTAGTTTGAGTAGACTTTTTCTCAGTTTTAATTTTATCATACTGATCTGTTTGATACTGTAATAACTCAGCATAGTTCTCATTTAAATATTTCATCTCGGCTTGGTTTTCATCCATACCTTGTGACATATTTTGTCTTATAGCTCTCTTTCTTTGATTATAAGCTTCTACCTTATATCTATCTTTTAATGCAGGATCATTTCCTAGAGCTTGCTGAAATCTATTTTGTAAAGGGACTCTTAATAACTCTCCGTTTTGTCTAGTAACCCAGTAATTACCATTTCTTTGCATTACTTTTATGTTACCCATTTCCTTAGCAATCTTTTGCATCTCTTCATCTCCATCTGCATAAGGAATGTAACTAAACTGACCATAACTTGATAACTCATTATAAGGAAGGCCTTTGAATTCCTCCATTCTATTCTGCAGATATTCTATTCCACCATCCCAGTACATATCTCTTTCTTCTTTCTTTGTAGAAGTTCTAAACTTTTTAGCTTGGCTGATGGAATTATTGTACTCTTTAGTACGTACCATATCTGCTATAAGGTTTCTATCTTGATAGAAAGGTTTAAAAATTTGTTTAGCCTGAGTTACATTTGATTGTAATGATAAGTCCAATCCCGCTATTCTTCTTACATTAAAATCAATTTCATCTAACAATTGATTTTTTCTTTTAATACTCTCTGGATTAGATACTTGAGCATTGTATAACCTACTATAAATATTGTTAAGCTGTTGCCAGTTCTTATCATATTTAGTTTGTTTTAGTTGGTTATTTTTCCACAATATATTCCAATCAATATCAAACGGTTGATATGTTGGAATGAAACTGGTTATACCTTGAGGATACTTTGCCATTACTGTGTTTTATTATTAATTTTTAAATATATTAAAATTTTAAAAGTTTATTAAATCTTAAAAGTTTAAATTAAGAATGGATAAACAGATGAAGCCATTACATATGGAGTAACTGCTTTACCATATTTTGCTACATTAGGATCTCCACCAGACATTTCAGCTTGAAAAGCTGCTCTACACTCTGCTTCTGTTTTACCTTCACAGTATGATGCTTTATAGTCAGTATAACTCATGGTTCCTACAGCAGGATCAAATTTTCTATTAGTTGGTTGAAATCTAGATCTCCAGTCATAGTTTTCTGTACCAATAGCTCCTGCCATAAGTTGAGTTTTCCATAAATCTTTTGCATAGTTAGCCATGTATTGTGCTTGTGCATTATCTGTAGCAAGCTGTTGTTGTCTTCTTTGACCTTCTGCTTGATCATAAGCTAAGTCTCCTTGATATCTCAATTGATCATAAGCTTGTTCTAAGCCAGCTTCTTTACCATATAGATCATTCATTCTATTAACGTTGTCCCTATATACACCAGATACAATTTCAGATCCTTTACTTTGAGACATAACTTGTGCTATAGCAGCTGCTTTCATACCATAAGGCATATTAGAGTTTCTAATAGCTTCAACATTTTTTTCTAACATTCCTTGATCTGTCTGCAATGCAGTTCTATAATCATCTAAAGCTAAATCTAATCTACCTCTTAAAGGTGGTGGAGTTTTATCTTGTCCAGGAACTCTAGACTTAAACATAGGCATTAAAGGTAAAGGTAGTATACCTTCTTCTTCTTTTAACTCTTCATCTACAATCTCGTCATAAGTTTCTGTACAATACTTATCTTTAAATTCTATACTTTCACATTCAATAAGATTACCATCTTCGTCTTCTCCTAGTTCAGATCTTAATATTTTAGTACCTTCAATAGCATTACCATCTATATCTCTACAGTAACAATATTCTACTTCTTCATCATCTGGTGGTATTATTGGTTTTATTCCTTCAGAGCTTCCTTCTTCATATCTCTCAGGAGAGCATTCCGCGTACATCTCTTGGTTTGCTGTAGTATCTGATATTACATTATTAGTAACTAAACTCTCATAACTTGCATTATGCCAAGTGCTATCAGGATCATTTAACCAAGAACAAACATCAGACATAGTATAAGAACCTTTTCCAGGAGCTATTGTACCTCTTTCTTCTGGAGTAATTGTTCTTTTTTCAATTCTTTCACCAGTACGAGTATTTACTTTCCAAACTTTACCGTCCTCAGTATATTCTACCCAACCATCTTCTTCTCTAGCAGCATCATATGTTGCTTGATCTTTTTCCGCAGCTTCTTCATATGAAACTTCAGGATGAGAACCTCCATGGTCATATCTAGGCACACCTCCAGTACCCATAATAAAAGGCATATCATATCCTCCTAGTTGCATACCATAAGCAGCCATAGGTGTTCCACCATACATCCACCCCTCCAGAATGTCTCGTGTATCTCTTGCAGACATTGTTTTACCTTCTTGACTGTCCATGTCTAAGTAGGCATACTTTTTTGCTTCATCTAACATTTGACCGTAACCTCTATAACCTACAGATTTATTACCTCTATTTGCATTCCAGTTTGCATCACTACTTCCAGACCTTGCATAATTTTCAAACAAACGTCTTTTATAATCTTCAGCTTCTTGAGCTTTTTCATCACTAAGAATTGTTCTATACCAAGGTTTAGTTGTAGGAGAAAAAGGGACTTCAGGATCAACAGTAGTAGTAAAATAATTATCTAAAGAAGTTTGATCTGCTTCTGTTAAAGGTCCTTCATAGACATTTACAAATGGTTGTCGTGTTGGTATTATTTCATCATCCATAATAAAACCTTCTTGAGCCATAGGCATACCTTGTTGAGGCTGAGGTGGCATCATTTGCTGTTCTTGTTGCATTGCCATCATCTGTCTAGGGTCCATCATAGGTTGCTGTGGTGGCGCCATACCTTGTTGTGGCATTGCTGCGGGTTGACCACTAGGCATCATAGGTGGCATTCCTTGAGGAGCTTGTTGTTGCATAGCTTGAGCTTGTTGCATCTGCATAGCTTGTTGTTGTTGCATAGCTTGCATTTGTTCAGCTTGAGCTTTTAGTTCAGGCATTAAATCTTCTTCAGAGATTCCATTAGCTGCCATATAAGGTTTAGCTATTTCTGGAATACCTTGTGGGAATCCTTTCTTAGCTTCTTGTGCTAAAGCTAAAGCTCCTAATTTCATGACTATATTTTTAATCATGATTTCTGCAGTGTTTCTAGATAATCTATCAGTATCAGGATCCATTAAGATAGCTTTATACTTACTTATGTCATAAGGTTTAGCTAACTCTGCAGGAGTGTATCCGCCTTTCTTAGGTTTCTTACCAAACATCTGTAAGATGTTAGGGTCATTTATCTTCATAGCTCTAGTATCACTAAAGATAAAACTATCTTCGGGTAAGTCTAGAGGCACACCACCATTACTATGTCGAGGACCTTTTATAGTCATGTGATCTACAATACCATCTCCTGATATCTGACCAACCACAGTTTCTCCACCTTCAGCTTCTAAGGTAGCTTTATCTCTATCTACTCCTGTAATAGTTTTCTTAGGCTTTAATCCAGGTTTCATCATATGCTCTGATGAACGGATAGCGCTTGCACTTCCAGGACTACTTAGTGATAATCCATAATTTGCCTGCTGACCATATGCAGCTTTTGACAATCCTAAACTTTTAATTTTAACTTTCATAGTTTATTCTATAATTTCTATTGAACCTCCTGCGGCCATTATTGCACCTACTTGAGCTGGAGTAAGATCATACACTCCTCCTTCTCTATACTGACCTCCCGTCCTAGATATGTTTCGCATATAAGGATTATATGTTTTTGCACCTGCTGTCTGTTGTATAGGCTCCATCATTTTAGTTTCTGTTTTAGCTGTCTCTCCAGTAATAGCACTAGTTCCTTGATCAATTGCAGTTTGAACAGAATCTGATACCATATCAGTATAAGCACTGGACATAAAGTTAGCTGCTTTATTCTTAGCATTCTGTACTTCTGTGTCTCCAATATCTACAATTTTATTTGCAATAAAATCTCCAGTAGCTTTGTATGCATTTAGATTAGCACTACTTGCTCTATTCACAATATACTTATTAATATCTAGACCCATCTCGATAGCTTTGTTATAACACTCACTACCTTCAGTTTTTAATTCTTCTTCTGTACAATCATTAAGATCTACTTCAGATTCAGATATATTTTCTACTACATTTGCTGCAGGGTCTTCTTGGAAGAAGTCAGGCTCTACTTCACCAGCCATAACATATTTAGATAGATCTTCTCCACCTAAAGCTATTTTTTTTATAGGAGTTCCTTCATTCATATCTAGGAAACCTTTGTATACTCCCTTACTATCAACAGGACTATCTGTTACAGTAAGTCTTGGTTTTCTAAAAAGTTTATCTTTATAGGATAAACTTGTAGAAGCTCCTACAATTCTATTTCCTTGATCATCAACATTATAACCTACCGTTTCATCATAGTAAGGTGACTCACCTTCTTTATAAGGTCTTACTATAGTGTTAGCTTTACCAGGTACTCCTAAGTATCCATAAGCAGAATCTTTATCACCTTTTTGAGATAACCAATAAAAGTCTGTAGGATTATAAATTTTTTGTAGGGTATTTTTCAAATTTCCTTGTGTAATGGGAGCAAATAAAGTTTTCATATGATCTTTTGCTTGTCCAAATACACCTTTAGCTGTAGGATACTCAGTCTTTCTATACTCTTGAATTTCTTCTGATGGAGTTTTTTTACCTAATGCAGGATCTATATTAGGTTTAGTAAACGCTCCACCTGGTGCAAAATAAGGATCAGTAGTATCTTTAAAAGCATTTGCAGTAGTATTATCTATACCACCATATACATAGTCATAGATTTCAGGACTTACTGCACCACCATCCCTATTTAAATTTGTCCAAAGATTGTTTGGCTTAAACCTATTATTTACAGGATAGTAGTCATCTTGAAGATTTCCAAACGGACCCAACTTACTTCTTCCACTTATATTACCAAACAATAATCTTTTGATTTCATCAGGATCTAGAATAGGTCTTCCTTGTTCATCCTTCATCATACCTATAGGATTATCCTTGCTTTTTAATGCTTCTATATACCTCATATTATCTAATGCAGCATTGTTATCAAATGCAATTGTAGCATTTGGACTTATACCTTCAAGCATTTGCGATCTAAGAAACTGATCAAGAGCACCCTTGTCTAAACCTTCATTAGTTATTCCTTCTATAGAACCTTCTCTTCCAGTTAGTTCTTTATACATTGGGTTCTCCATAATAGTACCATAGAGTGAATTTAGATCTAATTTATCGTTTTTTAATAAGTTGCCTACTAAACTTTTTCGATTATTAAAATTTAATAATTCAGAGTTCATTACAGTTTTAGCATTATTTAAATGATTACGAGAAAGAGCATTGCCTAATTGAGTTGTGCTATATGCATCACCTGTAATGTTAATTGGAAGATTGCTCTGAGCAGTATTCATCATTTTAGTAACTTCTTCAGGTTTCATATCTACCCAACCTTTCCAATTGTCAAAAGTTTTAAACCTATAGTCTGCGGGAGATTGAGGATAACGTAAGTTTAGATTTCTAGATCTGAGTACATCCTGATTATTCCAAGGAGCCTGACTTATAGCTAAAGGAAAATATGTATTAAGTTTATTAACATCAGCATTTTTTATTCCTTGAAATAAAACATCAGTCTCGTCTGCAGTTACAAACCTTTTATACATCGGAGAATTTTCCTGAATATACTTTTCAGCATCTTCATAATATTTTATGTCTCTGTTGCCCAGTGTTATAGGATCATCAACACCCCATCCTGATCTATCGTTGTACGAAGTAATACTACTTGGAGGATTCCCTCTGTTTGTACCATCTCTAAAGAAATTTAAAGCTGAGTTAGGTGTACCTACTGCCCAAGTAGCATCTAATTTTTTTGTTGCAAAAGGATTAATTTTATACAAAGGAAGTCCTTTAAAATAGTTTACAAGTCCTGGTAAATACTTACCTGCACCAGATCCAATTTCTCCTGCTAGATTATACTTAGGTAATACAGAGCCACCTGTACGGAACTTCATTGTTCTAGGCTCATATGTACCAACGCTACCACCATCTTTTTGTCCTATAAGATCATATGCACTTTTTGGAGCAATTACATTTCCTAAATTTCTTTTTAATAGATCACGCATGTTAAACGGACCTCCAATGTTAGGAGGAACACCTATACTCTTCATAAGGTCTTGTGTTTGTTTAGATCTAGCTTTATTTTTATCTTTAGCTGCTTTAAAGCTTTTTTCAAGTTTAGCTTTTTCAGATTCAGACATATCAAGATAAGCCTCTATGATTCCTAAAAACTCAGTACTTTGCTCTCCCAAAGATTTACCTGAAGAAAGATCTTCTATAGTTTCGTTTACCCAATCATCAAAAGTACCTTCATACTCTACTGTAGGATATCCAAAGTCTTTTCCATATGTATATCCTGTTGGAGCAACTACATTTTCCCAAGGCTCTGCCTTATTCCAAGGATCGTTTTCATATAGAGAAGCGTCAAAATCAATAGGTTTTCCCGCTAAAAGGTTCTTTTTAACTAGTTCTTTATCTCTAACTCGTTCTTTATCTTCATATAATGGGTCTTTATTATCTTTCCAAGCTTTATAATCTTCAGGATCTTGAAACCATGTTTTAGCTGCTAGATCAAGCTTTTCTTTTCTAGAATCACCTTTCCAATTAGGATCTCTTCTAGTGCCATACTTTTTACCTCTCCAAGTAAATGTACCATCCTCACCTAACTCTGCATTAGCTGCATTAAAAGCCTCGCCAAATGACATATCATCATAGTTAGATTCAGTCTCGGCTTTCTCTGTAGACATCTCCTTATCTGTATATGTAGGAGTAAGTTGAAGTTCAGTTTCACCTCTAGCCTGCGCTTGTTTAGCTGCATATTCTATTTGTTCTGCTAAAGACATCCCCGAACCATCTGAAGGATTATCAATAACACCTTGTGCTTCTCTCTCAGCTCTTTGTTGTTCTTGCAATGCTTCTTGTTCAGCTTCAGATAATGTAGGATTAACAGGATCAGTAAACTGTCTTAAAGGATCATTAGAAGGATCAGCAAAAGGACCCTCTGGATTATTAAAATCAAATATAGGTTGCACAGGGGTTATTGGTTGTACAGGAGTTATTGGATCTATAGTGTTATCATTTATCTCATCTTGTCTATCATCTACTGCATCTTGAGTATTATCATTAGCATCATTTATAACTTTAACAAATTCACTAGCTCCGCTTGCACCTGGGATAACTCTGGTACGTCTTGTATAAGATGGAGTACCACCTGTTGGTGATAACAAACCGCCATAAGCAGGTAATGATCTATAGTCTATATTTTCAATAGCCCACTCTCTACCCCACGGAAACTTTTTCTTATAGTATAGATTAACACCATCTGAATCTATTTGATCTTCAAGGTCTGTATTACGGTTAGTAAATATTGTTGACATAAGAGAGTTCTGATAATCATTATTCATGATACCAAGATCTTTCATGATCTTTCTATAATCAATTTTATCTGAATAGTTTAAATCTAACTTTTTATTATCAAAAGAGTCTATAACATCATCTCTAGAAATTTCTCCTTGTTTTAATCCTCGTCTTAAAGCTCTTCTATCTCTTCTAGCATAAGGATCTTTTCTAGATGCTACTCTGGCAAACTTTCTATCAGACCAATCATCGGAAGACCCGCCATGTTTAAACATATTAGGTGCAACATCGTGCATAATATTAGAAATCTCTTTAGCATAAAAGTTATTGCCTTCATCCTTTACTCCTTCTATAAATTGATCTAGAGTTTTAGGCATTGGTAAGATACTTCCTGGCGTTTCTGTTTCAACAGCTCTTCCTTCTTTAGCTTCTCTAATAAGTTTTTTTCTATAACCACCTTTAGACATCATTTGCTGTGGAGCAGCTTGTGCTTGTGGATTTTGCGCAGCTTGTGCAGCTTGCTCAGCTTGCATTATAATTTGATTAAATTGATTTTCATCAACACCTAATATTGCAAATGCACCTTTTATCACTTGAGGATCTACTCTTTCTTTCATTAAAGACATTATAACTTCAATAGGTTGACTTCCTTTTTGAAGAAGTTCTCCAACATATTGTGCTAAAGCTTCTACTTTATTGGGTTGTTGTTGCTGTTGCTGTTGCATAGGTTGCATTCCACCTTGCATAAACTGTTGCATCTTGTTACGGACACCAACTTGCTCACCAGTCTTTGCCTTTCTAATTCGATATCTTTTTGTATTGGCCATAATTTAAGTACTTATGTATAATATACTAATTTTTAGTTTATTGTTTAAACCTATAATGTTTAATCTATTTCTTCTAATATGTAACCACCTGCTCTATACATTTTGGCTTCATTGTCAGTAAGATTCATTTCTATAATTCCTCCATCTTTTTCATTACCCAAACTTATACCAACACCAAATCCTGTACCTATTGTAGGGGCTAACCAAGAAGGCATATTATTTAAAATATCAGAAAATGCACTATACTTAGACGGAGGCGTCATATAAAAAGGTCTATTCTCAATAGTTGGTTTAGATGATTTACCATACTCTGTAAGTATGCTAGGAGTAATCTTTTCATATTTACTTCCTAAATATCCTTTATCTAGTAAGTCTTGTCTAAATTCTCTAGCCATAGGGAATCCTTCATCTGGCAAATAATAATTATATTTATTAGTAGGAGACTCATAGGCCAAACCTCTTCCAGGATTATAAAAATAGTCTTGCCCAGCTCTTAAAATATTCTCATATTCAGGATTATCCCTTATTGCTTTTTTATTCCATTGTCTCTGATTAAAACCTTTAATACCTGCATCACTAAAAAGTTGTTGTAATTTTATGTCTGTATCAGTTAAACCTCCTCTTTGTATTGCATGACCTAATTCATGAGCTATTGTAGGGTTATCAGACATTTCTGTACCTGTAGCTATACTGCCAGGCGAATACACAGGGTTTTGAGAACCTAAAGCACCTGCCCACATATCAGTTCTTTTAATAGGGCTAAACCAAGATGATCCTACTGTAGGAATTGGAACTGATTTCATATTCTCACCTAAATTAGACATTATCTCAGATTCATTACTACCAAATCTTCTAAATGACTCTAATCCAAAATTTGGATCATGAGCTGATATATCAAATCCTCTTAGTTGCTTTCCATAGAAAGGAGCTGGTGTAAAATAAGCATTATTTGTAGGAAGTTGTTTGTCTAAAAAGTTTTCTGCATCCTTAACTGACATATTTTCAAATGATCCATCTTGTCCTAAATATTGTGCTATGTTTTGTGAGCCTGCTGCATTTACTTCATTTATAGTAGTTGCAACTAAATGATCAATTTCTTCTTCATTTAAATTTGGATTTAAATTTTTGTAGTTAAGAGTTAACCGTCTAATTCCTTCAGGAGAAGAAAGATCTGCAACTTCTTGTTTTGTACGGTCAATTATTTTATTATTAATGTCAGCTATTTTTTGTCTTTGTGCATTAGCATTACTACTAGAACCAAAAGATTCTGATGGATCAATGTCTGGATCAGTATCTCCAAATGGATCAATAGGCTTATTAAATTTACTATTTCCAAGTAAGTAGCTGTTATTGTTAAATACAGATTTATAACCAGGACTACCTATGCCTTCACTTAAAGATAAATTACTAGCAGAAGAATTATAGTTACTAGAACGAGTATAACCCGTTGCTGTAGGTTGAGTGTATCTAGATCCTTGAAATCTTCCAATGCCTGGAAAATTAAATTCAAATGAAGGTTTAAAGTTTTTGATATTATTACCCATTAAATAATCAGGGTTACCTCTTAAGATATTAGTATTACCAGAGGGACTGGTGTAGCCAAGTGCATAATTTCCAAATCTACTATTGCTAGATACAGGCATAAGAGCATTAGCTCCTTTAAGTTGATTAATACCTTGTATTAAATTTTTACCGCCTCGATATATACCAGGACCTAAAAGAAGAGGCCATGAATTTTCAACCATTTTTGTTCTACCTCCTGGAATTCCTGCAGCTACATCTTGAACACCTTCAGCAAAGTTTGAGACCATACCATCAGGTTTAAAACTTTCATATAGAAAATCACCCATTATGACATTACCAGGAGTTGTTGCATAGTTTAACCATCCTGGCAACTCTTTTCCTACCAAGTTTCTACTTGCCCAATTAACAGGATTTTTTTGTAATACTTTACCTAGACCTCTAAAACCTTTACCAACAAGATTTTTAGTTAAGCCTGCAAAACCTGCAGCTGGTCCCATAAATAAAGTTTCAGGATATACAAAAGATACTATTCCTGATCCATTATTATGATTTCGCATATACTCTTCACGAGCAGCTTGAGTATTTACATTATCTTGAAGATTTCCTTTTATTAAATTTTCACGACCAAAAGCATCCTTTCCTACTTTTAAATAATTGCTAGGCATTAACCTTTGATTTATTTCTTCTTTAAACTCATCACTATATTCAGCATTCTTAATTGAATTTATATATGCCGCTTTAGCATCAAGTTCATTATTTTTTATTTCTTGTTCTGTGTAAGGAACATAATTCAATGGATCTTTATCTTGATCAAAGTCTATTAAGTCTTCTCCTATATATTTACCATTTGGATCAAGTTGAATAGCATCGTCATAAATTTTTTGTTGGTCTTTAATATATTCTTGATTGATCAACTCGGTTGCATATGAATGTCTTTCCTTATCAATAACTTGATTCCTTTTTTGTAAATCTTCAGATGCAGCTCGCATGTTCCACGAACTCTTTTCAAGCTCTGAAAGACTTTCCCAGCTGGGTTCAGTGATAAAAGGTCCAGGTCCAGTGTTAACACTTTTATTATACAATTGTTCTCCAAGTGAGACAGCATTTGGGTCTGGTATTGGCTTAGAGAGAATATTGGTTGGATCAATTATTGGTACAGCATGACCAGTACCTGCAATTCTTTGATATTTTACTTCAGGTCCTGGTTCTGGTTTTTGATACCTATAAGCATCATAAGTATCCATCTGCAATTGTTTTACATCCATTAAAGCAGGATCTATTTTTGAACCAACTGCTTCTACACGTTTTTTCCAATCAGCCTGAGATTTTTCTACTTCAGATTTTAATTTAGCATATTGAGTGTTTATATGGTCTGTAGTTTTTCCTTCATATTTTTCATTCCACCCAGCTTCTGAAATTAAATTCTTGTCTAGCATATCTTTTTTAATCTCATCCATAGACATACCTTGATTAAGACCTTTTTTGATATGATTCATGTATCTTATTTCACCATCCTTTTCTGCTCTTTTAAAATGTTCTTGTAAGAAAAGATGGTCCCCTTCAGGTAAACCTGCATCTAATAATTGTTGAGTCCTTCTACCATGCTTCCATATTCTATTTTGAATCTCTTCACCATCATAAACGCTTGCTGTTCCATCTTCATTTATGACCATATAATCTGTAAACTTTAGTTTTGCATCTGGATTATTTTCAGTACGTTGATCCATCAACTGATAGTTTAACCATTCTTCAAAAGATACTTTTGGAATATCTGGATTCTCATCTTCCTGTTTTTTATGACGAAGTCTTAATTCATCTATCTTTTCTTTATCAAACGTGGTTTTGACTTTTAATTTAGAATCTATTCCTCCTCCATTTTCAAATCTAACTAATCCACCCTTTTTTAATTTAAGTTTAGATTTAGTAGGATTTTTAAACAAATTAAAATCAAAAGATATAGGATTAGTTTGAGTTAATACAAAAGGTTTACCAAATTTATCCATTAATCTAGCAGGTAAGTTTTTCAAATAACCTTCTTGATCATACCATTTAGAATTATAAGATTTAGGACTAAAATGCCAAGCATCTCTACTAGTTAGAGAATAATCACCTAGACCATGTCTTTCTAAATATGTCATATGACCAGCAACATCATCATAAGGTCGAATTGGGTTATATGATAAAGATCTGGGTGGGCTTTTTACAGATTCTCCCTTACTATTAGTAAGTGCAGGACTAACATCAAAAGATAATACATCAGTCCCAAATTTTTTAAACTGATCTTCATATATATCTATCAAACCTTGTTTATTATCTAAAAAAACATTTGGTTCACCTCTAGGTGTATGTCCAGAATTAGGCTTCCATCCTGTAGCATCCCTAAAAGTTTTTGAATTATAAAGAGGTGAACTATAGCCATGCCGAATTTGTTCAGCTAACTCATATGCATTTAAAGGTTTACCTGCGCCTATTGCTGAAAACATTTCAAAAGCTTTTAACGGCCCATGTCTCTTAATTATATCACCTAAAGGATCATCTCCTTCAAGATAACTTTTCCAATCTGTTTTACGCATATTATTAGAATCACCAAAGAAATACTGCCGTACAAGATCTCTTTTATCTTTTCCATAATAGTCATTAACTGTTTCATAGACGTCTGGATTACCTATTGATGAAAGTATACCTTCTTGTCCATAATAGTCATTCTTATTATGTCTTTCTCTAAACAAGTCATTAATTATATCTTTATAATTATATCTTGCATCTCCCATACTCATCCGTGATATTTTAGAACCTACGGAACGTCCAATTCCTGGGAAAAATGTTTCTATAAGTTTAATACTAGGTTCTATAACAACTGGAGCAACTTTATTTGCTAAAAATTTACCGCCACCATTATATGTTGGCAGTTCTTCTAAAACATATCCTCCATTCTTATACATCTTTACTTGCTCTGGAGTTAAGTCTATTTCTATAGGGTCATCATCTTTTTTTTCTGGTATGATTGGGAATCCATCTTTATCTTTTGGAAAGCTGTAAGGATCAACCCAAGCAGGATTATCTTTAAAAGGGCGCTTTGCTCCATAGCCATCAGGTATTGCTCCCCATATAGCTTTATCTAGTATTATCTTGTCATCTTCTTCTTGAGGAATATTATTTAAAATTGTTTCAGCACCTACATTGTTATTGTAGATATCTTCTAAAGCTTCTGTACCTTTAACTAACCAAGGTCTTTTATCTCCAAATATAGTTCCTAACTCATGACCTACACCAAAGATATTAGAACCAACATAACCTAATAAAGGGGAACCTGTTAAATCTGATATTCTCTCAGCTACTAATCTTCCTGCAGTAGCATGTCTATAGTTATCCAATGGATCTCCCATTTCTTTACCTGCTTCTGTAGCTAAGTATTTAGCTTTTATCATAGGATCTCCTAAAAAAGCATCTATACTTTCTTCACCAAGAGGATCTATAGCAACTTTTAAAATATCACCAAAACCTGCATCTTTCATGTTTTTGTAGTAAGCATTAGCATTTGGTTCAAGAAAAGAATATTCCCAAGGTGCTACTACATTGCCAAGTCTATCTCTACCTAGTTTTAATCTAGTATCTTCTTTTTCTTTAATGTCTTTTTGAGCTTGCTCTTCTAATTCAGCCATACGCTTTTCTTCAAAAGCTATATCTTCTTCTTCTGTTCTACCTACATTATTTAGATAGTTTTCTCTTTTTCTTTTTGCGGCTGCAGATGCTACTTCTGGATTACCTCTTAACTCCATGTAGGTATCCATCATATCACCATTTGGATCAAAGAAATAATCTGCTAATTCTGGAATAGATTTTAAACCTGCTAGCGTCCCCATCTTAGGAACACCTAATGATTTATTACCATAGATTAAATCAAGCGGATGTACTCCAGGTTTTTCTAATAAGCTGATTACATTTTTTATATATTGCGGATTTGTTCCACCATCCTCAAACCTAGGTACAAAACCTTCTGGATATATTTGTTCTTCTTCTATAGGTTTTTCATAAAACCCAAATCCTTTAGGCGTTTTATATTTTATACTTCTACTCTTTTTAGGATTTATTAATTCTGGTATACGGTAACCAAGAAAGTTTCTAAGCTTGGCTCTTTTAGATTTACCTTCCTTATCATAAAAACCAAACTTTCTTTTATATTGAATTTCTTCTTCAGGAGTTATTATCTCTCCTGTAACTGGATTAGATATAATTTTAGGTTGTATTACATCTAGCTTTTCTATTTCTACTTCAGGTTCTTCTTCAACGGGTTTTGCCCAATCATATTTTTCAGGATCAGCATATCTTACTGTAAGAGAAGGGTAAGGATAGTCTATTAACACCCCACCTTCACCTATATTATTAATATATGGCTCATAACCTAATTTTAAACCTTGTTGTAAAATATCTGCCGCCTTTTGATTTAATCCAACAGAATAGTACAAACCCGTAATTTTATCTAATTCTTTATCAGTATAATTATCCATGTTAGGAGGAAGCATCTTACCATAGGTTTTATATTCATCAAAATTTCCTGAAATAATATCATCAAATAAATCAGTTTCACTTACATCATAGTGTCCTTTTTGACCTCTATAATGATTCAAATAGTCTTTACCACTACGATTCTTTTTTTCTTCAATTAGATTTTCTAGTAATCTTTCTGGTTCTTTAGCTTGATCAGGTTCACCTATACTATTCCAATAATCTATAGTATCTTTCATCCCTTTTATTCTACTGTCAAGTTCATCTCTAATAATATCTAAATAATTGTTTTTAGATAAATTATAAAGATACAATCTATCTTTGAACTCTTGGATTCTTGGGTCATTTGGATCTGAAGTATATATTGTACCATAGCTAGGTACATCTTCAATTAGATTACCATCCTTGTCGTAGTACTTACTAGGAGGATCTTTTCTAGAACCTGTTACAGTAACTTCATCTTCATGAGGATGCTTATGAGGTTCTCCACCTTCATGCAGCTCTTCTAATTCATAGCCTGCATCAATTAATGCCTGCAACTCTTCAGGGTCAGATAAAGATAGTTCTCTTTCATCTAAATCTTTAAAGTCATTAGGGTCCTCGAAAGGTGGACTGGGTGTTAGATTATAGTCTGTAGTAAGTTCTTCTCCTACTTCTATACCTCTCTTTGCAATAAGAAATCTTTTGTTGCCTTTTTTAACGTTTAATACATTAGCATTCTTTTCATCATGATTATTAAATGAAGATGCTATAGTTTGATTTACATCATCTATATAGTCAGGAGTATCACTAATGTACTCACCTTTTGCAATGGGTTGCGTAGCAAAAATCCCATCACCGTGTATTTTAGATTTGGCAACTTTATACTTCATTATCTCTGACTTATTTGTTGTTTAGTATTAAAGATTTTAAAGATCATATTAGTATCTCTAGAATTATCTTTAATTAACTTAACAAAGTTCATGTAATGTCTAAACTTCTTTCTTTCAGTTATTGGTTTATTGTAATCTAAGTTTAACGGGTTTAGATTTTTTTCGTAACCATTTGGTTCAGTAATCCATATTTTATTTTCAGCATAGTTTCCAAGCAGCTGTGTTGTACCAGGAACTAGTGGACCTGTAGGTGGATAGTTTGATCCTTCAGGGAACTCTCCTCGATCTTTAGTTATATCCCAGAACTGATTGAATCTATATTTGTTTTCTTCTTTTGAGAACAATACATCAAATGAATCTGCGTTAGCTCCAAGCTTAGGATAAGTTTGTGATAACACCACGTTATTCTTTGGAAAGATGTTTAAGTTTAGAATACCCGATGTTTGTTCTGTATTGCTAACTACTGCATGACTAAAGTTATAGTCTAGTACGTGAAACTGATCTACGCATAAGAAGTGATCCTTTCTGTAGCATTCTAATATATATTCTACACTTCGCATAGATGTAACGTTCTGTCCTGTTACTACAGGTATCTCAATCTCAAATGGATATTGTACTCCATAGAAATTACAGAAGTCATTGCATGAATCATTGTGTCTCCATACACCATCTTTCTTTGTAGTATTGAAATGAGTCTTGCCAGGTATACATAATCCAGGAGTCCAGTCATGGAATGATATCCAAAGTTTGTTTTTAGGGTCATAGCTTATAGTCCATGATGCATCTTTAAAATATCTAGAATCTCCTAATAGTATTGTAAATCTTTCACCATCAAGACTAAACTTATTAGATGAAGGATCATATGTCATCTGGTCCTTAAATTCTTCTTTTACTCTGTAGTCAGTCTTAGAAAAATATAATACAGAGTTGGCATTATCAAAAGTTGCTTGGCAACCTATACCTGCTATTGGGTTATCTGTATAAGGATAATCAGGGAAATCTATAAGTAATTGGAATGGTAAAAATTTATCAAACCACCATTTCATATTGTTTTGAGATATCTCTTCTAAGCTTCCTGTATATGCAAATATCTTTCCTTGATTCTGAGATATAAAGTATATACCAGCTGGAGTAGATATTACAGAATAAATATTCTGACATGAACCATATTGATAAGGCTGATCAGAGACTACTATGTTTTGAGGCGTAGTAGCAAATAAACCACCATCACCTATAGTAGCTTTAACTCCTATGTAAGTTTCTCTTTGATCTACACCCTGATATACTAAAGGACTATTATCCTTAAAGGTTATCATAAGACCAGTCTTACCAAATGTCTTAACAGAATTAATCTCGCTTTTAAAATCAACTTTATTAAATGCAAGGAACATTAACCAAGCATCATATGCTTCATGTTCTGATAAAATATTTGAATACTGAATTCTATTAGGAAAGCTTGTATAACATAGTTCAGCTACAGTAGGATCATAAGTTGACCCTTGCAAAGAACCATTATTATAATATTGACTAAATAAGAATCTAGATACACTCAGTGAGTAATCATATTGAAAGTTATTACCTGCAGTAAGTATCTTAGGGTTTTGGCTAAACAATCTAAATAAGTCTGTGTACTGCCATTTGTTATAGTACTTTTCTTCGTCACTTCTTCCTGCAAATCTAAAGTCCGTTAGTACTTCACTTTCCACAAAGAAATCTTTTATACCACAAGCTGATGTATAAAAATATGAATTTTTTACAGATAACAATCCTGGATAAGTAAGAGTAAAATTCCAAGCTTCAAGATAACTAAAGTTATCTAAGTCATAATAACTTCTTGGTAATAAACCTTCCCCGTAATCAGGCGTACCTGCAATTAAGTTGTTAATGATATTTGAAATGTTAAAATCAGATATATCCCATCTTGCACTATTAACCATAAATCTAGGTTCAGGAACATTTTGTCTTCTAAAATAATTGAACCTATAATTATCTTGTTGACCATATAACCATTCATAAAAGAATGGCATAATTGTTTTTTCAGTGTGTCTAGTTACATAAGTATCTCCTCCAAAAAATACAGGAGTCTTAGATAATTTAGTTCTAGTAAAGTTATTAATTTGACATGCACTACTTTGTTGAGTTACAACTGCATTTTCAACAGTAGTATTTTGAGATTCAAAATCTAACCTTTGTTCACAAGGAGTTACCATCACCTGAATAATTGATTCTAACTGACGGTATAAGTTTCTAAAGCTATACTTTAAACCAACATAATGACTAGCAATACGTGTTCTAAACTCATTAGATTTATTTGCTTCTCTAAATGCATTATTACCAGTTCCCCACCCATATCCAGGAGTTTTATTTACTAAACCTAATGTCATTAAAGATTGATCATAACTTTCAGAACCAGGTTGTAAAAAACCAGAATCTGGTCTAATTAAAAAAGCAGGACCTGCAGGGTTTTCACTATCATCTGTAGTTCTTATTACAGCTAAGTCAGGTCTAAGAGCATTATTTATTCTGTAATTCACAGCACCTGTATAAGTTGAGTTAGGAAAACTATAGTTATAGTTATTTGCCTGATAAGTTGGCAATTGAAATAATTGATCTCTAACATACGTTCCTACACCAATTCTAAACCTATCATTTGTAGGCATTCCTAAATCATTCTGATTTGCATCAGATGGATTAAAGGTATTATACTCTCCATGACCTATAAGCTGCAATGCATATTGTCTAGTTCTTACTATAGAATAAAGAACATCTACAGTTTGTTGCATACCTTCTATAAAAAAGTAAAATGCATTACCCAATGCTCCAAATGCACTAGCTAAGTCTCCAAGAGCTCCTGGTAATAATTGATATGCTTTATAAATTTTATTGTAACCTGGAGATGTATAACTACCTGTAGCTTTTTGCCAAGCTGGTGAGAACTGGCCATTATAATCATCTACTAAAGAATTTTGACCTAGTAAGACATCTTGCAAAAATGCTTCAGTATCTTCATATGATCCTATTGCCTGGTTCCATTCAGTTATTGCATCTACACCGTCAGTTTGGAGTGTATTATCAAAATAATCCTCATTTCTAAAATCCTCACCATTAGTTATCCCAGCTGCAGATTGATCTCCTGCACCTACCAAACCTCCGTAACCTGTACCACTTATATTCTGCCAAGTTTGTCTATTTCTATCAGATACCTCTACTTCTGCATGTCTAGGTATAGTATAATTCTTTTCAGGATAATTGATATTTAGTTCACCAATGGTTTCTAATATCATGTTTATTACACCTCCTAGTACTGCAAAGATAACAACTTCATTTCCTAGTAGTTTAAACTCAGGGTGACCTTCTGGTTCAATAAATCTTTGATCTGCTACACCACTCAACCAACCATATACTTTCATTTCAGCTGCCTGTAAACTAGGATTATTAAAGCTTGTATCAGGTGAATGAAATGACTGTATATCTACTGGAACATTTTGAGCAATTCCGTTGTATAGCTCATTAGCATCTTGTACATCTGCGCCTGTAGTACGTCTTCTTATAAATGGATCATTATAAAAATAATCAGCTTGGTTTACGCAAATTCCTACAGTACAGTTAGCTTGAGGAATTAAACAATTGTATGGATAGTTTGCATACAGACCTATTGTGTTATCTGCATCTCCTGTAGTATTTGTAGGTGTACCTGGTATACTGTAATTTCTAAAGTTATTTATCATACCTTTAGCTAGAATGGTTTTGTTACCATTTCTAGAACCTCTTAGTATTTCGTAACCTACTATATTAGGAATATCATCTCCGTTGTTGTCTTTTGGTAAAACAATGTTTTTAAACCTTACACCCATCAACCTTATTTTAAAGTCTCCATTAGAGTCTTTGTCAAAGTGATATGTTTGTGGAGTAAGTGCATTATCAGGAAACTTATGATGTCTTATGTTTTTACCACATAAGTCATAGTCATCATTGCTAGACTCTGTCCAACAATAATAACTAGAGTTCCATATATCAGGTCTGTTATCTGGGTATCTTTCAGTTGACTGCCAATATCCCATTCTACCTCTAGCAATTACTTTACCTCCATCAGGGAGATCTTCTTGTATACTTGATTGTTGAGTAGCTGTGTTTAATACTTCAAAGATTTGATCATCTGCATATAGTGCAGTAGTGCCTGCATCATTTGCATCTGTTAAAGTTGCAGTATCTGTTGTTGCTACACCTGCAGGGGTAGTATAATCACCTGGTGCTCTACCTGGTATATGATATGATGCAGACTTATCTCCTGTGTCATATACCCACCTTATAAAGAATGCATATATTTCATCTCGCATGTATCCAGCATTCTTTCCGCCTTCTGTATAATATTTTTCATCATACTCTACAGAAACCCATTCAGCTTGAATCAAGTTTGCTAAAGGTTGATAGTTAAAATCAAACTTAGATGTGGGCCCTACTCTTAACAAGTAATTGTTTGCGCTTGTTATTTGTTGAGACTGTTCAAAGACATAGTCTTTTAATAAGATGTCGTCCTTGTCAACACTTGGGTTCTGATTAGTTATTAAGTCTACAGTAACTAATTTACTTCTTGTACTATAATAACCAACTCGCCTAGACTCTAAGTTTTGATTTGCAAATCTTATTAAAACTAGTTCAAATTCATCAAATGCATTTTCATCTACATCTATATCAATCTCTAAAGATCCTTGTAGTTCAGGATCGTAATAAATAGGTTGGGGATAACCTACTGAAAAATAGTTAGTTACTCTTACTCTATCTATAGTATAAGCTATTGCTACTGCATATGAGCCATTTTCTAAAGTACCTGGTTGAGCTCCTTTTCTAACATTAGCGCAAGGAGTCTTAAGCAGTCTAGCTATTCTTAATTCATTACAGTCAAGTTTATTTGTAGGTTTACATATTCTGCAATCAGGTCTAACACTATCAGGTATACCATCACCATTAGTATCTGTAACTACTTGTTCTATACAATCTTCTACCCAAGGAACTCCTGGCCAAAGAATTTGATCAGTACCGTTAGAATAAAAGTTAATTGTAGTAGAATCATTTTCTCCACCTAAAAATGTATAAGGCTCATCAATCCAAAGTTTTGGATCTCCAATATTTAAATGCCTATCTGGATTTAAATTATCAGCCCAGTACACTTCCCATGAACAATCATCAAGAACTCTAGACGCACCTGTTATAAGATAAAGCTTATTGAAAGCTAAGCAAGGATCATTAACTATAGTTCTATATCTACATTGGTCTTCTTCAAATAAACCTATTTCTGATCTTAGAGATTTACCATCGAGTTGATCATAAAGCACACTGTATATAACCCACTTGTCTGCATACAGATGTATAACGCCTATAATATCCTTGTTAAAAAATCCTGAAGCAGTCATGACCTTTGCACAAAGCTTATTTGAATCTTCATTAGATATTGTTCCTAAGTCACCAGCGTCTGTATTGTTAGCAGCATTTCTAGCATGAGTCCACATTCCTTCTTTAACAAAAGAAGGGTCAGCGTCTTTATTCAAACCTTTTAAGAAAGTATTAGTTTGAATATTGCTTGTATTAGGAGCCTGTTGTTTCTTTTTCTTAGCCATTGCTATGAATATTATTTCTTATTGGTCTCTGCTTAAATAAGTTTGGAGAATATGAACTAAACATGTCATAGTATCTTGCATACATTGCTTTTCTATTAGCTTTTGTAATCTCTTTCAATTCTCTAAAGTTAGGTGTATTCACTACACTTAAAGCATTATTTCTTGCACCTCTAAGTCTCTGCTCAACCAACTGCATTCTTTGTGATACATCTTCACCATTAAGATAAAGATTTTCTAGTATTCTAGATTTAAATGCATATTCATAATATTCATTAAGAAGATCGTGATCTGGCACAAGAAGATTTCCTTCATCATCTTCCATCTGACCTTGGTAATTTAAATATACTTTACCTGTTTTAAAGTTAGTATATAAAAATCCGTGCTTAATCCATCCTTCATTTGGTGTATTATAGTATAGATTTGGGCATTCACAATCAATGTTTTGACTAGCCTTCATCTTTAAAGGAATTAATTCATTATATGTTCTAGTTTCTGAAGCATTAATTACTTGTATAAGTTCATATGCCTCACCTTTGCAGTTCATAAAAACTCTTGGTTTTATGCAAGCATCTCCATATGGCTGCTGAGGATTATGAACTAGACATGTTCCTACATTACCTTTATCATCACAACAACATGTAGGTTGATGAGTATCACAAGGATCTGGAACTTGTGCAGGAAAATCACTATATGTAGTAGGCACTTGTCCATCAGTTATCCTAACTTCTTGCATGTTTGTACCACCTGCATATCCATCATAACCTACTGTAGTCTTAAAACTACCGCATATAAGCCCATAGTTAAACGTATAGAAATCATCAGGCAGCTTTACTTTACCGTGGGTTACATCTAATATTACTTCTTTCTGTTGATTAATTCTAAGTCCTAAATCATAATTAAGTTTCTTAGCAAGCTTAATAAGCTGCTGAGGTTCAATCATATTTTCTAGAGCATATGTATTTAAATCAACTGTTACATCTTCTAACAGCTGATCAAAGGTTCTATATTTAAGTGTGTAATTGTAATCCATTAGCCTCTATAATCTTTAAATTTTCTTTTAATTTTTCCTCGCCAATTAGTTTTAGCTGTATCACTAGTTAACAAATTTCCTTGATTATCATAATAATTAGCTTCTTGATTAAATTTTATCTTATTACCTTTTCCAAAAAATCTAGGACTAGATGATTCATCAGTTGATATAGTTCTATAATATCCTGTTATAGGATTAGTACCTTTTACAAAGCTATTTACATTATTTCTATATTTATCATCTATATTACTAGAAGTAAGCTCTCTAGATGATTCTATTATAGAAGGATCTACTTTTTTAGGAATAGTTGGATTTTCAATATATGGTCCACCAGTAGCTTTTTTATAATATTCATTATAACTTTTTACATAATTAGATTTTCTAAGTTGATCTAAATCATCCTTTCTTTTTAAAATATTATTATACTTTTTCATTATCTAAGTGTGTTTTGACTATCATCAGCGCCATCAGTTGGAACTTTGATAGACATAGTTAATTCTTGAACTACATATTGTTCTACTTCAGAAAATAAATAGTCAGGTATGTTTAAAGATTGATCTTGTTTAATAAGACATTTGTCAGAATCGCATGACTCTGTATCATTTTCAAAGATGGCTTCTATCTTAACTGCATCCCAATCTAGATTTGGAAAATAAAGATAACCGTCTAGATACCAAAAGTATTGTCTCTTGTTATACTTAAACGTAGTAGTTTTAGTCATAGAAACAAAAGTACCTGGATCAGTTCTAAATAACTCTATAGAACCGTCAACTGATGATACAGTCCTAAATATAGGACCCTGAATGCCAGTCAATAGATCTGGAACACGTTCTTTGGTTCTCTTAAAATAACATCCTGAGTATACGCCTACGCATGCAGCATCTACTTTATCTACTTCTATAAGTTCTACATAAGGCATTACTTTGAAGATATTACTAATCTGCATAAGCCTTCTTTGGTTATCTTCTCTCTTCATAAGAGAGTTACCATACTTTATAAGTGAAAAGTAGATTGTTCTGTCTGTTAGAAATGGATCTTCCTTAACAGCCTTTAGTGTGTTTCTTACTCTTGATATTGCTTCGCCAACTGTTGTACTCATAAATCAAATTCATTATAGTCATCTAAAGCATGATCTTGCTTCTTCAGTCTTATTTCATTAGCTACCTTTTTAGAGTAAGCTAGTTTTATTTTCTGCTTTGGATCAACTACTATATAGTTGTTCCAGTTTTCAGGATATGATTTAGCTACTGCTCTTTTAAACTCTCTACATGCAGTAAAGCCCCAAAACTCTCTGTTCTTAATTTTGTGCTTTAATCTTCCATTAGTAAAGAATATCTTAGCAAGCTTACCATCACTATCCCAGTTCTTGTTGGCAACTTTAACACCGTACTTTTTAGATTTAGCAAAGTCTACATTTTTCTTTTTACTTGGTTGACATGTTCCTATGAATAACCAACCTAGTGATTCGGGAAGTTCTACTCCACCTCTTTTGTCAATCACTGTTTCATAAACCAATTTATTAAAGGACTTAATAATTGATCTAAGCTCTTTATCCTTTAGGTTTTTATACCTTGGATGCTTTTCTCTAAATCTGTCAAAGAACTCTTTATTTAAAACTTCATAAGTGTCAGCTCTAAATCTTGGAGCGTTTAAGTCTGGTGTTTTGAATGTTTCCATACTATGTAAATAATATACTAAAAATTAATGAGATTATCAAGTATAACAAATATAGCTAAAAAAAGAAAACCCCCACTAGTGTGAGGGCTTTCCCGTTGTTAGCCACAGAAACCAACAAACTGCGACAATATTATATTATACAGCTCCTACTACAATAACCCTAACGTTACCTGTGTAAGTTGTACTTTCAAGAGTGTATGCATCTACACCAGTCATAATAATTGCAAAATCAGAAGTTATATCCTGATTAGCTACAAATGATCCTGTAAGAACTGTATTTGCAATTACTCTAATCTGTGCATATTGAACACCTACAGCATGAGTTAAAGGAACAGGTACTCCCGTTGATGCTACATCTTGAGATACTATACTATCGTCTAATACAGCGTTTGCTCTTGTAGAAACAATAGGGTTTTGAGGATCTGCATTATCAACAATAATATTTGATCCAGATGATACAGTAATTACACCTGTATTTTCTATAGTTACAGTATCAGCAGTTACAGTTGTAGAACAACCTGCACCACTACTAACAATTGCTAAGGAGTCATTAAGTCCAGAAGCTGTAGTGCTTCCTGTATCACCAGTAATTGTTTCATATACAAGTGCTTCATTGTTAATGGTAATAGTTTGAGATGCTGAATCTCCTATTGTACCGATTCCAGTTCCACCTGCTATAGTAAATGTACTAGTTGTGTTAGGTGCTTGTAAAGTATCACCTGCATCAGATTGAATTTCTGAATAAACACGGTCAATAAGGTTATCAATTGTAATTTGATTACCTAATACTGTTAAATCAATATCTGTTCCGCCTACAAGAGTTAATACATCTCCGTTAACACCAGCACTAGCTGTACCACCTGGAGTACCAGAAACATTTGAACAAGTAACATCAACAAATGTTAACTGAGCAGAACCTGGGTCAGTATTAACAATAGTAAAAGTACCATCATTAGGTCCTGCAGAAGCTAAAGAAACTGAAATACCAGTTGTACCTGTAATATTTAAAATATCTGTAGGAGAACTAGCGGAAATATCAGGATCTACTCCATTATTACCAAGAGTTAACCAACGGTTAGGTAAACCAGCTGTGTTAATAATTGTAAGAGTATGGGAAACTGGATCATATGTTACATCAATTCCAGAAAGAGCATCTCCGACAATACCACCCACAGGTGCAACACCTGAAGTAGTATCCATAATGAACTCTCTTAAATTGTCAACATCCATTTGTAATGTAAACAATTGATCATAGTCAGGAGCAGTACCACCTGATGGAGTAACAGTAATAAGTGGCCCCTCACTTGGAACTTCTTCAACAGACTGAATATCTGTTGAAACAACATCAAGTCTATATTGAGTATCTCCAGCAGTTGGAAAGTTATTTACTGTAGTAATAGTTACATTATCAGAAGTTCCTTGTGCAACAGATACTTCACCTAATGCATCTTCTACTTCATTAATATCAAGAGTAAGAGTGACAATATCATCATCACCATTTTGTGTAATTTCTACATCAATAAAGTCATCTCCTGATTGTACATCAGTTCCTTGAGCAGTTACAGTATAAGTTGTTACTGAACCTACTGGATTTACATCTACAGTTACATTAGTACCACCTGCTTCTACTACAGTTGTATTTCCATCTACTGCTGCAGCCACTGCATCAATATCTAGATCTACACTAAATGTAGTTACAGATCCAACTAAAGAAGATGTTACAGCAAGATAAGGAGCACTTGCGGTTGTTACTACTGTAGAAGTTAATGATTCATTTACTCTAGCGCAGAAGAAGTTTACAATACTAGTTAATGCAGTATCTAAATAATCATTTCTAGAAACTACTGTACTACTTAATCCTGTTTGAGAATTAGTACAAGTTATGTCTACACCTGTGTAGACAATACATGATGAGTTAAAAACCTCAGAGCATGCTGGCGGACATGTCTGAGAAACTACGTAAGTTCCAGAGCATCCACAGTTTGGGGTATTACAATTTGAACAAGCCATTTTTTATTTTATTTTTATATATATAATTTACAATTTAATTAAGGTGTTTCACAATCTATCGTTGCAGTTGCAGCTGTACAGTCTACATATGCAGTTAATCCATCAATACTAGTATAAAAGCCACCTAAGTTAGCAACACTTCCTGCATCACAATCAAAAGGATACAATGCTGAGTCATACACTTTAGTTTGTACAGGGTACTCATATTCGTTCCAATTATTAGGTGTGGATGCTGGATCAGGTGTTACAGCTGGTGGTGTAGGTGTTACAATATTTGTGATAGCTACATAAAGTTGACCAGCATATAATACTACATCTCCTATAGAGTATCCTAGTGTTTCATCAAAAGGAGTCGGTACAGGAAATGAATGCACATCTGATTCATTGGATGTATAGTCAGGAACTGTTTCTCCTGATCTTACATTACTTGTAATAAATCTTAATGCTGAACTTCCTAGGGTAGATGCAGTTAATCCAAAAGTTGATTTTTCAAGTGCTCCTATTGTTTCAATATAAAGAACACCCGATGCTTTAATACCAAATCTTACTACAGAAGATAATGCTGTACTTGCAAATGTTCCAGCATCTATTACAATAGGTCTTACCATAACTGTAGGATAACCTAATCTATATTCTGAGTCTAATAGTCCTGCATGAACTACAGCAGGAATACAAGTGGTATTATTATTAAAATATAATGTGTCATTTCCTGCTGTTTGTACAGAACTACTAGCAGGATTAGTTGCAATTATATTATCATAAGTATTTGATTCTTTTAATTCAGTAGCAGATCCATCTCCATTTCCATCTAAAGGAATATAAACTAATCCTCTAAAATGTATTACATTACCAATTCTTCTACACTCTGGTCTAAATCCTGGTAATAACATAGAACTACTGTAGAAATCAAACCCTTCTAAGGGTCTCCATCCTGTATCTTGAATTTTAGCTGACAACTCATTAGTAGGACTAAGTGTTAAGTCAATAGTATTAGTATCAGCTACTGTAATTGTCCAGCTATCAACATTTGCTAATAAGTATTGATAAATATCACATACAGCAATCCAGATGTTAATAATTGTATCTGCTAATGTTCCAGGATTATCTACCCATAAACCATAAGCTGTAGTGTAATCTTGTCCTGGAAACTGTAAAGTTTCATCGTTATTATTAATACACTGTCTTTGAATAGCTGTACTTATAGCAGCAGTTGTTCCTGTTACAGCATAAAAATCACACCAAATAACATTCAAAAACTGTTCTAGAACTTGTTGTATAAGAGTTTGTGCTCCTGCTACTACAGTACCAAAACCACAATCTGAAGCAATTCTTATTTCAGCTGGAGCAGGAATAACGGTATTTTCTAAAGTTGTAAGTCTAATTAAAATATCAGTAATTTGATCTTGAATTAAACTGATCTCTGTAATAATACTACAGATTCTTTGTCCAATAAGTTGAACATAGTCTACTAGTTGCATAGTAGTTTGATTACCTGTAACAAAACATTCTGCTACAGATACTACACAATCAGGACATCCTGTTTCATCTTTTTCTACTGGTACAAGACCTTGGTTTTGACAAATCTGATCAATAAGAAATTGAATAAGTGCTTGAAAGTCTTGAGGACCACATGCTTGTAAGTTAAAACATGTTAAGTCATAGTTAGAAACTTTGAGTGTATCTAGAATAGTACACAGCTCTGTAGCCATTTGAAATACAACATCTGACACAGTATCTCCAGTACATAATTCAATGCATGGGATATCTGGACCTTGCCAAACTACACAGTTGGAAGATATTGGGCTACAAGGCTTGTTATCTAAATTTAAAGGTTTCATACTTATTGTTATTTATAATATACAAATTATTATTAAGAATTGCAAGAGCAATGTGAAGTTGGACTTCCGCAGCAATCAGCTATTTGATTACATGTATAATCAGGATCTGTTAACGCTTGTAACTCTATTAATTCTTTTTTAATTAACCATTTTTCATCTTCTTCAGGACAGCAATTAGAGATACCGTATCTTAATTCAAGTACTTTCTTATATGCTATATCTGCAAAGTTGCATGTAATTTTATCATATTTATCTGCAGAACATATAGGAGTATTGTATCCTGGTTTTACTTTTCTTTTGTTTGGAAAGTGTTGAACACAATGAGCATACTTAGTAACTTGTACATCTGGACAATCAGCAACAAAAGATATAAGACCTCCAGGTGCAACAATTGACCCTGCTTTACTAGACGCACCAGGAATAGTTCCCCCTTGCCAAACTACAGGGTTAGATTCACTTTCTCCTGCTGGACAATCTAATACAGCACTTTTTATAAGTCCCAATACAGTTGGATCTGAAATATTAAAGCTGCCGCCTACAACAGCACTACAAGCCCATCCACCTGCACCTGAGTTTATTGTCCATATTTTGTATTCAAAATCGTTTATAGTAACATCCCATACTTTGTCAGTATTATAGAATTCACCCGTATGTACTGCTAGGTATGTAAATGTATCACCGTTAAGATCTGTTATTCTAAGATTAAAACAATCACAATCTTCTGTTGGAGAAACGCTTTCAAATACAGTACAATCTCCATAGAAGTTAAAGATAAAGCTGTCTGGCTCATTCCATTCTTGTACACAATATCTAAGTGAGAAGTGTCCTGATTTTACTACTTCTGTTAGTTGAGGATTCCCGTTAACATCTATATAAGTAAATACTCTATCTTCTGTACTGTTATTAAATACAGTAGAACATCTTGGAGGAACCTGATTACAATCAGGGCAAGTTGCAAAGTTTTCCTCTACAGTAACTGCTTCTACAAATGTAGGAACCTCTGTATAAGACTCTACAAAAAAGCAGAAGTTACAGTTTTGAATTTTAACATACTGACCTACATATAATATTAGATTTGTATTTGTAATTATAATATTATCTGCATTATTACAATCTGTAAGTATAAAAAACTCAGATTGACACGTTTCACAATCATCATACACTTGATCAATTGTAATTGGAGTATCTATTGGAGGTTGATAATCTATTTCCTGTACTGTGTAACAGTCGCAGTCATCCTTTATTACTTTATCTACATACTCAGATAAATCTTGTGTAGTATAAGTATTAATCAAAGGATTAGTACAAGATGTAAGTTTGTAAGCTCTAGTAGGTAAACAAGCTTCACAATCTATATAATCTTGGATTACAGTTACATCTATAGGACAATCACATTCTTCAGTTGGAGTTACTGTCCAACATCCTTCATATCCAGCTAATACAACTACAGAGTTACCATATGCATATTGTGATAAACTTTGCAAGTTTGAAGTTAGTACAGGATCTTGATTTGGATGCTGTTCTGGTTCACAGTTAGTAAGTAAAAAACATTGTTCTATGCATTCACCTTCTATACAATCTTCACCTATTATAAGCGTATAATCTTCTCCTTCTACACCTACAATATTTGGAGCAGTTGCTGCACAGAATTTATCTGCACCTGAACTAGTTACTAATAGACTTTTCCCAGTCTCACAATCAATGTAGCTGTAAGTACCTGTGTAACCTATTACTTCATAGCATATACAATCACATCCATCACATGGTCCTGTAACTGTAACAGGTTGAGTTTGTTGTCCAGGTAAAGTATTAATAAGTTGATTTGATATTGCAACTTTACCACCAATTACTGAAGGATCTTTTATTTCATTAACTGCAGAGTACTCTTGTACAAACCAACATCCTGGTATACTATCTAGTTCAACATATGTACCTATATATGCTGATAAATCTGTTTCAGTATTTATAGTAATACCCTCGCAGTTTGTTAATGCATATACTGTAGGATTGCACTCAGGACATGGAGGTCTTTCACAATCACCTGCTTTTTCTAATTGTGTAGAATAAGGCGCTAAAGGAAGATTGTTATAATCAGTTTCATCTTGTGGAGCTGGAGCAGCTTCAGTACCTAATGTATGCAGAGTACCTGTATAACACTGACCTACTACAAATCCAATATTTGGAGTCTGTAAAGCTGTCTGAGTAAATAAAAATACACCTGTGTAAGCTGCAGGATTTACTATAGGACCTATATTACCTGTGCCAGATCCTTGATATGAACCGTCTAATTCACCATTTAAACCTCCTGTATAACTTTCTGTTCTAACATATATAGTATCAAATCCTTCACAGCAAGGTTCAAACTTTAAATATGAGATTCCTTCTTCTGGGCAATCAGCACATCTATTATCATCACAACCTAATTCTAGATTCATCTGTTGCCAGGAAGCAGTTGAAAAATCTAACTCTATTAAAGTTTGTATAGGGTCATCTTGTAAGTTTCTAGTAAAAGTATAACACTGACCTGGTTCTAGTATTAAATTTGTACCTAGTATTGGAAGTGGTTCAGGACCTCCATATATATATACACCATCTTCATAAGGTATATCACTTAAAGCAAGATTTACTTGTTGAGCTGCTGCACCTTGATCTCCAAACTCAGGACAACAAGGAGATATATAATATAACCAAGGACACAAACAATCCTCCTCATTATAGGTTGAACAGTCTTGACTAAGGCTTGTCTGATTACTAAAAATAAAATTTGACAAATCTACTGATGCTTGTCCAAAACCATCACTTGCTGGTACAATTGTATAACATTGTCCTGGATTTAAAACTAATCCACCAGCTACAACTAAAGGAACTGTATTCCATGTATATAAACCAGGTTCAAATCCAGCTGGTGGTATATTAGAAAGATTTACATCAATAAAATATTGAGGTCCTCCACAACAGTTAGATATTATAAATCTAGGTATGTCTGCCATTTTACTTTACAAATTTATTCAAGCTCTTATTCTTAATAGAAGCTTCATACGATGCTTTGCAAGATTTACAAACTGAAGTACCATCAGAAGCTTTTGCTTTCTGACAGCCACATCCTAGTCTTTTCTTGCAGTTATTACATGTCGCCATAGTTGTTGGTTTTAAATGGTTAACAATTTCTACAATCTAATTTCTTTAGAAGTTTTAATGCATAGTTATATAAAGTCATTCCCTCTTGTTGTTCATGACATGTTTCTACTTTAGCTTTAGCTGCTTCTAAATACATTTTAATAAGCCTAAGTTGATTAAGCTTATCCTTTACTTTTTTTGGAGGATCGCAATCTGCTACATCTACATCACATAAAATCTTTTGATATAGGTTTAGTGCTTGTGTTATCCTCAAGTGATTATAAGTTACATAGACCACATGACTTGGATCTACTACATATTTAACTACATAAATTCCATCAGGTAAATTCACATAAGATTGACCACAGTTCTCTGTCTGCAGACCTAGATCACATCCTGTCAATGTAGGAGATGATTCAGGTTGAAAGTGAACTTCTGTAGCATATGTATATCCTGGTACTGTGATCTGCAACTTTGGTTCAAAGACAGCAACTTGTGCAGAATAAACACTTGTGTCAAATATTTTCATAACACAAGGATTACCTACAGTTGGTATCTCTAAACTTAATACATGATTTGCCATATTCAGAAAATAAAAAAGGGAGAGGAGAAACTAAAATCTCACTCTCCCTATATGAGTAATTAATTATCTAATTAAGGTATTGGTACAATCTCATCTACTGAAACTGGTACTGTGATAGGATCACATGTTTCAGGTTTATCAATTAAGATAGCGTCACAAAGCTCACCACAATTTGCAGCGTCAAAGTACGTATCTAATTGCTTTACAAAAGCAGCTCTAGCATCTGCACCTAAGCTAGCACCATCTGCATCTGCCAAAGTAAGAATCTCAACTACATACTGATCATTATCAAATGTTCCTGTAGGATTGTTATATCTTGGAACTGAATGTTGAATCATAAGTCTATCATATAGAGCTCTTCTATCAATTCCTCCTGGGTTGACAGATCCACCAGCTGCAGCTGCAGTAGTTAACATGTCATCACCTTGAGTAATCTCACGGATTCTTAAATCAGTTGCAAAATGATTTTGTCTGTAAGACTCTGATAAGATAAAATCTCTAAGAGCAGTCTCACCAAGACCATTTGCTTGTCTACCTTCACACTCTGCTTCAATACAGATTCCTGTAAATTCACAAGGAGCACCATTTAAATCTACTTCAGAAGCGTAGATTCTAACAGGCTCTAGTCCATACCAATCAGAAGTTTGGAAAGTACAATCTCCAAATCTTGTATCTTCATATGCACCTACTAAAGAAAGACCAGCACAATCACCAGCAGTATATCCTGGAGATACATAAGCATCCCATTCAATAATTGCATCAGCACCTGTTTGAGCTAAAAGAGCTGGGTCAGTAGGATTAAGACCGCTAAGTGCTAACCATCCTGGAGGGTACATTAAAGTAATAGTTCCACCAACGTTTGCATAAACTACAGGTACTAAAAGTGGATCAGGATTAACTCTTGCAGCAGCAGAAGCAGGTCCTTGATTAGAGAAGTTAGGTCCGTTACCAGTAACAACTACACTTTCCCAAATTCCTTCTGCCCACTGAATCATAATTAATGCAGGGTCAACTGGAACTGGAGCAATAAGTGGATCATCTGGTTGATCAGGACAACAACCACCATATGCAGTAACTTCTACATATCCTTGGTGATTTAACATTCTTAATGCTGGAGAACCTTTAACATCTACTCGTAAGTGATAGTTTTCTCCACAAAGGAATTCTGGACAGCATCCATCATTACCTTCAGTAAAAGAAGTTGTACCAACGTGAAGTACAAACGGTTGAGCTTCATTAGCTATACCAGCCCAAATTTTAGTAGTATATCTGGGGTTAATTCCTTTTGATTTAATTGATTCTTGATATCCGCCATGGAAAGGTCCAATTCTATCATTTGCATAAGGAGAACCTGATACAATCATAAAAGGACAAGCAGGGCATTCATCAGCTGGTCCAAGAAGAGCAAATGTTCTTGCGTTAAACATTCCTACTTGACCAGGTCCTAAGTCAGCAGTAGTTGCTACACCACTACCGTCTCCAGCAGTGACAAACTCTTGCATCACCAAGGTTTTTCTAAAAGCGTGGTTAAAATAAGCCATTTTTGTTTTTGTTTTTGTTTATAAATAAATAATATACTATAATATAGTAAAAAGTTTTCAATTAATCAAACTATAGAATTAATTATTTCTTTCTGCAGTTTGAGTACCTCTTGGGTATTGTACTGGAGATTCTATATCTCCTGCTAGTACACTAACTGTTTCGTCAATGATTAGTTCTATAATGTCATCTTTAAATTCTGATTCTACATTAACTAATGTTTCTTCATTAGTATATGGATCTACACATCCTTGTAACTGAATCCGTCTTGGTTGTCTATAATAAATTAAGTTTGCTTGTGATATATCAAACTCATCATTAGTATAAATATGCACTTGGTTATTAATTAGAGTAGCAAATGTTTCCGCCCACTCAAAGCTAGGCTTCTTTGCTTTATCTCTAAGTAATTGATTCAAGTTACCTTCTTCTGCTAGATAAACTGTCATTCTTCTATCATCACAGCAATCCTTGCATGCTAATACATCTACTCTTTTCCATTGTAAGTAATCTGTAGGTACATTACCAAAGAAGTAATCTTTCTTATCAGTAACTGTCAATCCATCTGTAGTAAGTAAAACTTGTAAGTCATCCTTTCTTCTAGTAGACTGCTCATCACCTTCTTTAACAATATTAAGTCCGTGCAGCTGTCTTCTGCACCATTCAACTTGTGCTTTGTTAAATGCCTCAACAATTTGCCAGCACTCTAGATTATCATAATCTTGGCTGTCAAGCTTATTGATTCGCTGTTTTACTTTTATGACTATTGTACTGTTTAACATTATTAATACTTACTTTTTATTTCCTTTTTTAAATATTTAAAAAGATCTTTATCTACAGCATGTTCTTTAGCAGGATTTCCTGGAGCATAGCTAGTTCCAAATAAGTCTCCTCTTTTGGTAACTTTTTTTCTACTTCGTAGTTTTTGCATTGCTTTTTTCTTACTTGCTTGATCATAAAGTTTTAGTTCATCAATTACATATCCTGCACGTTTTTTAAGAACATCATCATCTCCTGGTCCACCCATAGCATACTTAGGATATGAAGCAATAACTTTCTTTTTCCTAACTTCATTACCTCTTCTAAACTCTGTTAATGGATTTACCTTTTTCATTTCTTTTTCTTTTTACGTTTAGCAGCAATCTTTTTAAATGTCTTAGCTAAAGTTTTTGCCTTACCTGTACATGACTTCTTAGTAATAGGTGTACACTTACCTTTAGTACCTCTTTTTTTAATAGACTTGGTAGCTTTCTGTATCCACTTCTTATCTTTCTTCTTAGTTGCCATATACTACAATATACAAAATTAGTTTCTACATTTCCATCTTCTCCTAGCTTTTCTCAAACGGCTGTTTGGATCTTTAGCAGCTTTAGGAAACTTTTTCATTTGACCTTTAGATCTTGCACAGTAGCTTTTCTTTCTTGCACCACCACCTGGCTGAGGAGCTTTAAGTTTAGAGCCAGTCTTTCTGTTAATCATCTTACGACCTTTAGCAGTAAGACCACCTTTCTTAGACTTGCAGCCATTCTTAATGCTGCAACCTTTCATTGCTCCTTTCTTCTTGCTACTCTTCTTAGTTGCCACTATTTCTTTTTCTTTTTCTTTTTAGGTTTAGTATGAGTGTATCCTAACTTTTTTAAACGTAAATGATCAGCCATCTTTTTAGCCATAGTACCTTTACCTGTTTTAGGATTGTACATCATATGAGCTTTAAACTTTTTAGTAGTTGCCATTACTTCTTCTTTTTTCTTTTTCTAATAGAACTAGTTCTTCTACCCATTCCTACTCTTTTCTTTTCAGCAACAGCTTTTCTTTTCTGAGACTTAGACATAGAACCCCAGGTTCTAGGTGTCTTCTTAGAAACCTTTTTAGTAGGTCTGCACTTTTTGGTTTTCTTATTCTTAGAAGAACCGCAAGGATTACCTTTCTCATCCTTCCACTTTTCTTTAAACCACCTTTTCAGCGCAAGACCCTTAGCTGTTTTTCTTACTGCCATTACTTAATCTTTCCTCTACGTTTTCTACATTTAGCAATGTATCCGCTAGCATAAGCTGAAGGAAATACTCTGTACTTAGCTTTTGCTTTTCTATAGCAAGCATCTTTCTTAGACTTTTTCTTAGACTTTTTCTTAGACCCTCCTTTTCTAAAGAATTCTAAAATTTCACCGTCAGTATTTACTCTACTATAATTAGGCATCTTATTTACTTTTTTTATACTTTCTAGCAAAAGTAGTAATTCCACCGTTTTTCATTCCTACTAGACCTTTAAGAAATTTCTTAACTTCATTTCCAGTCTTCTGTAATTCATTTAAACCTTGACCTTGTTTAGGTTTACAGCTTTTACCTTTACAGTCTCTATACTGTCTAGTCTTTTTATCATATTTACAAGGACAATCCATAACTATCTACGTTTTAAAGTTTTCTTTCTGGGTAAAGTTTTCTTTGGTTTAGAAGGTGCACCACTAGCTAAGTTTTGAAGTTTCTTAACTTCAGCCATAGCAGCTTTTCTAACCTCAGACATAAGTTTTGCATCTTTTTGAATCTCTTGAGCTCTTTGTAAAGTACTCATTGCTGAGGCTACTTCAAACTCTCGCATATCTTTTTTATTCATGTTAGTAATTTTAATCATTAATAACCACCTCTTTTCATAACTTTAGTATCTAGTGACCGTCTAAAGCTACCACCTGCATACTTTTTATCGACTTTTAGTGTTCCACTTTTTTGATCTAAGTAACTATTTACAGCTGTCTGTCCACCAACCATTAGCATTTGTCCAGAAAGAGATCTTGGGTTATTACTGTACATAGGCATAGTTTTACTGCACATGCATGAACCGCCCATTTTCATTTTTGCTCCTCCATCGGAGTACATCATTTTATTATTTGCCATAGCTTTTTATTTACGTCTTAAAAATTTACCTCTAATTTTTTTACCGCAAGAACCACCGTATTTCATCATACCTGTTTCCATTGCAGCTTGTCCCCCAGTTCCATATGTATTTTTCATAGGCTCCTTTCTATTACCGTCACCGTCAAGATCTAAAAAATCAGGTTTAAATCCACCTTTTTTCATAATTGTTTTAGCAGATCCACCGCCATAGTATTTCATTTTCATAATATATTGTTTTAACTTTTCCAATATTGCTCACAGGACTTTGTTAAATCATCTAAGATATCTTCATTAAGAGGATTCTTTAAATATTCTACTACATCAGAAACATTTCTTCCAAGTAGAACATTCTTCTTAGTATGATATATATGTCCGTCACTCTTTGTAACAATGTGCTTAAAAAATGTTGAATCTTTAACAATACTTCGGAGCTTTAATGTTTCCATATCAGATCCTACTGTATCTATAAATACTTTAACAGCTCTTTCTACATTACTCTCTGCTCCATCTCCGTGTATGAATTCATCCATGTTTTCATACAATACATCTATTGGAGTAGACTTCTTATATTGAGTACTGTTTGCATCTACCACTTTTGCTACATAGAATAGTTTAGTACTATTTTTGTCAAATAACTTTTGTAACTCAGACAACGCCTTGTTTCTAAGTTTTTTGTATTCTGTTCTAGTAGATACAGATTGTTCTTCTTTATCTAAATAGAATTTTGGTGGTCTTGGTTTAGACTTAGCGTCTTCATAACTTTTTGCAATTAAAGAAAATCCACCTGCTTCAATTGCACATAGTTTAATTCTGTCATAAGGATCTGACATATTTAAAAACTTATGTTCATTTCCTACAGTTATTTCAATTTTATTCCAAAACTCTGCATTATCAGGTTTCAAAAGTTTAACCTTGTTCCAAAAGTCTTTATCTTCTGGATCAAGAATATTAGATGCTAGTTCAGCTTCTAAGTCAGCAACTGTTGATCTTATCTGCTTTATTTTAGCATCTCTTGCTTCAGGATGGAGTTTTTTAATTTCTGGAGCAAACTCATTCAATCCTGTTAAATATCTATTGATACCATTGATCTCTAGACATGCTAATTGCTCTTGGTGTGTTACACCATCAAATAAACTGAGTCCATAGTTTTCTAGACCCATGTTTTCTGATCTTGCATCAAAATAAGGTCTAATCTTAACCTTAGATTCTCTGTTGTTACTTGGGACTTGCACCATTGTGAAGTCATCATTTTTCTTTGCCATTGGTTTTTGTTTTTGTATTGGTTTTTAAATAAAAAAGGGAGAGGACGCTTCCTCCCCCTTTCTATGAGTTGTTTGTGTTATTCTTAGAATGAACCTCCTGTTACTGGGTTTCTCATAACAATCTTAAGAACCTTAGTTGGATCTTTTACCCAAATTGCAGGCATTGTTTGAGACATCATTACACGGTAACCATTGAACTGTCCAGAAGACTGGAAGCCTTGTGATCTACCCATGTAGTCCATAGTACCATTTTGATACCACCATTTCAATTGATTATCCCACTCTAACTTCAACAAGAAGATGTTGTCATTAGTGTTATCGGTAATATCAAAGATGATGAATGAATAAGAAGATAATGGGAATCCATCAATGATTGGGTTCTCAATATCATTAGTATTCACGTTATCAAATGCTGGGTTAAGTACAAACTTAACGTTAGCAAGGAAAGGAATTACATAAGAAGTGTAAGCAAATCCAAAGTTCAAGTCCATACCTTGACCAGTGATTGCACCTATATCAGCAGCTTGGATTACAAGACCTGATGCTACAGCTTCTCTTTTGATAGCTTCATTTACCATTCTCATTCCACCCATACCAGTTTGGACAATCAATTGTCTGTTTGGATCTGGACCTTGGAACTCAACTTTTCCATTGAAGAAGTTGTAGATCTCAGAACGGAATAAATCTAGGTTGAAGTTATTTTTATTGTATACTCTTTTGAAAGAGTTGTCAAGCTGTTGCCAAAGACCTACAGATAATCTCAAATCATCTGGTCCGTCTTGTCTTACTCTACCACCTTGTCCCCACATTAAGTAGCACTCAATGTCATTAGCGACTTTAGTTAAGTGAGCAGCTTCCATGCCAGTAAGGAAAGAACGAGAAAGATCACCATTATCAAATGCTCTCTTTACACCATCTTTACCCATTACTTTAACCATATCTTCTAAAGAAGTTACAGAAGGATCCATACCTTTATCAGAAGTTCTCCAGATCTCAGTTACAGGAACTGTACCATCTGCATTCATTCCTCCTTTGATCATAAGATCAGCTCTAGAAGAAATAGAATAGTGAACGTGAGCTTCAGCACCACCTACATAGTTGTAGAATTCTCTGAATCCTGTTCTTGTAGTGATGTCAGAAAATCTTTCACCATACTCACCTCTTGCAGAACCTTTTCTAAAGTACTTAGTACCGTTAGCTAAGAATCTTGGATCCATAACTGCAACATTGTTATTGTTAACAAGTTGAACAGTATAGATAAATCCATCACCTACAGGAAGAATATCTTCATCAGTAATGTAAAGTTCAGCACCATTGTACTTGTCATAAGTAATGATGTCACCGTGACCAAATTCTCTTCTGCTAATTTTAATCTGAAAAGTTTGACCATCTGCTCCACGAGTGTTGAAAGCTTCATCTTCTCCATTTACTAAATCTTCAATAATATAAGGAAGATCATTAGACACTGGAGTTTGCCACTTGTACTCACCACGAGCATTGTCTACCATGATTACATTTTTACCACCAAAGCTAGACATTTGATAAAGAGGCATTTCAACTTTCTGAGCCATTGCCCATAGGTCAACTGGACCTAAGTCCATTGGTTCTGCATCCTTCAACATGTTAACCAAGTGGTAAGAGTCTACGTGTGAACTTGCGTTGTACGCTGTATCCCGTAGAAAGATACCATTGTTTAAAACTGGAGTTGCCATTTATATATTTGTTTATTTGTTTACTAATTAAAATCTTTTGAACATATTGTTCTTTCTTTGTACTGTTTTTCTCGTTGGTTTAGATCCTCTCTTTGCAGAACTTTCTTTTTCTTGCGTAGAAGAAGAACTAATTTTTTGTGACTGTGCAGTTTTTAGTTTTCTTACTGTATCTGCAACAGCTGCTTGACCGCCAAGACTTTTTACCTTTTCTTTATATCCTTCTGGATCGGAAAGTAACCATAATGCTTCTGCAATAAGGTCATGTCTTGGTTCTACAAACTGATATTTTTCAAGTAAGTGTCCTAGTAAGTTAGTAGGTTTACCAGATATAGAAGGATAGTTTGGTTGAACTAGTCCAGCATATAAATGATTCTGTACTTTTTTATCTAACTTAATATCACCTATTTTACCTTCTGAAAGAGTATTGTATACATTATCCATGTATTGAGCAGCTGCTTGTTCTTGTTGAGCTTTCTTTTGTTCTTGCTCTGCCAGTTGTTGTGCAACAATCTTTTCTTGCATCTTATCTAACTTTGGCTTAAACTGTTTAGCTTTCTTTTCAAGTTTTTCTATATCAGCCCACTCTTGTATTTCTTCTTGTATTTCTTCAGGAGTACCAAAGTTTGTAGCAGTTAAGTATTGTCTTGCAATCTCTGCTTGATGATTTTCATTTTCAGGATTTAGTTCCATTACTTCTTCTACATGAGAAAGAGTTCTGAACAAACCTTTTAAATCTGTACCACCATCTGCTACATATTTTGCAGCTACTTGAAGTTCTTGAGGTAAGGCATTAAAGAATTCTTTAGGAGTATTCTGTCTTATTTGAGCTTCCCTTTCTTGGAAGTTAGCTTCAAATAACTCTCTAAAGTCTTTAGTAGAATAATCTTCTAAGTCTTTTTCATCATCAAAGCCAAATAGAGTACCTTCCTCTATCATCTTTTTAGCTAGATCAACTAGACCACTTTTATCTGTTCTAGGTCTACCTCCTTTAGTCTCGCCTTCTTCTTCTGCAGTAATAGCTTCATCAAGTTCTGATAATGCTTCCTCTACCACAGAGTCTGGAGTTGCCTCAATCTTTTCTTCAGCTGTCATCTCCTTTTCAGGAGCTTCAGTTGTAGTTTCAGTCTTGTCAATGAACGATGTGTCAAGTTCTTCTTCTCTAGAAAAAATCTTTGACTTAGTTTCTTCTACTTCTGGCTCTACCTCTTCTGCTGGTAATATAATACTTTCAGCACCTGGTTGACCAAAAATCTCATCAATATTTACATCTACTTCTTCTACCGTTGTAGAATCTTGTGTTTGGTTTTCTTCTGCCATTTTGTTTTTTGTTGGTTATTTATAATAATATACTAAAATAAATCTTAAAGATTTAAAATAAGTGCAAATTTTTTATGTAAAATTTTTCATTATATAGCTAAACTATTTTTTCTTATCTCTTTCTGATGGTTTTACATCATATTTGTTCTTATTTTCTCTAGCTATTTCTAATTGTTTATCTGCTATTTCTCTTTGAGCTTGAATTCTTTGCTCTTCAATACTCATTTTTTGAGAATGCTTTACCATATCATCACTCAGCTTTTGCCTCTGTATATTAGTTTGCTGCTGATATTGTTCAGTTTTTCTTATTTCAGACATAGCATCTCTATAGTCATTCATCTCATTTTTATCTAAATCAACCATAGAACCATATCCTGCCGCTCTAATTTCAGCAATAAGAATATCTTTTTGTCTTTCTTTTTCTGCCTCAGCAGCCTCTGCATCAAGTTTTTCTTTCTGCATTTGTTGCTGTTGCTGCAATTGCTGTTGTTGCATTTGCTGTTGTTGCTGCATTTCTTCTTGTCTCTGTTTTTCTTGTTTGTCTTGAGTACCTTTAAGTATATTAGATAACTCTGCAACAGAGTCTGACTGAATAATGTTTCCAAGATCATAAATGCTAGCACCAGTAGTATTATTTTGCATAGCCATTTGCTTAAGTTGTTCTAGAACTGCTCTGTGATTTGCAGTAGTAGTACAAAATATATTTAGTTCTCTCATAAGCATATCAGTACCTTCAATCTCAAAATTAACTTTTTCATCAGCTGATGTAATATATGTAAGTCTATTTGATGGATTAGTACTATGATAAAACTGAGATAAGTCTGTTCTCATCTCATGTACTCTAGGCATTAGATAATCTGCATGCTGGATGAAGTACATTTCTGTTTGCGCATAAGAAGCATTAGCAGCTTGTTCTACTCCTGTAGCAGTCATTTGAGATAATTGCTGTCCCATTCTTTGCGGGTTAACACCAATTGTTTCATATGCTTGTTGCTTAAAATAATTAGATAACTGGATTCTAGACATCAATCTGTTTGTCTGCTCTAGATCAAGTTTCTGAAAGTGTTGAAAGTTTAATGCATTTTCTGTATTTGTAATAGATGTGTCAAGCGGTAACATTTGAAAATCCTTCATAGCTACATAAGCCTTGGCTAAATTTCCTTTACCCCAGTCTTCTCCTAACGAATGTTTAGGTAATGTATTTTGATCTAACATAATTACAGTACCTAATTCATCTACTAAGATATCAGCAATCTGATTGTTAACCATATTATATCCAATCTGGAATGGTTTCATTAAATCAATTAAAGAGGTTGACTTAGTATTTCTATCTGAGAATACAGAACCCTCTACAGGGAGTTTGCAGTTATATAGATTACTATCACCTTTGAACTGGAATTTTAGTGGCCCTATTCTGTTTTTATCTATACCAATATAAATAGGAGAGAACCCATTAGTTTCATTCATACCCCAATAGCTAGGAATATTTGGTCCTATCTTAATACCACCCCATACTTGATTTATCCATATCCAGTCAATATGCTCTCCAAATAAAAGATTGTCTTTATTTTTATTTTTAAATAATCTATTATCATATACAGGTTTATCCATTACTTTATAGTCCTCTGTAACTATTTCAGTAAATACATTACCCGTTTCATCAATTTTAGTAAGATGTCCTAGTTTTCTTTGCGATTTCCAATATGCAGTAGTTACTCTAATATAATAGTTAGAGTTGTGTAAGTTATCTGTATAGTCTTCTCCTTCTGAAAGTATTTGATTTATAACATCACCATTATAAGCTTGTTCTCCTGCCATAAAGGTTGTGTATTGTCTCATAGCCAAAGAGGGCATTTCAGTATTCCATTCATGAGACTTTGTAGGATCATAGAATGAACCATCATTTTGATAACCTCCTGTAGCATATCCAAATGATTGTATAGGATAAGTTGCTTCTAATGTTTCTAGTTGATCCTTTGTCATTAAGTAACCATACTGATCAATAACATCTGAAGGTGTAAGCATATCTGTTTTACCTACCCAATTAGACTGTGATATATATCTAGCTTGTGGAGATTTATGATAAAATGTAAGCACAGGATTCCAAAGCTCTACATCATAGTCATCTTCCATCATTCTAAAATGCCAGAACTCTCTATCTGTAATAAGCATGTCTCTAAATGCCCTTTCTTCAAGTTCATCCATTCTAAATCTTTCAACATCTACACTATGCTGATGACTTGCCCATTGCTCTAACATAGATCTATAATCCTTTCTAAAGAACTGTTCTATTTCAGGAAGACTCTTTATATTATCAGGACTTAGCTGTTTTTGTGCTTCTTGTGATTGTGGATCTAAACCTTGTGCTACAAGAGCAGAAATTATTTCTTCTTCTGCATCTGACATTAGAGTTTCTTCAACCATCTTACGTTTCTCTTCTAGAAGCTCATTGTATGATACATTATCAACTGCCCTATAAGTTAACTTAGTAGATCTTTTTGCAAACTCTGCAGTAAGTACATTAATTACATTTGGAATAATAGGATAGAACTTTAACTCTAGAGCAGAATCTTCATTTCTATTAGCTAGCATATCTACTATATCTACATACTCGTTATCTTCCTCTACAATATAATCTGATCTATCTATGATACCTTTTGCAAGCTTGTAATTTTTCATTAATCGTCTTGCATTTTTTCGGATTTGTTTTAGACCTTCCCATTCTAACCAGTCTAAATTCCAGGCAGCCCATTCATCATTTTTCTTTTTTTCAGGCAGAAACTGAAGAGGTTGCGTAATAGAGCCCATTCTGTTTCTTTCAACTTTAGCTCCTTTCTTTAATTGAAGTGCATTATATACCTGCATAGCATCTATTTAATATTTTTAAATGCAGATCTTTTAATTCTGCCATGTTTTCGTTTATTTTTTCTACCCATATGTCTAAACGGAGTACTATTTAATTTAAACAAATTTTCTGACTTTTGCAACTTTTTAGCAGCGTCATCCCTCTCTACTCTTTTGGTATAGCCTCTATTAGATTCCTGTATTTTCATAAATGATACAAGAGCAGCAAATGATACTAATCTATCCACGTTGACTCCATCTGCATATTCTTGCATTTCTTTTATAAGCATTGGGTCTGGTATTCTTTCTACACCATATGTTGTTCTTACCACAGTTCCATCAGCTTTGGTTTCTTGATCAAGTTCTTCACTTACAAACTCAATTGCATATGATAACAGGTGTGCTTTGAATAATGTTCCTGTATTTTTCCAACCATATTCTTGGAATACATTTTTATTTGAAGCAAGATCTTTAAGGAACATTATCTGACTCTTAGGTACTAGATACTTTTGTTTTCTTCTAGATATCATGTACTGAATAAATAAAGATATATTGTTCTCAATTACTGTCCAGGCATTATAATATTCTATGATTAACTCTAATCTTTGATGTGTTTTATTTATGTCATCGAATCTACCACACCATGCGGCTACTATTTTACTTTGTTCTACATATGTTTCTGTTTCTACTCCAGTAACTTTAGTTACTTCTACAGAGTTTTTCATTACATAAATAGAACATAATGATTCTGATGTTGTAGTCTTACCTTCTGATACGGGGTCAATAGAAGCATAGTATGTTCCAAATCCTGGGTCTGCAACAGGTCTTTCCCATACTACTAGACATCCTGTTTTATCTTCTGTCTTTTTGTTTATGGGAAACTGTTTAATAGGTTGCTTATTACTTTTCTTTACAGCAGGTTTTCCTTCATCATCTGCATAGATGTCTAAGAACTCATATCCATATTCTTTTTCTTCTATCCTTCTGTTTTGTGCAGCTAATAAATGCGTAGGAAATACTGATACAGATCTGTTGTCAAAAGCTTCTTTAATATTTCTAGGATGCTGAGATATTCTAAGTTGATAATCCTCTGGTGCTAAATCTCTTTTCCATTCATCAAATTGAGCTTGTAATGCTATAACAGCTTGTTCAACTAATGAGTTACCATATTGGTCTATGTGTGGAGGCATAGACCATTGCTCTGGTATAAATAAACCTGACAAACCTGTAGTACCTTTGTGGTCAATTAAATCAGTTTCTACAGCATAAATATCTTTAGAAGTTGGATTAAGTATCATATCCTTAAGAGGATTGCACTGTGACAAGTCACCCACTGATCCTGCTGCTATAAATAATCCTGTGGTAGTAAGTCCTGATCTCATTGCTGGTCTCATATACTCATATGTCTTATCCATCTTAGGTGCAATACCTGCCTCCTCATGAAAGAAGTATTTTACTGGACCCCCTACACCATTTGTTGGATCTTTCTCAAATGACATACCTTGTATCGTACCTTTGAGACCTACCTCAGTTTTTCTATTTCCCTTTCTTACTTCTATCTTCTGCTGCCACATCATGACCTTACTTGGATTCATTGGTCTATACCAAGCAGTATGTTCATTTAGAAATGCAGCGTATTCATCTAGAAACTTCCAAGAGCCTTTCTCATTTATATAATCTTTAAGGCTAGCTCCTATCTTTAGAGTTACACCTGGCTCAAACCATTGCTGATTAATAAGCTTTGCCATATGATAGTAAGAGGAAGCTATCTGTCTTTTCTTAAGTATAGCTGCATGTTTATAGTTTAGTTCTGCTAGCATTTCATATAAAGCCATATGATACTGAGCATCTCTGATATCAGCAAAACCAAACTGTTGTATTTCTTTGTTAAAGATTGGCAAGAAGTTTAACCACATGTAGTAGTCTCGTGCAATATACCAAATGTTATCTCCTGATTTGTATATTACACCTCTTCTACACTTTTGCTTTTCTCCTTCCCAATAGTTTATAAAGTCTCTCGATTTAAATGGTGAGTCACAATAGAATCCTTGAGTATTAAACTTAGTAGCTTCTGCATTAAAATGCTTACTGGTTTCATCAAAGTTATATTGACCAGGCTCTTTGAATAGATCTCTTACATAAGCGGCAAACTCTTCTCTAGACTCAAAGCTTGTACTAGTCCATGTTCCATTGTCCCATGTAGGTATATCTTGATATATCTCACTCTTATTGATCATATCCTAGTCCAATACCACCTCTTACATTACTCTGCTGTTCTTCTTGAAGATCTTTATATGCTCCTTTAAATGATTCTCTAATCTGTTGATACTTGGCAGCTGCATTTACTAAAGAGTTAATATTACCATCTCTACCATGCTCAATTGGCGTAGTCTGCATATATCTACCTAATCTATCTAACATGGCTGCAATACCTTTGTATGCTCTAGATGTTGGTGTTTCATACATCTTTTCACAAAATTTAAGTGCTGCCCATATATCATCATCTTCTGTAGAAAATTCACCTTCTACTTCTTTTATTATAACTTCTTCTTTTTCATGCTCAGGAGTATGAAAGAAAGGATTCATATCTGGATTAGGACATGTCATATAAAATAAATACTGATAGATCTTAAGATAATCATCAGGATAATTATCCATTATATCTTTTAATGACTTAAGTGTATAACAATGTTCTGTTGGTACAACCTTACCGTTTTGTATATCAAATAGTTTTGCAATCATTTTCTTAGTTTATGTCTGTTGTCTGATAAGTAATGGATTATTGAGATAACTTCATCTTTTAGATAAGGAACAGGAATCTGTATAACATCTTTTACAACAGGATCTCCTTTATCTGTATATTTAGTTATAGGGTAACCATAATCATCTTTACCCTCTTCCTCAAACTGTATGTGGTAGATAAACATACTACCAGGTCTTAGTTTAGGATTATGCTTTAATATAATATACATATAAATACTGAGCTGTAAGGCATAATGATTAAAGTTGCAGTCATCTAAATGAGACAAAGGAAACTTCATTTTCTGTGATATACCTTCCCAATCTTTATAAGATTGCATCTTGATTTCCTTGTTTGTCTTATAGTCAATAATAGATACTTTATTGCTAACCACTTCGACTAAATCTGACTGTCCACAGATACCCGCTGACTTTAGATATACCATATGCTCAGGATACACTCCAGGTTCTAGTTTTTGATTTGGAGAAATTTTAACACCCTCACTCTTTATTATAGGGCTAAATACTGGTACAGTAACCCCATCTCGTTCTATAGATGCAAGTGCACACAGATCAGCTTCTCTTTGATTATGATAAAATGTACCTAAAGACATTGCTCTTTCAGATTCTTTCTTCCATATATCTTGAATCTGTTTAGGTTTCATTCCATACCACTTAGAATTTTTTCTTTTAGATACCTTTTGTGCTACCTTTTTAGCATCAAATGGCTCTTTAAAATATGATGTAAGTGATGTTACACTTATCCATTTTATGCCATCTGCATTACTGCTAGTATAGCTGTGATCGTCTTCTTTAAATGTTATACTCATAGTTCACCAAGTTTATCTTCTTCATCTTCAGACATTAAAGCTTTCCATTCTCCTAAAGGACAATCTGCAGAAAGAGCTCTTGTTTTAAAAGCCAATGAACATCCGCATTCATTACAGCATGGACCTGTACCTGGAACTTCACATTTGTCGCCTTTACTTGGACATTCATTACACATAGCCATTCTTTTAGCAGCTACCTCTTCTACAAAGTTATCTCTCATTACAGAGTTTTTTATACCCTCATAAATTTGCTTTCTATTCTTCCAGATCTTTTTTAAGTCCATTTTTTTCTTTTATAAATTGCTCTTTTCTTTTCTTTTCTGCTTCTATTTGTTCTTTTATAGAATGTAAAAATTCTATTTTTTCCTCAAGCATTTTTTTATTGTAATATGCCGAGTATGTAGAAGTATCATGATTTTCTAAATATTTTTCAAACTTAGGTATTGCTTTAGTTATTGCTCTATCTCTAGCTGTAAATAAACCTAAACCTGTTATATTTATTCTTGGGTGATATAATTCACTCAATAATGTTCTTACATTTTTATAATAAAAATCTAATAGATTTTCTACTAGTTGTTTTGGTACATCTTCTGTTTCTGAAACTTCTTCATATAATAATCTTGCCTTTTTAGGATTCATCTAGCAAGAAATTTATAATCTAAAAATATTGTACCTTCTGTTTCTATTTTTACATTGTCTCCTATAGATACTACTTTTTTATTTTTAGCATCTTTTTTAATAAGATTATTTTTAATACACTTATTTATACAGTTTCTTACTGTTTGTTGAGATTTAAAAATCTTATGCTCCTCAGCTGCATCATAACAAAAATGAGTTAACTCCATAGGACCAGTAACACCTAATAATGCTAGACACTCAAGATCAGAATTACTCACTGTTATTTTATTTATGTAACAGTGAGTAAGTAACTGAAACTTAATAATGTCTTTTTTAGACATTACAACTTTCTTCTGAACTTGTTTTACAATTGCCATTATGCTTCTTCTTTTTTAAGCTTTCTTTTCTTAGCAGTAGGTTGAGGAGCTGGCGGTGTTATGTTTTCTGGCATTTCACCTTCTTCTTCAGGTGGGGCCATCATCATAGCATACTGCATTTGAATTTGAGTTCTCTTAAATCTTGTCTCATCAATGTCAGATAACATCTTTTCATAAGCTAACTGAGCTTTTAAGTAAGGCATAGACTCTTTGTAAAATTCTAACATCTCTTCTTTCTTAGCTGCTAGTTCTTCTGGGGATAAATTTTCTGGATTTTCCATTGGTTTTGTTTTTAATTTAATCAAATATACAAATAAAGTTTAAACCACAGAAGTTTAAATAAAAAAACCTGGGTTATTACACCCAGGTTATAATCATTAAAATTAACCTTATGAAAAACAGAAGGATCTTTACACTTTGTTTTCAGCCTCTACTTGCTGAATCATTTCAAAGTGAATTTTTGCAATTCTATCTCTACCTTCTTCAGATAGTAGATACTTGTGACAGTTGTCGTAATTAGTCATAAAAAAGTTTTCAGAAAGTATCGCAGGCATAGTAGTATTAACAAGTACTGAAAAGTTAGCTTCTTTGTCTACGTCACCGTCTGAATACTTATCTGATCTCATATACTCACCTTTAAACTCATGAGCAGCTTTCTCAAATAAGATAGTAGCTATACCATCTGATTTAGTTTCTCCTGGTGAAGTATATACTGACCAACCATTGGCTGACTCATCATCACTAAACCCATTAGCATGTATACTTACATATATGCAAGGTTTATCAGAAGACTTAGCTAGTTTGTTTGCTGTAGAAGTTCTTTCACTTAAACTAATATCAACGGGAGTGTTTACCAAGTTTATAGCATCTATACCATTGGCTTCACATAAAACCATTAATCTATCTACTATAGCTCTATTAAACTCTCCTTCATAAAGTTGTGTACCATCTGGCCATACTGGAGATCTTTTACCTGGTGTTTGATATACACCATCAATAAGACCACCATGACCATTATCTAGTATCCATAGATAGTTAGAGCCTTCTACAGGCATGGGATTAACTGATAGGTCAAACTGAGTATGACAATTGGGACATGTAATTATTTTTTCCATATAGTTCTAATTAAGGCAGGTAACATAAATGCCACTGCAAAATACAAAATTAATATGATTGGAGTTACCCCATTTTACTTTTTGTTTCTAGCTCGTGTAAATTTATCAATTGAAGTCAGCCCTAATGAACCAAATGCAAACAATGCTACAGCATCTACTAGATACTCAGCTGGTCTAATATCATTATGTGTAAACGTGTTAGCTACAAGAGCTATCACTAATGCTAATACACATAGTAATCCTCCTAATCTTTTAGATGAGTAATTACCTGATTCGTCACTTAATAGTTGTTTAAAAAATTCTTTCATAGTTTTTTTTTAATTATTAAAAATCTCACTAGTCTATATACACCATATAGAATAGCGATTAGTATAAGCCAACTTAAGACCTTTTTCCATATAGGAGTTTTTTCATAATACTTTATAGGAATCTTTCTTTCTATTACTTTTGTAACTGTGATCGTATCACATTCACCTTTTATGTATACATTCTTTTTAATTGTATCATGAAAGATCTTTACAGTCAACCTTTCTTTTTGCAAAACAAGAGTATCTCTTGTTATCTCAGTAAAGAAGTATTCATTGATAATAGTATCATGAACTACTCTAGGTACTTCAACAGTAACTGTGTCGTGAATTACTACTGTATCTGTAGTTAGAAGATATGGATGTTTTTCTATTAATCTATTAAATCTTCTCTGAGGAGTGCAGGCAAACATGCCTAGCAATAATATTGCAATAAGAAATCTTATCATTTATTTTTTATCGTTGATAGCAGTAATAATCCTAAGCTCCATGGCTTGCATCTCACTCTTTAGATCTGCTAATGCTTGATCATTTTTTTCTCTGTTTGCTTCAACTTTACCTTTCAACTCATTAATTCTACTATGAATTAAATCATGACTATCTTTTTTATCACCTTTAATCTCTGCAAGATCTTTTGAAAGATTGTCTAATACTAATTGTTGAATTGCCACTTTGCCTTTTAATGTATGCCAAACTCCTAATGCTCCTACTAAGGATACTAATAGAGCTACTAATGCATCAAAACCTATTTGTAAACCTGAAACGTCCATCTGTAAATAATAAATATATACCTATAATATACAAAAATTATTTAAATATCAGTGAAAATACTTAGATAAATTAAGGTTTAGAGAGGGAATTTACAAGAATCTACTTGTCTATCATGCCTATCTACATTCTCTCCTCTTACTCTTTTGTAATCTATAGTAAGAATTCTACCTCCTGTAGGCTTAACTGGAGCTCCTCTTTCAACATGCCACCCCTTGCTACCTGCTCCATATTCCTCCTTGTACGTGCCTGTGAGCATCATGTGAAGTTGTTTTTGCACATGTCTATAATTAGATGCTCCCATGGTACAA
>CENS01036807.1_pt1 | contig 152795 bp, 180 predicted proteins | sample 530201 | NCBI WGS metagenome assembly CENS01 (sample SAMEA2619747, study PRJEB7988) | marine metagenome | biome: marine biome (ENVO:00000447); feature: surface water layer (ENVO:00002042); material: "saline water (ENVO:00002010), including plankton (ENVO:xxxxxxxx)" | depth 5 m | reverse complement strand
AGTAGTCCAAGTAGCACCATCAATTGTGCCGTGATTGCCGTTGCCGCTTACATCGTATGCTTTAGTTCCTGAACCTTCTGCCAATGGTGCGTGTAATAGTGTATCGCTACCAGAAGTGATAATAAGTTTTGACCCCTTACCCTCTAATGGAGACGCACCAGTATGACCAGCAAAAAATTTAAAAGCACCAGTAGCTTCTTCTACTGTTCTAGTTACTGCTGTATGCGTAGTAGTAGTGCCGCCAGTAGTTGTCTTTAACTGCAATGAGTTAGAGCCATTGTAAATAAGCTCAACATCATATTTTGTACTAGTAGTAAATGTGCCAGCAGGTGCTAATACAGTTGAGCCTTGTCCTCCTAGAAATGTAGTTGCAGAGCCATTAGAGTTTATTCTTACCCACCCTCTTCCTGTTCCTGTCCCTGCGGCTTGAGAAAACAAATCGCCTTGTGACTGTAAAGTGCTTGCAGTTTCTATGGTCGCCTTAACATTAAAAGCAGATGTGTTAAAGCTACCTAGCGAAAAATCAATTCTATCATCCGTTCCATCAAAGCTAAGGCAGTTTATACTTTTAAGGGTTGCATCACTTCCCTTTGTAGCAGGTAATGTTTTACCATCAGATGATGAACTTTCTAATCTAGTTGCTATAGTCACAGGATTAGGTGCTTCTGTTCCTCCAGTTCCAATACCCGTTCTTTCATACGGAGCCACGACACCGGAGTCAACAGTATTAAATATGCGACCAGTGAACTGATCAGTATACTGTTTTGGTCCCATATACTTAGGTTTGTAGACCACCGATCCCGTATTTGTAATTTTAATCGGCACTTATCTTACCTTATCTTGTAATTGTACCAACAATAGATGAAATAAGGGATGTTTTGTCATCACTTGTAATTCTATCAAAATCAGACAAAGAAGATGTCATGTTGTCAGTAAGAACTGCTTTTCTAACAGCTAATTGTTCAGTAAGATTTGCATCACCATAGTCTTTTGTGTATAAAGATTGTGTTTTCGTGTTAAGACTAGTTTCTGTTAGTTTAACCGAACTTGCAAGTCTGTTTCCTATTGAACTGTTATATAAGACACCTGTTGTTGTACCTATTTTGATACGGCCATTCCAGTAAATGTCTGTACCATCGCTGTAAAAGATATTTGAATCACTTACAGTAATTTCATTAATTGTCACTGCGGCCGCAATATCTAAACCCGTCACTACTACTTTATTAGTTTCAACAGGTGCTGGTATTGGTGCCGGGTTTGTTATTTCACTCATTTTGTATTCTCCTTGTTATCTTTTTTTTAAATTCTTATGCTCCGTCTGATGAACCAGTCGCTGAAGTTCCGTATGTCTTAGCTACAACATTCACTTTAGCTGTTCCTAGATCAATACCGTACATTGTTCCATCGATATTTATATCTAGAATCATATTTCTTCCTTTTCTTCTAAATCCTGCCATCTCTCTAGGTATTTTACCTAATGCACATTCACCTGTTAGTGAAGGTGTATCACCATCTAAAGGTGCAGCCGATAAGATAGGTACTGTGAAGAACATACCACCCATTTGGTTTACAGCCGATGTTGCCTGATCGGTTGAACCTGTACTATCATTGATAGGTTTATGTACTCTGATACCGGCTTTTCTAAAGAATTTTTGTGGGAAACCCTGGCCAACGAATTGTCCAAACTCACTTGTTCCAGACGTTGTTGTTTGTACATTAGTACCTATTGCAACTCCATGTGAAGCTCCACTTACCATTGCATTATAACCAATGGCCATTCCAAATCTGTTTTTAGAAGTTAGACCACCCAGACTACCTGTATGACCTTCAACACTAGCTTCGTGACCAATAGCCATGTTGGATGATCCAGAAACTACTGTTTCTGCACCAATAGCTATGTTTTCTGCCCCTTTAGCCTGTGCATCGTAGCCGACAGCAACGGTTTGATTGCCGTCTGCTAGTGTGTCTGGTCCAACTGCCACTGAGTATGTTCCTGTAGACTTAGCCACATATCCTATAGCTAGACTCTGATTTCCTTCGGCTGAAGTGGCACGACCAATCGCCATTGCGGAATCAGCTTTGGATCTTGCGACCAAACCAATAGCCATTCCGTAATTATTTCTTACATGAGAAACTCCTCCGATAGCTATCTGATATCCTCCGGTTCCCTGAATTTCATTAGCGTATCCTAACATTACACCCTTATCAGAGGATGCCATTGTTTGGTTATTCAAACCTACTGCTGTGTGTCCGTGTCCTGATACTGTACCACCACCAATTAATACGTTAGCTGTTCCTGATACTACACTTTTCGATCTTTGTATAAGTGTTCCCGCACCACCATTAGTAATTCCCGTTCCAACAACGACATTTTCTTGACCTGATATGACTGGTGTTATCCCGAAACCTCTACCTGCTCCTATTAACACGTTTCTTTGACCTAAATTACGAGGATTTCCAATAGGAACCACTCTTGTTCCGGCACCCACAAGTGTATTACCACCTGTTCGAGATACGCCCTTACCCACATCTTTTGCTGTGGCACCGATCGTGACGCCTCGATAAGAGTTTGCGGATACTTGGTATCCTATACCTATTGCATCCTGGGAATCAGCTCCCGCCTCCATACCCATTGCGATTGAGTGTAGTTGTTCAGAGGATGTTAAATGTCCAATGGCTATTGAATCGTTACCATTAGTTAAATTTGAAATACCTACATTTACATTAGACGATCCTAACGCTCTACTGCTGTGACCTATAATGGTTGAGAATTGGGCATCGGTTCTTGTAGTTCCACCACTTAATTTATGACCAAGTGCAACGCTACCTCTTGATTTTAAATAACTTTGGTTACCTATAACAAAACAATTATCACCATCTATTGCCGATGATTCGCTACCAATTGCAAGCGAAGATTGTGCAGAAACACTATTGCTATTACCAATGGTAATATTTAATCCTTGTGTTCTGTTTCGATTACCTATAGCGACTGTCTGACCATTATTTATCAAACGGTCACTCTGTGCATTATTATAATCAGTATTAAGATAACCAATCTTAACCATACCTGTTCCACCACTAGTATTGTTGGATCTTCCTAAGAGTACATTACCATTTGTATTAACAGCGGCCTTAATGTGATTAGCTGTTCCAAGTAAAGTATTATAAGCACCATCGTTCGATATGTTAGCCTGTCCGAATATTAGATTGTTACCTTCTGCGTGATTTATTTTATTTTGACTACCGATTACATATTCTACAGTACCACCTGCGTTAGTATTCTGATATCCAATAGCCCCGTTTATTCCAAAAAGAGAACCTACAGTGTTTTCGTTACCAGCGAGAATTGTTTGTCCTACACCAAGGTGAACAGTTGAATTTTCACGGTTTTCAGAACCTAATAAAAGTGCATGAGAGCCTGAGTTTTGGTAACCTAATGCGACTGAACCATTAGATGCTCCTTGTGGGGTTGTTATGTTTCTAAATCCTATATTTGTTCTATGTGTTACGGCCGCCCCATCTCTGTTCTCATTTTGAACACCGATGTTAATTGATGTTGATCCGTTTGGTACAATGTTCTTATTACCAATCGTTACTGAGTATAAAGAGCCTGAGACTGTATTGTCAGAACCAAGTGTGATACCAGCTTTAGCATCTGCCGTACCTGATACATCATTTCGATGACCAATGATGATGCTTTCTTGTCCAGATAGCGTGTTACTGTCACCTATTATAACAGAACCACTTAAGTAAGACCTGTTAGAGTTTCCTATGTAAACTTGACTTGTTTGTCCATACTGTAAATCTTTGTTCAATCTTCCAATGGCTGTAGAGAATTTACCAGAAAGTGTATTTTGGCGACCTAAAATATTTGTACCACCTAGTGAGTACAAACTTCTGTTGGATTCGCCAATGGCTATGGCAGTTCCTCCGGCTCTACTATTCGTACCTTTTACCTTGTTAATATATCCTAATATTACATTAGGTTGCCCGGCCGCTCTTTGGCTAGATTCTATGTTCTCTTTACCCATTATAACACTACCAAAAGCTCCAGTACCTGAGTTTTGGAAACCTATTGCGATTGATTCACCTTTTGCTGAGTTTTGGTAACCTAGTGCTATACTACCACTGTTGTTATTATCAGATTGTTGAATATTTGATTCACCAATACCTATACCTCTAAGTCCTGATACAGAGTTAGTAAGACCGATAGATACAGAAGCAAGCTGACCTTTGTTACCTTTACCAATGATTACGTTCTGACCACCAACATTACTACTACCTAAGGCCGCTGTTGCACTTATCTCATAGTTTTGTGAACCAATTAAAATAGCGTCTGAGTTACCACTTGTAGTATTGCCGTGACCAATAATAACACCGGAACCGGCTGCCATAATTGAGTTGTTGCTATGACCGATTGCAATTACACCTTCACCATCTACAAGTCTATTTTTATATCCTAAAATTAAACCTCTACTATTTGCACCCGTATTATTGTTATAAGCACCAAATGTCAAGTTAGAATTAACATTTGTTCCGATTACATTACTTATGCCTATTCCAAATGTACCGTCACTCGTAAAAGATCCGACTGAGCCTGTGTTTGTTTGACCTATCGCCATTGCTTTAGAGGCAATAGCAGATTCTATTCTATTGTTTTCACCAAATGCCATATGGCCTGAGTTTGCCACACCTACCAAAGTTGTGTTTTGGTTAAGACCGGTTCCTTCAGCTATATTATCACTACCAATTAAGTAAGATTCTGATGAATCTCTAAGTTGATTAGAATTACCCAGCATAGCACCTTTACTCGCAACATCGCTAGTTTGTGTGTTTCCAACACCAAGACTGGTTATTTGAGCGCCTGCGATTGAGTTTTGTGATCCTATAGCCACAGAATAAGAGCCACTAACACCGTCTGAAGCATTTGACCCTCTCACACCAGCTATGTCAATGATACCTATTTTGCCATTGTAGTTGAAGTTGGTGTTGAGACTCATTCCACCTATCAAGCAATTCTGTCCAACATTGTCTTGAAAGTTAGCAAATCTTAAACCTGGTGCAGTTTGTGTAAGTCCACTTAAAACCATGAATGAAACTGCTGAGGGTTTGTAATCATTAATATCTTGATCATCGGTACCATCTAATGTAATTGATTTTACGCTAGTATGACCAGATATTACAAATTTACCGGAGTTCGTTAGATCAACATCCACACCAGAAGTTAAAACAGTATTGGCCGATAAAGCTTTTTGAGCCACTGATGTGTTTGTCGTAACAATCTGAGCAGAGAGTGGTGTTCCTTTGCCAGCTTTACCACTCAATTCTGCTATAAGAGAATCATCACTCGTAGCAGAAATTGTCAAAGAAGCAACTCTACCAGATAAAGGTAATCCTTTACCAGCTTTACCACTCAATTCTTGTATTAATACGGTATTTTGGTCGGGGTTTTGTGCTGAAAGTTCATATGTAATACCGCTTACTGTTTCTAATACGGTAAAAGCATTATTTATCGCATTTCTCCACTGTAAGTTCGTCTGATTGTTACCTAGCGGTGTTAATGACATTGTTTGTTCTCCTCAGTTAAAAAATTATTATCCAGCGTGGCCAGTAAATGTGTGCATATCAGGTGGTGCCATATTCTGTCCATTTACTGGTGAATATGAACCCGAAGCTCTTCCGGTCCAAGTAACATCAAAAGCTTCATCGTAGCTGGTTACATTACCAACTTTTTTGATTCTAACAATCCTTTGCTTTCTATGTCCGCTTAGTGAATCAGAGCCGTATATTTCAGCGGCCTCTCCGGCTGATGCACTTATTGCCAAGTAACACATATAAGTTGTATTGGCATCCGCCTCATCAATCTTATGTGGTGTAATGGTGTTTACATCTTCAACTCTATAATGTGAATTACTATATATCGGCATCTTTCTATCTCCTATCTAATATCGTTAAATCTTCCTTCAGTCTCTTCTAGTTCAAAATATTGGAATGTTAATTCTACATCGAATGTAGAAATGTCTGCTGATTCATTTGATAAATCAATAGTACCAACACTACTAGGAGTGCAACCAACAAGTTTATATATCTCTGCAACTGTTTTCATATCATCTTTAAAGAAGATCATTCTTATATTGCTCGTTGTGTTTATCTTTTTATCACCTTCCATAATAGAACCATCTGTCAAAGCTGGATTTGAAACTGTAGACATCCATTTTAACATTGCTCTATGATATTCACCGTCTGAATCATTCTTGATTGTAATTGTTGTTGTCTGATCCATTCCTAATCTTGTAGGAAGTTTAAAAGGATATCCATGATAAAATACATCTGTAAACTCCTGCTGTCTTGCAGGAAGTGAGGCTGTGCTTGCCCACATTGTTAGGTTTTGTAAAGATTCATCAACTTCGGCTATACCTGTCGTAATAATGAGTTGGAATTGATTTTGCTTTCTAATTCCTCGCTCTTTGAGTTCATTCATAAAATTTGTTAATGTCTTCGGTTCCATATCTCTCTCCGTTATTCGGTGACTTTATCTTCAAAGTAAGAACACCAGTCAGATTCCGGTCTTTTTATGACAGGGTAAACAGATGTTATACATTTTCTACCCTCCCTGTCTGTGGTATTTATAGGAATAGGTGGATTTAACCTACAAAAATTATTGTCTTCCTCGAAAAAATCACAGTCAATACAAGCTCTTTTGGTATTCATACTAAATCTTCAATCCTTCTTTTCTTAATCTTTGTCCTACACTCGTTACGATTTCAGAAAAGTTATCTTTAACAATGTTTTTATCAACATTTTTAGGTAGCTTCTTACTAGACTTCATGTCTTTCATTAAACTCATAAGGTCTTTTTTATTTTTTATCTTTTTACTTCTGACCATATCAACAACATAATCAACTACCATATCTTTTTCGATTTCAATATCTTTAAACTTACCTTCTACTATTTCTTCTACAACATGTACACACCTGTCTTTTTCGTATATAGCAAATCTTTCTTTTATCTTCTCTTTAGATACTTTAAATTTTTGTTCAAAAGGTGTTCCACATAAAGGACAATTAGTTGGATATTTACCAGCAAATGAAGGCATGTGAAAATTACAGCTAGAACACACTTTCTTAATTACTACATTACCTTTAATGAGATCGGGTTTTCTGAATGCGTTTGCGATACCCTGTGTTATCATAAACCTTTTCTCATTTATTCTAGCGTTACCCTCTTCATCGTATACAATAATGTCATCAGAATCTTCTGTTACTTCTTCAGAACGACTTTCCATTTGTATATCGCTTTTAGTGACCGATTTAACTTCGTTAATTTTAGCCGATCTTTCCTCTGACTTTGAAAATACTTCAACATCTTCGACCACATCTTCTATACCTAACATCTTTTCATAAGCTTCTGATATTCCATCATTAATTTTAAAGCTCATTTCTTTTGTTTCTGTGACTTTCATAACTTTGTGACTCCTTAGCGTATCTATATTTACTTATTTAAGAGTAAAAAACCTTTTTATATGGTGTATAATACCACATGAATAATCAAATCAAACAATTCGGTGACTTGAATATCTTCATAGATGCATCATATGTAATGTATTATACTGTTCATGGTGCTTTTTCTATGTGGAAGAATGAATATACTTCCAGATTTAATGAGAGGTGTCCAGAGAAGGTAGTATTCGATGCTCCTGACATCACAAATGATGACAAATACTTATACTGCCTTCAGAAAAAGATGGAAAACAATCTAGACTCTATATTCAACATCATCAAAAACAAAATGTTTGATGGTTTTCATCCTCCCGGTTTAAGACCTAAAGTTTACTTCTGTCTCGACGATGTATCTCGAAACTATTGGAGAAAGCAGAATATCTTCAGAGAATATAAGGCTAACAGAAAGTCTATACCATCTTATTTCAATGCCGGTAAAGCTTTCAGGTACCTATATGAGATAATACTACCACAACTTGAGTTAGAAGAGTTCTTTGGTATTAAAAGTATTCTCGTAGAATCAGCAGAAGCTGATGACATTATCATGACACTTGTTCGTAGAATGAAGCATAGTAATAATTGTATCATAGCTACAGACCATGATATGATACAGGTTCTAGACAAAGCCAGAATGTTTGATCTACAAGGCAAAGAGATAAACATTGGTTACATCTCAAACAAATGTATTGGTAGTGAAGATATGACCAGTGAGACGTATCTCAAGACTAAACTTCTTGTAGGTGATAAGTCTGATAATATACCTCAAGTATTTGAAAGAGTTGGTTGGAAGAAAGCATGGAATTTGATGAGTGATGTAGATACACTTAAAGAGAAACTAAAAGACCAACAAGCTTTCGATAGATTACAACTTAATTCAAAGTTAATAGACTGTAAATACATACCTAGTGGTATTCAAAAAGACATTATAAAGTCTTATATAGAAACAAAATCATAAGGGTATAATCAATTATGATGAAAGACACACCGAATGTGGTAATTTACAAATACTCAACTGTAGCATCTTATATGCTAGAGAGATTTATTGACGATCAATCCGAAAGTATAATCCGTGAAGGTGATAATATAATCTTTACAAGAAACTATGAGTCTAGATTCTTAGTAAAAGCATTTACAGACTATATCAATGACTTCTTTAACATTGAATGTGATTATCCATATGGTAAACAAAAGACTATTGTAGTTGGTACATGCTACTCACATCATAATTGGAAATGTAAGTTTATCGATCAGATAGAAAACAACTCTGCAAGAAAATTTATTAAATCAAAAGTTCCAGTCAGATATGCATTTTCGGATAGAAATTTTATGGCAGATGAATCACTTATAAACCAACTATTAGACACACTTGTCGGTAAACTAATGAGAGGTGACATAACAGTAACAACGCCTAATTTTTCCACCGTAAAGTTTGTATTCGTAAAAGATGTATCTGAGAATGATATAGCATCTGTTTTGAGAGGTTATCACAGTTATAAGAATTGCTATGTATATCCTAATTCAAAAAGTGAGTTACTGTTTGATATAAACAGAATGGTTTACAAAACAGTATCGAAGAAACATAGAATAACATCCGACCTAAAAGATAAAGTGCTTTATATGTATGAACTTACTTGTTCTCCTGAAGAGAATGAATAAATAAACTTGTATGAGTAGAGAAAATTATACTGGTTGGAAATTGATGTCTAGTCGAAAGAAGTTCGAAGAAGCACCTGAAGAATATATTGGCTTTGTCTATGAAATACTTGATAAAGAAACTAATATGAGATACATAGGTAAAAAGAAGTTCTGGTCTAAAGTCACAAGACCACCTCTCAAAGGTCGAAAAAATAAAAGACACTCACTCAAAGAATCTGACTGGAAAGACTATTATGGGTCTAGCGATGAAGTGAAACAACTTGTGGAGAATACAGGTACTTGGAGATTTGAGAGATACATACTTCGTCTGTGTAAAACATCTGGTGAAATGTCTTACTATGAAATGAAAGCACAAGTTGAAAATGATGTCTTACTCAAGCCAGATGAATATTACAATGCATTTGTTGGTGGTAAGATTCATAGAAGTCATCTAGGTCATTTAATTAAGAAGAAAAAGTAGTATAATCCTTCATGAGTGAAGAAAATAAAAGATCATTTTTTGATTGTATGAAGAATATTATTCAAGCAAAGAACAAGGATGTTTTAGAGTCAGACATATCCTCACCAACATTTGACACAATGTATTCGAAGTATATGGTTCAAAGATATATAAGCATGTATCCACCATATATGAAGTTTATAGATAAGCATCAAGTCGCCTTAGAATCATTGTCTAATGAAATGCACTATAGATTTCTCTTCAAAGTAATACCTCAAAATAGAAATTTGTGGATTAAGTACATATCCAAAGGTAAGAAAAAGAAATAGTTATTTTTTTAAGTGTGCAAAGTTTTTATAATAAAGATTCGCCAAATTACCTCTACCTAAAAGTTCCTCAGGATTGTCAAAAATAATCTTAGAGTAAACACCTCCGTAATGTATACAATAGGCTTCTTTTTTAAGAAACTCAGGTTTTAAAACATCAGCGATTGCATTCCATTTACAATCCAAGAATGAATATGATATTCCTAAATTATGAACCATACCGTTTATTAAAGGCATATCTTCAGTTCCAAAGTTTTTATGAGGCCAAGCATTTGTTTGATCAATAGACTTTCTATTGTTTAGCATGTTAACCCAGTTTTCTCTAAAAAGCTTTCTACACTTTCTATTCGCTATCCAAACACCTGTATTCATATACTCATGAATCTTATGATAAAAATCATAAATGTAGGCATGATCTTTGATAAAATCCATACTGTATCTAGTTTTTATAAAAATATTATTGTAATATTTAGCATAACCATTAGGTTCATTGACAGCATGAAAATCTTTTGACTTATCTATCTCGTTAAAGATATTAGGTATATCATCTGGAGACTTCATTACAATATCCGAGTCAATATACATTATCCATTCATATTCATCAAATTTTTCTTCGCAAAGAGCCAGACACCATAAAAACTTCATAAAGACATCTTTATATACTTTACTTTCTGGTAAATCGGGTTTGTCTTCGAAGATATAATCACAACCTATGCTCTTGGCATATTCACTAACAGTTTCTTTAGACTTTAGAACTAATCTTCCGTCGGAATATTTTCCGCCATTGTGACCATCATTCTTACCTGTTTGTATAAAGCACTGATAAATTAAATTCATATTAAGTCCTTAAGATGTTCATAGAACATATGTGTTAAATGTGTTTTACCTAATAATTCTGGATATTTAAACATGATTTTCGCTCTTGGACCTGCGTAATGTAGAGCGTATGCCTCATTTTTAAGAAAATCAGGTCTCATAGATCCACATGTTGCGTTCCATTTACAATGTAAAAATGAATATGATATTCCTAATTTATGAATCATACCGTTTATCAAAGGTTGATCGGTATAAGCTAAACCAGGTCTTGGATATCTAGATTTTGATTCATCTAATGTCTTTTTGTTTTTAAGTGTGTTAACCCAGTTTTCTCTAAAAAGCTTTCTACACTTTCTATTCGCTATCCAAACACCTGTGTGCATTTGATCATATAATTTATGATAGAAGTCATAAATGTAGGCACGATCTTTAATAGCTTCTAAACAAAGTCTAGTTGTTTGATAAGGGTCATTATAATAATCTTTCATGCCGATAGGCTCGTTAACCGCATGAAAATCTTTTGTTTTGTCTATCTCGTTAAATATATTTGGTAGTTTTTCAGGAGATTTCATCACTATGTCCGAGTCAATGTGTAAAATCCATTCATATTCATCAAATTTTTCCTCACACAAAGCCATGCACCAAAGATATTTCATAAAATTTTTATTAAATATTTTATCTTTTGGTAAATCAGGTTTATCTTGAAATATATAATCACAACCTATGTTTTCTGCATATTTTTTAACTGAGTTTTTAGAAGCCTCTAATAGTTTTTCATCGTCCGTATTACCGAACCACCTGCTAACATCATCTTCTTTATATCCATTTTCTCCCGTTGTGACAAAACATTGATAAATTAAATTCATTTAGAATACTTCCTCTCCAATAAAATCATTTAACATCTTATTAAATGGCTTATAATATTCCTGTATATATTCTACATGTTCATCTTTTATTTCAGAAGACGCATCATATAGTTTAGAATTAAAATCGTGTGATTGAACTTTTAGGTTTTTATTTATTTCTATTTCATCTATATCTAAAAAATTAAATATAGAATTATAATATTTCTTTTTATCTTCAGGACTACCTGATAAATCCGAGAATTTGTTTATTAGAACATTTCTATTAAAGTTTGATTTACCTATCATGGATAGTATATTTTTTATGTGAGTTATGTATTCACCTTGATAAAAATAATTACCTCTCCCTTGTCTATAATTCTTTGTGTACCAACCTTGATTTTTATGCATTTCGACTATTTCATCTAGTTTATTAGGTTCTAAACCTAATCTTTGATTTGCTATGTAATCTATTTCGTTTTTGTGTTTGTTGTAAAAATCTTCACCATTTCTGTTTATAACATCTGCTATTGAATTTGGATTAGTAGACATTTCAAACACCATTCTAAAGTGTTTATAATGTGATAAAAATCTATCAACAGGCTCTCTTAAACATATCATCATTTTTATATTAGGAAAATCAGTTAACAATCTACTCATTTCCAAAGGACAATAAAAATATGAAGGTGTACATTCAAAATTCTTTATTTTGGGGTTAAGATTAGTTGACCATATTTCTTTATATGCATTTAGTGTTCTATCATGATAAAAAGAATCATAGTAATGATATTCTTTTCGTAAAGGTCTTTGAAAGCCTCCACCCCAACCATCACCTTCGAATAATAAAGGGTGTTCTTTAATATTATTCCAAACAGTTGAAGAACCTGTTTTCATGGGACCTAACATTATAAAATCTGGACCTCTACCTACATACACGTTTCTATTCTCCTAAATCTTCAAAGTTATTATTTTTTAGTCTTAGCCATCTTTTATATTCATGATGATTTTCAAATCTGTCTACAGTTTCTTGTTTTATGAGACCCTCTGAAACATAATAGTCCCATCCTTTATTTGAACTAGTATTTGATCTTGGTTTACTTTTATATTTGTGTGAGAAATAAGTCTCTAGGAAATGTCCGAAGTTTTCATCGTTGAACTCTTTTACAAAATCTAATTGTATAATCCAATAAGGTATACTCCAAAGTATCAGATTTTCAGGTTTTAACATCTCATTTACAAAAGCATCTATACTCATTTTTTTTATATCCATTTCAACTAACTTAAATGGATTTTTCTCTGACTCTTTCTCTACTGCGAAACACCAAAGAGAACATATCAAATCTTTAGGCTCACGAACAAATGTAAACAAGAACCAGCCATTCTTCTTATATTGCAAAATGGTATCTCTGTCCCAACTTATGTGATGATTGTGTACGAAAGCCATACCTTTTTCTTGTTTATCAATATCAAGTAACTCTTCTTGAGTAAAGTCTCTCCATATCTCTGAATACCAAGTATTGTATATTTTGTGATTTTTCAATATGTCCCAGAGATAGTCCATTGTATAAACACCTGCACATTTACCAAAATGTATAAAACCTATCTTTTTAGGAGTAGTTGATATTTCACTTATACCAAACTCATCTTTTATGAAGTCTAATACAAAACTATTCTTACCTTCACATGATACTTTAAGTGTAGATACAAGTCTTTTTATGTCTTTTTGAACATTAGTGTCTTTGAAGTTTATTTCAGGGTCTGTATGAACATGATAACTTTTTATCTCACCTAATGTTTCTTCTAGATACTCTATATCTTCTGCAAAATAGTTTCTCCAAAACCCTATATTATGTGTTCTGTCAAATATATCTGTATCAAAAAAGTTAGGTATATTATTCATACACTCTTGTTCATAAAAAAGAGAATCGTGTAAGTAATTCTTTTCCCACCAGTCTGGAAAATCTTTTCTAGCACAAAACAGATAACCAGCGTTATATATACCTGAAACACTTTCATGTGAATTTTTATTTAATATGAAATGATAGTGTGGTGATAAGACCACTTCATGACTATATGTTAAGTCTAATTCATGAACTAGTATAATATCAGCATCTAAGAAAAAAGTGGTATTATGTTCACTCATCGCAAATCTCATAGCTGACATCTTTTTCAGAATAGGCATTTTTTGATGATATTGATTTAAATTTAGGTGTTTAGAACTCATCTCTTTAGATTTCTCTTCTATTTGTTCTTCATCTAATTCTACGGAGAAATATAAATCTTTTATGTTGTACTTTTCTGCTCTTTTTTCTATATATTCTTTTGAAACAGTGTCACACACAATGTAAATTGGTTGATAATGAAATTTTCTAATACTCCTTATAGATATGAAGGACTCTTTCATCATAGGTTCTGTTGTTACAGTTGAAAAACTTTGAAGATAGTGTTTTTTATCTGATTTCTTTTTATTTAAGACTAGATTTAAATGTCTATCTTTATCATCACAGTAAACGACAGTATGTGCAAAATCATGGTCTCCTGTTAAAAGTGCTTGTGACATAAGACGATTTAACTGTTCATCATCTCTATGTCTTAGTATCGTCTTGTTTTTCTTTCTTTTATTTAATACGAAATCATCATACTGACCTACAGAGTCATTGATGCTTATGAAAACTCTACAACATCTTACACCTAAAGGAGTGTTTTTTGTATTTTCAAGTAAAGTTCTATCAATACTAGATAAGAACTCACTTACACTCTCTACTTCATTGTCTAGTATGAATACAAAATTAATCCACTCACCTGATTGTAGAATAGGTGATATAAGACTTAAGTCTTCAAATCGATTTATATTCATGACTAGATTTCTATTCTGTAAACCATCTCTGGTACTATATCCGTGATTCGCTCTAACACTTGTTATTTTTTTAAGACTTTTAAGATTATACTCTTCTGGAAAATATTTCTTTTTTATGTCTTCGTCTTTTTCTAGAATTACAGAAACCTTGGTTTTGTCTATTTGTTTTATTGAGGAATCATCTGTGATACCCTGAAGACAGAATGAATTTGAAAAACTCTCATCAATCAGAAAGTAATTACCGCTATTTAGAAGAAACGATTCTTTTTTATTGTGATTAGCTCTTTTTACTTGATCAACAATTAGGTCTTCATAGAATTTGTAAACATTGTCTTCTACTTTCTTTAGATTATATGTTTCATCTTTGAAATGTAACTTAGGTACAGCCATCCGTCTCTCCTTAACAATACAACTCTATTTATCTATTATACATCGTATTGTGATAGCTTAAAACCTCTTTTCGTAGCTTTTTATTTGACGACCATTGAAGTAGACCTGTTTTTGAATCAGTTTGTAAGTCCAAATTTGGATTAAAATTAAATCTTTCTAATATTTTTTCTCTAAACTCATATTTTCGATTGTAATTACCATGATAAAGATGTTCTATTTCTCTATTTTCTAAGTAACCAGAACTCTCAATGTGTTTCTGACATAGCTTATAATAATCAGTGTAAAGTTTTTTAAGCTGACTACAATTATTGAGAGTCCTCTTTGATATATTCTTTAAATTACCAGTAAAAGCACCTGCTAATAGACAGTCACCATTTCCTGTTATATGATAATCAAAAAGACCACCTATTTTATCAAGTACATCTCGTCTGATTGCCCAGCCGTATCCTGTCCAACCTTTTATCTCATCGACAAAGCAATTATTATGAACTTTATATGTACAACCATCTTCGTCTAGTTGGCGAACAGTTTCAAATAGTTGTATTACGGAGTGTTTTTGTAATTTTTTTGAAATAGCCCAGTCTGTCATTGCATGACTAAAGATAATGTCTGCATCCACCCAAGATATGTATTCAAATTCTTTTGGTATCTTTTTTATAGCAATATTTATAAGTCTTTCTTTCTGCCATATAACTGTGTTCTTATCAGCACGGAGTCTTATAAATCTTTCGGATTCTGGTATTCTAAATTGACTATCACCAAACGCTAGTTCAATCACAAACATATTATTATTCCAGGAATTTAAATTTCTGAATTTTTCAAAGTTCTTATTTTGATAAGAATCTTTTTTATATGTAAAGACCGGAACTATGAAGGCGGTTTTACTCATAGAGTTGTTTGTCCTTCGTTCTTATAACAATAACAACTCATGTTCGTAAGTAGTTCCGATAGTAATTTAAAATAAGTTACGATTTCACTATCCAAAAATGATTCTCTAGCCATTGAATCAGATATTGATCTAGATGTTATTATCCAGGACAATACCGTATTATCAACTGGCAACTCAAAATTTATAGGTCTTAAATTATTATCTAGTTTATTGATTGTATTAATATCATCTTCGATTACTATATGATAGTCTCCAATCTCTTCAGGTGTTATCGCATCTTTATCGTTATTATAAAAATTCAATAACTCTTCTAGAAACATTTTTTGACAGAATAGTATAGACCTACAAGTAATACCTTTATCTTGATATGATTTCCAGTCTTTATGATCTCCTAGAGTCTTGAAACAGGAGATTAAATCCTTTAATAATATTTTTTCTTTTACTCTCGTCATTTAATATACCTCACAAGTTTTTTGCCACCATTGTGGTTCTGGTCGTTTTGACCAAATCATTTTAAATCGATGTCTCTTAGTTGCATAAAAGGCACGATAAGCATCAATAGGATCATCAAGCATACATTCTGGATTTGAACCCATGGCTAATTTAAAAGGTGTTAAATTACCTTCTGGTATATTCACAGGATAATTAGATAGTGGTTCTCTCAATAATTTATCGGTTAGGTGTTTTTTACCATATCGATAAGTGTATTCATCACACAGATGACAAAAGAAGTCATAGTGCCATTTGTAATTTTCGGTTGTCTCTGTTGACCAAATAGTACATGGATGCTTAGGATGAACCGCTTTGTAAAGTACGTCTTCACGCCAATCAGTCAGTCCCCAGTAACTTATCTTTCTGCCCGATTTGCTCTTAATTTTAGTTTCAACACCATCAAGTAGCCTATGTGCTGTTGATAACATTTGACCAGACTCAACGACCATTTTAGGTACATGTTTGTCACAATGCATCTCAACTGCTTTTTGTGGGTCTTTATGTAGTACAAATATATTCATATCTTTCCTCTTTTGAATTAGATATAATATAGATAAAATTACAAACAAAGTCAATTAAAATCCTGAAAACTTTTTAGTTCTTCGGATATGGGACCGGTCATGTCTTTCATCTGATAAGCATCATATGTTGCATCATCATGTAGCCATATAAGTATTCTCTGAGAGACTGGTATACCGATTTGCTCTAACATAAGTTGATAATATGATAACTGTAATTGATACTTATTAAATGGTGTGTCTAACATATCTGAGAATGGATAGTATAACTTTTGATCTTTAAAGTTCTTGAATAAATCTTTGTTCGTCTTATAGTCACCTATCAAAAAAGAGTTCTTTTTCTTATTATAGAGGATAATATCACCAGTACCAGCATATAGGTATTTGTGATGATACATCTTAAGTTCTGTTGCAAAAGGAACTATATAATCAGGTAAGTCGTCCCAGAATGTTGAGATAGCTTGTTCTAATGGTGTAGTTGGTTCTAAGCTTCTATCAAAAGCATATCTTTCACCAAAGTAGTGTGCTTTGTCACCTCGCTCACAAGCTTTCTTAGAGTTCTCTTCCCACTCCGCTAGAATCTGTTCTTCAGTCACACCTCTTCTTCTGGCAACAAACTTACTAATACTTTTGTCAAATGGTTTGTAGTATCTTTGAATTAATTTGGAAACTGATGGTATAACTTGTTCTTCGACAGTATAGATATGATTATTTTCATCGAAGTTTAGGTGGTTAAATAACTCACCACACTTCATATATAAAGATTCCACACTCATTTCAAACTCACATTTAAACTACACTTTTTTTAATAAAAAATGATATAGTGCAAATATCACAAAAAATCAACATAAACCACTGTACTAACTTATTTTACATTATTTCACCATTTAGTGGTATAATAACAAAAAAGAACAATACAAAATGATATATGTTTTTAAATGAAAATTGTCATATCACAACCATACAGATAATTATACCGTTTTTCTCTTATATTTATAGTAAACAATGACCATTGTAATCGCTGAAAATAGACCGGCTAGATAATTTGACAACCACCAAAAGTCATATCCAACTCTTAAAATCGTATAAAATATAGCTGATATATAACCTACAACGGACAGTGTAAAGAGAGGTAAACTTATATCTTCAACCGATTTTGTTCTAATTGATTTGATTATCTGAGGCCAGTAGCATATCATAAAACATATCGTATATATTACACCTAAAATGTTTTCTATCATTAAACCTCATCACTCTCTTCAGGTTCTTCGATTGGTTCTAAAACCATCTCACCGTTTTCATCGTAATGATATTTAACAAAGTTTTCCTCTGCTAGTAAATCTAAAATAATTGATGTTGTATGGCCGTAGCTTTTATTACGACCTAAATCATAAGCTAGTAGAATTGAGCCTATGAACCAAAGTGCTATGATTAAATATATCATTAATACTTATCTCCTCTCCATAAATCAAAAATATAATACATTGTAATTCCTAGTAAAGTCCATGTCATCATACTAAACATGTCATCTGGTTTTATTAGTAAATTTTGATATATATCCATTGTTTCTCTCTCTATTTATAAAATATATGAAGGCCAATCTTCACAGTTTTTTTCATGTTTTTTGCCCAGTAAGGACTCACATAATCAGCATGATAATGATCTGCACCTTTTGTGTAATTTGTTGTAGGATCAGAATAGGCTATCTTCAAGGCTTCATTCCAACGAGGATGTTTTGATGCTTTCTCGATAGTCTTCTCTATGTCTTTTCCGTTCCAACATGAAAATTGTTTCCGAGCCAAACACACCTCTGAAAAGGATTGATTCTTTTTAATGGCTCGGTTGTAAATTACTTCATAAACCGCTTCAAGAGAGCCTTCATCATATTCACCACCAGCTTCTAAAATCAAAGTAGTAGCAACAATAGTCTGATCATAATCTGCTTGAACAAAACAAACAAAACCAATAATAGACAAAATAATTAGTACTATAATCTTATTCATACCTCTCTCACTTTCTACAGATAATGTACTATAAAATGGTGATAAGGTCAATGACTATTTTTGACTATCTCCAGGTAAAACTCTGTAGTTATCTTCTACGGAATCAGGTGTGGAAACCTCAATTATTTCTGAATTATCTTCAAGAGCAATAAGCTGATGTGGTTCTAATGGCTCGTTTCTCCAAGTCTCACCTTCTTGTAGAATAACAGACCTCTGTTCAGCATTCTTGGTGTTGATATAAATTAGTTCAAAAGAGCCTTTGTTTACATACCAAGACTCGTCTTTTTCTCGGTGAAAATGCATTGAGAACTTCGACATAGCTTTGTTAAAATGCATAATTTTACCACAATACTTATCATTTGTAGCAAATATCAATTCATATCCCCAAGCCTTATCTACCTTACCTTCTAGTCTCTCTGTGAAAGAGCCGTCAGTGTAATAGTCTTTACTACCATAACTGGTGGTATGCGTTCTCTTATCCACAACAAAATATTCACTCATTTTCTATATACTCCCTTATATCAATCCAGTCTAACTTAAAGTATTTCTCTAATTGTCCTAGATTAGCTTGTGTAAATTCTTGATACTGTCCTTTTAATTTATCAGGAAAAGGTATCTCAACTATTGGTACATTATACTTATTTGACAGGGCTTTTGCGATGTCCAAGAAACTAATTGCCTTACCTGTTCCTACATTGAAAACACCATTTTCTTCTATATCAAACATTCTTAAATGACATTCACACACATCATCTACACAAACAAAATCTCTCTTATAATTTTCACTACCTTCAAATATTCTTATCTCACCATCTTCTAATGCTTGTTTCTTAAACTTGTGATAAGGACTTGCTTGATCACCTTTATGATCTTCATGTTGTCCATAAACATTAAAGTATCTGAAGCCTTGAACTGTTATAGGATGAGTAACTTTCTCATACCACAACCATCTATCAAATAGATATTTTGACCAAGCATATGGACTTTCTGGTCTGAGAGGACCATCTTCTGTAAAATGTTCTGTCTGTCCGTAAACACTCGCACTACTAGAATACTGGAAGTGTACACCATGTTTACAACACTCTTCGTATAGCCATCTAGAAAACTCAAGATTGACATTGATTATCTTGTCAACATCTCTCTCCGTTGTAGAAGATATTGCACCGAAATGAATTACTTTGTCCATTCCTCTAACATCAGGTAAGTCTGTCGTGTTTAGTTCATAACCATATAGTTCATGGTCTTTAGTCAGACGATTAACCATATTCTGACCAATGAAACCTTTGTTACCTGTTATTAATATCTTCATTTCTTTAAATCACCTTTCTTTATCCAAGCTGTTAAGCCTGACCAAGTCTCGTAATTATTCGATGGTAAAATATACAATATTTCGGGTATCACTTTTTTTATATTCTTTAAAACTTTAAAAACATCATGTTTCTTTTCATTAACATCGTGAAAAAATACATATCCATCTTTTTTACAATGATTATATGCATACATTATATCCCAAGCGACAGCAGGGTAATCATGACCACCATCAACAAATATAAAATCAAACTTCTTATTCTTAAGTATTTCTGGTAAGAAGAAAGAGTTTTTGTTTATATATTTTACGTTAGATTGATTTATATTTTTATTAAAAAATTGCTTATCATTTTTTCTAATAGCTAACTCTTGATAACTCTCATCATCTTCTGAAAGATCACAGGTGATTATATTTGCATCAGGCCATAATTTAGAAAATAAATTAGTCATCTCACCTTTACCTGTACCTATTTCTAAAATGTCTTTTATATCAGGTCTGTGAATCGATAGAGATGTAAAATATATAAAATCTTTTCCTTGTCCTTTAAAATCTTTAGTCACAAAGTAAATGTTTTCAGGTCCAACTATAGACATTAACTTATCTTCAGCTTTTTTTACATCAGTTAATTCCCAATCACAATAATTAATTCCTCTATAATCTTCGAACTTTATATTAGCTACCGAACTTCTATTGAAAAAGTACTCATAAGCATCAGGACCACACTCTACAACATCTTTCATTTTACTGGCTCATCTCTTCTATAATCTTCGTGGTCGAATAACCCTCTACAGTAGGTACAATATAGACAGGTGCGATGTCTTTTCCTACGACATCATCTGGTTCATAGTCACCACCTTTGACAATACAGTAAGGTTCTAACTCTTTGATGAGTTCATAAGGTGTGTCTTCTTCAAAAATAATTACTCGATCAACATAAGGTATCTGTTCTAAATTTCTTTTTCTTACATCTTGACTGTTAACTGGTCTATCTTCACCTTTAAGTCTTTTTGTACTCTCATCTGAATTGATACCAACAACAACAGTTGATTTACCTATATCATAACAATATTTCAATAGTTCGATGTGTCCTTTATGTAGTATATCGAACACACCGTTTGTAAAAACAATTTCTCTAAATTCTCTAGGTACTACATATTCTTCACTCATGTTAATTTTCTCCATTGACTAGGATCTAGTGTTTTATTTTCAAGTTTCTCTTTTGACGTAATCATTAAATCATAAGAAACACAATATCTATCTTTTTCTGAAAATGACTCGCTTACATAATGTAGTAAATTAGAGGGAAAGATAACAAGTGTCCCGTCTTCAGGCTTTAACTTATGTATATGTGACTCACAATTAATAGGTAGGTTTTGAAACAAATCATATTCACTTTCAAATGTGAGTTCTGCACCTTCATCTTTATTGACTGAAATATAGAACACACAACTTAAGTGAGCGTTTACATGCTTATGTGGTGAAACTCCACCTTCTTTTTGAAGTCTGACACCCCAAGATTTTTGTACATAAACATCCGGTATATTTTCTGAACCTAGTTTATTAATATACTTTCTAGTCTGCTTTGCGATGAACTTGTTTACATCTGAAAAGCAGTCTAACTCATGTGGTTGTTTTATATCACTATAAATATCGCCAAAAAAAGAAGGATTATGAGAACTAGAATTAAAACTAGAGTCCCGTACAAGATTCGAAACAGCTTGTATAAGATTTTCTTTATCATATTCCTCCATCTTCGCTTGGAAGATAGGTGTCCCTAAAATATATTCTACCATACTAAATTACTCAAAAGCTGAAAGTCTTGAAGATACAGAGGTCGCTGAAATTGAAGTATTCTTAATGTTCGCTATCTCGATCCGTTTAACAATATCATCTACTGACTCAATCGTTGGTCTCTCTTCTGTAGACTCATCGAAAGTTAAATGATAAAGTGATGAACTATCTAACATAAAAGATTCCTCACTACTGGTATATCCAGGTAATTGGCTTATCTTATAATAAGTTTCTTGTAATGGTCCGTCAATCTCTGTACCAACGAATCTGGCCGAGAGACCATCTCCACTTATTTGACCTGTAATTACATTGTAACTAACTGAGTCTCCAGCTTCACTTACATATGCTTCAATATCATCGTGGTTATCTTCCCAGTCAATAAATGAATTTTTACCCGATCTATCTGATTGATATTCTAATCCCGAAAGTAATGACCATCTAGAATTTACTTCCAACTGATCTCTCATACCTTTAAATCTATAAACATTAAATGTGTAATTCGCCATAAAAAACCTTTCCTGTATTTACCATTTTTCTACCCAATCTTTTGGGTTCCTTTCATAAGTTTCAGATAGGTAATTATACAAAAAATAAAACGTGATTATAATCAATACAACTAAAAGAAAAGGTGCATACTGCACCAAGTCATAGTAATCTAATTTACCCGTCATGTTACAAATCTTTCAAAATAGTCATCCACATTATGAGCCTTGTCATCAATCCACACATCATAAGCTGGTTTACCCATCTTAAAAGATGTAAACTTAACTCCCCAATCTTTGAGTTGCTTCTCAGTTAGAGCGGTCTTTTCCTTCACAGTGTTTGAATTGGCACCTCGTGCTGTCCAATAGTGAATCTCATGACCCTCATCATATAGTTTGTTAAAGTGTTCGATACGGTGTTTATAAGGCTTCGCATTCTCATATAGATTGTTCGTACCGCCAGATTCTGTTTCTACGATGCATAAAGAACAAATCGTACCGTCAATGTCTACTATATATTTCATAATTTATTATACTCGCATTTCCCCACACTTTTTAATATATTCTTCATTTTGTTCCTCCTCTAATCCTAGTTTAACATCTAAAATACCTAGTTTGATATTCCAGTATTGGTTTGCGTCCAAACATCCATTGTTATATAGATTCTTTGCCGATTCTTCAAGCTTCCACAATTCTCCAATGGTGTTTTTAGCTTTTATCTTTCCTCGCATAATTTTATAATCTTCTCTTGTCATTATTACCAACCTTTCTCATATTCTAGTGCAATCTCAAATAATTTCTTCCAAGCTTTTTTGATTTTTTTGATCTGTTCCGGATTGTTTTCCTCTGCTTCAATCCACTCAATCTCACTATCAACACAGGCTTTGACTATCTTACAAGCCTCTTCGAAAGACATAAACTTTTCTTGTTTCATCAGTGTTTTATCCTCTCATTTCAGTCAACTCAATCGTCTATATATATAATATCATCAAATACATATGAATCAAGTAAAAAAATGTGTAAATATGTTGAAGGAGATTAATATGAGTGTAAATCACGTTATACCACTAAGAAGAATGGCTTATCAATCTTCTGAATATGTTGAAAGTGCCTTAAACATATCTTTGGCTAATGGAGATGTCGAAGGTCTCTCTCATATCAATAAGTTCGGCTATAATGACCAAATACCAACTACTTTTGAATTAATTACAATACCTTCTACTAATATCGTATATCCGACAACCGCCGCAGTTGTTTCGGTGGTATCAGATGATGCAAATGATGATGCCGGTGATACAGGAGCAAGAACAGTTTCAATTCAAGGTTTAGATGCTGATTATAACTTACAATCTGATACAATAGAATTGGATGGTACAAACGCAGTTACAACTACTAATACCTATATTAGAGTCTTTAGAGCAGGTGTTGAAACAGCTGGTAGTTCAGGTGGAGCTGAAGGTACTATTTCCTTTTCAATTGGTGGAAATGTTCAATGTACAATAGATCCTGAATATGATAATCAAACTTTACACGCAGGTTATACTATACCCGCAGGAAAGACTGGTTATCTTACAAGACTACAAGCTACATCTACAAAAGACAATAAAGCTGGTATGGTAGGCTTTTTTCAAAGAGAATTCGGAACAGATACAGTATTTAAAGTAAAACAACTGATTGAAGTTTATCGTAATAGCGTTGTGGTTGATTTTCCTGTACCGATAAAACTAACTGAAAAATCTGATTTAGAATTAAGAGGTAAGAATTTAAACAGTGGTAATGTAAGTCTCGGTGGTACATTCGATTTAATATTAGTAGACAATTAAATCTTTAAAATAAATGTATTTTCCGTATAATAGAGCATGAATTCTGAAGTTATCAAAGACATGTGGAAAGAAGGTGGTGATGGTCACTTCACTTTACTTGACCCACTACAATTTATCCGCTTATTCAACGACTATCAAAATTTTAATGGCAAAAGAGTCTTAGAGTTTGGACCTGGTAACGGTCAGTTTGCAAAGTGGTTACTCGACACTCATAAAGACATCACCGACTACACGATTGTAGACGCACCAAGATCAATAGAGGTGCCAAAGAAAACACTAGAGGATTACAAACAAGTCAACTTCTATGAAGCACGAGATTTCAAAGAAGCCTTGAAAAAGAATTATGACATTTTTGTATCATTCAACTGTTTATCTGAAACACCTCCTTCTTATTATGCCGAGACATTTAACACAGTGAAAACAAAAGGTATTTTTATCATAGACGGAGACCTACATAGTTCCGACTTCCAGAAGAGACTTGACACTTTCTCTCGTAAGCACCGAGCAAAGGTGGTTAGAAACAAAATCTTGGTTAATATGAGTGGTACTGTGAGTTTACATACTCGAAACATGTAAATAATATTATGTTACAGTCCGAAGATACACATACTATGTTACACGATTCGTATGAAATCAGAGGATACTCGCTACTACCAGACCAATGAGAAATCGTTGGTCTTTTTTTATATTAAGGAGAGTTAATGACACAACATCAAAGAATTAAACACCAACAACGCATCAGATCATATCAAAAGCGAAAGCTTATACACACTCTAAGGAAATACAAGCGAATTAAAAACCAAATGTGACGATAAATACACTCATGAAAACCTTATATTATAAACTACTGATGTTTGTATATGAACATCAAGTTCCACTATTAATTCTGATATTATTGAGTATAATCCTTACATATGGAGTATAAACGATAACGATGGACAAAGAAATGGTCATTACGCTAGGGTGGGTTATGGGTCTCTTTTTCTTACTGATGGTGGTGAGTATTTTAATATTAACCTGGACACAGCCTTGACATTATTAATGAACACTGTTACTATCATTGTATATATAGGTCTTATGTATATGGCTTATAAGATAGCAAAGAAAAGCGAAAAATGGTAAGCATCCGGAGAAAGCACAAACGAGATCAGGGTTATACCGTCATTGTATTTGATAAGGATAACGTACATGAATGGCCTACTAGTGACCATGAACATCATGAAATCATGAAAATCTTTAAACAGGATAAATATTACGAAGGTATTATTAATGACTATACCATATGGAAGAAACTAATGGATTGAATATGATAAAAAAAATTAAGAGAATTTTAACTTCACAGAGTAATAGAAAGAATGTTATTATTACCATGATGGTAGGGTCAGCGATTGGATTTCTATTTGATGCTTCATTTGGTATCTATATAGCTGTAATGACCAATGTGATGAACAACTACTACATTCATTATACCACTACATATGTGGATTGATAACATAACAAAACTCTTATACCGAGAACCTTCTGTATATGAGATTGGTATAGGAGTATTATTATATATGGTAATATTGTATGGAATAGTAAGAATAAAGTAAGGGAGATAATGATGCACATTGATGATGAAATCCGTAGAGTTCGTCAGTTTATACAAGAGCTTAACAATGTAAGAGAAGTTTACTTCAAAGAATTATGCGATAAGGTTCTTAACTCCGAGTATAAGAATTGGCATCAACATGAGCAATTTGGAGAATACGCTGATCTAGAAAACGATCTTTTGGATTATATTTTTGACGATTACGGAGACCTTAACTATATGTCCTTTGCCGATTACTTGACTGAATGGTATCAAGAAAAAGACGACCCAGAAAAAGTTATGATTGATGGAGAAACTCATAACGAATTCGTTGAAAGAGTGAATAGTGTCAACGAAGAGATAAAAGGCCAAACATATATGCCTTTTGTGGATGAGTATAATACGGAGGAAAACTATGATAACAGAGCAAGAAATTTACGAAAAATATCCAAAGATTTTTGGTGATAGAACTAAGCCAATGACCGAAACATGCATGTGTTGGGGTCTTGAAGTACCAAGAAGCTGGCTTCCAATCATTGATGAACTATGTGATGCAATCACTAATTACACGTATACGGTAGGTGTACCGGGATTTGAAGGCACAATCAAATTCCCGCAAGTTGTAGCACAACAGGTGAAGGAAAAGTTTAATGGTCTACGTTTTTATTATCGTTTAGAATATGAGCAAGAAAATGTGCCTGATGATGTTATAAGCAAGCATTATAGTTATATTGATGGAATGATTGCTTATGCTGAAAATAGGATTGACAAATTAGAGGAACAATAATATAATAGTAGTATGAGATATAAAAATGTAGAATTTAGACGAGCAGGTGTTGCCGATTCAAATGGTTACACTATTGAAACATCAAGTGAACGACCAGCAGAAATTGTTGCTTGGCAAACATCATCCAATGGAAAGGAATCCTGCTATACTCTTTGTTGGATTAAAGAAGATAAGGAAGGTTGGTACATCGAAACTGTTGGAAATAGATTTACTGAGTATGAAGATAGTGAAGCATTGATGCACGTTGCAAAATACGCCCTTCGTAGTTTAAACCTTGAAAAAGAATTTAGAGAAAATGAGTAGAGTCAGAATTGTAAAAAGAGAATTTGGTGGTAGAATTACATACGAAATTCAACAAAAGCATTTTCTATTTAAATGGATGTGGGTAGACGCATGGGTAAATTCTATGGATGGCACCGCCTGGTCCACATTTTATACACTCCAAGAAGCAAGAGATAATCTATATTTATTTGATGGAACTAAACCAAAAGAGACAGTGATAAAGGTGTGAATAATATGGTATGGCTAAGTTGCTGAAAAAAAATTTTTCCTCGGAAGAGGATTGTACGCTCACGGAGAGAATTTTAAAATGATTTTTTTATATGGTGGCCAGTATCCGCTTCTCTTGGATTGCCTCGTCTATTTTAGCCAGCATCACTTTGGCTAGTATCCACTCTTTAGAACCAGGTGGTGACTTAGCGAAGACTTTCCTCCAATATTTCCATTCAGTGTTATACATAATCAATCTCCTTATTAAAAGACCACTCTGCTAAGTTCTTCTCCAAATAAACATTAATCCACGACTTGATGTTATTCTTAATGGTGTTATCTAACCAACCTTCATAAGAAGGGACACCTAGGATGGACTTTACCTTCATAGTAGCATGTGTAATATTAATATCTTCCACATCATAGAAGTCTAATTCATTTAATACCACATCAGTGGTAGCTTTAATGTTTTCTGGTGTTACTGACATATTATCTCCTCCTTATTAAACATATGAGGGTATTGCACCTGGTAATGGAAGGTAACCAATGATGGCTTTCTCGATCGTGTGGTCTAACCATCCTTCATAGAGTGGAACACCCAATAACTTCTTCACCTCGGTGACACCCTTTGATATATCCGCATTGGTGATATTAAAATCGGTGTTATAATGTAGTGATACTGTATAGGCGGCCTTCTTAATATTTTCTGGTGTTACTGACATATTATCTCCTTGGTTAATCATCTACATATAAGGTAGTCTAATATGGTGGATATTGCAAGTATAAAATACATGGAAAGTAAAAAAAATGCCCACCGAAGTGGGCTGATAGTGCTAGGATATTCTAACTGAGGTGTATACAATACCACACTATACTAAAATGGTTTCTTAAGGAGAGTTTATATTTCTCCTTAAGAAGGTGGTGATGGGGTTGAGTTCCCATAAATTTCGGGCAAGATTTCTCTTTTTTATACCTACTTTAACTGCCATCTCTTTGCTCATCCATTTGGACATTGCTCAAGCTTGGCATACCTTATAACCATCCTGCAATAGTTATTATTCGGTCACACCTGTGAGTTAATTACTCTCACATTATTATTATACCCATATAGGAGGCTTTTATACAAAAAAGACCACTTTTTTTCACCGCACATGGATCCTCAAAAGTGGTCAGAAGGCTTACCGGGTTATAACCGGCGACTCATCTTCTCCCTACCGCCATCCGGTCTCAGACCATCGAGCAGGGAGCAAGAGTCATTATAGCACTGTCATTGGATATCGCATAATAATACTCCTTATATTAATTAACCACTGTCAACATAGCGGAAGGCACCCGAACTCGTTTGTAATCATCATACTCAACACCCACATACTTCTTGAAGGTCTTGTAGACCGTACCTGAGTGGGTAACACCCTTATGGGTGAATTGAACTTTATCACCTTCACTGAAGGTACCAGTCGCAACGACATGCTCATGACTATTTAAACTCTTCATGAACTGAACCAGTTCAATCCTCTCATTATAGGAGAGATTTGAAACCGCTCGTTTTGCCATCATGTAATTTTCAGAACTCATATCAACCTCACTTTCTATGGATAATATATGGTATAATTCATTGGAATGCAAGAGAAAATATACTAAAAATTTACCTCCTCTTCTGCGACAATATCAAAATCTCCATCGGTCGGTTGATCAATCCACCGTTTAACGCCAGATTTTAGTGATTTTACAAGTAGACCAGACGGTGCTGGACTAACCTTTATTTCCTCAATAGACCAGGTAGCTCCATGCTCCCTAATCCGATTTTTTCCGTGGCGTGTTTTGCCTTCTAATGTTATAACCTTTTTTATCATACATTTAATATATAGTAGGAACCGTAGAGTGTAAAGAGAAAAGATCATTAAATTACATGAAAATGCCGTAATAGAGACTTCCACCATGGGTATAATAGATGGCATGTGACATGCTGTGGAAAAGGCCGTAATAGGCGTTTCCGAGGTGTTGTATCCAGATGGTATGCCTGTGTATGACAAGATCGATGTGTGGAAAAGGCCGTAAATGGCGATTTCCATGGTGTTAGTATAGATGGTATCTAACAATCACCACTATGAAAGGTCACTTCTTTGTATACATTCCATAGAAGTAACCACTGTTTATTTCAATATATCTCTCTAGTTTAAACCTCTCTTTGAAGTATTCATGTACATTCATAGAGTTATTTGGGTCTCCGGAGATGATATAAAGAGCATTTTTATTGGTAATCTGATCAAGTATTTCAACTAATTCACTTGGATTTTCATTAAATAAATAAGCGAAAGAATTCATTAGTACTATATCATGTTTAGGTTTATCTTGTTGGAATGCATAATGAAAATAGTTATATCCATCTAAATGTGTGTCTTCTATGTACTTCTCTATGTATGGTTCTATATCGTACTCTTTTTTATATGGTTCTATACCAGTTATGTTTGGATAGTAAGGTAGTAAGCATTTAATCATACGACCATTACCACAACCTATGTCTAATACAGAAGAGTTTGGATTGCCTCGAAGGCTTAGCATAATTGGCAGTACCTCTTTCGAGAAGGTAAGTGAGTCTCGCCCTGGTGCTGTAACGTCACCGTTTGTATAAGGTTGTCTTCCTTTGATTGCAATACGCTCCATCTTTAAAAATCTCTTGTGTTTACTGCATATACCTCAAAATTCTTTTCATTATGGTGTTTAATCTCGAATCCAGAATTGGTTAAGACATCGAATATACCCTGTGGGCTAGTTATCTTTGCTTCGTTTCTACTTCTTATGTGATATTCTATGGATATTTGGTGTATCTTTTTAAGGTCTTTGTCGGAGATTGTAGAGAATACTTCATATTCCATACCTTCAATGTCTATTTTGAAGTAATCAATTCGCTCAAACATGTCGCATAGTTCACTAATCTCTATGACATCAACACTGTAACGGTTATCGGAACGAATGGGTCTGTAACCACAACCAACGTCTATCATACTAGTCCAACCCGGCTTGTTGTTGAATGTATGTAAGGTGTCTACACCTTTAAAGTTGTTTCCAACAAGTGCTTTCTTCATAAGATGTATGCTGTCCTTGTCTTCTCTCTCTGAAATACTCTTTTCTAGTATTTTAATATTTTCTCTCTCAGGCTCAATAGCGTATATTGTATAGTTTGTAAGATCACTAGCAAGTTCTGTGGTTGAAGAAACAGGTATGTCTATATTTCGACAAGCACCAGCGTCTACAATAATGGCATCATCTGGTAATATAGATAGATCAATGATATGATCATGAAATTCTAAAATTCTAGGTGAATCACTTAAAAGCGTTGGGTTCATTTTCTACTCCTATTTGAGGTTCTGTATAGTGTTTTTCACCATAGTCGATGACTCGTTCTTTAAGTAATCCGTCTATGATCTCTTTACACTGGTTGGCTATTTCCATATGCTCTTTCTGTGTGCCATTACCAGTTCTTACTTCTATATAGTGTAACCATGATCGAAGAGTACCATTCATGTACATACGAGACTTGGTAAGACCTTCGGGTAGTACTGCTCTTGCCTGCTCCTTTGCAATACCTCTCTTCAATGCTTGATTATATACCTCTTCCGCTTTGTCGAATACTTCCTTTTGCATGAGATACCAATCATCGTTCAATGACTTGTAATTAGGATGGTCTGCTTCAATAGAGTTTTGTCTGTTTTTAGGGTCTTGTAAACGTGCTTTCCTTGGTAGAAAGACATCAGACATGTCTCGGACATCAGCATAGCGTTGGCTGAACTCCTGGAAAGAAAAGGAACGGTGCCTTAATATCTGCCTGGCAATATCTCGTGTTGTCTCAATCTCAAGACAAATGTTCACCATTTCAAACGGAGACCAATGCTTGTGCTTTATAAGATAATCGATCAACTTAGAAGATGTAGCTTTGTTCATCTGATTAGAAGGATTGGATACTCTGGCACAATACGCTACAATATCCTTTAACGAACCACTATTCTCTCCGATACCTGTTGTATACGATATTAGCTTAACCATGTCTGCCACCTCTGTGACCCACCATGACACTTCGTAAGGCTTCGAGGTTCTTCTGTCTCTTCTTTTCGCTGATACCTTTATGAGTTTTTTTAGCTTGTTGCTTTTTATTGTTTTTCATCTGTTATTATACTCATCCGGTCGGTTTACTAAAGTTCTTTACACTAGAAAAAGTGCCTTGAGGTACAAAATACTTCTTATTCTCTTCGTAAGATTCCGCTGAAAGTACTTCAATAGTGGCACCTGTCTTGTGTGCATACACCATTCTACCACGGACTTTCTTTGGAGAAATCAATTTAGCACAGCGGAGACAAGTCTTGAGTCCAAGTTCTGCTCGTTCTACTTCTACAATACTACCACATCTGCAAATCATAGTACCTCTACAATGATGTAGATAGCAACTAGCCATATTATTATCCATATTATCGGATCAATCATTAGTCTCTATAGTCTCCTAATACTTCACTCCAAGACCATCGATCTCGTTCAATGTTTGTAGTATTCGTACAACCCGTCATAATGGTTGCAATTAAAATTAAGTAAACTATCTTCATCTTTAAATACCTCTCGTTTCTTAGTTGATACTAAGCTTAACCTCACAATCATCCAACTCATTCAACTCTGGTGCAAACTTGATCTTTTTACACCATGGATATTCTGCAAGTGTTTCATCACTTGGTCTAGCTAGGTACTTATGCATACCTTTTGTTTTATGCATGTAGTCTCGAATCCAACTTTGATATTTCAGAAACTGACTACCGTGACAATCTAGATGTCCTGGATTTGAAAACTCTTCTGCTGGAATCATCCAATAAAGAGCATCTTGGAAATGTGCCCAGTGTGACATCTCATGGACGATTGTACCTAATGAAGGTATCCACATGTCTCCACAGAAGTTTAATCTATTTTCATGATCGGAATAAAATGCTCTACCACTACGACCTCTGAATGTAATCTTTGGTACTGGGAGTTTCCTGAGACCTTTCTTTACTCTTTGTCGGTTCACAGCACTCACGATCTTCTTAATTATTTTCACAACCTCTTCCTGGCTATCTGGTCGATTCTGAAGATAAGGACCTTCTAATCGATAAAGTTCAGCATATGAACTACGACTAGGATTTATCCTGATTTCTTTCAGTCTACCAAAACCGCCAGATTGCAAAGACCTATGATTAAGATACCAACTCAATATAACCTCCTATTTTGTTTTTGCGTGTGAATCTGTATTTTCTCTATAAGCTTTCTCCACCTTTTCAACGAGATTATCAAATGCCTTTTCAACCTCCAGTGGAAATTCATCGATTACAGAACCGATAATGGCAAGAGGTCTATTAATATCAGGCACTTCCATCTCACTCATTTCTTTCTCCCTCTAATTTTATTCTCACTCCTTGTTGCTAGTTACTATTATATCAGACTTCTTCTAAGCGATATTTTTTGCCATCTACTTCGATGACTTTACCAGCACAGGATTGACTACGAGTTTGACCTCGTTTTACACCATCGCTATCTTCGAAATAAGTTTCATTACCATTAGCATCGTATTCACGTTTTACCCAGAATCCATTTCCATTCTCGAAGTAAGTCTCGTTACCATTGGCATTGTATTCACACTTAAACCAGAAGCCACTGCCGTCTTCGTGGTAAGTCTCATTACCATTGGCATTTTTAATCTTAATGGGGAAAGTAAAGTCAATCCCTAGTTCTATTAGTGTTTCGCTTAGTTTTTTCAATTTATCACCCTTATTTGTAGACATCGGTAGTTTTCCAGTTGCTAGTATCAAGTAATGTCGGCCCTTGAAGAAGGATCGATTCTAGCTTTTCGATCAGTTTGTCGATGTTATAGTGACCATCACCGTCGAAAAACTCAATCACTAAGTCATGTGGGACAACCGAACTATCTGGATTTGCCAACCACTCGATCGCTTCAGTAGAGGGGAAAAACTCACTTAAACGAGTGAATGAGATTGAACGATCATCACAATACTCAAAATGAGTTATGTCATGCAACTCACTCAACACGTTCTCAACTTCTGTTTTTGTCATTAACGCCATAATATCTCCTTAACTATTTTTGTTTAAAGCACATTCTTAAGACGAACCATTACGTCCTTATTTTCTTCAAGAATCTGAATCAAATACATATCACAAAATTCTCTCCACCCTTCTTCATCGATAATACCGCCTTTGAAGGCATTCCACATTTTTTGATAATCGCTTTCTGTAATCTTATTTTTCATTATTTCATCTCTTTCTCTTAACATCTAATCTGAGATGCCCAATAAATAATTTCACCCTTATACCACTTAGGGTAAAGTACTCGCTCAACCATTCTTCTAGTCTTTAAATGAGCATCACCAAAAAGAGTAACACCCATAAAAGGATCATTTTTAATCCATTCTCCTGTAATCGTCTTATGCTCACCATCAATCACAAGAGTATCTCCACCCTTGATTTTCCACGTTGGAACAATTTCTGTTTTTGTCATCATTAACCTCACTTTCTACGGATATACTAGGATATTACCGTGGATATGTCAAGAGGTTTTTCTGATCAAAGTGCTATTATATTTAATAGTAGGTAGAATTTCAGTTGGTCTTTTTATAGGAGTAGCTGTCTTATATGTATATGTATTGTCTACATCCATATACAATACTGTTTCCCACTCCATGAATTGTTCTGTAGACGTACATTGCTCTGGTTTGAATCTTGAATAGTCTTCAAAACTAAACATTTTCTTTGGTATATTATCCTGAATGGGTGGATCAACAAATTCAGATTTATAACTACATCTTAATCTAGGTGAACTAAGTTCATCTCCGTCCAAACCCTCTTCTCTATACTTCTTATATTCCTCACCAATCTTTTCGATTCTTCCCATAGCATCATCATCCAGATTTTCACACCAAACATTGAACATCAATGTGATTCTTTCACTCTCAGGAAACATTTCAGGATAAGCACTGTGTATGTAAGGCTCACCAAAGGTTGTAATCTTACCTTCTTCCGGAAAAGAGTATACAATATTGTTTATCTCTTTATCAACATTCGAGGCATCTTCAGATTCTAGCTTACCATCTACTATCACGGTAGGTGCATCATCAATAGTTGTAAGATATGTTATAAAAGACCTTTTAGGTGTTTTAAACTTTTTAGTAAACATGAACTCAACTTCATCACGGTCTATGTGAGATACTGCTCTATCTGGTATTTCCCAAGGAACATATCGTCTGTCTTTTTCTGTGTGATGAATCCACCATTCTAATCCAACAACACCTTCTATAGCATCTTCTTCTTTTGAAATTACTTCATATGCTTTCTGAATGTACTGCTCAACTAAATTGTGAGGTTTGTCATCTATGTTCAACCAGTAATATGTCTGTTCGCCCGCACCAAAAAGACTCATTTCATCATCGTATCGTTTTATAGAAAGAATCTCTTCCCTTAACAAGTGAATATCTGCTTTATTTAAACAGTTCGTATATGATGTTACATTCATATATTAAAAAAAATCTCCTTCTTGCTTTACTATAACGAGTCGTGCTTATCGTCTTCTCCATCCATTTGACTTTCTAGGATATCCAGATTACAATTACAATAGGCGTATTCTGCAATACCGTCTTTGATAGACTTATTATTAAAACCTATGGACGTTAATACACCCACAAACTTCTCAATACAGTCTTGAATTGTTATTCGGCTTGTTGTTGCGGTTGCGTGTTCTCGAATGTGTTTACCTTCGAAGTCTTCATGTACTATACTTACCGTAATATCTAATTCTCTCATATTTTATTATACTGTTAGAAGGAGAATTTGTAACCTATGTAGAACTTGTTTCTAAGAACTTCTGGTGTTTTATATGAGTTTACTTTTGTTACTATCCAACTAGCTTCTACTGAATGAAGTGGATTTATTTGATAAGTTGCATTCTGCATTATTACGGTTATCAAGTCATCTCTTGTTTCTTCCTGTTCTTGATAATATCTTTGATGTTCACCTTTATATAGGCTTTCAATTAACATAAGGTTTTGCGATACGTTAATTCTAGGTGTTAATTTATATCTTAGACCTAATGAGTACTTTATATTTTCTTTCATGTTAAACTGTGGTAAAGAAGAGTCGGAAGTATCATAAGATATACTTGAGTTTAAACTTAAGTCTTTTGTACGTTGCATCATAAAACTTATTATTCCTACCGGTGTTGTTAAGTTTTCAGTTTCACCCTCTTCATTTTCCAAGACATGAGTTTTAGCACCGGCTTGAATTGAAAATAAAGACATTGGGTTGAGAGCATAGTCGAACCTTCCGTACAAATCAAAAGAATCTACACCACCTCTCTCTTCTTGATATTCAAGCGTAGAAGCGGATGAACCTAAAGAACCAAAAACTCTACCTTTCACAAACTCATGTGCCCAGTTTCCGAAAATTTTAGTTCTATTGAATGAAGCATTTGAAAATTGATTGCTGGTAATTTGTATATTATCTGACCAAGCTTTTAAATCATGACCTACTGTAAGTGAGACGGCATCTCTTCTGCTAAATGTATAATTAAAACCTACAGATGAACTGTTATTATAATAATACATGTCTTTTACAATGTTTACTAAACCCGGTTCTTTGTCTGATATATTAAATTTGTTTTGTGCATTTATTGATAGTCTAGGAGTTATCTTCGATGAATACATCGCAATCATGTTTTGGAAGTAAAGAACCTCATCGTCAATTATTCTGTATCTAATTTCTGGAGACCAAAACATAGCTACATTTTTTCTTGGTGTTCTAACAGGTACGGCTTGTATCACAAACACTTGACTTACAAAATCGCTTGCAACCTGTTCACCAACACTCTGTGAGAAGATGTTATCATCATAACCATATCTCGTACTGGTTGATATTTTTAGTCTGTTGTCTAAAAGACCAAATGCTGAAAAGCAAAGGGACAATAATAGTAAAAATATAATTTTAAATTTCATACACACCTCATTTAGAGGTATTTACTCATACATATGTTATAGTTACACCAGCTTCTTTAAATAATTGTTCTGCTATTGTACAGGAATCTTTCCACCTAGATTCAGAATTATCATAAGTCTTCTTCATTACGACATGTTTGATTCCAACTTGTATGATTCCTTTTGCACACTCGTGACAAACAGGTAATCCATAAACATACATCGTGGAACCTTCAAGAGATACACCGGTTCTGGAGGCATTATAGATTGCATTCATTTCAGCATGAACGACCTTAGTGTATTTTATTTCACGATTAGCATAATCACTTTCATGATCTGCTATACCTCTAGGGAATCCATTGTATCCTTGAGAAAGAACTTGACCAGCGGAACCTATGACAACAGCACCTATTTGTTTCGAAGGGTCTTTCGACCATTTAGAAATATGTTGTGCTAGTTCTAGGTATCTGTCGTGCCAATGTGGTTTTAAAATCGACATTCTATTCCACTGGATGGTAGCGTTTCTGATAATCTCAGACGAACACCACTCAATGCAGGAATCTGAAGTACACAGTTACTCTGAAAATATGCATTAGCACTAGCGGGAGTACCTTGAGCATCAGTATCTTTAGCTTTATAAAAAGAATACCAATCTTCTAATACTTGACTACCAACTTCAATTACTCTAGGTTGAGATTGGTCGTTATCAACCAAAAACTGTAGGTATACTGTTTGTACATCTGTGTAAACGCTCATAGTAAAAATCTCCTATAATACTATTTACAAGGAACAACAGATTTTATTTCTTCAACAAGCATGGCTTTCTTTTTTCTACGGTCTAACTCAACACCATATTCACGACCTAGATTCTCTAATTCAGCCTTTGTCATACGGTTGAGTTCGGAGTCCGAATAAGAAACAGTTTCTACTTTAATATCAGCTTCTCTCTCAACTTCATCAACGATTGTTTTTGAATCTTCCCACGTCCACTTTGAACCTCGTCCAAACTTATTTACTAACCATTCCAATAACATATTTTTCTCCTTTTTTAAAAAATTACATCATCCCAGGCATACCACCCATACCTGGTTGCATCATTGGTACAGCCGGCTCTTTTTCTGGAATATCTGTTATCATACATTCTGTTGTTAACAATAGACTTGATATAGAGGATGAGTGTTGTAGTGCTGATCTTGTAACCTTGGTAGGATCAATAATACCAGCTTCAATCATATCGGTATACTCACCTGTTGCTACATTGTATCCACAACTAGCATCTTCTGATTCTTTAACCTTCTGAACAACGATTGCACCTTCCTCACCTGCATTTTCTACAAGTTGTCTGAGAGGTGCTTCAATAGCATTTTTAATAATCGATGCACCCACAGCCTCATCTCCTTCAAGTGATAGACTTTCAAGTGATTTTTGTACACGAAGTAAAGCGACTCCACCTCCTGGTACAATACCCTCTTCTACGGCCGCTCGTGTGGCGTGCAAGGCATCATCCACACGATCTTTCTTTTCTTTCATTTCTGCTTCTGTTGTAGCACCAACATTAATTACTGCTACACCACCGGCTAGTTTAGCCAAACGATCTTTCATAACCATTTTGTCATATTCATTACCTGTCTTAGCTATCTGCTCACGAAGTAATTCTATACGATCATTGAGACTGGATTTTTCTCCTGAGCCTTCAACTATTGTTGTACTCTCTTGACCAACGGTAACTCTTTTAGCACTTCCTAGATCAGACAGTTCAACCTTTTCTAATTTAATACCTAGGTCTTCTGTGATAAATTTACCACCTGTTAGTATTGATAAGTCCTCCATATTGGCTTTTCTTTTGTCACCAAAACCTGGTGCTTTTACGGCACAGACATTTAGATTACCACGAATCTTGTTGACAACAAGTGTGGCGAGTGCCTCACCTTCAATGTCTTCGGCAATGACCAATAATGGTTTTCCAGTTCCTGCCACAGTTTGCAATAGAGGTAGCATGTCTTGAATGTTTGTAATTTTCTTTTCGTAGATCAGGATATAAGGATCTTCTAAAATAGCTTCTGTTGAATTTGAGTCTACAAAATATGGAGATAGATAACCTTTATTAAACTGCATACCTTCAACCACATCTAATGTTGTCTCAATAGACTTGGCTTCCTCTACCGTAATAGTTCCGTCTCTACCAACTCTATCCATAGCTTCAGCAATAATCTTACCAATGGTTTCATCACCGTTTGCGGAAATTGTACCAACTTGTGCTACTTCTTCCATAGTTTTAACTTCTTTACTTAGATCAGAGAGTTCTTTGACTAATACATCAACCGCCTTTTCAATACCTCTTTTCAAACTCATTGGGTTTGCACCAGCGGTTACGTTTTTAAGACCTTCACGATAAATCGCTTCAGCTAATACTGTAGCTGTAGTAGTTCCATCTCCTGCAATATCAGAAGTTTTAGAAGCCACTTCTTTTACCATCTGGGCACCCATGTTTTCAAACGCATCCTCGAGTTCAATTTCTCTGGCGACTGATACACCATCTTTGGTTACCGCTGGTGAACCAAATTTTTTATCTAAAATTACATTACGACCTTTTGGTCCCAAAGTAACTTTAACTGCATTACTGAGTTTTTCCACACCTCGTAACATAGCATCACGGGCTTCTGTATCAAAAATAATTTGCTTAGCCATTCATTTTCCTTTTTTTTTGTATTTCGCTAGTAGATTATACTAAAAAATATAAAATTTAAAATTAAATTTTCGATAATCTATTCGGTTAATTTTTTTATTGATAGTTACTACCGTCTTTAAACAGTATGTAAACAACGAAAGCGGTAAGTAGATTAATGGACCAATTTTCATTACCACCAAATAGTCCTAAGCTTGCACTAAATAAGTTTAAGCCAACTGTAAACCACATTAATAACCTCATAATATATTCTCCTACTTGGTTACACCAATTAATTCTAACTCTTCATCTTTATATTGTATTCTTGCTTGATTATCTAAAACTTTGTATAAAAGAAAAGGACCTGTTTTGTGATTTACAACACCTGTATAGACACTCTGTCCTTTTTCTATTGCTAGACCAAACTGCATCCAGTGATTAAAGTTTTTTGAGGAAATATCTGGTCCATTATGTACGAACATTTCATCTCTACAGAATGCTCTCCAGTAAAATATCAGATAGTTATGTTTAGGTTCTTTTTTGACAGCTTCGGATATGTCGAAAGTGTTTTGTATTCCATAACCCTCAGGCCACTTATTAAAATACATTTCGTATAAACCATTATCTTTAACTGGTGTATCATCGATTCTTGTAAATCTTCCTGCTCTGATTGGTGAGAAACATGAGTCTTTCATTCCATCGAGATTAATAGGATAATCTTTTATAAATTCAATCTCTTTGTCTAACTCTGGAAAATAACATGTCGACCAGTATATGTCCAGTCTATCAGGTATTGAAATACAGTTTGGGTATTTTTCGACCAGTTGAGCATATTCATAGGTCATCGTCCGTTCAACTCCGAAATCACCTAAACACTCCGACACACACACATCAAAATAATCTTCATTTTGAGGAAGTTCAGATACATCAGTAACTACTTTCCAATTATAGTGTTCGTTATGGTTGGTTGAAACCATGTCACGAATAATACTATGTAAACTTTGCATCTCTTCAACAAACCAAACTTCTTTTGCACCACACATGAGTGCATATGTACCTAAGATTCCAGAACCGGCACCGAAGTCAACAACGATTTTATCCTTACAATGCTTTTTAATCTGTTTAAAAAAGGCGGTTGCTCTTAGTCGATCTTTCAACATACACATATGTGATTCAAGTTGTTGGTATTCACCACTAAAATGTGAAAAAGCATGTTTACTAAATACTGTATTTTCATAGACACTCATACGACTATTATACAAACTGTTTTATATTTTTATAAAAAAAGGAGCGTCAAAATACACTCCTTCAGAGGTTATTTATCAATGAGTTTAAAATGGATATTCTCCAGAATAATAATTATCTCGTGGATCATTTGACCAATTAACGTAACTTCCGAATAAATAATCAAATGCATTTAAGAATTTACAATACACAGATTCTATGCTCTCGTAAGAATCAAATGTTCTTTTTAAATATAAATCGACAAGTTCATCATCAATATCCAACTGCGAAGTCCAAGTTTTAGCCAGAACATAAAGCTGATCTAACGACCACTCATTAAAATCTATATCTTTCTTTTCCGGTAAATTTAAAAGTTTCTTTTTCATTTTAGTCCTTACGGTGGAATTTTCCTTAACTTTAAAGAATTAGGGAGGTTTTACCCTCCCTTGAGTTTTTTGTTTCTTTCATTATGAGGTTAAAAGGTGATTTCATCTAATGTCTCAAGTATCTCTTTCGACTTGTTTTTAAGATTAGACTTAACTTGTGACGACTCTTTGATCAGGTCGCTGTCTGTTCCGGCAATCTCTTTCTTGATCAACTCGGCAACATCGTTTAACTTCTTATCTTCTAGAATGTTTAAACTCACAACTGAATCAGTCAACTCAGACAGGTTTTGTAACGCTCGCTTGTATCGACTTCCTTCGGTCTCAGTTTTCTTTAAGATGCCTTCAACAGACTTCTTGAGATTTGCTACCAACTCACCTTGAGCGGACTTCAAATTCGACTCATACTCACGAATTGTTTCTGCCTTGATCGTCTCAAGTTCGGCATCGGTCAAACCTTCAATTCGAAGGTCAGTCATATCGGTGATAGGTTCGAAGAACAACACCGCATTGAATCGGTCCATAATGTCTTCTTTCTCAGGAAAAGAATCTGAACGGTAAAGATCACCTAATCGTCTTTGAGCCATCTCTTGAAGAATTTCATAGTTCATGTAAATTTCATCATAAACATAGGAACGAAACGCCTCTACTCGCTTTTGAATCTCTTTGTTCAAAGCGGGATAATCTTTGGCGGGCATAATACGATAACCACCGTCTTGGAAAGGAAGACTAGCTTTCGCAACCGCTTTACGAATACCGATTGAATGCTCACGAATCTCTTTCTGAACCGATTTCGGAAACATACTCACACCGACATTAATCGCATCTGCATCGGCAGAGTTATTACTGGCCAGTTCGTACTGACCATCAGTTGACTTCACATTACCGTTGAAAGATGAAACTCGAATGCGAGTCTTAACTAACTTTTTGATAACAGAAGTAGCATCAATTTTACTCATTTTAACCTCTTTCTTTTTTTGAATTTTCAAATTTAATTTCTCACTCATCGTTATATTAGGAATATAGGACATTTCCTTCGGAATGTCAATTACTTATTTCAGCTAATTTCGATAATTTTGTGTAGCTTGGACAAACACATGACTCTGGGTTTTTCTCAGACATCATCGCTAAGATCGTTGCCTTGTATTCAGCAGGTAGTCTCATCGCATACTGATAAACCTTCTCACAAAGGTCGGTGTCATCTTTGGCATACTCAACCAAGCCAGTAGTCACGGCAAACAATACTGAAGGCTCGTAATCGATTCTGGCATTATCAGGGTCAGCAACGATTTGGTCAGGAGTTTCCGCTTCTTTGTAAAGGTCGATAAACGCCTTGTACTGAATCGAAGCGGGAACACCGATTAGACCAGCCATCACTGGAAGCATAATGTCCTTGGTTTCAAAGTTGAAACCTTTGTTGATTGAAGTGACAACTCGGTCAACGAAGTCGAGTGAACGCCTTGTGGCGAAACTTTGGTCTTCAAAATCTTCATCAGCTTCTAACACTTGGTGGCCAGCAAACTTGTCGAATGCCCGTCTTTCGGGTGAGATACCATTCTCACTTGCCCACTTGTCATAAGACTCATTATCACCGGAAATGTACAGCATACATAAACGGTTGATGGCAGCCTTAGATAAAGGAGTTGTATACATGTCACTCGAACCGTTCATAGCACCGACAAAGACAACTTTATCCGAAATCTTTTCGTTAGCAATCTTACGACCAAGTAAAATGTTTAGAATCACGTTCTGTAACATCTGGTCACAACGGTCAAGTTCATCAAAGAAAATCACCGTCAAAGGGTCATCTTCTTTCGCATCTCTCTCAAGAGGAATCCATTCAGCACAAACTTCATGGACACGACCTTCAACTTCTTTAGGAAGAGAGAAGTTTGAAATATCCATCTGAGACAGAATACGAGTCTCAAGGACAGCATTGATACCGTTCTTGTTTAACGCACCCACAAAATCTTCGATAGCGGTAGTTTTACCACAACCAACAGGACCGACAAGTACTGGTGGAATCTTAGATTTCATCAAAACAGCGATTGCCCGTTTGGCTTGCTGTGGTGTGATTTTCATAACTTTACTTTCACTCATAATTTTTTATAACCTCACTTTCAATACCTGGAATATATCCTATTTTAATAAAATTGTCAACAACTATTTTACTTAACATGAATTGTTTTTCCCACCTCACCTTTGAGCCTTGAGGTTGACAACCACAGACAGTCAATACCTTTTAGGTCTTTTTTGAAAGACTTAGGACCTGGGTCATCTTGGTGCCAGTCCCACTCAAATTCGAGATCAGTCATTACGACCATTAACTTTGGTTTTTGTTTGAGGGTTTTAAGTTTGTCAACAACACATTGAAACTTAGTACCACCTCGACCAACCATTTCAACCTCTTCAAGATTTGTATTTTTCGTGATTGTTCTTTCATCACGAACCTCTGTATCGAACTGCCATAAATCGTAACTATCTAATGACATCAAGGCATTTTGACCTTCCGTTAAGGTCGCATCAAAATCATCTTGTCGCATAGAGCAGGATGTATCCATAACAAATAGAATATCACCTGGTGTTTTTACTTGTCGAGTAGGCATAATAAAATTACTACGAACTCGTCTCGAAGGAACTAACCAGTTATAACCAGCTTTTTTCTGAGACGACAAATAGTTTCGAAGAAGAACCTTCCAGTTTACTTCACCTTTTCCTGTTAGTTCGTTTATCTTTTCTTTTATAGAACTTGGAACATGGTCACCGGATTCTTGAGCGGCCGCTATCGCCTGCATTATCATTGAGTTAGCTTCTTGTTCAGCCTCTTCTAAATCATCAGGTTCACAAGCTTCAAATTCACCAAAAGTATTTGTAGTATCCGAACCTACTTCAGTATCATCAGAACTTTCTTCGTCAGAACTTTCACTATCACTACCTGAAGAGTCATCACTTGAATCATCGGAGGAATCACCGTTTGAACTCGATGAATCGCCTGGGTCAGTTGCTACTGAATATTCTTCTGTCTCATTTTCTTGAGACTCATCTGACTGATTTTCTTTTTCCTCTTCTTTTTTCTTTTGAATTAAATCGTAATAATACTCAGCACTCTTACCGAAAGGATAGTCGCTGTAATCACCTCTACCGGGAAGAAGAGCATCTTCTGGGAAACCGTCTAAATCAAAAATCTCACAGTTGAGTGCTAGGTCGGCCGCCACATTATAATCACGGTGATTATAGTTTTTGATTTTTGAACCTCTTAAGTGGTGCTTAAACACAAGGTGTAAAATCTCATGCATCAAAATAACTTTTGTGGTTGAAAACTTTAGAGAACTTGCAAAATCTGGATTGTAAAGCAACTCTTTTGAGTTGATTGCAAACGTATTGATCTTTTTAGTCTCTACTAACTTGAGTCGTAATAAAATACTAGCGTAGAACGGCTCTGTCTTAATTAGTGACATCCTCGCTTCTTTTACAATGTCTTTAATGTCGAAACTCATATCTCTCTCACTTTCTACAGACATCTTATCCTAGATATGGCGGAAAGTCAACAGTTAAATTGAGATATTTTTAAGGTCGTCTATTAAGTAAAAATCCCAACTGGGATGAACTCTTTCTTCAATAGCTTGTATATTTTGATTTTTACATAAGACTCTTGCACCACACATAGCACCGAAATAAGGTACAAAACCCTCGGGTGATATAATTGTATAAGCGGATGCTAATATATCAACCAATTCTTGAATGCTTGTTTTATTATACAAAGAGTTTCTATATTTTGAATACTTCTGTTCATCATCTCCACTACCTACTATATAAGTATCTGGGTATCTAGACATGAATTCCTCTATTTCTTGCTCACTAAATTCTTTCTTTCCGTAATCGACACCGCCCGATCTTGGATTTAAAACTATGTTTACATCAACAGCATTGTGATTTATTTCAGGAAAAGGTTCTATAACCCAAGAGTCTTCATCTCCTGGGTTTTTATCCGACCAACCTGTTCCAAGAAACATGTCAAATTCATCTCGGTGTTCTTTTTGCCAGTCCCAAGAGTCAACCGTTATTACTTCGTTTGATATGTTCTGTGAATTGTAAAATTTATGTATGACCTCATTGAGCGAGTCATTTCGTGTTCTTATATGAGTTACATGAACATTCGATAATTCATCTTTTGTAAAAACTGCATGAAGTTTTGCAAAAGATAGTGCTGAGTCTCCGAATCCACCGCTTGTTAAAGCTTTTACCATTTTGGGTTATACCTTTTTCTAAAGTCATCTATACTATGTAATGTCTTATTCATTATATGATGTGGATGTTCGCCTTTATGTTCAAATAATAACCCATCATTTGTAATAAAATCACTTATCTGGAAAGGTGTTCTATGTCCAAACATTTGTTCATTTTTATCTACCCATGTTTCCTGATCATTCAAATCAAATTTTAAATATACTTCATCCATCCACTGAACTTTGTAGTTTTGCTCTGTTGGATATTCTGTTTCCCAGAACGCTCTCTTACAATATGGATCGAGTAATAAACTATAGTGATACATGTAACTATCATGTTTGAAAACATTTTCTTTTGGTCTGTTCCATCTTTGGAGGGGAACATAATGATCGGACTTATCAGTAATTTTAAAAAGTCTTCGTCTGTCATTCAACAGATAGTTTTGCATATTAATATAAAAGAACTTTTCTTTTGTTTCCACACAATCGTAGTCAGAATCGAATATGTTCTTTTTAATGTCTTCCCAATCTTCCTTGAAATAAAACTCATCACAATCCAATAACCACACCCAGTTGCCAACTTCAAAGTTATCACTAGCTTGAAGCATGGCATTTAGTGTGGGTGTCTTAGATTCGTAATGTGTTCCACCAAAGTATGTTGGTACATATTTTACTTTTTTATTATCAAGATACAAACTTACTGTCTTGTAAGTGTCATCTTCAAAATGTTTTACGGCATCGGAATGATAACCAACGGACACAATAACTTCGTCACAATATTCTTGTGCTTGCTCAAGTGCTGGTCCTATAAATTCCTGACAAGCCCATGCGTTAATAAGTCCGATTACTTTATTCATTAATCTTCCAGTCGCTTCATGATGTGTGATGTCTCACCTAGATTAATAATTCTTTCTACAATCTCATCATAACTTCCTACAACTGTGAGTTCTTTACCACATCTCAATCTGATTTCTGCACGGTTAGGAGACTTTGTTGATGTTTTAACATTAAGTCCATCGATAGCAATTAAACGTCTATTTTCAGGTACTTTTAATTCATTTGTAGGTTTGTTCCATTCTTGAATTGGAATAGTGTATACTTCAATAAACATATTATTGTCCTTTACTTTTGTTGTGTCTTAAGTATATATGTAGCAAAAACGGCTACAGCGATTACCATCATAATTATATCAATACTTGTCATGAGGTATTATACTAAACTGTAGCCGTTTTTATTATTTTTTTAGCTTATGCTATTTAACCTTGATCTCACGAGGTTTCTTACCTTCTGGTATGATTCTCTCAAGAGATACAGTTAAAAGTCCGTCTTTGAGTTCAGCATCCTTTACTTCGACATCTTCTGCCAATGTGAAAGTTCTTGTAAACTTTCTTTTACTAATGCCTTGATGAACTAGACTTTCCTTTTTATCATCTGTCCATTTTTCATGATTAGATGATATAGTTAGTTCGTTATCTGCATACTTAACACTAATATCATTCTTACCAAAACCAGCCAATGCGAGTTGAATGTCATAGGTAAAATCACCTGTCTTTTCAATGTTATATGGTGGATAGTTTCCTGATTGTGTTACTTCTTTGTTTTGATACATCTGCTCGAAATGGTCAAAGACACTATCGAAGCCGATTGTGAGTGGTCTTAATTGATTAAAGACCGATGCATAATTTGCTGTCATATTTTTCTCCTTATTAAGCAAGTTAAACAATGAAACCCATTAGGCGTTTCAATGTGCAATTATATTTACACCCTATTATACTACAATATTTTTTTAATTTAAAAAAAATACACACCTCGTTTGAGGTGTGCAACCTAATCTTTAAGGATTTACTAACTATAAACTAGCCCGCAACTGCTAAAGCATCTGTACGAGCATGCCGGGTTTGTCCACCCGGACGGTAACACTTGTAATAGAAGTGACCGTGTGCATCAGTCAAATGACCATCACGGCAGATTTTCCAGGTACGAGAATCTTTCTTACCTTTTCCAATCTGAACACTGTCTCCTGCAAAGAAACGCAAAGGACGACCTCTCATGCTACTTTTCTTAACCATAATATACTCCTTATTTTTGGTTTACTTGTAACGGTTAGACAATGACATCAATGTTGGAGCCCAAAGTCCAACAAAAATACCTGTCAATTTAGACATAGTTGGATGTGTACCAAATATAGGTACTTCCAACCAAATAAGAATAGACAAAACTACTGACGTAAGTGAAAGGTAAAAGAACCAATCGCTCTTTGTCATAGATGCTACTTTATTTAGATAATTACTCATGATTTATATCTCCTATTATTCAGCTTCTTCGGAAGATTCTTCTGAAGCTTGTTCCTGTGCTTGTAACTCCCTAGCTTGTGCAACCATATCTTTGATAACTTCATCTAACGCAGGCTTGAATTGTTCACAAGCTTCTGATAGATGTTTAGCTTCAAGGTTAGCTTGAATAGGGAAACTCTGTCCAGTTGGATCTTGAATTGTGGTCATCGCTATAAATACTGGATCACGACTTCCGTCAACTACATCAACACCTTTTTCATCTACTGGAAAAAATGCTTTGATACCACCTGCTTCTAGGTCTGTGTAGCTTTCTTCTCGATACAGGCCATCAGCATTTACACTTGTCTGTATCTCAATACTATCTTTTTCTTCCGACATTACTATACTCCTTTTTTAAGTTTAAAGTGAACCCTTTTCAATTAGACTTACACAAGAGCCTTTACCTCTTGTTTCGTAAGCACCAACTTCTTCTAACATTTCATAATCATAATCTAGACCTTCAACTATCGCAGAACCGTCTGATAATGTCAACACACTAAATGATATTTTTTCAACATCAAAATTATTATCAGGAATTAAATATGCTCCAAAGCAACCCTTTTCCCATGATTGTACTTCAATCAGATGACTCTCTTTTGATGTATCTTTAATTCCCTCATCATCACACTCAATACAACATGCTTGAATTTCTAAATCTTCATAAAGTACTTCTTCTTTATGATCATTTGACCAAAAATCAAAATTTTCGGGTTCTACATCTGGGTAACGAGTAATTCTCATAACACCACTAGAATAATCTACACCTGTATGATGAATAATCTGTTCGGACATTTCGTACCATTGTGTATATCCGTCCAGGAATTGTGCTTCTTCGGGTATTCTGTTTTCTGCTATAAACTCTTCTCTATCAAAAGCAAATACATATTCATCAACATCATACTCTACTTCACCCTCTTCATAATTAAGTCTATTGTCTTTCCAAAAATCATACTGATCTTGATCTAGTTTTCCTACAGATACTTCCGCACCTGATCCTAATAATTCAACTAAAATTGTTCCAGCCATATTATACTCCAGATGTATTCGCTGATGTTGTAGAATCACTAGTTGTGGTACTCGTGCTTGTCGTTGTAGATTTTGTTTCTTCTACTGTTTCTTCAACCACCTCTTCGGAAGACTGTTCAACCACTTCTTCTGTAAGACCGCCGGGTGTTTTATTTTTTGCTTCATATTCAGCACCTAAACTGCTTTCTACTCCGTCAGTATTATTTGTTCGCATTGGCATTTTTATAATCTCCTTTTATTAACATCCATTTTATAGCTTCGCATGTTTGTGTAGGTGTTTCTTCTTCATTATTATACACTATATCAAAATTTTTATAGTCATCTAATTGATTTTCTGACACATGTGACATTTTAGATGGATTTCTAGTTAAACGGATTACAATTCCACCAGATTTTTGTATGGCTTCTACTTCATCTATAAATCTCACATCGGTGCAAGTTACAGTTTTATATTTTTTGGACTCTTGTATAAACAAATCAACCCAGGTACTAGAATGAAAAGACCTTACTACATCTGTGCCAAAATACTGTAAGAGTTCTCTACCTGTTAGATTGCTACCTATTCTATCTTCACTTAGCTGTGAGTTGTCACATAACCAACTAGATACTTTTATGTGTATTTCATCATCTTTTTTCTCATAGAAGTTTTCAATAGGAATAGTGAATATGTTACTACATAATTCTTTTAAACTTTTTGCAAGAGGTATCTTAATATCAATAATACCTTCTCTTACTAGATAATCTCCTACGGTGTCCTTACCACTACCTGCTTTACCTGAAATACCAATAATCATATCTCATTATACATGTGATAAGATTTTTTTAATCATATTTTATCAAAGGATTTATGGGTAGCACTGGATTTTTTACAGTATATATGTCACCATTATCTAGTTCAATAATATCAATCGATGCATATAAAATACCTTCATTATCCTGTGTAGGGTCTATGTCTCTTGTAGCCGGATTCTTTCCGAAGTTAGTATACTTAGTACCCTGAATGGTAATAAATGATTCTCCTGGACTTAGTGCCTCCACTTTTTCCCACCATGTATTTTCTTCACTCATTATGTTCCTCATTCAGTATGTTAATAAATTCAAAAGAACTCGCTCTTGAATTTCTATATTTATTATTTAAAAACAAAACAGCCGATGTGGCTTTTGTGTTTACTGGTTGAGGATAAGCATCGTTACCTTGTAAAAAGCTGTTCATACCTTCTCGTTCGGGTGTTTCCATGAAAGGTACGGTTGCAGATGTTACTATATCAAGTCTATTTCCAAAATTACCATTAAACCAGGGATAATATCTTCTATTAGTTGTATTAACTCCATAGTTTCCTTCACCTCTACAACCGTTCATGATAATACCTGAGATAGCGTCATTTAGTAGACTAGCTTTTGCTTGAACGGGTGTATATTCTGGGTGTGCTTGTAATTTCAAGGCTAAAACACCAGCAACTTGAGGTGAGGCCATTGATGTTCCTCCTATTTTATGTATCTTAAAATTAGTATCTAATGGATATGTATTCCTTCCTCGAACATATTGCTCAGACAAAAGAAGAGATGGTTCTGTAGGGAAAGAACTCTGTATGTTTTCACCAAACGCATATATATCAATACCTGAACCATAGTTACTAAAATGGGAAGCCATGTATTTTGCACCTGATAGTATAGAAGAGGTTTCAACCATTGAGGCTCCGCTTGCTAAAGAACCTTGGGTTATTCTGATTGGTTCACCGCTTCCTGATCTATGATTTGGTATTGCATGATTCAGATAAGGTCTATATAATAAATTTTGCATTCTATCTCGACTGAGTAAAGGTATGGCAGATCGTCCTGCACTAAGGGTATTATAATGACCACTTACAATACCGGTTATTTCTGGGTATCCAGAATGTGGTAAGTATCGAACTGTTTGTCCTCTAGCACCTGCACGATCTCCGTTTGAACCTTTTGACCAGCTATATTCATACCTCATTCCTGTTGATACTGGTTGTGAACTAAGTCCATGATGGTAAACGGTCATATCCATGATCATCTCATTAAATGACGATTCTCTTAGTGAACCAACTGTAAAATGTCTTTGTTGTTTTCCACCTGTAGTTCTATCACCGGGTGAATTACCACGAGTATAATGTTGAGCATCATATCCTTGATACTGAGGTAGATGTAAAAAATATGCGGCAGAATTCGGAACCGAAGACAAAGGTCCTGATGATAAAGGCGGAACTGAGGGTAAAGCAGATGGTGGAGCACCGATGTAATTACCCCAATTTGCGTGTTTTGGTGATGCTATATATCTTCTATCATTACCGGCCGCAACCACAACATGAATACCCTCGTCTATCATCTCACCAACATCTTGATCAAAGGCGTTGATTCTCACTGATCCTACTGGAGTAAGTAGTGTGTTGGTTGATTCTGAACTATAAGGTAGGGGCGCCATAGGAAAAGCATAATTTCTTTCAAATCCGAATCTAGAGCGAATTGATTTTTCCGATTCATGAGTTTGAAATCTAAATGTTTCAGCGGAACCTTTTACTCCTTGAGATAGTAAAAAGGTCTCGTTTGTACTGGCTTTGTAGCCAACCATACCACTATAAGGGTACTGATTCCATGCTTGTCCATTACCAGCACTCTGCTGTGTAACACGACCGCTAAGAATAGGATCAAAATCGTAATTACCATAAGAGGCACTTAAAGGTAAAGGAATTATATTAGTCGCAGAAAGTGCCGTACTAAGAACTGACGGTGGTGTGCTTGTTGGATGAGAACCTGTACCTGATATTGTATCATAATACATTGTCCCTCCAAATTTTATATTTGTGAGTCTTCTTCTACCAAATCTAGGATTATAAGCAGGTACATTCCATATCCATGGAATATGTTCATCTGTATTTAAATAGTCTCTCGCATTCAATACAGCAAATTTTCTCCACTCGGAATCATCTGCTGATGAAGATTTAAATTGTGCTATACCGCTTGGATATAAAGCGGATAAGGGACCTTTTGCTAATGTTCCTGACATAGGTATAAAGCCTGCGCCTGACGAGGGTATGGCACTTGTATAATAAACATCATTTAATCTACTCAATGCGGAAAGTGGTGATTCCGCTTTTATATAACCACCGTGTCCAATAATTTTTCCGTCACCGTTTCTTGGATACCAGGAAGAACCCCAACTCATATTAACAATCGTTGGTCTTTTATATCCCGTTTTAGGATCAATCGGCTTATTTCTATGCCATAGTTTTATTAAGTCAAATGAATCGTTAAGTGATATACATTCAGATGCTGGTGTGCCTGTAGCACCACCAACGGCTATTTTGTGTGCATAGATTCTGGCATTTTTAGCCCAGCCATATGTTTTACCGGCTACGGTACCTGCAACATGTGTTCCGTGTCCATGTCTATCTGTATAATGTGCGGAAGGCATTTGTGTAGATAAAGGAAAGGAAGAGGCCGCAGTTCCTATAGCTGATGTATGATACCAGTTTATTTGCTGAAGTCTTGATACACCATTTTCGTCAAAAAATTCTGGATGATCGGCTTGTATACCTGAGTCTTGAATTACTACATCTACACCTGTTCCATCCATTGAAAATCGATACTCATCAAATTCTGAAAATGCTTGTTGTTGCATTCCAAAAGCATATCCAGTAGAAGATGTTGCTTTACCGGATGCGGGTCCACCGGAAATAATAGGTCTTAAATAGCACCATTTAGGTAATCCGGTTAAGGCTATGTTATATGGTTCTGCTGTTCCTTTTTCTCGTTCGAAGGCATCTCTAATAAATGAATTACCAGTAACCGGTATATATGTGTGTAAAATTTTAGCAAAGTCTTTATGTCCAGATGTTCTCTCACTTCCTGTTCCTCTTCCATTTCGACCTACACTACCTATAGTACCGTCTTCGTTTATTGTGAGATTAACGGAGACCTGTCTGTTTAATTTTATAAAAGGACCAGATTGAACTGAGTTTAAATGAAGTATTACATGTGGGTCTTTCTCTGGCGGTATTGTAACACTTTGAACTCTATGGTCTTTTAAAAGACACTTAGCCTCTTCTTCGGTCAAATCATAGTGTGTGTTTACTTTAGAAGCTACTCTTGGATTAATTACGTCTACACATCTTGAAGGTACTGATGATCCACCACCTTCTCTACACATTTCTTTGCAGAATTCGTCATGATCTTCACCTCTAACTAATGTTACAATGTACTCTTTTCTTTGAGTAGACATTTTTACGCCTCCTAGTGTAAGTCAACCCAAGAGCCATTTACTCTTGCCTGCACCTTATTGGTTGTAGTATTTAATATAAGGTCTCCATCTATTGCAAATAGATTATTTCTTTGACTTGTTGTAAAAGATGCGAGTCTAAAAGGTGAATTACTTATTATGACCGATTCGCTTGCTGACAATGTTATTGTAGAGTTACTAGCTATAACAGGTGATCCTGTTCCTGTGTTTTCTATTCTTTCATAATTTAAAATCGATACACCACTTAAAGTACCTTTAAAAACATTATTTGAATTTTTAAAGTAAACTTGTTCATCTACAGAATTAGATGAAAGTGTTTTTACTAAAGTACCTTTTGTTGCAGATGTGGTAAAGCTTGGCATTATTTATCTCCTGATAATCTCTTAGTGTATGTACCACCAAAAGGATGTCTAACATCAGTATCATCTATCTCAGTTCCTGTTTTCATACCGACAGTTGTTGTGGTCATTTGTTCTTCTTTTTTCACGACTCCTTTTACCTCAGAAGTTGACCATGTATTTGCGTTTGGTACATAGTTTGCAATTTTAGCCAAAATATTTTTATCTATACTGTTTTTTGATAATGCTGGTTTACCTGATCTTTTAACATAAAAATAATCAGCCTGTTTGATGTACTTACCACCTGATTTTCCTATTTCTAATTCGGTATCAACATTAACTTTATTAAATGCGAAAACAATATCACCATCCATATATCTTTTCAGACCTTTACCCATGTTAACAATATCCAACATGGTCTGGGAGGCACCTCGATGAGTATTCACAAGAATCTCAACGGGTACAACTCGACCTCTAGATGGATTTAGATTTTGTTTCTTAGCAACTTCAATATCATTAACTACCCAGACGATGTGTATGTTTTTAGGATCGTAATTAAACTGTCTTGCTAATCTGGTTATATTATCCAACTTCTGTAAATCTTTTAGTGTAACATCGAATATGACATTTGGTTTTTCTTTTGCACCGCTATAAAACATACTCTTAAAGAATACTTGCTGTGCCTTACTTGGTAGATTTAATTCTCTTCCAATTATATCATGTAGCTTGGATACATCATCACCCTTTAATAAATTTATTTTGGATAAGTCTACTCCAAATTCATCTTGAACTTTCTTGTTAAGCTTGGGTGCTTTTAAGGCCTTTGATTTTAAATCATCAACATCAAATACTTTACCTTCTAATCCGATTAGCTCTTTTAGAACAAATCCTTTACCTGAACCGGCACCACCTGCGAGTATCAGTAGGTTACCAGACCTTGGATAAGCTTTATTCGCAAAGGTAATTAATTTTTCATCTACTTGCTGTGTTTCGTAAAATTTCTTAAATCTCATTTTTTTTCTCCTCAATTTTTACTACAAGGTTTGAATCACCTTTTATAATTCTATGATACTCATTCTTATTTACATGAATTATGTCACCTTTATTGAGGTTTACTGGTAATTGATTATCGTATTGAAATTTCCAGTTTTCACCTTCTAAAACCGTTATCTTTCTATCTTCATGATCTCTATGCCAGACGAAATTTCCGACTGGTTGATTTACATCAAAGTATCTCAATCCTTCTTTATCTATATATGGGTTTACCAAAAGTAGTCTCCTCCACCTTCGAGTCCTAACTCTTTTGCATACATAGGTAATCTACAAGACCAGTACCCTGGCTTGGTCTTATCATTCTTTGTGTCACATCTATGTCTTGATGCAAAGTTTTTGGCTGCCGATCTGTCGTTTATTTTAGCTTTTAAACCCGTTGTGTCACCAAACTCGATTTTGATTATATTACCTTTGTCGTTCTTTACATATACATAGAACTTTTTAGAACCACCTCTTTTTGGTGAATCTAATTCGACTTCTCTACCATCATATTCAGCTTCGACTAAAGGTATATCAAGAGGTATTCTTTCACCTTCATATTCAGACCACTGACCTAAATCAGTTTCAATGAAAAGTTTTCTAGTTAAGTCATCAACTTTTGGATATTTATCTATGTTCTCGGAAAGTTCCTTTGTTAATTCATAGTATGCGTCAGAATGAGGTCTGTACACATTGTGAACAGGTACATTGTTTTTATTTGCATACTCTACGATTTTATCTAAAGGTTGAGTTTGCTCTTCAATATTACTGTATATTTCTTTGAATGTTTTCATTTATTCCCTCACTATTTGGCTATATTTACAACATAACAGTGAGAAAATAATCTATCGACCAACTGCATTCAAATACTTTTCTCTAGCTTCTTCCCAAGTCATATGAAGCATGTCCGAATAGTAAAGACTTTCGTCTAGATTCAAACGACCTTGGTTCTCTAATGATTTAAATCGCTTAGATGCATATTTGTTTTTCCATTTGTTAACAATGGTTTCTACACTGAAGTCTACATTCTTTTTAAGTTCTTCATGTGTAATCTCGTTTCTAAGATATGCATCGGTATTTTCATAGAATCTACAGAAGTAAACACCTCTTCTATGTTCTGATCTTATTTCATCACGATCGATGTTTAAGTTCTTTTTAGCAAATGCTGTTATGATAAATCTAGTCTTAGAATCTTTGAAGCCTGTCCAACCTTTTGGTCCGGGTTTTAATGCAAGATTGTACTTCCAATAATTCCAAGGGTCATTGACTTTCATCCAGTCTTTAATTAACTTTCGATTATCGGGTGTGGGGTCAACCATCACAGTACCATTGGAGAATCCCATAGTCTTCCAATATGGTTTAAGACCTGAGTATTGTGATACTGGTTTGTCACCTGCTGATTTGTCATATAAGCTGGTCGTAGTACAACCACCAGGAAAGTCACCATACTTTTCATACCATGCTTTCTGAACAACATCAGATGTAACTAACATAGCTAATAGTTTGCCACCAGTAAAGTTGAAACCAAGAGGTTGTGTAGGAACGATTGTGGAACCAATGTAAGTTCTGTTGATTAAATGTTCCATAGACCTTTGTTCACGAGTCCAACCAATCTTGACATCACGACATGTGAGGTCAAGAAAGTCTGAAGATACACAAAAGACACCTAGGTATTTTCCGGTAGGCTTGTCTCTTACGATAAAGAATAAATTTCTACCTAAGTTCTGGTTATTAGGCATTGTGCTAGTAAATGTTCTCAGGGTATTCCAGATGAATAATAGATTTTTATTATCTTTTGTGGATATAACCTCTATATCTAGTTTTTCAAAATCTTCATATGAAGTCGGTCTCCAGATATTTTCACGAATCTCAAGTATCTGTTGCATTACTTTTGGTTTTACCCAAGCAAACTTTGTTTGTATCTCATTCCATTTTGTCCACAAAGTATACTCTTCAACCGGCATATTTCTCTTGAATCTAAAATCTTCAAGTAAAGTATTTCGAAGTTCTTCTGTATCTGTTGGATAATCAGGTATAAACTCTTGTGGATAGAGTCGTCTACACTCTTCATAAGATGCTTCTAAAAATTCATTTCTTTCATCTAAAGAAAGACTTGTCCACCTAACACCTTCATATTTTTCAGGGTTGTGTGTATATCTCATATTTCCTCTATTTTTAAAATACAACCTTTTGGTATTACAATTTTATCCGCTAGGCTATCAAAGCCTTGTTCTGAATAGTATCTAGATGTAACTAGTCTTATCCATGTTTTACTAGAGTTGTCTACCCAACCAACTGTTTCAGCTTTAACAGGTTCTATCTCATTGTCAGTATGAAGTTCGGCTTGAATATCTTCCCATATTACTAGGACCCTCATACCTTTTTTTACCTGTTTCATACTACACCATTTAGCTTACTTTTTTTTGATTTTTTAACGAAACCTTTTTCTGTTTCTTAATCTTTCTTTCAATCTTATCGGAATCATAAGATTTTTTCTTCTTGGCTTTATCGCCTTGTTTTCTATTGTAGCTCATTGTACTGAATCGTTTAGAACAGATCATCAAGGTCTGGAATATCCTTCAGAACATCATCAACATTGATCTCATCTGTTACCAAATCTTCCTTTTCTTTTTTATCAACTTCTTCTTCTTGGTCTACATCTGTAATATCAATATCATCAATATCAATATCATCCGTATCAGATACATCAGAGGAACCCATTTCTACTATATTTTCGGTATTTTTATCCTCAGCTTGTTTAATAGGTTGTGTATCTTCTGTATTCCCTATTGAAATATCAAAGTCATCTTCTGGTAAATCAGAGGGTGCAGTATGTTTTGCCAAAAAGGCCTTTAACTCCATCTCGGTCGAGTATGAATATAAAGAGTCAAAGTCTATAGCTTCAATTTGTGATACTGGTATATCAATATCATGAGGCTTACTACCAAACTGGAACTTAAGTTCTTTTCTAGTATATGGTTTACCTGTGTATTGATTAATTCTTTCAGAACCATCTTTATTCTTTTGAGCAACTTCTGAAACAACAACTGCCAGGTCAACCGCACCTTCACCGTTAAAGACAGGTGACTCATGTTCTTTACCTTTAACTTGTTCACATAATCTCTTATAAATATCACGGTCACGAATTAAGAAAAGCATAATACGACCATTATTTTCAGGTACATTAGGGTCAGAAATAATATAAGCTGGTATAAATGCAACAAATTGTCTACGCATCTTTCTATGATTTGCACTAGCTACTTTATTACTAAAGTTAGTAGACTTCGCAAGTTCAAATTGATTATTTGAATACTGACAAATAGGACAGTTCTGCCATGCATTCTTAATATTAAGATATGGTGATGTAGGACAAGTAACAAAATCGACTGTTAACTTTCCGTTTTCATCTCTATCATAAACTGTATGATTATATTGTTCTATGAAAGGTATATTACGATTACTGTTTTCATCTACAAACCATAAAAGTCTCATTCTATAATAAGAGCCTTCTGGTGTTGGTGTTGGTGTTAGAAAATTTTTCCACATTTGGTCATTGTTATTATTTCTACCGGCACCTGATTTTTTAAGTGCTTCAGTTAATGACCCACTTGTTAGCTTAATAGACATATGTTCTCCTTGTTATATAAATTATTATACCTATAATTTTATTTTTTTAATACTTTTTTTATGTTGTTGTTCACTACAGCCGAAACGCTAGGTAATTCAACACCTTTTACGTCAACAAACGATTGTATTGTGTTACCTCTAAGTGCATCTCTATGTTTTATCACAGTGTTTTCCAGTATACTTGCAATATCAGGTTCTATGTTATACTTTATAGACTTTAGTACATCTAGTGGTAGAAGAGATAAGAAATATTTTGACAGTCTATTAGACGCTATGTGCAAACCTAAAACTTCACCTTTTATCGACTCTTCTAAATACTCTTGTAGGTTTTTGAGATCATTCTCTTTACAGAACTTCACAATAAACTTCATACTTGATATTGTTTTCTCAACAACCTTATTTGAGTTTGACATTGCTTCTGCTTTTTTATGTCTATGCGACCACATCTCAAGATTGGAAGGATTTAGAAGTTGTTTAGGATGGAAATATTTTCCTTTAAATTTCTTTGCTACCATTGGAATATACTCGTGAAGATTTATCTTGTAGTCTCTTGCTACTATCGAAAGCTTTTCGAAGCATACCCACTTTGTTGTGTCTTCTCGGTGTTTATCAAAGTTCTTGAATCTTCTTATGTATATACCTTTGGATTCTTTCTGATAATACTTCCAATATAACCAACATGATTCTTCTGGTGTGTACTCGTACATATACTAAAAAGGATAATTAGGTTCTTTACAAATTTTTTCGTTTAACTCTCTCTTCAAGTGTGGTGTTATTATAGTAGTATTATAATTATATGTTAGTATAACTAGATATTTTAAATCAACTTTTAATCGATTAAGAAAGTCACACAACAACTCCCTGTCACGATATATATCTTTCATCTTTGATGCCATCTTTTCTTTTTTAAAACTACCTGCATATTCAGATAGTATACTTTCAAAAAGATTCATATCGATCTTTACATGTGTTGCTGTTTCTTCGTCATCAAAGAAGTTGTTTAACATTAGAATAATCCTCCGAAGTCATCGTCATTATTGTTTTTAACAGAGTCAACAATGTCACCTGCATCGTTACCTGTTTGAACATCGAAATCATCAATGACTAAGGTTTCATAATCAATAGATAATCTATTTCTAACATGATTTTTACCATATCTGTTCTTTAGAAATTTTGCGTTGATGCAACCAGCTTCGATGTCATCTTCCTCTTGTGATAGTGCAATAACGACATCGGCAGTGTGTGCGATACCTTTTGACTCACTTGTATTTTCAAGGCCTATGTTTGATGTATTATAACCTTCTGTATTGACCTGTGTAGCGGTAACAACTGGTCTACCAAATTTGGCACTCAAGGCTCTTAAGTCACGAGCAACATCACCAACTCTTTCATACATTGTAGAATTGTATGTCTTGTTTTTTGGTAACATCAAGTTCAAATAGTCTACAAAGATAATATCAGGTGTTCTTCCAATAGTCTTTATAAGTTTATCAATATAGTTCTCTAAATTCATTGTAGTAACACTATTTTCTGGAAATCTTTTAACCACCAACTTTGAGCCTGGATGTTGAGTGAAATATTTCTCAATCTTGGCTTGTGAGTCTTTTCTGGTTTCACGAAGATTATCAATGTTATTACCCGAAATGTGTGCTGAGAATCTTCTTTGATACATCTTTTCCGATAACTCTAAAGTTATAACCAAGGCGAAGCCGTTGCTGTCTAAAACCTTTTTAGCAATGTTAGACAACATAAGTGATTTACCCAAACATGGTTGTGCCATGAATACTAGTAGACAGTCACCATCAGAAGATATACCACCATTTGTTGTTCTATCTAAACAACCAATACCAAGTGGTACTTTTGATTCTGGACTACAAAGATCATCAAAGTGACCAGCAATGTCTGTAAAGTAATCTGCACCTAAGTCTTTATATAGTGTTACACCCAGTGCTTTTTCAAATGCTTCGATGCATTTTGTAGGATCTTTTTTAGATTCTATTCTTTCAATGTTATCCATGATCGCATAATACAGTGCTTTCTCACGAATAAAAGATAGAACCTGTTTCTCTACGAAAAGATTATCTTGTTCATCACTTTTTGAAATGTCAAGGTCTAGTGCATCATCGTAAGCATCTAATATAGATTTCTTTCTTTGTGTCAATGAATCATTTGTTTCTGACAACTTATCTACATATGCGGACATCAAAGACCTGTTAGGCACAGAATCATATCTCTTGAAGTGTTTAAGACAGATACCCAACTGTAGTTTTATATCTTCACTATCAAACCATCTTTTGTCAAACGACTCTAAGAATAGATGTGTGTATGTTTGATCTGTTAATACTTTCTTAAGAATTAAAGATTCAACTACATCATTGGACAAATCCGGTCTTAACGGAATATCGTTATCATACTTTGTATCAGACATGTACTATTATACTTCTGTTTCTAGATTATTAAAATCATCGATTTGATTAACAGAAGAATAAGCCAGTTCTTTCTTTGAGGCTTCATTAAACTCATCTAGGAATGTATTCCAGATTTCATCATTCTTTAAAAGTTCTGATCTTTGAACTTTCTTATCTGAATAAGAAGGTACTTCATACCAGGCACCAGCTTGTTTGATAAACCCATAGTTAACAGCAGGTTCGATAAGACCGTCCCACTTATCTATTCCTCTGGAAAAGTCGATATGCATTTCAGCTTCTACGAAAGGTTTTACAAGTCTGTTTTTAACGGTGAAGAATTTTAAGTCAGCACCATTGTAATGACCTCCGTCTGGACCTTTGTCTTTCTTTTCAGCTTTCAATAATGCTTTAGTACACTGAATGGTTACGGTGGCAACATAAGCAAGTTTTTTACCACCTGATTGATTTTTTATTTTTTGCGTATACATTGAACCTGGGTCATCATATACATGATTGATTGCAATAAAGGTGGTATCGGCTTTTAATGCCGGTATAGTTGTAGACTGCATAAGTCCGTTACACGCTCTTGCTCTAAGACCCATGTCGGTAACTTGTTTATCTTTTTCAATAGCATCTGTATAAAATTTCTCAGTAACTAAGTTACCTAAAGAGTCTAGTACAATAAGAAACTGATCTTCTGGATTCTCTTTCTTGTGTTCAATGATTGAATCATAAATTTTATTAACCATTGACGTAGTTTCTTCTACAGTGTTGACTAGAATGTGTTCGATTCTATCTAGGTCGCAACCTAAGTTTGTAAAGAAATCTTTAAGACCACCACCTTCGGAGTCTAGATAGAAGATGTGTTTGAATCCTGAATCTAAGGCATTTTTAATAATTTGTGCGGCGATTAGCGACTTACCTACACCGGATTCACCGCCAAATAAAACATTGCGACCTTGAGGAATACCACCATTAATATCACCTGAAATAATTCGATTGAGTGCCATACACCCTGTGTTGATGTAACTGCTTATTTCACCATATACTGAATCCGTGAATGTAGAACTACCTGTTCTTTTTCGGATTGCATTCATCATCTTGTTTAAATCACTAGCCATTTATTGCTCCTTGTTATTATAACTACTTATCTTATCTTTTAAAAACCCATAATAAGCTAATAGATAAGACCACATGTAACAGTTTACCACCTGTTTACTCCTTAATTTTACCATATCGTACACAAGATTATACTGGTTATTGTGCATTTTTTTAGAGAGTATCTTATCGTGAAATTCTTTTTTTGTTTTTATATCTAATAAATGCATGATTCGATTTTGAACTTTTTCCTTTGTGACGATCTTTATTGAGACATCTCTAAAATGAGATATACCATATAACATTCCTATGAACTGATTATATATCTTAGATTGTTTACTTTCCAGAAATTTTACATCATTTATGTGTAAATGTATTTTACTTTCATCACAATAAGAAATGATATTTTTACATATGTAGGATATAGAATCACCTGATTTAAAAAACCAAAACTTAGGACACAGATCATTGGGATTGTAAAAACAAACAAGTCCACCCATTTTTGGTTTAAAGAATATACCGATGTAGTTCATAATTAGTATGTATAGCCCGAAGTGGCTCCTGATACTGTGCTTCCTTGACCTGATATAGTATTCGTCACACAAACGGCACTTGTTGCACCACTTAATATGAATGTATCTGTGTTTATCCAGGTATCTCCCTGCGTTTCGGTATCTTCTCGTGTTGCATCTCCCGAACCAGTTTGGAATAATAGTAGACCACCTTTATTATCAACAAAGTACACTTCTTCTCCATTGAATATAAATTCGTCACCTAGGTTTAGATCAAGATTTAAGTCTCGCAAATAGCCTGATGTTACATAGTCCGGTGAACCACTAGTAAGTCCACTCATAGCCAGGCTGTCGTAATATTCTGGGTTTATAACTCCAGATGCTATCATATTTTCATACTTATCGAAACTGGTACCCCGTGGAACAGAGTAGAAGTGGCTTAAGCTGTATATATCTCCGTAGTATGTGCTTGTATCAACTTCATAGCCGAGATTTGTGGATAGTTCATGTGCTGTTGAATAACCGCTAGTAACTGGGTTATCATTTGAGTTACTTAATAATTCTTGAACACCTATTGAACATAAGTTTGGATGAACATTAAATTTCTTGATGAGTTTCTGTTCTGTGAGTTTGTTTTCTGTTCCTGCCCACATCCATGTTTTAAATGTAAATTCTGTTTCCGCTGTTATGAGTTCTGCCGATTCAAAATCAACCTCTGAATTATCAACCTCTGTTATTGATCCTGTCCAAATCACCTCATGTTTTATTACTTGTCCAGGAATCTTAGGATGTGGTGTATTAACAAAGAATGATTGATTACAGAAAGGAACAAAATTAGAAAGTATTCTATCCATATCCGATTGTGTCTTCGTTACAACTGTTAGCTGAAAAGTTAAATTAATAGGGTTTGGTGTGTAGTAGTTATAGTTGATTTCACTACCGGTTGTTTTTAATAGGTATCTATTCAGATCAGCGACTCTTTCAGAATCTCGTTCCAAACCTGTTCTCACGACTGCAATCAGAGGTGGTTTTATAGGTGTTCTACCAGGATTTTCAAGAGACTTAAATATTCGGCTTCTTCTACCATTTAGTAGTTTAACCTTTATACTCTTACCGCTTGTTCTTTTTATGGTGATGTCATTGAATGCGTCCATGAACATTGCAGTTGCATGAAGGATTTCTTTATTATAGGACTCTACTTTCATAAATGGTATTTACACTCACAAATTGAAAAAACCTCTCAAGCACAAGGCTTAAGAGGTTGCAACTATCAAGTATTAGTTGACGGTTCGATATATTAAACTATCCCTCCAGTATACTAGATAGTACCCAGATTTTAACAAAAGACTCACCATCATCACTTGTAATTTTTTGTGTACTCACAAGTGCTTGAATTTCTGGTAAAGTCATTTCAATTTCATCGATTTGTTCAAACAGTGTAAACATATCCATTCTGTTGAAGTTAAGAACAACATCCTTTTCTAGACTACCAGACTGAATGCTACCAAAATCTACAGTAATTGCATTTGAATATGGATTAGAACGATTGTTTAGTTCTGCCTTCATTTTAGAAGGATTGTTTTCATCTGCAAACAAATAAATTCTCGCAACATTTTGATCGGAAAAGATGAAAGAAGACCTGCGAAGTTCTTTAATGTTATCAGCAGTTGTTACAAATTTACATTTTTCTTCAATCGTGCTGTTAAACTCTTTGTCTACATAATTAAGAATGACCTCTTCTTTTACTAGGGCGAACTTTGATTTAAATGGCTTAGACTTGATGTTTACAAATCCATTATCCACTTCTAAAGTAATCTTATCGTTTTTGTCTAGTTTGGACTGTGCAATTTGAAGTACTTTAACAAAGCTTGGTAAGTCACCAATACAAAAGCTTACTTCTTCATCTGAAGAAATTGAGTTTGTTGTCATCTTAAGTCGAGCAACTGGATTTTTAGATAATACCTTTGCTTGCTCACTTCCTACAGTAATCTTAATACCTTCAACGGCCGATGACATTGCTTTCATTGATTCGACAAGCATATCAAAGTTATTAATATTCAGTTTTGTTGCCATCTGTTCTCCTTGTTATTTAAAAGATAGTCTATTATATTATGTGACTTATTTTTTTATAGTATTTTTTTAGTAAATAAGCATATGTCAGTAAACAAAGCCATAGACAATACCTTTCTCAATATTCGAGATTTATTAACTGAGACACAGCTTAAGATAGTTGATAGACGATTAAAGAAGGGCATAAAAAAGGATTTTGCGTCTCTTGATTTATTACTTAGGAGAAATCTAGTAGAATTAGTTTTTTTAAGAAAAGGTGATTTTCGACCAGGCTTCAAACCTCATAGACATATGCTTTGTACAAGAAATTTTTATTTAGCAAAGAAGTTAGCTAAGTTAAAAGGTGTGAAGATGAATGTCAATGAACCAAGAGGAAAAGACTTCTACAAAGAGAAAAATATACTCTTGGTTTGGGACATCGTTTTTAATGATTGGAGAATGGTAAGTTTTGAAAATAGAACCAAAATGGGTATAATAGACTATGTACCTTTTAATAAAAGAGAACATTTCATACCTGTTGCTGAAGCGTATGTTAAGAATTTCAAGATGATAAAAGATTTAGGTGGTTCGAGAGCAAGAACATATTGTAATATTATCAAAAAAGGTGTTTAGTTATGAAAGAAGTTATGGTGATTGGCCTAGGAGAAATAGGCACATCGGTAAAAAACATTGAAGAAAAAGCTGGTAACAAAGTCTATGTTCGAGACTTAGATCCTGATAATTGCAAATTTAATCTTACGGACAATTATGATGTTGTTCATGTTTGTATTCCTTATAAAGGATATGATTTTGTTCATACTGTTGTAGGATATTGGAGAAAATATAATTCACCAATGTTTATTATACACTCAACTGTTCCAGTCGGTACAACAAGCTTAATAGAGGGTTATGGAGTTCCGGCTGTTCACTCTTTTGTTCGTGGTGTTCACCCAAATTTAGAGGAAGGACTTTTAACATTCGAAAAACCTGTTGGATCTTCGAGTGAAGACTTTTCTGTAAAAGTGAGTAAACATTTAGAATCGTTGGGTATTAAAACGAAAATACTTTCAAGTTCAGAGGCATCTGAATTGTCTAAATTACTATCAACCACCTATTATGGTTATAATATAATATTTGCGAAGATAGTAAATGAGATGTGTGAACAAGAAGGTGTCGATTTTGACGAAGTATATACTTGGGCAAATGAAACATATAATCAAGGATATAAAGAACTTGGTAAAGAAAACGTAATTAGACCGGTGCTTTTTCCTCCAGAAGGAGAGATTGGTGGTCATTGCGTAGTTCCTAATTTCAAACTACTTCCACCAAATGATCTATCAGAGTGGTGCATTTCACAGAACTCTAAATAAATTGTATAATAAAATATGGTAGATGTAGAACAATCATTCTGGATTCAACAGAAAATAAAGCAAAATGTATCTAAGTGTTCTGACCAAGGTAGTCAGTTGAATATGAGATGTTTTATCTGTGGTGATTCTCGTAAGAATCAATCAAAGAGACGAGGTTACTATTATAAGAGTACCTGTTCTTATTATTGTTTCAACTGCGGTACTCATCTACATGGTGTCAAGATTGTATCAACTCTTGAGAATAGACCTTTTAAAGAAGTGAAGTCTGAATATCTGATGGAAAGATATGGTAAAAGCTTCAAGGTTAAGAAAGAAGAGTATAAGAAACCAAAGTTTGAACTTAAACTGGATCAATTTACTAACAAGTTACCGGAGTATGCCTTTCGTTATCTGGAGGATAGAAAGATATTTGATGCACCTTTTCTATCAGAAGATGCGGAGTTTCTGTTTGATGAAGAGACAGAGCGTTTGATTATACCTTGGTATCTAGATGATAAGGTTGTTTACTATCAGAAAAGACTTGTTAAAGATTCATCACAACCAAAATATTTATTTCCTTTTGGTGTAGATAAGTCTGTCTATAATATTGATAGAATTGATCCTGCATTTCCCTATATATTTGTATTAGAAGGTGCATTAGATTCTATCTATGTATACAACGGTGTTGCCATAGGTGGTAAAAGTATTACGAATCATCAGAGAGATTTAATTAAGAGTAAGTTTCCAAAGCATAAGATTGTCTACTTCTTAGATAATCATCATAATGAGTCATCAATGGTTTCTCATCTACTAAGACTTGCTGAGAAAGAACCATCTTCTCACTTTCTTCTCTTTCCAAAAGCTATGAAGAATGTGAAAGATGTCAACCAATGGATAGTTGCAGGTGGTGTAAATATATGGGAAAGCAAAAAGTGGTTAGAAAAGAATATATTATCATCATTAAAACTAAAGTTCACACTCTCGACAAGTAAATAGCATTAGGTAAAATTATGGCTGAATTGAAAGATTTGCAAAACACAACAAACTTAGCAGGAGATGTCCGAGATATTTTAGGACTTAAACTCTGGCAGAATGTAAAATCGAGTGGAGATGTATCGGAAAAAATATCCGTACTTACAGATTTTATTGTTGATTCGTATGGTATTTTCTTCAACCAAGAGGATAAGATAGATGATGAAGCTTTTAGTTTGGAGTTGTTAACATCACTAACAGATAGCGATTTTGAAACAACTGATGAGATCATCAATTCAATCATTAACATAAATCAGGTTGTTGAAGAAGAGGACTTTATTGATGATGATATAAAAGTCAATATCAAAACTATTCTGGTTTATATGTTGGAGTTGCTTCAAGATGAACCACAAGAAATTAACCAGATCGGGTAAGTATAGTTCACTACAAGGTACATTTAGACCTCTTAATGAGAGTAAGTATGTAGGTGATTCTAACCCCAAGTTTAAGTCTAAACTAGAGCTAAAGATGATGACATTCTGTGACAAAAGTCCTTTAGTTACAAAGTGGTCTTATGAGAGAATTGTTATACCTTATACCGATAAGACTAGAAATAATAGTCGTCACAATTATTATACTGACTGTAAAATAACAATGAAAACTAAAACGGGTTTCAAAACATTTCTTATTGAAGTTAAATCTAAGAAAGAGACTATTGCACCGGTAAAATCCAATAGAAAGAAGCCTGAAACTTATAGAAAAGAAGTTGAAACTTGGGTTAGAAATAATTGTAAGTGGGAGGCCGCTAGAAAGGTTGCTAAATCTCGTGGTTGGGAATTTAAGATACTTACTGAAGATCAATTAGGATAAAATAGGCACTTTCAAGTCATACCTAGGACCACTTTCAGTAAAACTTTTTCTAGACCGGTTCGTCCCTTTTTTGGTAACGCTAGATACTTGTTTTACTTATTTCTCCTTTGTTTCGGTGATACATGTATGAAAATTGGAGCGAGTGAAAGACTTTAACTTTACCTTCAATCTGGATTGATTGATGTGCTGACGTTACACCACACTCGCATAAGTTATAGTTTATTATACAACTTCAAGGATAATTTAAAGTTATTTTTTTATAAAAAAAAGAAGATTCTTTTGAGGAGAATCTTCGTAACAACCTTAGTGGCCTCCTAAATTGGTGGACTCTGAGGGACTTGAACCCCCGGCCAAGTCGTTATGAGCGACCTGCTCTGACCACTGAGCTAAGAGTCCTTTTTAAAATGGCGCACCTGGCAGGATTCGAACCTGCGACCGATGGAGTAGAAATCCATTGCTCTGTCCAACTGAGCTACAGGTGCTAATAAATTGGTGGTCCAAATTCATGTTCGCCAAGAACTTTTCCTTCTCTTTTTAGAATTTGTTTTTGTATTCGAAATGCTTTTTCTTCAGCTTGAATGGCTTTTGTGTTATAGTTGGACCATCTATCACCACCTACATTCTTACAGTCATCTCTGTTGCGAGTGTATTTTAAAGCCTTCGCTCTTTCTTTCGTGAAGTCTTCTTGTAGTTGTTTTTTTGATGCCACGCCTCTCCTTATCGTTATTTAAATTCTACAACTGTATTGATTCTTTCAAATATACCTTTGATATTTTTATCATTATAACCATCATCTTTTAAAAGTTCTTTAACTCTTTCAACAGGAACATATCCATGAACTATACATTTTCCTTCAGGGTTATCTGCTCTATCTTTTAGTTCTTGGATCAAAATCATATCACCAGTGTCTTCGTCAAAGAAGGCTACCTCTACATGAGAGTAGGGTCCATAATTACTTTTTGGAATACAATATGCGTGTTTATCCGCTTGAATTGAAAGTTCACCACCTCTAAATGGTATTGGGTAATTTGATTTCTTTATTCTATTTTTCATTTTACTTTTTCAACTTAATCATAATTTAATCTCTCATTGTCTATACATAGATTATCACAGTTCTACCAGTAATGTCAACAGTATATGTCGATTTTAGACATAAAAATGTACATATTATTTGTATATGTCTATTCTGTGTACATTTAAACTGTGGCCGATTGTCACAACTTCAATCTGGGTCTTCCGTTGTTGAAAGCCATAAAAGAGAAATAAGTATTACTATAGCTAGTATTCCAAACCGTATTAAATCAGTCATCTTCGTATTCCGAATACCAATTATCTATAATCGCTGTGAAACCAGAGTACATAACACTGTACTCATTCATTGATTCACGAAACTCTTCTACTTCTTGGATTTGCTCTTTGGTTAGATCAAACTCATCCTCTACGCCATAGTGTTCTGAAATTTGAGAACGAACATCATTGGCAATTTCTTGCTCATAGTTGTCTTCCCACTTATACATTCTTTCCCATTCGAATTTATTTCTCATAGTTCATACCACTCCCTTTTATTAAACAACCCTGCACCAGTTCTTTTGCTATTAGGATATTCAAAACGATCCCAAACTCTTTCAAAAAAATAATGTACGAATGTCATCATTACCGATAGGAATATTCCAAACATCGTTACATGCCAGTCACCAAACCATATTCTACCAGCTAATGTACATAACACTATGGATAGAACTCTCCAAACAATTACTTTTTTAGCCATAATTAAAACCAATAACAAAAAATAAGTTTCATATTAACGTACCTGTTGTATTTCTACTAGTCTATTATACAAAAGTTTAAAGATTTTTAAGGTAATGAGACATTAGATTTTCAGATATTTGTTTTTCAGGCTCTTTGGATTGACCACCTATTATCGGTGTGTAGTCTTTAATATTAAGTTGATTCATATAAGCTTCTCTGAATTGAACATTTTCACTGAATTTTTGTTCATCTTTAGGTATAGACTTTCTTAACTGAGAAGTGTCTCTTGCAGATGCTCTACCGGATTCTTCCATCTTTTTATAGGCATTTGTTATTTGATTTGTCAGTTCGTTGTTCATATTGGTATTTATATACCAAATATATCCTTTGTTAGTGTGGTAACACCTCTTTTTTGAACAAGTTGTGACGCACAGTAACATGCTTTTTCACAAGCTTCAAATATATTTTCACCTTTATCTATGTAGTGTGCTATTACAGCCATTACACTATCACCAGCACCTGTTACATCAAATACATCACCATTTGTGAGACATGCAAAATGTTTGTGTATAAAATCGTCTCTTCTAAATACATGCAGACCTCTGGGACCATCTGTAACAACCAACCATTTCCACTCATACTGATCTAGTTTTTGAAAAGACTTTTCTACTGAGAAATCACCGAACCATTCTTTATATTCTTTCATATTGGGTTTTACAAGAAAGACGCCTTTATAATAGTGAGGTTCATTCTTTGGGTCTACAAGAACTTTACAATGATCTTTTAAGTTATCCACTGCATGTATAATTTCTTTTTCTTGAATAACACCTTTGTTGTAATCACTAATACATACAACATCATCCTTTTCGGTATCTTCAATAAGATGTTTCCAAAGTTTTTCTGACTTCTCTGTAGCTTTACTATCTATGTCTAATCTAACAATGTGTTTACCACTATTGTCGGTTATTCTCGTTTTTGTTGTTGTTAGAGTATCGTCAACAGGTATAACATTCTTAGTATTGATATTAACATACTCACTCAGTAGACCGTTGACCGATTCAGCATTTTCATCAAAGCCTATAATCGAATATAGATTTACTTTATCTTCTATGTTGGATAAGTTTACCGCAAGATTACCACAACCACCTATATTTCTAACTATATTACTTCTGTTCACAACAGGAACAGGTGCTTCTGGACTAATTCTGTTTACGTCACCAGAAATCCATTCATCTAGCATTAAATCACCTATGACATGAATGGCCATTTAGTCTCCTAGTTTTTCCCAGTCCTGTATTTGAATGTTTTTAGAATCTGTAATCTTAATCTTACAGCCTAGTTTTTCTTCGAGTTCTTTTAAAGTTGTTTTTTTCCAACACCTTTTATGTAGTTCTCCATTTTTCAACATGAACTCTTGATTTCCGTCTTTCCATATTTTTTCAATGGCTTGCAGACGATGAGGCTCTGAAGTATTAACGGGTTGAGGTGCGGGTTGACTATACTCTTGTTTAACTTGTTCCTCTGATGGTCTGATCTCTTCCGGTAGGTCATCAATAGACATCATATTAACAGTACTACCATCTTGATTAACTATGTTGATAGGTTGTGTTAAAGCTGGTCCTTTTTGAGGTTGATTATCTAGTCTTTTTTCTTCAAGTATTTGAAATTCGGTAATACCCATTGAAGAGTATAATTGTGAAACTTGCTGTGGACTTTCAGCATTAATTTCTTCAATTTCACCGTCTACTCTAACTATGTACTTTCTTAAACTGTTAGCATAAATAGGCATATTATTTCTCCTTCGTAATTTTACTTATACCGTTTGTTTTGTCTACACTTATAATATTATCAAATGAATTTAACTTAACTGCCTCTCTATGAGAGATAACGTATACATTTTGATTATACAAAACATTAAACTCTCTTAAAATTTTAAATATTTCTCTAACCGCAAGATCATCTAAGTTTCCGTCTATGTACTCATCCAATAGTAAAATATTACTGTTTATACCAGACCTATTCATTATAAAGTCACGAAATGCGAAGCTGATGGCTATTGATAGTCTCATCTTTTCACCACTAGAGAATGAGCCATACTCTGTCTCACCATTGGAGGTAATGAACTGATAATTAAGGTCTTTATCAAACATACATGTATAATCTGCACCCATGGATGCCAAATATGTTTGTATTTGTTTGTTTAACATCTTAATAAGGTCTGATACGACTAATCTTCTTATGTTGTCTTCACCTACAACCTTTTCTATAAAGTTGAGTATATTTTTATTTTCGACACACTTGTCTATCTGACCTTGTGTTTTTTGTAGGTCTTCTTTCTTTTTGTTAAGTAGTTCAGTAATAACAGGATCGTCAGATGAACCATCGAGTTCTCTTTTTATTATTAATAGTCTTGTATCAATCTCTGATAATCGTCTCTTTTTGCTCTCGACTTCTTCTTTTATATTTTTTAATTTATTTAAGTTGTTTTTAATTTTTTCATCGACAACCAGTTTTCCAATATTCTTAATTAGTTTTTTTAGCTTTTCTCTTTCTTCTATTATATTACTTGCCAAACTTTTCGCCTGTTCTTTTACATCATCTAGACCTAGTTTTTTAGAAACAATAGGTTTACTATGTTCGGATATTTCATTATAGGTGTCTATATATTTTTTAACATAGTTTATTTTATCTTCATATTCTTTCTTGAGAATGTTAGTTATTAATTGTTTCTTATTAGTTATCTGAACATCTAGAGACTCTCTTTTAGATTTTACACCGTTTATAAACTCTGTTATTGATTGTATACCGGACTCAATCTTATCGATGTCTATCTTTTCTGTAGACAAAAGAATTTGTCCCTTCTCGGTATTTAACTCTGTTTGTTCGTTCTCAAGTTTTTCAATTTTCTCTGATTTATTTATATCTCTTTCTTTTTGACCACTTTCAATATCAGTTATGTCACCTCTTTGTGTATATGCTACTCGTTCTACAGCCGTTAGTTCTTTTTCATTTTCCAAATTATCTTTGTGTATGTTTCTGTACATTTCACCAAATATCTTTAGATCAAATATGTTTTCGATAAACACTCTTTTGTCTTGTTTGGTCATTGAGAAAAAGCTGTAAGCCTGATCTGAGGTGAGTATGAAGGACCTTAAGAAAACTTCAAAGTCTGTTCTTAGAATATTCTTTTCTATGTAGTTTCTTGTTTCTCTACTGCTATGCTTTGTTAATTCATTTTCTTTTGATATTGAGTTTTTGTAAAGCTTGCAGTAACTCTTAAATGGTGATACAGATACACCGGAAACTATGACAAAGGGTTTGTCGTCAGCCTTAAAGTATAAGATAACTTCTGTATTTCTAACAGGTAGTTGTCTGTTTGATATTCTCTTAAGACTTACTTGATTTAACATCTTACCGAAAAGTGCAAAGGTGAATGCATTTATCAGTGATGATTTTCCGCATCCGTTCTTTGAACCAGGAATATCATTGTTTATACCTGTTATTAAACTTATACCCTTATTTGAATCGAAGTCAAATTGCTCTTTATCGAAACACATAAAGTTGTCGATTTTTATTTTTTCGAATGTCAGATTCAAAGCATTTGCTCCTGTGTTATCTCAAAATATTCTTTCACCTTTTCTAAAATTACACTCTTCTCAACAGAAAATTCCTGAAATATTTTATCGTCTAGAGATTCTACATATTGATTAATGTATTCTAGTTTTGAATTTTTATGATCTACATCTGGTTTGTTACTGTCATCATCTTCAAACTCTATAGAAAAGTCGTAATCTACAACACAAGGTTCTTTCGGCTTTTTTTCATTTATATGTGAGATAATCTCATTCAGTTTACCATAATCAAATTGTTTGTTCAGTATAAGTCTAACAAAGTTATTCTTGATATGTTTTTCTTTAAAAACTTCGTCTACAGGAAGTTTATCTACCGGTAAATCAGAAATAAAATATTTTCTGTGCATTGGTGATTCGTTGTTTTCGATAAACTCAACCTTTAGTGTATCGCAGTTTAAAATGTAGTGACCTCTATCGGAAGTTTTTGAGAATTTATTAAAATCACCCCATGTAAGCTGAAAAGGTGTTCCTAAAAATGTAAAGTTTCTATCTTTAATATTAAAGGTTCTTCTTTGGTGAATATGTCCACTATATATTTGACCACCCTTTTTACAAAGTTCGATAAACTCTCCTATATGTTTTTTTGAATTAGCTTTCTTAATTGTGGTGTTTTTATCTAGGTGTGGGTTTTCAGTTAGATCAAGATCAAAACCACTTTTAATCATTATGTTAGATATTTCAGCTTGTGAAACTTCTTCCGACATGTGATCTTCCATATAGGCTTCAATTAGATACTTATGTGATATATCAAAGTGGCCAAACATTCCATCATATTCTTCTTTTTGAAAGTGTTCAAGTTCGGATAGCCAGGGACATAAAAGAACTTTATTCTTTTTCATCATACACTCGGTTGGATTTTCGATGAGTTCAACATTTTTCATGTTTTGAAGCCACCTCATAGAGGATAAATTTGTTTCTGTGTTCGTTACCAGGTCATGATTACCTATGATAAAGATAAGCTTTGCATGTTCTGTTATCTTTTTTATCATTTCTATAGAGTAACACATTGTCTCTACAGCAATAGACGGTCTTTCATGATGCCAATCACCACCAAAAAGAACAGTTTTAATATTTCTTTCTTTTATTGTTTCTACGAGTCTGTTGATATAATCGTTTGCAACTTCTAATCTGGATTGTGCGTTTGATTTTATACCTACATGAATGTCAGAAAATACTAAAATTTCTTCATCATTTATCTGAATCATAATCTTGGAGTCCACCCTTATCTGCAATCATTCTAATTTCTTCAAATGCGTCTTTTGGAATATATCCAGTATCATCGATAAGCTTGTCTAAAGACATCACATTGTTAACGAGATGAAGCTTTTGTGAACAAATTAATTCATGTTGATTCATAACTTCATACCATTCTGGTTGTCTAAACGCATCTGCTAGTTGTGATATTGTATATGTACCTGTGTTTCCTATATTATACACACCATTTAGATTTCGTTTAAGTAATTCAATGGTTGAGTTTACTATCTCTTCGGTTGAGCATACCGTATTAAATTCGTTTAAAAACTTATTAAATTTTTCCAGTTTGTAAAGTAAGTTTTTAGGATCTTTATACTTATTAAATAATAATCTAGGTCTTAGTATTAAATCGTCTTTATTACAATGAAGTTCACCAATCATTTTAGATACTGTATAGTTACAGTGAGTTTCTGTCTTACCATTCTCGTATTTTAATCCTTGTGTATTTTCATACAGACAGCCTGTTGAGATGTGTACAAACTTTTTTCCATAAAATTTACAGAGATTGCTTAGATGTCTTACAAAGTCTCCGTTAATTGTTTGTACTTTTAGCCAGTTATTTTTGTCTTCGCAATACCTGGTATCTGATATACCTATACAGTTTACAATATTATCATATTTGTATAGTTCTTCTAAAAATACTTTACTGTAAGTGCCTTCTATTATCTCATCTACGTTGACGTAACTTCGGTCTTTAACGGTGAATCCATATCTTTCAAATTCTTTTCCTACAAAACCTCTACCTAAAACTAATGTTTTCAGTTTTACTTCTGACTCTGAAACCATTCTACTGTCCTCTTTAAATTTGATTTAAAATTAGATTTGATTTTATCCGTATCATAGATACAACTTAATTTAAAGTTATCAACTGCATATTTGAGATCATGCATGTTTCCTCTAGGGTCTTCTACAAATTCAATATGATTGTCTGAATCTGTGTCCAATATTTCGCAAATATTTTTAATAAGTTCAACATTAGATAGGTCAACACCACTTCCTAGATTTAAGTATTTCATGTGGCCGTTACTATTATCGGCCACTCCCCATATTACTAGTTTGGTTACAATATCTGCTGTATCTCCGACATACAACCATTCTCTTTCGTTTTTACCTTCACCATAAACAGGTATCTTCTTATCATTCTTAATACTGTTTAAGATTACTGGTATAAATTTTGTTTTATCTTGATATTCACCAAAGTTATTAGATGGTCGTAATATTAAATATTTTCCTTTTTCATGATATTCAATATTAGCTAAATTAATCATTTGCTCTGCGAATAACTTAGAAACTGCATATGGATTTCTGGGTTTAGGATATCGCTCTTCTTGAAATCTATCTTCATCTCCAAATTCTAGATGACCATAAATCTCATCTGTGGAGAAGTGTATAAGTCTTATATCATTTTTAAAGCACCATTTTGCAACTTCGTATGTACCTTTTACGTTTGTATGTATAAAGCTATCTAGTTCATTCAGTGATTTATCAACATGTGACTCGGCTGCCATATGAATACATACATCAAAGTTTATTAGTTTGTTAAATTTGGAAATATTAACCACATCCTCCTTTTCAACGAAAAGTTTTGGATGTATATAAGCAAATTCTAAAAGTTTGTTATTTGAGGCGTAAGTCATTTTGTCGATAACAACAACTGTTTCCACTACATCTTTTTCTAATAGTTTAAGAACTACGTTTGTGCCTATAAATCCACAACCACCTGTTACTATGACCTTCATCTTAAACTTCCTTTACAATATCCGGATTTTGCTTAATTGTTTGCTTAGTAATTAAGTCTTTAATTTTTGTTGTAGACCACTCATGTGAACGAGTTGTGTAAATTACTTCTGGAGGTAGATCATCTCCCGTAAATGGCTTACCAATGTAATCTTCACCTAAAATTCTAATATCTGGTTTGAAAAACTTAATAAGATCATATAATTCTTCTTCTGTTTGATACATATAAACCTCGTCAACATACTGAATAGCCATCAGAGTTTTATATCTTTCATAATATGGTATTACAGGTTTATACTTGGTATATCTGGTAGATGAAGGATCTTTCTGTAAGAATACTAAGAATTTATCACAATGTCTTTTAGCTTCTTCGAAAGTATATATGTATCCTGGATGTAACAGATCGAAGTTACCTGCCGTAAAGCCTATTTTTTCCTTATTTTTCATTACTTATTATACATATACTTTTTTCAATTTATAAACAATTATGTGATTTGTGTCGATTCTAAATCTTCATTAATACAGAACAAATTGCTACCGTCTGAATATAGGAATAGTCCTTTATCGAGTGTCATGTAGATTCCTGAAGATTCATGAGACTTTGTAAAGTATGGTGATTGTAGATTCAACATTGTGTTTACATGAGGATTTTCTTTGTATGAGTCTGTTAGTTTATATGAAACATTATTGGTATTTACGAAGTACAGGTCCTCTCCGTCCGATTTCAACATCTTAATGTTAACAAACTTATCTGGAACACCAAAGTCTGATGTTGCTGAGTCTTGTGTTAGATTAAATACATTTTCGGATTCATCTTGATAATATAGATTTACAGAGTCAGTGTAGAGATATGAAGGTCCTTGTTCGAACGCAAATATTTTACCTGCGAATTGTGTTGAACTTGGTGTTAGTGTACTTGCCGTAAATGGTGAGTCATCATTTTCATAGCCACCATAAATTAGGTCTTCACCGTCTATGTAGTCATGAATTGTATCTGCTATTTTTTCTATTGCTGTTGATTGAATATTCTGTATCTCGTCATTAAACATTTCTGCTTCCGTTTGTTGTTCACCTACTACATCTTCATGGGAAGGTATTCTTCTCACAGCGGTACATTTCCAAACATAAACTCCTAATAATGGATTTATACCGTCAGAAAGTAATGTGTCGTCCATTACTTGAGTTATCTCAAATTCTTCTTGATTATCATCGAAGAACTGCATTCTAAAGAAATCACCCACTTGTGGTGATATGTTGTCTTGATACTTACTTGTTGAGCTAGGGTCATAATAAAGTATATTCGTGCTTAAGGTTCCAGAAAAAGTAACGACAGAGGCGGCCGATGTAAATTTTATATTACCAAATTGAGAACCGGTAAAGTCACTACCACTTATTACTGAGTAATACCTTTCTTCAGCGATATGTGGATTTATGGGTAATTTATATCCTGTTCCTGAAGCTATTTTCATGTAAGGAAATTTTATGTATTGTCTACTATTTCCACCAATTATTCTACCTACTGGTATACTGGATATACTTTTTGTCCATCCAAAGGTGTTGATCATATCAACAAATGAAGTACCACTTAGTGTAGCTAATGTCGATGCATAGTTTGTCTTTGTTGAGTTTGGAACTCTTGAGGATACCACAAAAGGTGTTGTTAGTGTATAGGTACTTGTTGATGGTGAGTTTGAGAAAGAACCTGTAAATGTCTTAGAGCCTGTGAAGAGTCTCTGACTTCCCAGTCTTGTTGCATATCTAGAATTAAAATCACCTACACTAAAATATATTGTTATGTTTTCATTAGGTGTTATACCGTATTTGTTCATTTCAAATACATCATTCTCAACTTCTATGTAGATGTCCATATCACCAGAAAGATAATAGTTTGGATCTGTATTTTCTCCGTAAATTAAATTTTCTATTCCTTCACCACTTGGTGTGAGGTCTAGAGAATTTGGAAACTTAGTCTCATGACGAAAGTATGTAGCTTCTATTCCGAAGTTTTCAATTAAGTCTTTATAATAGTTTGCATACAAAGCCTGCTCTTGATCAAGCGACCTTGTTCTTAAATATCTTACATTAGTTGTTGGTCTCTCTGACATATATAATCCTATTCTGCTGATAACGGTACTACTACTAAATCATGTCTAGGTACGCCATTTATATCACTTAAATAATTCATAGCGTTTTGTATCCAGTTTCTTGAGTATCTTGATTGTATACCTTTAAATAATTCAGGTTGACCTATTGATCCATGACGTATAGCGGAGGATCTTGTTGTGTATATACCATTAGGAACAGTAAGAGCCTGTACATGCAAATAAAGTCTATTATTGTTGTAAAGGAATCCTGGACTACTTGAATCACCAACTCTGTCTTGGTGTGCGTCTCTGTTTGAAAATCTACCCCACTCGAATAAAGGATCAGCAACGTCTGTACATATACTAGTATTTAAGTGTCTGCCTACATCTTCTATATTAAATGTACCCTCTTTACTAGGACCACAAGCTATAATTGAACCTCTTCCGGCACTGAGTGTGTCTATGTCACTGTCTGACATAAAGGTGGCGTAGTCAACATCCAGTGTTATAGGATCTTTGAGTAATACTACACACATATCATGAAAAGATGAACCGTCTGAATTCCCAGCAAATCCACTAACTGCAACTCCATCTCTGTATACAACTTCTCTGGTAATAGGATTGTATATTTGTCCACCAGGATCATCCGGGTGTGTCCCAGCTACGAAGTCGGCTATAATACCTTTTTGCATATTACTGTCTAAGTCCATAAAGTAGGCGAAAGCATTGGCCGATGCTCCTTGTTTTATACGATTTGTTATTGGTGTTCCGTAAATTCCAGAGGATGCAAGTTGTTGTGTTGTTTTATATAAATAAGCACTTGCGGCCGCAGTCAGTGTATATTTGTAACCATTTACGGACTTAGCTCTATAGGCACCACCAAATACAGTATCTTTCTGAAAATCATCAAATATATGTGAAGCTATTAAGGCATGTCTTGGGGATAATAATGTCATGTGTGTATTAAATGTATGTAAGTTTCCATAAACTGAAAAGCATGTTATTGGCTTCTTATTGTACCAACAGTCCAGATTTCTTTCAATGGCTGAAACTCCACTAGTTGAGTTAACACGAGGCCAAATTTGATACTGACCGCCTCTGTATAAGTTTCCACTTCTGTCATTATCAAATCCAAGAATTATCGGCATACCAGAAAGATGTTCCAGACCAGGCTCTTCCGACAACGACATTTTGTATTTTAAATATGCTTTGTCATATATTGTTGGTGGTTTAATTATTATGTCTTGTTTTCTTAATTTAGCCGACAAAACGGCAGATGGTAACCCGCTAAAATAAATTTGTTTTCTTGTATCGAAATTTTCAGCAAAGTTGTAGTCATTGATGTATTGAGGACATCTGTTATGACCTATCTCATGCCAGCCGGGTGCATCATATAATTGACCGTCTGGATATCCGGAAGTTGAAAATCCTGTAGCGGGTAATTTTAGCCATGTAGGAGAGTATCTGCTATACTTTCTTTGAGTGTAACTGCTACTGTTCGTGCCGTCGCCTGTCTTGTTTACAAATAGACCACTAGCTATCGTACCTTCATTAATACTATCATGATAGTAGTTTACTACCCCACTAGGTTGTCTTGAAGTGTCGTATTCATAACCATCTTCATCTCTTTTAGGCATTTCTATATATGAGTGTGAACTAGTGGATTGTGTGTAGTCAAATCCTATATTTGCATCACCTGTTATTACTAGGTTATCGCATATTCCATACATGTTTTGTGCAAATACCATTCTTCTCCTGGATACAGAACCATCATCGTATTGAAGGTTAGTGTTACTATACCTGGATCCACTCACTGAGCCACCAGCTGGTACATTACCTGACCCAATCACTGAGTGAAGATCACTGGCTGAGTTACTTGAACCTGTAATCGTTGTGAATTGAACTTCCTTGTTGTCTATGTATAGCTTGGTACCTGTTGTTCCGAATGTTAGTGTGTAGTTACCAGAGGATAATGGAAACGAGCCTATGAAGATAGGTGTTCTTCTTAATCTGAGAGTAAATCCAGGAGTGCTAGTATCAACTTTTAATCCTAAATCTCTATCAACACATATGAATCCTTTTTCCCTTGAGGCTTTTTCATAGTTACCATGAATGTACCTATATGGTGATTTAACTCTGTCTGTATTAAAGTCTGTTAATGCAGTTACAACAGGAGTTATTGAACTAATTGGATGACTGGCTGGGTTTCCTAGATATTTTATTCCAATACTTTGTGAATAGCTTGCTCTCGCCCATCCTGTTCGAAACTTGGTACCTGCACTTATTTGTGTTGATCTTGATCCTGGAAATCTATTCCAAACTATAGCTGTCGTTACTTGACTGTTTGACACTGTTACATTTTGTCCTATTATATACGGGTCTACGACATGATTATCTTTTCTGGTTATAGGCCAGCCGGATGTGATGGCACTCGTTGGAGAGTCTGGTGCCTGTGTACCAGAGAAAGCAACAACTCCACTTATTGCACCTAACTCCCAATATGTTCCCATACCTAAATGATATCCTGAAGATCCTTGGAAATGATTCATCGAAAATAATCCTGTTGATCTGAAAGTATTTTTATCATGAAACATGAATCTATCTACGACCAATTCACCGGCGTGTCCGTAGTTAGATCCCATAAATGCCGAACATGGTGCCGTGACTACTGGTATACCTGACTTATGGATAATTTCACTTGTGTCTTTTTTGTAACTAAATGAAATTTTTCCATTTCTTGTATTTCTCATGTAGTCTATGTGAAGAGGTTGTCTGAGTGATACAAATCCCTGTCCTTCCCAGTGTAGTCTCTGTTTTGAGGTACCACTCATCGGTAATTGTGTTAGTGAGCATGTACCTGTTCTGTTTCTTGAACTTAATAAGCTCATACATCTATGTATTTCCTCTTTGGCTTCTGATGATGAGATACCATCTACCACATTGTAAATGTTACCTATCACACTCCTACTAATACCAGGACCTTCGGATACCTGTCCGGCAAAAAGTGCTACCGTTGATAGATACAATGTGTCACCATTAAATATAAAGACTGGTGTACTTGAATCACCAACTCTGGTATGATTGGGTCCTATTTTGTTGTTGTATCTACTCCATTTAAAATACTTATCTCTGTTGACGAGTTGGATGCCGGCTTTATCTAAAACTCCAATACCTACTTTTGCTACATTTTCCTCACATGCGAAATATCCCTCTTTTGTGGGTCCACAACCTGGAACTATAAATTCTGTTCCTTTGCTTAAATCTTCCTGTGTTAAAAAGGTTGCAAATGCTACGTCTATTGTTATTTCATCTCTTAAGTGAAGTATGACGGTATCCGCTAACAAACATATTGCATAATCATTCCAATATGTTTCTTGTGTGTTACCACTTAGATCCATAAATGTTAGTGATCTGGAATTAGATGGAATATGAGTAGTATATGAAGGATCTCTAAACATAGTACCGCTATTGAAGACTTCTCCGTTGAAAACATAGTCGTCCCAAACGTGTCTTGCCATTATGGCGTGTCTTGGTGAAAGTAATGTGGCTTTTCCCGCAAAAGCATGATACTTAGTTGTAATGCTAAAACATGTCATTGCTTTTTTGTAATACCAACAATCTGGATTCCATTCTATATCAGTTGCCGATTCGCTAGAACCTACTGCACCAGGAAAAGAAAGATCACTGGTTGAGTTTTGAGCAATAACAGGTTGTAAAGATTTAGAAGATAGACTTCCTGTAGTGCTTCTATATCTTGCATATGCTCTATTCTTATCTTTCAAATTAATTGGATTTATATTAAAATCTGGAAGACCTTCTTCTGTGAATTTTGTGAGTACTTCTGTAACAGGTGATTGAAGATTTCTAGCAAAGGTAGGTATATCAGCAAATCCATGCAACTTGGGATTCTCCGGGGCATAATTACCTGGATATACACCTAAACTACTATCAATCGGGCCGATTTTCATACCGGTCTCAAAGCAAACACCTGTCAGAGTTCCTTTTTTATCTGCATACCCTAAAGTTTCATTTGAGCGTGCGCCGTGCAGAATACCTGGGATATAATTATCTCTTCCTGGTCCATTTGGATAGCTAAAGTTTTTTAAATATGTTTGTGATTCTGATCCTGAAAAATCTGAAATAACAACACCGTCTTTTGTTATTTTAAAATCGTCTAAGAATCCTTTTACATCACCTAGTACTACATTTGAAAAAACAGGTGATGCAACTGAGTAGTTTGTTTGCCAGAATGATGTGTCGAAAAAAGGTACTTCTGTATTTGCATTACCGATTGTATAAGCTTCTGGTTCGGCCAATTCATCGTTAATGAATACCTGAGTGTAAGGAGCGGTTTTTCTAAATACAAGTTTAAATCTACCGGATCTATATTTAAATTTATACCTGAGTTTATTACCAAGTCTTCCTCCGAGACTATAGTTAAATATCATTTTAAAGTTATCATTATCGGTTGGGTCGGATGAAAATCTAATTTCAAAATTAGGCAAAAGTGAAACACCCGCTGTAGGAGCTGAGTAAAACTGAAGAACTTTACAGTTCCATGTCGATTCCGGTCCTACCAGACCTAGGTCTCTGTCATGCTGTAAAAAGAACTCTATCTCAAGTTTATCGGAGAAGTCTTTTAATAAATCCCATATACGGCTGTTTTTCCTTCGGTCTGCAAATCTTATTGAATAGTTGCCTGCGTTGTATAGCTTTACGTCTGAATTGTCGACCGGACTAGAGGTCGAGTCATCTACGAAATTACCGTGAACATCAGATTTTGCATCCTTGTTACCACTCGTATAATCAGTTATTGTTTTTGCTATTCTACCAATCGCATATGATTGTAAGTTATGTATTTCATCTAGTGACATTAATAATATCCTCCTCCACCATCATCGTCATCGTCACCTGGGTCACTTCCTCCACCACCTGAGTAGCCTCCCCCTCCTCCTTCTTCACTACCTGGGCTTGAGTAAGAAACTGTGATACCTGTTGATTGTGTGTTGGCTTGTGTTGTTGTCGATTCTGTTTCCTCTTCTTGATTAATTGATATTGTTTCATAGCTATCATATCTTCTAGTAGCGTTACATTTCCATACATATTTTCCTAATAAAGGATTTATACCATCTGGTGTTATTGTTCTGTCGGCTATGTTCGTTATTTCGTAGTCATAGTTTCTATGTCTCATGAAACTTAATCTGAAGAAATCACCAACTTCTGGTGCAATATTTTTGTTATAAATGTTTGGTGAGGTTTGATCGTAGTATAAGATACCTACATTTGCCGAACCTGAATATGTAGATGTTCCTATTGTTATTGTATCTATTGCTACAGCGGTGTGTGAGCCACCACTTATATTGTAATAGTCACTTCTTGCTATGTGAGGATTAACAGGTATTGAAACACCTTTGTTTTCGTCTACAGATAGTGTTGTCTTTTTGGTGTATGATGAAGTTGCAGAAGAACCTGTTGTTACATTTAGCGTGTATTTAAGTCCTGTTTTTCCATACCAGTCTTCGTTATATTCCTCGTCTGTGTTAAAATCTAGATCCGGTCTTTCTTGACCATAGTCATCAGCCCATTGAGGTTGATTGGCACCAGAAAATCTCAAAGATAGTGTTACACCTCCGGAATGTTTTGTGCTGAGAGATGTATTTGAACTTAGTGCGGTGTTTATTGTATCTAAAACAGGTTCTTCTATCGTTACCTGATTTAGAAATCTATTAGGTTCTGCATGATCTACAATTATTCTACCTACACGACCGGTGAGTAGTTGTTGTGAAGGGATGGTCCTGCCATACCATGGTACATATTTTGTTTCCATATATCCACTACCACCATCGGTTATTGTATATCCAGTTAGTCTACCATCAACTAGTGTGTGTAGTGTAGCCGATGCTGTCTTCGTTGTTATTGAAGGTTTTGGTCCCAAAAACATATCATTAAAATTAGGTCCACCATTTGGCCATTCATTAACATTAGGACCAATATCATAAAAGTGACCGGAGGTAACTAATATCGGTCTAATAACTCTACCCCTGTCTCCAAATTCCATGACTGCTGAAAGTGTTGCGGTAAAATCTTTAGTTGTTCCTGTTGGTCCACCAATGGAGAGTGTTGGTGTCGATGTGTAGCCTGCACCTGAATTTATTATACTTATTGCTGATACACTACCATAGTAATCACCGGCAGGGTCTCTACCCACAACTGCACTTGCGGATGCACCTGTTCCTCCACCACCGGCTATTGTAACACTTGGTGTTGTCGTATAGTAGCTTCCAGAGTGTGTGACAGTTATACTTGTAACTATTCCGGAATCAACTGTTGTAGATGCCGTTGCGTTAACTCTAGGTAATGTTGGTGCAGGAGCGGAAAGAGTTGGTACTGAACTGTGATATGTGCCACCGGCCAACACAGCCGTACCGTACTCGGTCGGTTCGAAATAGCGAATCAGACTGGGAGCGAAAACTCTCATACCTAAGGAGTTACTATCAGCATTTACAAAACCCGCTCTAGGCATTTGAAGAGTACCGGAACAGGCTCTGTTTGCTGTAAAAGGAGGAGTAATTGCGATTGATGGTGTTGATGTGTTTAAAAAGTATGAGTTACCAGAACTCACAATATCAAGTGCAGAAATGGTACCAGATGCCGTTGATGTAAAGTATGCTGAAATTGGTTGATAATTCAGTGTATAACCACTAAAAGATACTTGATCGGCATATTCTTTTCTTTTACCTAGTTGAGATGCGAATCTTGTGTTAAAATCGTTAACGGCAAAATAAACTGTTAAATTTTCTTCCGGTTGTAATCCAAATTTAGTTAGAGAGAACACATCATTCTCTATTTCAATATATGCGGGTATTCCTCCAGAAAGATAGAATGTTGGATCCATCGCTTCACCATAAATTAAATTTTCCAAGCCGGATACTCCTGGCGTAAGGTCTACTTTTTCTGGAAATTTAATATCGTTTTTAAAATAAGAGGTATCTACACCGTAATTCTGAATTAAATCATAAAAATAGTTCTCAAATAGCTTTCTTTCGTGTTTGAGTCCGTCTCTTCTTAAATACTTAACATTCTTGTTTGATCTCTTCGACATAATTATTTAACCCCGTTAATTACTATTTATAAACATTAATGATAAATAAGACTTGAATAAACATTTGTTATCAATAAAAGTTTTGAAGATAAAAGATTTTTTGACTTTATGTTATAAATACAAATGTTACAAAACAAAAATCAGGAGAAAGACTATGAGTAAGTTTTATGAAAAGCTAAAGAAGTTTGAAGAATCCTTAAGTGAGGAGTCTTCTCGCATCCAAGAAGCTATTGAAACCACAAAAAATGAAATTAAAGAGAGTGTAGATTCATATTTAACACTTGAGGCAGACAAAGACTCATATAAAGAGTTCTTTATGTCTAAGCTTGAAAAATATGGCGTTTCTTCACCTGCCGAACTTGACGAAGAAGAGAAGAAGAAGTTCTTTGATGAGGTTGATAGAGAATATACCGGTGAGGTTGACGAAGACATGAAGCGTGAACTGGAAGAGGCAATCGTGCCACAATTTAAATCAGACGATGATCGTGAAACGACAGAGCCTGTTGATGATAATTCAGGTGTCGAAACTGACGAGGAAGTTCCCGATGAAGTTGAAGAGGGTATGCACGAGCCTAAAGAAGAAGGGTATTATGGTAAGAAGGAAGAAGTAGATCATGATGAAACTCCCGAACCTACAAAAGAAAAGGTAGACCATGATGAGACACCTACAACTGAGGAAGACGAAGTTGAGGAAGGTATGCATGAGCCAAAAGAAGAAGGCTATCATGATAAAAAAGAAGGCGCTCATGACGAAATGGAAGAAGGCGCACATGAAGAAGAAATGGAAGAAAACGATGGTGTAACTACTGGACCGGGTGATTACGAAAACTTCCCTTCCGATGATGATGATCCTGTTAATGATTCACCAAGTCAAGATGTTCCTGGTGAATTAGAAGAGGAGCTTCAGAATCCGGAAGAGCATGATTTTAATGATGTCGAAATTTCTGATCTGAGAACAGGTGAGATGATTAGACAGATTGCCAAAAAGGTTTAAAAGACAACTACTGATTCTTGTTTTTAGGCGTACTTCGGTACGCCTTTTTTTTACACTTTAAACTTTACTACTTGCGTGATGTCTTTGTTATATTCTTTTTTATAGATTTGTCTTCTTTCTTTAAAGTGTCTTTCTGAATACTTGAAGTTAAAGTTTATATCAAATAGGTTCATTGCTGATTTAGTATCATGCTTTCTGAGTCCTCTACCTATACTCTGAATTATTTTTGTGCCGGATTTACTGTTAAATATAAATCCTATGTTATGTAGTTTCTTGATATTGATGCCTGTGTTAAAGCATACACTTTGTGCCACAATGATAGCATTTTCGGTTTCTTCTATTGTGTTTCTTATTTTCTCTCTTTCGATTACGTCTATTTTACCATCGATATAAAAAACCTTATCTTTGTCTATTACTTTGCTTTTTACAAATTCATAAAAAGATTTACCAAACTCAATAAAGTCGAACAGATAGAGTGTATTGGTGTTACAAGTTAAAGATTGTATGTAATCAAAAGGTTGTTCATAAAGTTTTCTCATATTGTCAACAATATATTTTCTTTCCATTTCATATGGCTCTTGTATGTTTTCGGACTTAACCCGTCTTTTAAGAGAGAATAGACATTGTGTATCTCTTTGCACCTCTCTGTCATGTACACTAACACTTGTTATAAAAAGATCACTGATATAATCATCCTTCAGCATATCTTTTGCGATCTTTCTATACAGGACTGGTCCTATGTTACCTATAATGTCCCATTTTTTGTCAAGTGTGTTTGGTAAAGTAGCAGTACAACCAAACTTTATGTTTGTATCAAAGTCAGCTATCATATCGGATGAGTTGCTGTTTGGAGAAGAAAAAGAGTGTGCCTCGTCAACTTGAAGTACATCTATATTTGGTAGTTCGTCTTTATGATTCTGTAACCACTGTCTATTTGAAACTATGATAGGTGTATTTTTGCAAACCTTTTGTTTAGAAGAAAACATAGAAACATCATCATCTGTTAAACCGTACGATAACAAATCGTTGTAAAATTGTATTACAAGTCCTGTTGTTGGTACAAGTATTAGACAGTGTTTTATTTTTTCAGGTTCTGATTTTAATAAACTGTGAAGTGTTTTAGCTATCACGAAAGATTTACCAGAACCGGTAGCCATTACTATTATACCTCTACCATTTTTCAGATTCTTTTCAACCGCTTTATGTTGATAATCTCTATGCTCATGCTCGTCACTATCTTCACAAGGAAGTTCATGTACAACTGGTTTTATATCTAATGTTTTTAGTGGTTTGAAGTTTTTAATAATATCTTTATCTAGATCAATATCTATGTCTAACTTCTTCATAACACTGATCACGGAGACTAATAGACCTATTTTAAATACACCTAGTGCTGATATTCCATATATAAAATCAGGTGCTGAATATCTGGGATTATGATGTTGAACAAAGAACTTATTATCGTTTTCCGTCTTAAAGAAATTTCGTATAGGTTCTAACTCTTCGCTAGTTTCTGCCATTATTCGACAGAGACCTCTACCCTCGTATTTAATTTCCATTATGTTTGTTCCAGCTTAATGGCGTCCAGAGCGTGTTTTACCGTGAAGTTAAAATCTGAAACTACATTAAGTGCATATTCCATAAATTGAACAACTTCATTTTGTTTAGAAATCATTTCGTTTATTTTTTTTATTTTGTCACTTTCTTTTGAAATCTTTTCTTCTAGTCGTATTCTTGACATACTTCTATATTGTGTGTCTTTAGTTTGTAGTCCTTCGACACCTTTTTGTAACACAGTTGATTTCGCATCTTTTAATTTACGAACTGTTTCCTTTTCTTTAAAATATTTCATAACCCATTTGGCTCGAATGGTAGATACAGTCATGGACTTATCCCTGACATTCATCAGGTTTACCTGCATATCTTCCATAAGCTCTTGACCAAGCTTGGCTATCATTTCGTTATCAAATTCCAAATCTTCCATACTACTAATTATACGCCAAATTATTTTTTTTTAATTTTTTACTATAAAATTTAGAGTCCGACTGGTATATAGGAGCGTAGCGAGTATATACTTTGCAAAGCCATTGATGCTAAAGACAGAGAATTAGCCAAAAGTATTAACCAAGACAAATTCTATAGTTTTCAACGCTCAAGAAATAGTGTTTTTATTGTAAATAGCAATGATAGAACCTAATTAGGAGAATTTGAGTATGAGAACAATACAGAGTCCAGGTGTTGAGATAAACGAAATTGACATTTCGCAAATAGCACCAGCTATAGCGGGAACAAAATGTCTTGTGATGGGATTTGCTGACAGAGGTGAAGATAATACACCTTACGAGTTTACAAGTAGAAATTCATTTTTAAACTATTACGGAGAACCTACTAATGAAGCTGAATATTACTTTTACGATGCGGCCAACGAGATTCTTCAGCAAAACGGAGGACTAATAGCGGCCAGACTGCCATATGTCAATACGGCCAAAGATAAATACAAAGGTGTATTTTTTGAGGTAGATACAGCTAGTGGCTTATCAACAACAAGCGTAAGTAGTGATTCTCTGTCTACAGAATTTTACGCACTTTCTTCTGAAAATCTATCAGGTGTACATAAGATTAGAAGAGTGTCAATATACTCAGATACAGTAACGCAAGAAGCAGTTGATGGATACAGAACAGGTACAAAACCATCAGTGAATAGATTTGTTATCATCAACAAAAATAGGGATGCATTTGTAAAAGACTCTACAGATAGAGAATTAGGTGGTATATTTGCTATAGTAACAACACCTTTCAATGCTCTTGCAAACCAAGGACTAGTATCAAGTTCATTCACAACAAACCCATATAACGGTTGGAACTCAATAAATTATATCACAGACAACGATGGTGATCCACTAACCAATGTTAATTTTGTTAATCCTATTTCTGGTGTAGACTTTCAAAAGCCTTCACTCGCAAGATCAATAGGTGCATTATTTCCAACAATACAAACTGATGAAGATGGAAAGCTAGAAGAATACTTCTTAAAACAAATCATGATTGTTGTATGCAGAACCTTTGAAGACGTTGCACAAGCCGGTAAAACAGGTGTTCAAATATTAGAATCATTTGCGGGTTCCTTAAACCCAGCTTCTATCAATAACAGCACCGGAGAATCTATATTTATAGATGATATTGTAAACGAAAACTCAAACTATATTGAGATGTATTCTGATATAAGAGCTAGTAGATTAGCTTCGAACAAAAACACATATAAAACCGAAAATCAAAACGGAACACTAATGGCATTCACGGATGTTCAGACTGAAAAAACCATTACATTCAACTCAATAACCTCAGGAATAAATCAAGTTCTAGACAAAGTTAGAAATATCGACCAAACCACAATCGATGTTGTTGTTGATGCTGGACTCTCAACGATTGCAAACATGATTGACGGTGATGGTAAATTCGATCCTACATCTGCAACCTCTGATGGTACAAATGCTCATCACAGAACTACCATCAGAAACAGAAATGATGTTGCAAATTGGCGTTCAATATGTACAGAACTTGTTTCATTCTGTAAAGACAAAAGAAAAGACTGTCTCGCAGTAATTGACGGACCTAGAAACTTAGTACTACAAGGAAACGAGAAGATTGAAAGAGCTTCTGCACCCACACAGTTAGTAGATGTTGACATTCTACCTAAGATTAAATATCTTTCTGGTTTAAACTCAAGCTATGGAACTGGCAACATCATGTGGATGAAATCAATTAACGAGTTTTCAGGTGAAACAATTTATCTACCACCTTCGAACAAAGTAGCAGGTGTTATGGTGTACACCGACCGAGTATTTAATTACTGGGACGCACCGGCTGGATTTAACCGTGGTAGAGTATTTGGTGTAAACGATATTGCATTCAACCCTTACGGAAGACAATCAGACCTAATCTATACTAAAAACTGGAACTATGCTAAAAACTATCCAGTTGATGGTATCGTAATTGAAGGACAAAAAACACTTCAAACAAGAGAGTCTGCTTTTGATAGAGTTAATGTAAGAAGATTATTCTTAAGACTTGAAAGACTTACCTATAATGTATTGAGATACTTCGTTTATGAACCAAATAACTTCTTCACAAGAACACAAATAGTTGACATTTTAACACCGGTATTCGAAAATGTTAAAGTTGCTGGTGGATTATTTGATTATAAAATTATATGCTCTGAAAAGAACAACACACCCGATGTTATTGACAGAAATGAGTTGAAAATTGCAATCATGCTTAAGCCTACAAGAACAGCAGAGTTCATTCTAGCAGACTTCTACGCTCTACGAACCGGTGCTTCCTTCAACGAGGTTATTCTATAAGGAGAAACAATGAATTGGTATAGAACATTTCTAGAAAGTTATAAGAAGATGAATGAAGAGGAACATGAGTGTCCTCCAGCGACTCAAGATGTTGAACTTAACACGAAGAATCGTGACAAAGCATTTCAAGAAGATCATATCAAATACGGACCTGTTAATGTAGATGAACCGGGTGATTATTACGAAGATATGGCAGAATATTTTGATACAACAGTTGAAGCTGTAAAAGGTATGAAATGTTCTAATTGCGTAGCATTTGATATTTCATCAAGAATGAAAGAGTGTATGCCTGGTTCAGTACAAGAAGATGGTGAATTAGGATATTGTTGGATGCATCATTTTAAATGTCACTCAGAAAGAACCTGTTACACATGGGCAAAGGGTGGTCCTATTAGCACTGACGACACATCATATGAATGGCATGAAAAAGCATTTGGAGAATAAGATATGAATGAAACAAGAAAAATGAATTTTAAAATAGAAGATGCAATTACTGAAGCATACGAACAAATGAATGAAGCACATTGTGGTACAGACAGAAAGAACGAAGCATCTTACACTAAGAACACAAAAGATTCTCAACTAAAGTGGGGTAGAGAGTATATTTTAAATACAGACGCTAATAATAGTGTAACTCCGATGTTGACTCAAATGAAAAATGCAATGAAAAGAGCTAGCATGAGACATCCTAAGTTGGGTGCTGGAACCGAAGTTAAAACTAAGAAAGGTTCCATATTAATTGTACCAGAAACAGCCGAGTTGTATTTAAAATCAAGAGATAGATTGCCTACACCTTTGCAAAAGAATATGGATAAAATGGCTGAAAGAAGTATCGATGGTTTATTCACTGTACTTCAGGCCGCATTAAACGATTTAAGAACAGGAATGATAGAAAGTATGACAGAAGTTTTAGAAAATATAAACGAAGCCAAAATGAACTATGTCATCTATGATAAGAAGACAAAAGAAGTTTACGCATCTAGCTCAAAACCATTTGATAAGTTTAAGATGGATGATGTTGCTGACGATATGAAAGTCAAGAAGTCCGACTTAGTTATGAAGAAAATGAGAAAAAACCAAAAGGCTGGTGAGCGTCTTAAAGAAGCCAGTGAAACAATTACAGAAGTAAAATTTTCAAAAGACTTCGACAAAGAAGCAAAAGAAAAAGGACCTCATCAAGACAGCTCCGTATACAAGCAAATGAGAGACATTATTAAAACTCAAGGTTTTGCAAATGTTAAAACCGACAAAGGATCGTTGAAGGTTGACATGCAATCTGCATACGCATGGTTAGTCTCGTATCATATGTTGAGTGATAAAAATAAAGAGACTTTAATTAAAATGGCTCAAAAAAGCAAAGATTCATTAGCTACAACAATAAGAGTCGCACATAAATTGACAGTAAGACGATAGTTAACCTAAATCGTCTACTCTTTCCTTGAGAATCTTTTTCAAGAAGCCATCATCCATATGTTCATTACATTCAATCTCTTCTAGATATTTTTTACATATGTCTCTTTGAATATTGATGTGCTTGTAATATTTCTTAGCTTCCATAATATATTTGTGAAAACAAATTTGTGTAAAATATGCAAAAGGATTAGGCTTATCACGATTAATATCAAATTTATGTACCTGACTTATCATTCTTAGACAAGCCTCACCTATGAAATCTTCCTTTACAGCCTGTGGGTATCCAACCCAGTTACCTCTATTAGTAAATCTTGTCGCTATCTCTAAAAACATTTTTCCTAACTCTTCAGTTATAACGCCTGTTTCGTGATAAACTTTAAGTTCTCTCATTAAATCTTTATTGGTGCAATACTGCTTTGGTTTTTTACCACTCATATTATAAATACCTTCGTTAAAGTGCCTAATTAATTATACACTTTATTTATAAAAATAATACCTAAACGGAGACTATTATGTACGAAAAAGGCTTTGATGATTTATACAATGAAGCGTCTAATGTAAAACAAGAATCTGGATATATCGACTTTGATGATGAACAAACAAAAATAAATCCAGAGGATCCTATGGTTGTAATATCAGGTATAGGTAAACTTCCACTGTCCTCACTAAAAAAAGACATAGATCGAAAGTTTAAAGACCTTACTAATTTAGCCAAACGAGATCAGTGGAAATTTATCTACAAACAAATAGGAAAGATGACTGACTATACAGATAGTTTTGAATCTCCACTTCAAGCTTATATTAGAGCCGTAATTCAAGTTGAGGAAGAAATGAGTAAACCAGCTTATAAGAGAAGAATTAGTACAGCACAGAGAAAGAGAAGGTTCGGATAGAATGGACTTCAACTCATTATATGAAAAAGCTTTAAGAAGAGTTGCACAAGACCCTGACGTTAAAGACAAAAAGGGCACTCAACCTAAAAAATATTTTAAAGATTTGTCAAAGTCCACAAAAGACAAGAGAGATGCACACTTCAAAAAAGGTACAAGAGAGCCTGCACCTGGAGATGCAACAGCAAAAACAAAGCCATCTAAACATACCAAAAAATTTAAACAGATGTTTGGTGATGCTGAAGAAAGAGTACCAAGAAAGAAAGGTCAACATAAAGGTTCCTCTTCTCACTCCGATTTATATACCGACGAAGATCCAAAAGGTACTATTCATGGTTTAGGATTCAAAGATGCTGAAACAGCTAGAAAAGGTATTGATATTGTAAATAAGTCCGACAGAACTCACGCACATAAGGTTCAAGCCACACTTGTGATGCAACAAAGAGCAAAAGTGGCCATTGAAAGAACAAAAGACCCAGATAAGAAAAAAGATTTAAAAGCGGCCTATGAGATATGGACAAAACATCTTGATAAGTTGAAAGAAATTACAAAAAAGAAAGCGGAAAAATGAAAAGTTTTAAACAAATATACAGAGACTTAGTAGAAAAAGCACCTGACACAGATGATGCAATGAAAAGATATAAAGCCGGTAAAGCTGGTTTTACAGACATAGCACATCTTAAGGCAAAAGGCTTAATTCCAAGAGCAGATGGTACGAAAAGAAAATCACCAAAGTATGAAGACGCAAAACTTGATGAGAAGCAGATTAAAGGTCTTAAAAACAAAGCCGACAAAACAGGTATACCTTATGGTATTCTAAAACAAGTTTATGATAGAGGTATGGCAGCCTGGAAAACAGGTCATAGACCAGGTGCGGGACAACATCAATGGGCATTTGCTAGAGTCAATTCTTTTGCTACTAAATCAAAAGGAACTTGGGGTGGTGCAGATAAAGATTTAGCAGATAAGGTTCGTGCCGGTAAAAAGAGATAATGATTTTAACAAAAAAGGATTTAGATCAAGTCGAAAGATATGCAGACAGACTCTACAAAGCCGTAGGTGTAGATGTAGAGTTTACTAGGCACTTTCTAGACAGAGTAAACGACATTAGAAACGAAAAACAAATAACTAGTTCAGAACTTATAAGACTATTTAAACAATCCTTTAAGAAGTACGGAAAACAATTAACAAAACTAGGTGATGGCGTGCAAGCCGTTCTTCACGACATGAAGACGGATATAAATATGCCATTTGTTATTCAACCCGATAGAAACGGAGAGCTAGACTTGATAGCTAAAACAGTTATGAGAAAGAAAAACTTTAAAACAACAAACAAAAAGCTTTCCTTTGAAGACGCCTTTAATGAAGCGGTTACAATTAACGAAGGTGGTGCCTTCGGACACTTAAGTCATCCTTTTGACATCAACACATTCACATTTAAGGACCTTCAGGAACTCATCATAAAAATACTATCAGGTGAACTAGATTACGCTGAAGAGAAAACTGATGGTCACAATCTGATGTTAACAGTCGTAGATGGACAGGTATTGGCCGCCAGAAACAAGAGTCACCTCAAAAACAAAGGTAGAGATGCACTTGATGTTCCAGCTATGGCTAAAAAGTTTGCAGGTAGAGAAAATGCACTAGCCTACACAAACGCAATGGAAGATTTCAAAAATGCAGTAGATAGTCTTTCAGACAAGCAAGTCCTGAAGATATTTGACAATGGCTCCAATTTTATGAGTGTAGAGGTAATCATGCCAAAGGCTGCCGAGAATGTCATCAAATATGGCGTAACAGAACTAAGATTGCATGGTACAATAAAACACAATGATGACGGTGAACCAATCGAACAGATAAACAAAGAAAATGCAAGAATGCTTGACGGAATGTTAAGACAAAAACAATCAGACAGACAGAAAACATTTAGTATCGCCAAGCTGAATAGAGTTGATCTTCCAAGAATATCAGACTTCAATAAGAAAAGATCACAGTATTCAAAAAGACTTAATGCGATCATGAAGTCAATAGGTGCAAAGCCGTCTATGACAATGAGAGATGTCAGAATAAACTACTTTAACGCATTGCTCAATAGAGCTGATAAAAAGAAACAACTTCCAAAGAGTGTGAGACAGCAATGGCTATCTAGATGGGTAGACTACAATAAGTCAATCAACCTAAGAGTCTTAAAGAAACAAACACCTGAGTCAATCTTAGCAGATGTTTCAAATATAGAAAAAGAACTTTCGAATCATAACAAGCAACTAACACTACCACTTGAAAAATTATTCTTACAACTAGGTGCAGAGGTACTATCTTTAATGGGTAAATTCATGGCTATCAATCCAAATGATGCTATAAAAAATATTAAAAAACAGGTTGACGACACCGCCAAAAAAGTGTTATCATCAGGTGATCCTAAACTAATAGATAAACTTAATTATGAATTGGGTAGACTTGAACAACTAGGTGGTTGGAATGCAGTTATACCATCTGAAGGTATTACATTTATGTACAAAGGTGAATTATTAAAACTGACAGGAGCATTTGCACCTATAAACCAATTAACAGGGCTAAGTTTTAGACTATGAAATCGTTTTCTAAATATTACAATGATCTAGAAAAAGAGGTAGCACCTTATTCTCCTTTTGGTGAGAGAAAGAGGAAGACCATTGCTGTTTTTCCAGGGTCTTTTAGACCTCCACATAAAGGACATTTTCATTCGGTTATACAATACTCAAAAATGGCTGATGAAGTGGTTGTTATCATATCAAAGCCTGGTAAGTCAGTGAGAAAAACAAATACAGGCAAAACAATCTCGGACAGACAAGCTAAAAAAGTGTTTGAGATCATGATAAAGGCACAAGGTCTTAAAAATGTCAAAGTAATTACATCACCTACACCTTCACCAATTAAAGCTTCATATGACTATGTTGAGACGTTAAAAGACGTTGATGTTATATTTGGCTCTTCTAAAGACCCAGATGATCTCAAAAGGTGGAAGACAGTTACGGCATATATGGATAAAAACAATCCTTCGATAACTGTATTAGACCCTAAAACAACAGCGGTAAATAGACTCTACTCAGCTACAGACATCAGAAATAAGATTGATGATATAGATGCATATGATGATGCATATCCTGGTAAATTATCCGACTCAGACAAGAAAAATATTTTTAACATATTAAATGAAAACACATTTTCTGAATACTTCTATGAGTCTTTAAACTTAGGTGGACTTGAATATGAGAGAAGAGTTCACAACGCAATGGTGACAGCTAACATAGACGGACTTGTACCAGGTGATAAACCGGGTGCAGGATTCAGTGCTGTGGGTAAAGGTGACATAGAAGCTACTTATAAAGGTAAAGAGTTTAATATTGAGATAAAAATGGATAAAAATGCCCAGATGGGTGGTACAAGTATTAGAATGGATGTGAATAATAATGAATATATACTTGTCAAACCGGATGCTGTCGATGAAGAGGTAGCACCTTTATTTCTAGAAGCGGCCAAGAGAAAAGCCGATGATTTGAAAAAATGGGTCGATTTTATCAGAACGCAAGAACCACTCGAATTACATCAAAAAGTACCTTACACAGTTCCTTTCGGTGCTGTTACAAAAGAAGCATGGAGTTCGGCACAAAAACAAGGTCTATTAAAAGGACTTAACCAAGTAGAAAAATTTAAGAACGCAAATACAATAGCAAAAGCCTATAACAGAAAAGGTGTTTACTACATACAAATTGGCGGTCTTGGTTTATTTTATCTAGGAAAGAATCCACTTAAGTTACCTGTACCTAAATATGATGGTGAAGTTAACATTGAGTTTAGATTAGGTCCTAGTGGTAGTAAGAACAGAAAACTTTCTGATGGAACTTTAGTCAAAGTAGTTGGTGCTGGATATAGATGTCAAGGTAGATTAAAAACTACTAAGAAATCAAAATACTCATTAGACAATCCGGAATCTATCAAAGAATTATTTGGATCCTAAATAAAAACTTTTAAAGCCTTCAATCTTTAACATATTTTTAAGTATACCTACAACAAGTGCATAATATCTATCGGATTCTTTTTCAACATTCTTATATCTATCCTTTACAATATCTTCAGCATCCTTGTATAATTCTTCGACTTCTTTTTCGGTTTTACCGCTTTTATCAGAAAATGACTTTATAATAGGTGAAGGCATGGTATACTCCGTTGTTAACTATTATTCTTATTTATAACTTAAACGAGAAAAAGATAATTATGGAAAATATGGATTCTAAATGGGTCGATGCCTATATACCTCAAGTTGTTGACGATCTTGTACTAAATCCTACATCAAAGGATAAACTTAAAAGACTACTACAGTCTGGTAAAAGATTCAATGTATCACTTCATGGTAGAGCGGGTATTGGCAAAACAGCAACAAGTAATGTAATTTCAAAAACACTGGATGCTATTGAATACTTCGTTTCGTGTTCACTTGATGGTAACATTGATAACATAAGAACAAATGTACAAAGATTCTGTGAGTCTGTCTCTTTTGATGGAAGACCAAAACTTGTTATACTAGATGAGATTGATGGTATGAGTCTTGAAGCACAAAAGTCTCTTCGTAACATTATGGACAATCACAAAGATTGCATATTCATACTAACTTGTAACTATCTAAATCGTGTTATCGAACCTTTACAATCAAGGTGTCCACCAGTATCATTACAGTTCTCTGTATCAGATATTAGACCTAGAGTTGAACACATTCTGAAAAGTGAGTCTATTGAGTATACCGAAGAAGACCTAAATAACTTTATGGAAAAGATACTTCCTAAGTTTCTTCCAGATATTAGAACATCAGTATCAGTACTTCAAGATTGTTGTTCTTCCGGTAAGTTAGACACAACTACAGAGATTGCACTTATTGATGGTGTTGACGAAACATGTAAGTATATCCTAACTTCTACGAAAGAAGGTAAGACACCAATGGAGATAAGAGAATATCTAATAAAGAACTCAGAAAAGTTTAGTGAAGACTATCTTAAACTATCATCAAGTATGTTTAATATTTTATGCAGAACAAAGATAGGTGCAGAGGATTTATCCAACATTGCAGACATAATTTATAGAGTAGATCAAGTAATCGATAAAGAAATACAATTCTTTGTTTTAGTATCATATCTACACAATCTAGTTAACAAAAATAATAAATAAGTATATGAGCATAGACAAGAAATACACAATCACAAAAACGTGTGATCTTTGTGGAAAACAAGAAGGTGATCACCTCAAATCAAAAGACTTTTACAAAGAACCACCCTCATTGATTATGAAAAACCATGAGGGTAAACAAGTAAAACTCACACTTGAAGTTAAAATTGAAGAGTACGACAAAGATGGTGTAACAACTACACTTGAAGACATACTAAATAATTTTCAGGATTTACATCAAGGATTGAATTATGATTCCATTGAAGATGAAAATACACAAAAAATAGATGACATAAATAACATGATACCACCCAAAGTTGCAATGCTTTTACAGGATCTATATATCAGAGAGCTAAGCTATACAAACAGAAATGAAAATCAAGGTGTCTTGTGTAAAAAATGTCACACAGCTATGGTTAATATGGTATCTAAATTAGGTAAATTTGATAAAAAAGAGGTATTCTAGTGTCCAAAAAAATAAATCCAATAGTTGAAGAGTTACTGGACTCTAATGAAATTCCTGAAGAGTTTGAAACACCCGAAGATTTGTTAGAAGGTATAGCTAACATGACCTCGGAAGTTGCCGAGATAAAACAAGAAGTTGAAGATGTAAAGGTATCTGGGGATCCCATCACAGATATAAAAATATTCAATGAAGTTTCAGACTTAATAAACAGAGCAGTTGCGGTTCTGGATACATGTAAGGAAGATATTGAAAGAAGTTCTTTACTTGACGCTGAACTTGTGTCAGCATATGCTAAGTTAATCTCATCAACTAGAGAAATAATTTCAGACAATATTGCTATATTTAGAGATCGCCAAAAACACATAGAAAAGATAGAGTTGGAGAATCTGAAACAAGAACATAAAAAAGAAATCTTGCGGATGAAAGATGATCTAGATAAGTCAGTAAACGACAATTATGGTGAAACTAAAGCATTTGTACAAGAGGCTGTTATTGAACTCTTAAACGATGTTGAAAAAAATAAAAAAAACTAATTGACAACAATTAGATAGTTCTATATATTAGTAAAAGTTTAGTAGAAAAAGTATCGTAAAGTATAGTTAAGGAGATATATGCCACATAATAGTAACTACGGTGAACACATCAAAAAATACATGCAAGAAATAACAACCGAGGATTTTGATCCAGTAAGCAAGCAAGAAGAACAGGAAGTTTTAAATGACGACACATTATCAAAACAAGAGAAGATAGACTTCTTAATGAAACGCAATATTCGATTGGTTTCAAAGATTGCAACGAAGTATACCAGCATTGCCGAATATGATGATATGATGCAAGAGGGTTGTATCGGACTAGCTAAGGCCGCTGAAAAGTTTGATATGACGAAAGACACCAAGTTCTGTACATATGCCTATTTCTGGGTATTCAAAGCTATTCAAGAATATCTGAAGAAAGAAAACAGAGACTTCTCCACAATTAGAAATCACAGTGGACTCTCACTAAACTATCAAGCATCTGAAGATGAACAGCACGATTCAAACAACTCATTAGAAAAAACAATTTCAGAATCCTCGTACACTACTCCTTCGGGTGGATATTCTGAGATAAACAAGAACGAAACTACAAATTTGTCAAACGAATTGAGCAAAATTGTATTAGAAAATAATGTACTGGATGACAGAGAAAAACACATAGTATTAAGTCGATTTTTCTCCGACAAAAAAAGAACATTAAAAGACATCGGAAACGAAATAGGACTGTCTCATTCTATGGTTAAATTAGTGCAGGATAAAGCTTTACAGAAAATTAAAGAGTTTGTAGTTTCTGAAGGTATTTCACGAGAAGATTTCGAGTTTACAGTGTAAATAAAACTTGATGTCACGAGTTAAAAACCAGTTTAAACCCACTACGAATTACCCTGGCTAGAAGCATTTTTGAAATTTCAGCAGGATATTTGTATGTGGGTATTTTTAGTCTTTATGTGTTAAACCGTACATCATGCGTTCGTATAATATTTGTACGAATTTAACACTAAAGAATTAAAGGAAAAGAATATGCCAACAATCTTTGAAGAGCAAATATCTCGCAAACCAGACCGTTATCCATGGACCGAACAATTTATCGAATCCATGCACAACGGATTTTGGACCGATAAAGAATTTAACTTTCAGTCTGATGTACAAGACTTCAAGGTAACACTTAACGAACGAGAAAAAGAAATGGTCGTTAGATGTCTTTCAGCCATCGGTCAAATTGAAGTAGCAGTTAAAACATTTTGGGCAAAATTAGGTGAAAATCTTCCACATCCAAGTTTAACCGATCTTGGTTATGTAATGGCTAATGTTGAAGTAATTCACAACAACGCATATGAGAGATTAATCGAAGTACTAGAAATGGAAGATGTATTCGAGAAGAATCTAGAATTGGATATAATTCAGAATCGTGTAAAATATTTAAGAAAATATAATCACAAATACTACAAAGACTCTAAAAAACAATATGTATATTCTTTGATTTTATTCACACTTTATGTGGAAAATGTTTCCTTATTTTCTCAATTTTATACCATCAACTACTTCAACAGATTTAAAAATGTTCTAAAAGATACTGCACAACAAGTAGCTTACACTTCCAAGGAAGAACTCATTCATGCTATGGTCGGTATCAAACTAGTAAATGTAATCCGTGAAGAGCATCCAGAATTATTTGATGAAGAACTGGAATCACTAATACGAAAGCAATGTGTAAAGGCATATGAAGCTGAATCTAAAATTATTGACTGGTCGGTTAATGGATACAAATCAGAACATTTAAGTTCACCTATTATGAAAAACTTCATAAAGAGTAGACTTAATGAAAGTCTAAAGCAAATAGGCTTTAAACCAGCCTTTGATGATATTGACAGTAAACTACTGGAGAAAACAACATGGTTTGAAGAAGATGTACTTGGTAATACAGCAACCGACTTTTTCTTCAAACGTCCTACAGAATATTCAAAAAATGATAAATCTTATGACGAAGATGATTTATTCTAGTATAATATAGTTATGAATGAAAAATATTATTGGTTAAATAACGATAGTCGTTTATTTTTAGAGCGAGGCTATCTCGAAGAAGGTGAAACACCTGAGAAAAGAATCAGGCAAATTTCCCTTCATGCGGAGAAGATTCTAAAAAAAGAAGGCTTTGCAAAGAAGTTCGAAGAGTACATGGCAAATGGCTGGTACTCACTAGCTTCACCCATCTGGGCAAACTATGCTAAAAATAGAGGACTACCAATATCATGCTTTGGTTCATATATTGACGATACAATGGAAGAAATTTTATATACTGTATCAGAAGTTGGCATGATGTCTAAAATGGGTGGCGGTACATCAGCTTACTTCGGTCATCTACGCTCAAGAGGTTCCGAAATCAGATCAGGTGGTAACTCCTCAGGTCCTGTTCATTTCATGGAACTATTTGAGACAGTAACAAATGTTGTGTCTCAATCAAATGTAAGGCGTGGTTCTTTTGCCGGCTACCTAAATATTGAACATGAAAACATAGATGAATTTTTATCCATCAGAAACGAAGGACACCCTATTCAGAATCTATCATTTGGTGTTACGGTGAGTGACAAGTGGATGAGGGAAATGATTGATGGTGACAAAGACAAACGTAAGATATGGGGAAAGATTATTAAGAAAAGATTTGAGTCTGGTTATCCATATATTATGTTTAGCGATACGATGAATAAAAATAAACCAAAGGTTTATAAAGACAAAAATAAAACTATATGGGGATCAAATCTTTGTTCAGAGATTGCATTATCAACAGAAGTGGGTGAATCATTTGTGTGTTGTCTATCCTCTATGAATTTATTACATTATGATGAGTGGAAAGACACAGATGCAGTTGAGGTGTTAACATATTTCTTAGACTCCGTAATGACTGATTTTATTGAAAAAGCGAAACAAATTCCTTTCATGAAAAGAACAGTCAACTTTGCTGAAAATCAAAGAGCGATTGGTATTGGTGTTTTAGGTTGGCATTCGTATCTACAATCTAAGATGATAGCCTTTGAATCACTTGAAGCAAACGGATTGAATGTTCAAATACATAAACTAATACAAGAGAAGTCACATGAAGCTTCTAAAGAAATGGCCAAAGAGTATGGTGAACCTCCACTGTTAGAAGGTTATGGTATGAGAAACACAACTACAATGGCTATTGCACCTACAACATCAAGTTCATTTATTCTTGGACAAGTATCACCAAGTGTTGAACCATTAAATAGTAACTACTTTGTTAAGGATCTAGCAAAAGGTAAGTTCACATATAAGAATCCTTATCTAAAAGCATTACTCAAGAAACATGGTAACGACAATAAAGACGTATGGAAATCTATTCTTGTAACCGGTGGTAGCGTTCAACACTTAATGTTCTTATCAGATGAAGAAAAAGCAGTATTTAAAACATTCGGTGAAATATCACAACATGATATTTTAATTCAAGCATCATCAAGACAAAAATATATTGACCAGTCACAAAGCTTAAATTTAATGATACATCCTGCCACACCCGCTAAAGATGTTAATAAATTATTAATTAGTGCTTGGGAAATGGGTATTAAAACACTATATTACCATCGTGGTACAAATCCAGCACAAGAATTAAGCAGAGATTTGATGAGTTGTTCTAACTGTGAAGGGTAGAATAAAAATTCTTAAAATCAACAGATTCTTTCACACTCATGATCTTTCTATTAGTCATTAGTTCAAAGAATGTTTTTGATTCTATGTTGTCAAGTTTATTAAAATCTGCTTTTATATCTCCCCAAACAGGTCTGTAGTAAAATACTTTATTACCCGGTATTGATAATATTTGACCTGTAGTTACCATTATACTTTTACCATGAGTATCTGAAGTTCTAAAAGGATTCATTTGAGGGTTTTTATTATCTGTATTACCTAATATTCTTAATAAATCTTCCGGCTCTTTAACAGTTTTCATTAGTTTGTATGTAACATCATATCTTGACTCAGATGATTTTCTACTCAATATCATTCTTTCATCATCGGATACAATAGGATATCCAGCATTCTTAAAGTGTATACCATGATTAGTCCTCACATAATCTTTACTCTTTTTTAACTCAGTTAGATTATATTCATAATCTTTGTCAACATCAATGTAAGAAGGTGCCTCGATTAATACAGCCTTATCTTTTGAAAAAACTAAAGAAAATCCTTCCATCTCACTATCAATTAATGATTTAACAGCTTTATCAACACTTTTTTCTAACAGTGCCTTTCTTATGTTTTTTCCACCAGGACTATAAAACACATCACCTGGCTCTCTTAATTTAGCTTCCTTTTCATCTTTTTTTACCTTGAGAGTCGTATTAAGAATAGCAATACCATATTCATTAACACCTTCAGTCCATTTAGTCTCTTCATCCCAGAACATACAACGCTCGGTTCCCATACGAAATGACTTCTTGATATGAATAGTTGGCTTGTAACTTCTGTCCCTATTTTTTGCGGCCACCCATCCTAAATCATTAAAGTATTTAACTGCTAATACACACATTTATTAGATTCCCCTTGTAAATAGTATCGAGGTGTATTTACAATGGCAGACGACAAGAAAAAGCAAATCAATCTAGAAAAAGCAACTAGAATCATAGAAGAGACTTGTGATCCTGAAATCATCGAGGATGATGATTTACTCACCGAAGACGAAAAGTATATAAGAGAGTCTGCATGGCTATTATTACAAGAGCTAGAAGGTGGAGGAGATGACGAGGATGAGGATGAAGAAGAGGATGAAGATTCTGAAGAAAGTTCAGACGATTCCTCCGATACGTCATCAACTACAACCGAATCAGGCTCAGAAACATCTACCATATCAGATATAGTTGCTGAACAGGGTGTATCAACTGTAGGCACAGTACTAGCACAACTACAAAGCCTAGGTGCGGCCGGAATCATAGCAATGTCATCTGCACTATATTTTCAAGGAACAGCAGTTGTAGACAATGCAGTACCACTTTATGATGATATAAACTTTCAAGTTGAAAATATAATGGAACAAGAAGCTATGAATATGGCTATGAATATGGCTGTTGATCAACAAATACAACAAATGTCAGAACAGCCTGTAGTCGCATCTGAAGTTGATGAGTCTGAAGAAGAAGAAAAACCTAAGAAGAAAAGTTTTTTGAAAAAACTCTTTGGTGATGATGACGAAGAGGAAGAAGACGAAGATGCTGAAGACGATGAGGAAGAAGATACAGAGGATGAATCTGAAGAGGGAGAAAAAGAAGAGAAGCCCAAAAAGAAAGGCTTTTTAAAGAAACTATTTAGTGGTGAAGAACAAGAAGAGGAAGAAGATACAGAGGAAGAATCTGAAGAATTTACCGAGACTAAAGAGATAAAAGAAGAAAAATCAGTCAAAAAGGAAGATTCCGAAACAGACCGTTCACCTAGTACAGAACTTAAAGGTCAAGATTTAGATGAAGTATCCGAGTTGGTAACAGATGAGTCTTTAGAAGAGGCGGGTGTATCAAGAGATGAGTTCAACAAGGCACTACTCAGTTTTATTAAACAAGGAAATGAAAATCCTTTTCAGGAACCAGAAATTATGCGAGAGACTACAACAATCAATGAACAAATAGAACAAATAGAACAAATTGATTTGAGAGATACATTTGGACCAGGTTCACCTGGACATATCTACGAAGAAAGCGAGGCGACACCGATATGATTAAAGCACTTTTGGAATTAGATTGGAGTTCACTTGACCAAGGCCAGCTAATAAACTTTGGAGTTGCTTTATTGGGTATTGGTGCAACTCTTACAATGCTTATACCACCCGACTCTAGACTAGGTAAAATTATAGCGGCCATAAATGAATCTTTATCTTTTTGGAAAAAACTTAAAGGTAAAAAATAAATTAAAAACAGGAGAAAAAAATGAAAAAATTACTTATTACTCTACTTATCACAGCAACTTCTGCTCATGGTGCCATTATACTTAATGATGCATCATTTAATTCACAATCGCAACAATGGGTTTATGACATAACTGCTTCTTTTGAAGATGATAAATTTGTTGAAGGTTGGCCAAACCCTGAGTATACTTCGTACTATGAAACATTTACTATTTCATCTACAGAAGGCGGAGATTATATATTTGATAATTATGGCAGTAATCTTTCAAAAGATGGTAATCCAATTTATGATACTCAGCTTTTAATATATGAGACAATGCCAACAAATATATTATTTCACGCACCTTGGGCGTTTCTTAATAAGGAGGGTGATGGTTTTGGGCCAGGCACCGATAAAACTCTTGATGACTTAAATTCAACACGAGAATTGCTAGTAGATATTAACGGAAATCCTATTGAGCCAATTATTGATGTATCACCTACCGGATTCCAAACTGGTGCCTTTTACGGAACAATCACTCTTGAGGCAGATACAGAATATATAGTAGCTATTTCATCTTTTGAAGGTGGATATGGTTCGGTTGATTTTATGGCAATGGGTGATAGTCAACTAAATATTAATAATACTATACCAGAGCCTGCTACGGTTGGTCTTCTTGGTGTTGGTGCTATGGCTCTTTCTATCGTCAGAAGAAGATCAAACCAGACCTAAATATAAAACGAATAATAATCAGTAACAAAGATAGTTATGGTTGATACAAAATCCTTCTAAGGAAAGTAAATACCATAACTATCTTACTTACTAGGAGTTAATTATGAGCGAATTTAAAAACGAGTTTAGAAAACTACAAGAAGCCTACTTCGTTGGAATGGAAGAACTAGATGTTGGACAAGCACTTAACCCAAAAACAATAAAACTTCCAGAGGGTTTCATTCAATTACCCAGTATAAGTTACGCAATAGATCCTGAATCTAACCCTATGTGTGTTTATAGAATGTCAAGAACAACAGAACCATACATTGATCTAGGAAGCAAAACACCTATTGTTGACTTCTTCCTAAAAGAATATCCTTCAAACTCACTATACGCCTTAGCAAGCTCCGATGATTCTAAAAAGATAGATGAATATTTAGATTTAGCAATGGCTACAGGTTCTGGTGAAGCAGAGGAAGTTTCAGAGGACTTACTTCAAAAACCAGAAGAAAACAATGTTTCAGACGTAACAGTTGAGCCTGTTAAAACAGTTGCAGAAGAAGATGAAGAGTTAATTAATGACGAAACGGAACTTGATGAAAGTAAGATGAAAGAGCTTCATGGTTATATTGATGACGGTCTTTCAGCAGATCAGATAGCAAAGAAAATGAAGCTAGATGTTAAAACAATCAAAGCACTTATGAAAGAAGCTAAACTTGAAGAAGCATCTTTGAACAAAACGGAAAAACTGCCTTTGACACCCGCCGAGAAAAAAATTATCGGTAATACGGGAGTTTATAAAGAGAAATATAAACTCGACCGAACACAGTCAATGTACAGAGCGTCAAAAACAGCATTCTCAATGCCTTTTACTGGAAAAGAAGACTTGACAAAACTCAAAAAACTCGTTAGAGGAATTAAAGAATCAACTGAACTAGAAGAAGCTAATACTGATAAGTACATGTGGAAAGACATCAATAAAGCATTGATGGCCGCTGGTGTTAATCCTCGGACAATTATGAAAGTGACTGCCGCCTTAAGAGGTAAAGCAATCAAAGAAGTCAACGAAGCAAAAGGTGGTAAAAGAATTGCTAATAAGAAAATGAAAATTAAAAATGTTAGCGATCTAAAACATTATATTGTTAGAAACTACTCAATCACAGGTAAAGACAAAAAAGATCCTGATGAGCTGAGAACCTCTGATGAGATAATGCAAGCACCATCTTGGAACGATGTAAAAGATATTCTTAAAAAGAATATGTTTGATAAGAAAGAAATGGACAATCTATATAATGATCTAATCAACTATCAGCTTGAAAATGCTAAACAGTTTTTAGGTGTTGAAGAATACGAAATGAAAGACGAAGACAATGACTAACAAATATAAATATTCTGTAAAATATTCATCGATTGAAGAAGCTGTAGGTGAAGTTTTAAATTTTAAAGAAGATGGTCATCAGGACATTGCCTCTGTTAAAACACAAATTGAAATAGCAATGTCAGCTTTAACAAAAATGGGTGTTGCTATTGACGAACTTCCAGAAGAAGCAGATTTACCAACTTGGTGGACTAACAAAGTTGCAATCGCTGTGAGTAAGTTAGACGGAATGGCAGACTATATCGATGCTAAGAATCAAGTATCAGTTATGGATGATGAGAATGATGTAACAGACTTAGATGAAAATGCTTCTATGTCATCTATCAATGATTTAATTCAAGATATTAAAAGTAAAACTATTGTGTACGCAGATGTCTCACAAGGCTCAAATAAAGGACATAAGTTTTATTTAAAAGGTGTACCTGAAATAAGCAGAGGTGATATATTAATCAGAATGGATTCAGATAAAAGTCAATTCATTCATATCAAGATAAACGAAATTCAAGATATTAGAACAACCAAAAGCATTGCAGGAAAAAACAAAGCAGTATCTATAACTTTAAAGAAATAAGGAAAACAAATGTCTGACTTTAGAAAAATTCAAGAAGCTTACAATTCCATTCAAGAAGAAGTCATCGATGAAATATTAGTAGGTGGTAAAAAATTAACCTCCAAAGAAATTGTTAAGAAGATCAAGAAAAACAGAAGCAAGCTACCCACACTAAAAGATTTTGAACCAATATTTGCAAAATTTTCACCCAGTGAATTACACAGTCGTGATGATTTAGAAGGTATGTTACCTGACTATGTAAATAGTGCAGAGATAGGTGCCTTATATACTGAAGGTGAAGAAATCACCGAAGTCGTCATAGGAAAAAAGTATAAATTAACTGACGAAACTATAAAACATAAGGGTAAAACTTTATACAGAATCGAAGCTGTTAGTAATATTGGTAAGCTTGTAAAAGCCGGAACCAAAGGCGGTTTCATTGAATCAGAAAAGAACCTATCTCAAAGAGGTAATTGTTTTGTTCACGACAATGCAAAAGTTTATGGTAAAGCCCAAGTTGCTGACAATGCACAGGTTTTTGGCGAATCCGAAATTTATGATAATGCTAAAGTTTACGGCAATTCTTTAGTTGATAAAAACGTAAAGATTTACGGCAACTCTCAGGTTTATGGCAAAGCAACAGTTGTTGATGATGCTGAGGTTTTCGATAAAGCTAAAATTTACGATAACAGTAGGGTTGGTGAATCTGCAAAGATTTATGGTAATGCGAAGATTTATGGTAACTCACATATTTACAACAGTGCAAGTATTTATGGTAATGCTGAGGTTTATGGGGCCGCAAAGGTTTCGGGCAGAATGAAAGTTTCTGGCAATACTAAATATTCTGGTGTACAAGATATTTTCTAATTAGTAGGTAAAGAAATGTTGTTCGTAAAAAACTAGGTATACAAACTCTACAGGAATAAGTATATTTTAATATATAAATAAACAAGTTGATAAGTATAATAGAACATAAGTTTAGTATAGTTAAAAGGAGTTTACATGTTCTTGGATAAAGAGTCGTTAAATAAACTATTAGTAAGTAAGTATTCAATCGTTGTCGTAGGTAAACTACAAGACACCGACAGAAAAGTAATCAAACACCTCCTAAATCTTTATAGTGATACAAAGAATTATGTAGGTGAATCTAATATCGATGGATATTTCTTCAAAGACATGTCAAAAGGACTCAGAAGCCTATATGATGTAGAAGATAATACATGTATTATGTTTTTTAAAAATGGGTTTCTTGAACACAAGAGACAAGGTAGTCAAGTATTATTTGGTAATCTAAAAAACTTAAATAATATAATTAAAGGCTTTTTAGAAATTAGATTACCAAAGTATGAGAGAATTTAAGGAGAACTATGTCTGAAAAACCTTTTGTAGCAGTAAACTTTCCAGCGGATAACTCCGGCTGTTATTTTTATAGAATGTTAGCACCCAAACTTACGGTACAATCGGTGATAAACAATGTAACTTTTACAGAAACCAGTAGATTCATTGCCGATCCTGAATGGTTTCAAGATGTTAATCTATGTCACATGCAAAGACAGGTTAATGATCCTCAGTGTGATTATTATACAAGATTTATTGTTCCTTTAGGACAGAGAAACGGAATGTGGATTGTCTACAATGTAGACGATGCTGTTGGTATGGACGATATACCTAAATACAACTCTGCCTGGGAAGCTTATCAAGATCCTAAGTTGATGCAGAACATCTCAACCATGATGCAACAGTCTGACTTTGTACTTGTTACTACAGACTATCTTAAAGACTATTATGTTAGAAAGTTTGGTGTAAAAGAAGACAATGTACTTGTAATACCTAATTATCTTCCTAAATGGTGGATGGGTCAGTATTATGATCTTGGTAAAATATTAGTAAATTATGATAAGAATAAAAAGAAACCTAGATTAGGAATTATTGCAAGTAGTACACACTACGATCTACATGGTAAAAATAATTTTGTTGACGACTTTACCGAGATGATTCCTTTTGTTAAGAAAACAGTTAACAAATATCAATGGGTATTTGTAGGTTGCATACCTAATGCACTACAAGATGAATTGAATGCAGGAAAGATAGAACTCGTAGGTGGTTCTAATATTATGAACTATCCAGATGTGATAGGTAACATAAATTGTCAAGCTATTATTCAACCTTTATTAAATAATGAATTTAACAGATGTAAATCTAATATTAAATTCTTAGAAGCTTGTGCAATCGGTACACCACTTATTGCTCAGAGAATAAACATATACGAACCTTACACCGATCTATTGTTTGACGATATGGATGAACTACAGCAAAAGCTAGATATGGTTTTAGGTAGTAAAGATAAATTTAAATCTATCGTCAAGAAACAGAAAAAAGAACTAGATAGTGGTAGAAACGGTAGAGGTTGGTGGTTAGAAAACCCTGCAAATCTAGAAGACTGGGCACAGTTTTATCGATTAACTAAGAAATGTTTAAATGTAGATTTGAATATGATTCTTCAACACGAACAACAAGAAAATCAACAGGAAGAACAGGAAGATATTGCAAAAGATTTGGAGATAATTAGATGATAACGGTTGCAGTTTTAAATTATAAAAGACCTATTGAATGGCTAGAAGGTATTATATCTTCATCGCTGAAACAATCCGTATGTCAGATAACTCCAAATGTTATTATTTGTTCGGATGAATCTGAAGAAACCTTAAAAAAGAGTGACGTATTAAAAGATTTAGATTTTACTTACATCGAAAATACGGGTGAATCTATTGCAAATTCTAAGAATAAAATTATCGAAAAATCAATAGAGTTAGACACAGAAAAATTAATACTTATAGAGGATGATACAGTCATATCTGATGAATTTGATGATACTTTTGAAAAATACATAGATTTAATGAATGATATGAACCTAGGTGTTATATTTAATTGTTATACTAAACCAGCTAATTATGTACTAACAAAACCGTCACCTAGACTATTACTGGGATATAAAGGACATGCAAAATCTGAAATGCTGACAACAAACAGGCATGAAATGTGTGACTTTATGATTATTGATGTTGTTAAGAATAAAGAACGATTCAACGAAGACTTGTGTATATTTGAATCAAGTGAATATATATTTAAATCACAAAAATCAGGACAGATACCTTTCTTAAATCAGTTCTTTGATATTCCAGACTCATGGGAGAAAATTAGTGGAAGAGAGATTGACACTTCTAGAAATTGTGAAAATCATGTCGTTAATGAAGATAGACAGAAAATGGATAAAGTGGTAAATGGTGAGTGGAGTGTAAATAATGACCTAAATGACATTATTGAATATATACGAAAACAACTAGGAGTATAAAATGAGTTATATAGCAAAAGGTACAGAAGTTTCTTATGATGAAATCAAAATAGGTGAAACATTTATCAGAGATAATATAAGATGGGAAAAGACAAAAGATGGTGATGTTGAAATAGAACCAGTCTGTGTTGAAATCCCAGATAGTGGTAAAATTTTACTTGAAAATAAACTTCTAAATGGATAAAAAAATATGAGATTTGTAGAAGACGCACACAGAATAGGCTCAAGAGATGGTAAGTTTGATCCTGAGAAAATTGAAGTTTCTCGTGATATTGTTGCACTAAGAAAAGATGAGATTCAAGAAGAAGTTCAACATAATGGCATTGTGATACCAACAAAAACCATCGCAGGATTCAAAGGAGCAACAGGTACGATCATCGCACTAGGTGACGAAGCTAGAGAAGATTACGGACTTGAAATAGGTGATAGAGTAAAGTTCGATGATGTTGGTGTTTTTTATGATACATATCCTATAGTAATTCTAAAGGCAGAAAATTGCATTGTTAAATGTGACCCAGAAGATAGTGATAGACATATACCTCTTAAGAATATGGTATTCTCTAGATCAATAGATTCTGTTCATAACCTTGGTACTGATAGTACAATCATCGTATCAGATAAACACAATCAAGCCGAAGTGGCCGAAGTGTTTGCGGTAGATAATGAAGATGTTGTAAAAGTTGGCGACAAGATATTAGTTATGGCGGATGGTGACAGAATAAACTCTAAAGACGGTGAATACTTCATCTATAAACAAGACGAGATACCAGCTATAATTGAAGACTAATATCTGTATAATAAAGCATGTACAGAAACATTTCATACGTCCAATCAAAAGACAAACGCTCGGCTTTTATTGATATTTGGACCTGGGACGAATCGGGTAATAGAATTCATAAAAGAGTTCCACATAAGTCATTCGTAACCTATGAAGTTGATTATAAAACTGACTTGCAAAGTATTTATGGTACCTATCTGAAACGTAAGTTCTTTGAGACAACCTCTTCCAGGTATCAATGGATAAAAGATCATCCAGAGAAAAAGATATACGAGTCTTCAATTCCCGAATTTGAGTATCTAAATTCTCATTATTCAGATACATATCAAGAGCCAGACTTTGCTAAACATGATTTGAGAGTTCATTACATCGACATCGAGATTGCGATTGAAGATGAGTTTCCAGAAACAGATAAGGTGGACTATCCTATCAATCTTATTACTGTCTATGATAGTGACCATAGTAAATATTTCACATGGGCGTTAGGTGACTGTAAAGCACATAGAGATGACATTCAGTTATTCACATTTGATAGTGAAGTAAAACTACTTAATCACTATCTTAGTTGGCACGGAAGAAACTATCCTGATGTAATCACAACATGGAACGGAAAGTTGTTCGACATACCTTATATGTGTGGTCGAATCAAACGAGTTCTAGGCGAAGATGCTATGAAGAGTATGTCACCTGTCAATCGTGTAAAGCAACATAAAGACCGAGTAACAGGTGAGCCTCTTTTCGTTATAGACGGTATCACAAACTGGGATTATTATATTTTATATAAGAATAAGTTTCTTAAGAAGTCAAAAGGCTCTTATAGTTTAGGTAATGTAGGTGACTATGTTCTAGGTATCAGCAAGATCGAGTATGAAGGTTCTATGAAAGACCTATACAAAAAAGACTTTCAGAAGTTTTTTGAGTATAACATACGAGATGTAGAGATACTTGTTCTATTGGAAGAAAAAGAGCAACTACTAAAATTATCTAGAAGTATCTGTAACATGTCACTTGCACCTTATGAAAAGATATATGCGTCTATACCTTATATCATCAACTGTCTGTCTTTATATACATACAATACTACAGGTAAGATTTTTCCAAAAGTAACCCAGTCTGTAAAAGATTCACATAGATTTGAAGGTGCCTTCGTGTTTCCCACAGTTCCTGGCTTCTTTAAGAATGGTGTTGCTGTTATTGACTTGAACTCTCTGTATCCTAATACACTGATTGCAGGCAATATGTCACCAGAAACAAAAGTAGGTACATACGATAAGATTAGTGATAATGAGTATTCAGTACACACAACTAAAGGTGTTACAAAGCATTTAAACAAACAACAATTTGATGCATTACTTAAGACAAAATGTATCAATACAGATAACAAGACTCTGTTTCTAAAGCATGAAGTTAGAGAGGGTATTGTTCCTACATTCTGTAAAAAGATGTATGCCGATAGAAAGAAGTTTCAAAAGAAGATGAATGATGTCATTCGTCAAATAAACAAAACTAAAGATGAGACTGATCCTAATCCCGACATAATCAAGGAGTTAGAGAATGAAAGAGATAGATATAACTTCATTCAGTATACCTGGAAGATATTCTTAAACTCTATTTATGGTATGTTTGGTACAGAGTTTAGTCCCATCTATGACATTGACATTGCACAATCTATTACACTCAATGGCCAGTTTGTTATCAAAGCTATACCTGAATTTGTTGTTGAACACATGAAAGACAAATATTCAGCAGAAGGTGACATTGTGCTGTTCGGTGATACAGACTCTATCGGTATCGACTATGAATCCGCTGTTACTAAGTATTGTAGTGAAAATCAGAAAGATATTAATGATCTTTCTAGACATGATATTAGAATGATAACAAAAGACCTTGATGAGTTTGTTAACAAAGACATCAACGAACATTGTGCTAAAATCGTAAACGAAAGATTCAATACAACACAAGGTGACAACATTGCATTCTCACGAGAGAAGTTTTGTATGGAAGCCATGTTCTTTTCTAAGAAACACTATATATTACATATTGTAGATAAAGATGGTCACAAAACAGATGAGTTTGATTATAAAGGTGTGGATATAGCTAAGAACGAGTTAGCACCCGTTGTAAAAACTTTTCTCAAATCTATCTTCGAGAAAATATGTCGTGAGAGATGGAGTCAAGATAGATTCAATCAAGAACTTGAACAAGTATGGAATGAGTATAAGAATTTACCCTTTGAGGAGATTAAGAGAAACACCGGTTGGAACACTAACAAAAAGTCAACTGGCTTCTTAAAGGTGGAAGCAAAAACAGGCACACATGTAAAGGCCGCACATTATTACAATCAGATGATTGAACACTTAGGTGTGAAAGGTAAATACGAAGAGTTAAAAGTAGGTGATGATGTTCAATGGTGCTACATCAATCAAGATAACCCTTTTAACATAGAAGTTATTGGTTACAAAGATATATATCCAAAAGAGTTCAACGACATATTTCAAGTAGATTATAATCTAAAGTTTGAAAAAGATATTGTGAAACCTCTTCAACACTTATGTGATATTATGCATTGGATACCTTTTAATCCAAACGAACAGACTGCACAAAATATATTTGATTTGTAGTAAATACAAGAGACTATAGGAGATTACAATGGCCATATTTGATAGGTTTAGAAGAAACAAAGACATCAACCCATCTGCTGATGTTATGAACAATGTTCAAAATATTGACCCTGATGAGGGTTATGAAGTAACAAAGGTACGAGAAGAAGATCAAAGAATTAGCACAACATTGGCATATCCAAGTAATGATTCTATTCATCAATTCTTGGCCGCACCGGTGGCATCTGATAAGTTTAAGAGATTAAATGAATACAGAGCGATGTCAAATCATGTGGAAGTTTCCGATGCTATTGATGAGGTTTGTGACTCCGTGTATTCAGTAGATGAATTAGGTAACTTCTTAAATCTTGATATAAAAAACGATAAGAAATTTACCGACAGACAAAGAAAAATTTTGGCCGATGAATTTAAAAAGTTTGTAGACCTCTATGATTTCGAAAAGAATATCTTCAACTACGCTAGAACATTTGTTGTAGAAGGTGAACTAGCATTTGAAAATGTCATTGATCCTAAAAGTCCAGAAAAGGGTATCCTGTCAGTAAAACTTCTTGATAACTCAAAATACGAATTATTAAAAGACCTGACAACATATGAAATTATTGGTATATTCTTTGATATATCTCCTACAGAAGCCGAAACTGTACTACACACAAACTATGGAACTTCTTATAGCTATTTCAATGAAATAGACAGACACTCAAACTCTCTTTCGTATAGCAATGCATTTGCTGATGATAAGAAAGTACCTTTACTTTTCAGTCAAGTTACATACATTAATTCAGGTGTGTTTGATGTTAATAGAACATATCCAGTTCCACCCCTTGATAAAGCTAGACAAGCCTATAGACAATTAATATTAATTGAAGATGGTGTTTTAATTTATCGTGTAGCAAGATCACCTGAAAGATTAGTATTCAATATTGCATCTGGTAATACAAGTGGTCAAAAAGCACAACAGCAACTACTTCAAATGGTCAAAAGATTTAATCAAAGAAAGACAACTAAAACTTCATCGGGTGAGAGGGGTATCACAAATGAATATGATCCTCATCAGGTTGTAGAATCTTACTGGTTCTTAAAGCCTGACGGAACAGAAGGTTCTAGTGTGGAAAGTATTGGTGGAAGTTCAGATTTTGGTGAATTAGAAGACTTGAAGTTCTTTACTAGAAAACTATACAGATCACTAAAAGTTCCTTTCAGTCGCTTCGAACAACCAGAAAATACTATTAGTCAAGGTGAAGACATCACATATGAAGAATATAAGTTTGCTAAATTTGTTAAGAGACTACAACAACAGATTGCTTCTGGTATCAATGAGTCATTTAGAACACACTTAAAACTTAAGAAGCTATGGGAGCAATACAAAATTTCAAATAGAGACTTGGATGTTATAGCAACTCCACCAGCTTTATATGAACTATATCAAACCGCAAAACTGAACGAACTAAAAATGGAAGCATATAGCAGTATAGCCGATAATGATAAGTTCTCATATACATTAGCAATGAAAAAGATACTTAATATGTCCGAAGATGAGATCGAAGAGAACGACAGAATGCTTGATATAGAATCTGAAAAACAAGCAGTTCGTGAATACTGGGCAGAAAAAGTATCTGAATATGGCTCAAGAGAAAAGGCTGAGAAAGCCATTGCTCAAGAAGAACAAGAAGACTCTGAAGAAGACGACTCACCTTTCGGCTAATATAAAAAAAAGAGCAGTTTAACGTCATGCTCAGGACTGCAATTTAGTTTATACTCCAACGCAAATGCTAGAGTGATGATTGAGAAAAATTAGTCGGCATAAAAAGGTGAATCAGATGCGGTAATATTCGCAAAGTATTCATACACGATTTGTGAACTTATGTAACTATCAGTGTTAACAACAGGCATTTTATCGTCATGATAATGTCTACCATATTTAAATATGTCACTTGTTATTTTTCGACCAAAAGCTGATGTCAATTCATCATGTCTCAAAGTAGGTATACCATCTTGAAAAGGATATACATCTTTAATCTTTTCTATTTTACTTTCAACATAAGCCTTTGTCATTCTTACGGCATAAGACCAAGGTTTAAATTTAACATTCATTGATATTTCATTCATATTTTTTTTATCTCTTATTTAATTTTGATTGTTTTTTGATAACCTGTTAGCTGAACAATGGCATACACACCCTTTCCGCTACCATTTACCCAACCACCCTCAAAATTCGGATTATCTGTTTTCATTAGCTGGACACCTTCTGCCAGTGGAATTCTTTCATAAAAACCCATCTCTGAATTATATACAAAATCGGTATCCTTTAATTTTGCTCTTGCTAATTTTTTCAATTTGATTTTATCGTTTGTTGTCATATTTTTTACCTTTCTCAATCATCTAAAGGTAGTATATAAAATACCGAGGAAAAGTCAAGTGTAAAGATTAATCACCTACATGTAATTTTTCAATAATTTCCTTAATTTCTTCCCAACTTTTATCTTTTAAAGGCTCTGCCTTCTTCTCAATCATTTTCATCGTCTCTTCTGATAAACCAATTACTTTCATAGTAACCTCACTTTCTGTATATAATATAAGCTATTATGGAGGAAAAATCAAGCATTATTTTGTAAATAAGTACATAAATCAGGAGACAAAATATGCAAGCACTTAAACTCATTACTGAAAACGATTTCTGGGGAGAGTACGAAGTAATTAAAGAGAATGTCGAAGGTAAGCCTCGTCAGATCAAACTTCGTGGTCCGTTCATGCAAGCTGAAAAAGAAAACATGAACAAAAGGAAGTACCCCTACGAAGAGATGCTAAAAGAAGCTAATCGATTTAACAGAGAATTTATTGAGACAGGTAGAGCATTAGGTGAACTGGAACATCCTGATTATGCATACATCAATTCCGAGCGTGCCGCACAGCGAATTATATCACTAAGTGAAGGTGATAATAAGACTTGGATCGGTGAATCAATCATATTAGCAACAGACTCCGAACATAATATCAAAGGAACTCCTTTAGGAGACATCACTGCATCACTCATTCAGTATGGAACAAAACTAGGACAATCAACAAGAGGTGTTGGTAGACTAGAAGATGGTGTTGTTAAAGGATACAAACTATCAACAGTTGATGTTGTTTCTGACCCTTCGATAGGTGAATATGTTGAAGGTATTCTTGAATCTAAAGATTTCATGATTGACACACATGGTGTAGTAACAGAAATGTGTTATGACAGACTAACAAAACAAATGAATCAGCTACCTAATCATGAAAAATCAGAATACATTGGTAATGCTATCAAAGAATTTATTAATAATATAACAGCTTAAAATAGAAAATACAAATATGAATCGAATTACAAAAATAAGCTATTTTTTTGTAACTTTTTTGTGTCTATTTGTATAAATAGTCAATAGCGGTATCAGCTAGGAGATAAAAAAAATGGCAGAAGCAACAGAGAGTCTTTACAAAGCAATCACTAAAGGTGATTTTTCCACAGCAAACACAATTCTAGCAAGCATATTACGAGACAAGACAGTAGACCGAATATCATCAATTTTAAATACACAGGAGGCAAAATAATGAAAGAGATTATTGAACAGTTTGTAAGCAAACTGAACGAAGATGGAATCCTTTCCGAGGACCAAATAAAAGAGTTTGAAAGCTTTGGTTCTCAAATTCAAGCAACAATACAAGAAAAAGTAGAAGCTGAGAAGGAAAAAGCTCTTTCAGAAATCAAGAAAGAAGCGGAAGTTAAGATTTCTGAGTCAGAAGCACATCATGCCGAAGAACTTAAAAAAATCGAAGAAACTTTTGATTCAGTTGTTGAAAAGATGAATGAAGTTAAGGCTAAAGAGATTAAGCTTGCACTTTATAACTATCGAAACAATGAAACATTAACTTTCAAAGAAGAGAAGGTTGTAGAAGGAATCGACAAATACTTATCAACTGTCGTTGAAGAGCATCTTCCAGAACAACCAGTTGTTGATTATGCTAAACTCGATAGACTAGAAAAGACTTTTGAATCAATGCGTGATACCCTCCTTATCAGCAGTGACGAAGTACAGTCCAAGGTCGATAGCATTCTTGAAGATGTTCAAGAAGAATTGGTACAGAAGTCTGATATGCTTAATGAAGCTATTAAGAGAAACATTGAGTATAAATCACAGATTGATCACATTGAAGCAAAAAATACATTATCTGAAAAAGTTTCTGATCTTCCAGAATTTGAAAGAAGAAAACTTGAGAAAGTATTCAAAGAATCTACTGTGGACGAGATTAATGAATCGTTTGAGGCGGAACTTGAAAAAATTCAATCAGAAGAATTTGAAGGAGAAGAAACCGAAACTGCTACGATTGTAAAAGAGGAAGTAGTGCAAGAGCAGAGCGAACTTGATATGTACGCTGAACTTGCCGAAAGATTTCTTCCAAAGAAATAATTTTAAAAAACAAACAAGGAGAAACTAACTATGAAAACAGTATCATATCTATCCAAAGAAGAACTGTTGAAAAAGTGGGAGCCTGTTCTCGATGCTGGTGACGGTATCGCTAACGAAAGCGTCCGCTTGACAACTGCTCAAGTTTTGGAAAACACTCAGTCTGACTCTACACCTGGTTCGCTAGTTGCAGAAGCACAGACTACAACGAATGTTGCTGGGTTTACTCAAAACTCAACAGCTATCGGAGCTAACGATGTTCGTTGGCCAGGGATTGTTATCCCAACTGTTCGCAGAATCTTTCCTGAGTTGATGGCTCATGAACTATTCGGTGTACAACCAATGAGTTCTTCGCTTGGTTATGCGTATGCAATCCGAGCCAAGTACGACACAGGCTCTAAGTTCTCAGCAGGTGCTTCGGCTGACAATACTGAGCTTGGATATAACACAATGAAGTCTGAGTTTACGGGTACTTCAGGTTCTGTTATTGGAACATCACTATCAGCAAACGCTAATATGCAAGCATATGCAGGCGTAAGTGTTGCTATTTCAGCATCTAACGCTGACTTTATCGATGGCTTGGGTGCTTTAGTACAGACTGCTGAAGGTGCCGAAGTAAACGGAAGTATGCCAATGGCGAAAATTGACCTTGTAAAAGGTGCGGTTGAAGCCAAGTCTCGCAAGTTGGCGGCCAACTGGTCACCAGAACTTGCTGAAGACCTTGCAAATCAGCATGGTGTTGATGTTGACGCTGAAATGACTAACATTTTGACTTATGAAGTTCAAGGTGCTATCGACAGACAGCTCGTAACAACAGCAGTTAAAAATGCAATCAATGACGGATATACATCTACTTTCACTCCTGCGAGTGCGGATGGACGTAACCAAGTTGAGCGTATCGGTGCATTACTTACACAAGTAATCATTAAATCTAACGAAATCGCTACCAACACAAGACGAGGAGCGGCGAACTTCGCTATTGCTTCACCTAGAGTTGCAGGCGTTATCGAAAGATTAAGCACAGCTCCAACCGTAAATGGTTCTGACCTACCGGCAGTTCCACAGGCTGGAACAGGCGCACTAACTAAAGTTGGTCTTATCAATGGCGGAAAACAGTTGTTACTTCGTGACACATTCGCTACTGAGTCGGCTGGCGCAGGTTACATCCTACTAGGATATAAGGGTAACACATCACAAGACGCTGGTGTAATTTACTGTCCTTACATTCCTCTTCAGTTGATGAGAGCGGTTAAAGACTCTGATTTCTCACCTGAAATCGGTGTTCGTACTCGTTATGGTATCTTCGAAGGCTACGGCACAGATACTAACTGGGGTGCAGGTCGTTATTATCAGTTCATCAAAGTTGATGGATTGACTAGCAACATGCAGGTCAATGGTGGTAGAGTATTCACTTTCTAATCGAAGTTGAGTATACACTAAAAAAGAGCATCTTAATGATGCTCTTTTTTTTTATCTAAATATAAAAAACATAGTATAATATAGTATGGATAAAATTATAGTTTACACTTGTATAACAGGCGGAAAAAACGATCTTTTGGAATATGACAAAGAAGATGGTATCGAATATATCTGCTTTTCGGATACGAAAATTGAAACAAAAACAGATCAGTGGAAGGTATGTGATTTAGAGTGGGAGTTTGAAGACCCACGAAGAACCGCCAGATACCATAAATTGATGGCACATGAAGTTCTCCCTAAACATGATTACAGTGTTTGGTTTGATGGCTCTATGTTACCAAAAGTTAGAATCAGAGATTTAGTGGAATGGGTAAAGAAAGACAGCGATTTTGCTGTTAGACCTCATCCTGGTTGGAACTGTATATACACAGAGTCATTAAGAATAAGAGAACTAAATGGTCAATTCTTTCAACTCTCCGACCAAGAGATTGATACCATAGATTCAGTACATACGAGATATTTACAAGAAGGATTTCCTGATAACTATGGTCTACATGAAACCGGTGTACTTGTGAGACAAAACAACGAAAGTGTTAGTGAGTATAACGAACAATGGTGGAAAGAAGTTAGATATAACTCAGTAAGAGATCAATTAAGTTTTGACTATGTTCGCTGGAAAACAGGTAAAAAAATCAAGAAACTCGCAAGAGAATGGTTCCAACAAATTCAACACAAACACATGGTGTAAAAATGAGTGAAAGAGTATTATTAGCAGGTCCTTTTTTGGGAGAGTTAGGTTGGGAATTATTTTGTTGGCAAGGTTATGTCCGTGCTAAATCCAAAGACTTTGATAGAACAATAGTTATAAGTAGACCTCTTAACAAGTATCTATATCAAGACTTTGCTGAAGTTGTTGAGTTTGATCCAGAAAGCAACCTAACGGAAGCATGGTGGTGTAATAACGCAAAATCACCTAATGAACTTATTAAGAAAATAAAAGAAGAAAAGGGTGTTACTGCAATACTATTTGGTGATTTTGATATAGGCTATAGATGTCAGACAGACGGTCTACACACCTTATCTGATAAGTTTAAAGAGCAAGTATTTCATAAATATGGTAATTTATCTTCTTCACCATTTTCTGTTGATGTTGTAATACATGCTAGAAACAAACAAACAGGTGACTTTAGAAACTGGAGCAAAGAGAAATGGCAACAGTTAATAGACAGGTTAAATGAAGAACATGATTTACACATAGCATGTATTGGTGGTCCTGATTCTTTCCATTTAGATAACACCGAAGATATGAGAATGATACAGATGGATAAATTAACAAGTGTTTTACACTCATCAAATATGATTGTCGGTCCTAGTTCAGGTCCTTTACATTTAGCAAGCTTATGTGGTACAAAACAAATAGTTTGGAGTACAGAACATAATAGAAAAAGATATGAGAACGACTGGAATCCTTTTGATAGTGAGGTAAGATTTTATTCAGAAGAGGGGTGGGATCCTAATGTTGAATCTATTTTTAACATTATATCTAACGAGTTATGAAGATATTTTTCGTAGGTGTTTTTACAGAGGGTTCAACAAATGTTTCACAAAGAGACAGTCTACTAAAATTAGGTCATGAAGTTATAGAGTTTCCTTACAGGTCCTTTAACGATCCTAATGAAGAACTTATGAAAATCTTTGATAAGAGTATTGACATACTTTTGATAGCAAAAGGTAACTTTATAAGTTCAGATGTAATTAGCTTATTTAAATATAGAAATGAATGCAAGTTTCACTATTGGTTTATGGATCCAATGATGAGTTTTTCCCAAGAAATGCTAGAAAAGACATTAGTATCAGATAGAGCCTTTTTTGACAAAAAGAATGTATTAGAACTTGCACTTAAATATCACAAAAACTGTAGTTATTTATGTGAAGGATATGACGAGACTGTAGACAAAGTACAAGATATAGATTATAAATATGATATATCTTTTATAGGAAATGTGTATAATAATAGAGAAGATATACTAAATAAAATAGATAATATTAAAGTTATAAACAATGCGTATGGTGAAGAACACTCAAAAGAAGTTGGTAAATCCAAGATAAACTTAAACATATGTACCAACAACGGTGCATCTGATAGAGTTTATAAGATTTTAGCGGCCGGTGGATTTTTACTCACGGATGATTGGGAAGGTAGAGAATTGACAGGTTTAAAAGATGGCATAGATTTAGTTGTTTATAAAAATATAAAAGACTTAAAATCTAAAATTAAGTTCTATCTTAAGTATAATTGGGAAAGAGAACAAATAGCCAGAAACGGACTAAGGTCTGTTAAAAGACTAACCAGAGAATCCTGGGCGAGAGGTGTAGTAATTGAAAAATAATCCTTATAATGTAGTTAGAATGTTTGAAGAGGAGATAGCTAGATATACTGGTTCACCTTACGCTGTTTCTGTAGATAGTTGCACTAACGCAACTTTTTTGTGTTGTAAGTATCTAAATGTAAAAGAAGTTATAATGCCTAAAAGAACATACTTATCTATTCCCATGTCTGTAATTCATGCAGGTGGTACTGTTAAGTTTAGGGATATAGAATGGTCAGGTATCTATCGATTAGACCCTTACCCTATTTACGACTCTGCAAAGAGACTAACATCTAACATGTATATTGAAGGTTCGTATATGTGTTTATCATTTCATATTAAGAAACTATTAGGTATAGGAAAAGGCGGTATGATCTTAACTGATAACGAAGATGCCGTAGAATGGTTTAAAAGAGCAAGATACGAAGGTAGAAGTGAAAAGTTCTATAAGAACGATGATATTGATATGCTAGGTTGGAATATGTATATGACACCTCAACAAGCATCACACGGACTCTCTTTACTTCAAAACTATCCAGAGCATGTTGAAGACATGGGTGAAGAAAACGGATATAGAGACTTAACTGAGTTTTCCGTATTTAAAAATATGGGAGATTAGATGCAAGTACTCGTACTAAGCTGTGGTAGAACAGGCACAAACATGCTACTTGAAATAATGAGAGGTAACTCAAGATTAGAGGCTACACCTTTTGCGGAAGACAAATACGTTTTTCAAGATTCTAGAGAACTACCTAATGGCTATCTAAGCAAGTGTGATACTGTCTATATAAATGACACAAAACAAATAGATGAATTATTTAATAAAAATCCTTTACTGAGAGTTTTATTTACAGTTAGAGATTGGCGTGACTGTGCAATGTCTAAATTTTACAGAGGTCAACCCGGTCAAGATAATCATATTATTGCGGATGATGCCACTGTAGAAGGTTGTATAGAAGATTTAAAATGGATGGAAACAATTCATGATTATCTAACAGAAAAATACCCCAGAAACACAATTACTGTTAAAATGGAAGATATAATACTTAATTTTGATAGAACCATAGAAAGCATTTGTGGATTCTGTGCTTTACCTTTTGAGAGAGATAAAATGATTTCGTTTACTAATCGATATAGAAATAGTTTTAAATCTGATAGATACAAAGACATAGATAAGTCTCAAGTAGAATTATACAAGAGAATAGACACAGTTTATGAAGGATTCTTTACAGAAGATAAAAACAAAAAAGAAATAAATGAGGTCTTTGATCGAATACAACCCCTTCTATTAAAATACGGATATACGATATGAAATTATTAATAACAACAAGGTCTGACAAACATATAAGCGAAATGACCTCATTAACACACCCTTTCATAAAAGACTATGCCAAATGGTGTGGTGCTGACTTCTTAGAATTAGATCATATTTCAGAATGTAAACACGAAGAAGGTAAATGGCATTATAGAATCATGAAACATTACGACCTATTTAATGAATATGATAGAATATTATCACTAGATTCTGATATTGTGATAACACCTAGATGTAAGAATATATTTGAAGAAGTTCCTTTTGAAGAGATAGGAACTGTTTATGAAGATAAAGGTAGTAGAACGCATCCTAGAAGAGCAACAATTCAAGAAGTACAAGGTCACTTTGGAGATATAGGTTGGTCGGAAGGATACATTAATACAGGTGTATTTCTTACATCAAATATACACAAAGACATTTTCACAAAGATAGACGATAAGTTTTGGGAAGGCTGGGGATTTGACGATATTCATTTAGGATATAACATTAATAAAAACAAATTCAAAGTAAAAGAACTTGAACATAAATGGAATCACATGACAATGTTCTCAGAAGACTGGAGTGAAAATCCAAATAGATTTGATTCATATATTATACACTATGCGGGATATGGAATATTCGACAATAGAATAGGAAATAGAATAGATCAAATAAAGTATGATTTATCCACCATAAGCCAAGCATTAACACGACAATATGAAGAAAGTCAAAAAGTAACTAATTAGCTTTTAATATTAAACTTATCAATATGATCTTTATCGATCACTTGTCTTTCTTGAATCAGAATTTTTAGCTTTACAGAAAGTCTAATCATATCGTTATCAAGTGCTTGTACTTGTTTCTTAAGTTTACTTAAAGAACCACCACATTCACTCAAAGCCGGTTTAACTTCTCGTGTAACCCATTTCCAAATATACCAAATAAAGTATCCTAGTCCTATCATTGCGATAACTGGAAATCCATATTGTGAAATTACATCTGCCCAGTGATTAAATTCGTATCCACTCATTAGTCGTCCCTCGCATCTTCTTTACCTTCGCTGGCCGCAATTCTCTCTAGATTAGGTTCTGTGTTAAACGCACTTGAGAATAAGGCATCTATTTTTACGATGTCATTGTTCATAACATCACATTTGTTTTCAAGACCTAGTAGCGATGATGATATTCCTGCCACTTGGCTAGTAACTTGTGCTAAAATAAATTTCAGAATAATAAATAGAAACCAACCTACACCTAAAGCAACTGTAATTGGTACTCCTACTTGATTAATAAAACTAAGTATGTCTCCTGTCATTGTTTACACCTCTCTTTTAAATAATAAAAGTATTTACAATATTATTGCTTTATTCCATACTTTTTAAGATGTGATTCTTGATCTGGTATGTCATACCAATTACAGTCAACCCAATGAGAATCATTTTCGAAATTAAATAAATCTATCTGTGTGATAAACGATTCACCTTTCATCACCTTCTCATCGAGTATTTTAAAGATTGTTCTTCCGTTTTTCTTTATGTATTCTTTCACACCTTCTACATAGAAGTTATTTTCGTGATTTCTTATCTTTATCCAACCTTCTATCATTGGTTTTATCTCTGGATCGTTTTCGTCTCTTATATCACAGTCAAAGAGTGATTCGTATCTATCTTTAATCCAGTTGAAGTGAATACCTACTTCTCCGAATCCCAAAGATATATCAATAATTTCACCTTTTGGGTTTATCCAAATAGTTCTACCATACTTGTCACCGTTATATGCTGTCATATATTATTTAACTTGTGAGCTTCCAAAATAAAATCCTACTAGTGCCAGCATGGTTTGTCGGACTTCTGGAAGAAGAACATATCCGTTCAATTCAATCCAACCATTATCTTTACTGAAAAAATTTCCAAACAGGAGTCCAAATAATCCACCGGATTTGTTTGCTTCTATTGTGATCGGTTCGTTGAAAAACGCCATAATAAATGGTGCGAAGATAACAGCGAATAAGGTACACAAGGCGATAGTTCTTCTTACTACCTGTCCTGCTCTACCATCTCGTTTGGCCGCTCTATCTGCTGAGTCGTCTGCAACAGCTTGCTTTTTTAGCATCATTTCTAATTGATTTTGTTGTGCCTGTGCCTGACTGGCTATTAGCTTCATAATGAATCCTGAAAGTGAACCACCCAACATTGCTAAAATTTCTACTGGCATATTCTCCGTCTCCTATTATTAAAAAATGTTAGCGAGTATTTATAGACACTCGCTAGAGTCTTACTAAGTTGTTAGTCCTTGCCAAGATGCTTCTTCCATTTAGCTGGAAGTTCATCTATCTTCGCATCAATAGTAGCGGCCGCTTCTTCTGCTTCTGCTACAATTTTATTCAGCTTCTTGATATTGTTTCGAGCAATCAAAGCTCCCGCTACAATACCAACGACTAAACCAATAATAAATGCAATCATGATTACTCCTTTATTTTTTTACTACTAATCCTATTTATACAAAAACTAATCTTTACAAGAGTATCCCTTGTATGTTCTTTTATCCAACTCACCGTTTATGTCTTTAAGAATATCCGAAAGTGTGTTTTCTAATAGAGAATAATATACTGCTCTGTGTATGTCTAGAATAGTCATTGTTTTATCAAAAACTGTCTTTTTACTCGTATCTCTACATACACTTTTTATGAGTTGTTGTATCACATCAGCTTTTTCTTCATATATATTATCCATTCTTCTAAGTATATCACCAAATATACCCTCTTCTTCACAGGATTGTCTCCAGCATAGTCTAACCCTAGGTTGAAATGACATCCATGTTGATCTAAAGTCTTCTAAGGAAGAGTCAAAATAATCGTTTTTTGATATGGTCTCTACAATTTCATTATATAGGCAATCAAGCTTAATGTCAAGCATATCTGTGAACAGCTTTCTTCTTAATTCACCCTCATAATTCACGTTTTTTATAGTTACCTCTCTCCATGTAATCAAATCTTTAAAGAGTGGGTGTGATTTTAATTTTCTAAGTCCGGCCGCTTTTTTTGGACAATATATTTCACCTTTAGCTATTCTCTGGCCTATTTCTTTTGAGAAAGATAAAAGACCAACTAATACCACAATTATTAAAATTTGATATGAAGACAAACCTAGTAATTGGTTTATAAACTCTGTATCTATAAAATCGTTCATATTGGTATTTACTAATAATCTGTTATAATACCTAGACCATTATTATTACCAGCTTGCCAGTCAGAGCATCTTCTTCGTCTAATTGCTTTCCAGTAGAGACCGTTAGGACCATCAACTCGTTTGTATGTATGCTGACTCATCCAGTCATAGTTATAATATCTTTTGTTTTTATCTTTTTTAGTTATACCTTCTTTATAAGAGTAAACTTTGGCTCTGAAGGCATATCTAACATACAACATTGTTCCTCGGATGTCACCACTTAATGTAGGTGCAACTTCAAGGGCTTTATCTAAAATAAAACCATAACTAAGAAAATAATCCCTTTCATTATTTGTACCTACATGCCAAGCTTTTCTGTTTCTGAAGTTACTATCCTGAAAACCATTAGCAGGACCAAAAGTCATTGATAAGTCTATCATCCTACTTCTTGATAAATTATTACCAACAAAAGTTCCATAAACACCAGGTGTTAGAAATCTATTATCTACACCAACTTTTAGAGAGCCGTCTGCTTCATAAACATCATCGTTACTAGCTGACAAAGCAAATACGTCTACAGGCTTAATACCTTTATTAAAAATACCTGTATTTTGAACTTCTTGTCTATTTGCTACTTTTAAATTAAATAATTTTTCTTTTGATGTTTTTGTAGGGTCTTTTAAAATGTTTACTTTAGCTTCAATAAACTGATCATTTAAAATCATGTTATTGAAATACTTATTCATATTCAAATCCTGATTGAACTCATCTGCATTTATATTGTTTGTTTTATAAGGTAAAGACATATTAAACTCTCCAAACTCCTCCATATATGTATGCGTATCTGCTTCCTATATATCTAGGTTGAAATCTCTCAAACACAAAGTACGATCTAATTATATCACTAACAGTATTCCCATTAGCTCCTTGTTTTGATCTTGATCTATGAACAACAGTTACCTGAAAACCATCACCTAATTTTGGATTTCCTATTTCATCCATAGCACTATTTATCGAGCTTGAATTTGTAATTCTACCAACATGAACAACATCAATAGTCATTTCTTTATGTATACTAATTCCATCATCGGAAAAATTTCTAGCCATAACATCAGGTGTTAAGTATCTTCTATGATGATGGTCATACACAGTTGTACTGTAGGCACTTAAAGACTCTTCTTCCGTTCCTGCTAATCTAGGAACCATACCAGGAGATATGGCCGCATTTTCTCCTAGGTCTGTACCGGATGGTTGTACTTTTTCATATACACTAGTATTCAACTCAACTTTTAGTGATGTTGCACGAGTTACATTATATTCAAGTATATCATTTAAATAATTATCATTTTCAATAAGTCTAGATATACATCTATTTTTATTTAGTTTCTCGTTATATTCATTCATGAATATATTAACATCTTCTTTTTCTCTATATGGTAATGCCATTTTCTATATTCTCCTATCCTAAAGAGTCCGGAAAAATTCTAGGTCGTGATGCGTCACCGGCTACGGAACTTCTAATAAACTGCCAGTTTGTAGTGCCGGATCCTTTTCTATAAAGGTATCTTGCTAATTTAGGAGGTTCCCTATCAGTTACACTAATAATTCCTGCATTTCCGTAAAAATCAATTCGACCTTGATAGTCACCATTTCTATTGTTAGGTCTAGTTCCATCAAATTGAGTATAAAATAAAACAACTATATATGTATTAGCTGGTGGTACAAAAGTTTTAGTTACAAAATTTCTGGCATCAGACGCAATAGTCTCTGGAGAAGGATACTTAGGATATATTTGAGTACCTTTTACTACTGGTCTACTAGCGTAAGGATTTAAGGAATCTTGTCTACATGTAGTTAAATCTATTTCAATAAAACTTTCTCTAAAACCCTCCACAAAGGATCTATGTGCGGATAATGTTACAAACTTATTATCAGCTCCCGTACCGTCAAGTTTTATATCAGCTATCGGTGCCGACAAAGTTAAATACTGATTTATACCCCAAACAGTTCCTGACCCCTGAATTGTGGATAGCGTGTGATTATAACTTCTATCGTACAAATGTTTAATAGCAGAAACAGGTGTAAATCTTATTTGCTGAGCCGTTATGGCCGTTGTCTTTACCTCATTTTCTAAATATTGGTCATTTGACAATAGCCTATTAAAAATACGATTGATGGTTGTGGCTTGTTTAAACTCACCTTCATGTATGTTAATGTCTACTGTTTTTGTATATGGTAATGACATCTATTTATTCTCCCGTAAATTCTATACCTAGAAGCTGTGTATGTACTGGTGTTATCTTATCGATTATATTTCTAACAACATTTGTAACACTTTTCTTAATATTTTGTTTTTCAACTTCACCTAATGTTTCATCTCTGTTAAGTCTTGAGTTATTTATCCTAACGGAGAATAGATTTGATTTATGTATTGGTATTGTTTGATACCTATAAAAACCATCCACTCTTTCAGCTAGATCATATAGAGATGCGTTATTTCCTGCATCACCAACTCCTCCATTACCCGATAAACAAGTAATATTCACATTTTCAATTACAACATCACCCAAGCCAGACGCTGGTGTTGAAACGCCTCGACTAGTAAGTTGTATTATTATGGCGGAAGGTGCATTTGTTCCTACTTTATTAAAATTAAATCGTTTTGTTCCTGGTTCTCGTATAGTTCCTATTGGTGCTATCCCACAAGATAAGCTGACAGTGCCACTAGCAAAGTCGGATGTTGTTATAGATACATCATAGAATCCAGAAGGTGATATGAAAGCATCGTTTTGTGATATTCTAGTGTATCCAGTTCCGTTGTTATACATTCTAACACCACCGGTAGGCTCTTTTATTTTCATATTATCGGACCAGAATGTATCCATCTCTTCTTTGTTGCCATTTATATCTTCTTCTCTAACTAACAAACCATCTCTTGCGTTTGCTGATAGTGTGTTAGTTATTTTTTCAGTATAAGGATTTTCAAACTTATATCCCACTAAAGCACCACTTGGTATATGGTTAAGCTTAACAATACCTTCTGTTTCACCATCTGTTAAAGAACGATTCCATTCATAATATCTTGAGAATGTTAAAGATGATCTACCTTGCATATAAGGTGTTATTGAAGATGCACCAACTCCTGGATTAAAAGTGTTTATATTTATGTCGGTGTCATTTTTAGATTCCGTTTTAAAACCACTTATACTGTTTGTCATTGCAAACTTTTTATCGGTGTTTAATCTATCTTTTCTGAATACCAACCATTTCCATTGTCCATCGAATTCACGAGCATTTATATAAAAGCCTTGATCAGCATCATATACATTACCCGCACCTGCGGCCGAAGAACCACCTCTCCACCAAACTCTAGGATTATCCGAGGTGGCATGATTTATACCTGTTTTTCCTGGAGTAAATATAGCTATATGGTCTTCACCTTCAGTAAAGCCGTTTGGTTTACCTATCAGGCATAATCTTTCATCATCAGTGTCTCTAGCTTGATTTGAACCGGATAAAGTTTTTGCTCTTGGTAAATGGTCAGGAAACTTAACAAGCATTGCATAAGTTTTATCGGCAGCCGATAGATTATTAAAAGTATTATTTGTATTTGATATTTCAACAAATCCTGATTTAGCCATCGATATACAAGGTCTTACGTCATTAAAGTCTGGTATTGCTTTTTCATCTCTTTGTACTAAACCACTTGTTGCAACAACAGACCAATTTGTTGGTGATGAGTAGAAGTTATCAGCAGAGTCATCTGTGTGACTCCAACTAGTAAAGTTTCCGTTTTTAATACCTTTACCTCTAACAGCAATTCTAGACTTATTACCCTTTGATACACTCAAAGATTTCAAAATACATTGAGAATCATCGTGATCACCACTTAAGAATAAAGCAGTCGCATTAGGATCAGTTGCTTTCACTTGATACTGCCATTCGGTGATACCCGGTGCGGAAATTACTTTTGATCCGTTTGATATAAAGAAGCTTGTTCCGTTACCTGATAACTGTTGAGTGTCAAGTTCCGCTCTAAAGGTATACGTTTGTCCTGCCTCTAAAATTCCTGTCTCTTTAATTATAGATTTACCGGACATTACAACAGCACCGAATAAATCAAATTGGTTCGCTCTCTTTCTTCTGTTATCATTGACGGCTTTATTTTGTAATCTAAATTCCTCAACAAAAGCCGATAATCTTCTATTAGGATCAGTTTGTGAGTCACCTTCTGTAGTCCAACCTGTTAAAGAAGTATTTCCTATATTCCATGATCTGAAGTAAGGATCTGAGTTAAATGGTTTTAAAAGTTTACCCGTGGATTGTATATCAGAATCTGGCTCATAATTTTTGGCGACTCTATACACATTATATAAAAGATGATTACCATCTGAATTCACATCAATATAATATCTTGAATTATGTATTTCAGCAGATAAATGACCAACTAGGTTTGTGTCACCTGTTAAGAAATTACTGTTAGTAGCAAATTGATTGTTTTCACCAGATACAACAACATTTGTATTAAAGCTACCATCATACATATTTTTGGCATTCATTGTATTCGAATACATAATACCAGAATTAAAGTCATAGAAATCAAACTCAACAGGTGATTCTTCTATAAAGTTAAAGTCTAAACCAGATACAATAAACATAGGCTCAAGAGCGGCCGAAGGAATAGATGATCTACTCTCTTCTATTGAACCAGAAGGTGGATAAACAGCTATTGCATTACCACCTTCTGTTAAAAGATGTGCGTTTTTGTCGGCATCGTAATTTAAATATTTTATTGTTTTATTTGTTAAATCTGTCATACTAACAGCACTCTCGTTAAACTGAGTAACTGCAAGCTGTTTAACATCAGGTGATATAACATTTAATAGGCCATCATCATCTTGGGTAATAGGAACATTTATGTTTGATTGTCTTATAAACTCATCTGAGAAATAAATATTTTTAACTAATGCTTTTCTACTAAAACTATAAGACCCAAATCTATTAAACGGACTTCCTGAAGTAGCTGTAAAGTTTGTAAAGTCTTCTTCTAAATCACCAATCATTACACCTTTTGATGTGTGGAATATTTTTGCTTTTTCACCTGATATTAACCTTTTTAATTCAAATCTATCAGAACCTATACTTCCAGAAATAGGTTCAATATATAATACTTGTAATTCTTCAGCCTCATCATATCCAGGATCTGGAATATAACCACTACTACCACTACTTTCAGGTGAACCAGGATCTGAACCAGGTGAAGATACTGATCTATATTCAGTTGATGATGTTTCAAAACTGAATACTGTACTCTCTGTGGTACCACCGTCATTTGTTAAGTTTACTTTCCAGTAGTATCTATTATCCGAGGCCAAACCGCTTGCTCTGAATGTGCTGGTCTCCGAAGTATCTGTTAAGTGAGTCTCATTTAAATCAGGGTTTGGACCAAAGAAAAGTTGTCTTCTTCGTATAACACCCGGGTCTGATCTATATCCTACTGATGTAGCTGATAAAGTGGTCGCACTCCATACCACAGTATCTGGTGTTTTATTAAAATCTGTAAAAGGTCTTGATTCAAATTCAATGGGATCACCTTCTGTATTTGAAAAATTCCAAGTAAACTCACCAAAAGATTGATTTTTAACACCAACGTCATCCAAAGTCCAATAATAATTAATTAAGGTGTCTTGTGTATGTTCTCTTGTTGAATATAAGTTATTATTGGGTACACTAATAAAGGGTTTATAAACTGTGTCTAAATTAGGTGTTCTTGTACTTGACTGTATACCTCTTACAAAAATATTAGAACCTGATAATGTACTTGTTGATTTAAATGATAAAAGCCAATGAGCGACACCATCAATATCATAGTCTTTGAATATATGTAAATAACCAGTTGTGGGAGTTCTTTCTACTGTAAATGTTACTTCGTCATCACCACCACCGTCAGCATTTCCAACTAATGTGTTAGTAGTAGTAACTGGTATGATACCAGAACCAAAATCTAAATTTTCGGCTTGAAAGTCTGGACCTGTTCTGCCATGACCATCATGAAATAAAACCCAATTTCCAATATCGACATCAGGTGCCCGATCTTGAGCTGGGCTTATATCACTGATTAAGTTAGGTATCGCACTAGAATATCCAACCGGATCAGATTCAAAATCAGGTCGATTTAACCAAAAATACCAAGTATCTGAATTTAACTGGAATTCAAAATATGTGTTACTATTATCATTTTTTATCCATAAACCGTTTCCTGTCGGAATATATACACCAGCAATTCCACTATTTGTCAAAATTATAGTTTGAGTATCGTTTAATCCGGTTATTTCAAAAGAACTATCCGTTTTGTTGATGAAGTTTCCTTCCTGAAAAGGAGTGTCGGATTCGTCTCTAGCTATCCATGTAGATTGATAAGGAAATCCAAATGATAGAGACGAGTCAACTGTAGTAACACCATTACCGGATTTTTTATTAACAAAGTTTTCAGACTGAAGTCTTATACTATCGGTTCCTACTCTCCATGTGGCTAGATAGGGAAATTTAATGGCCGAGTTTGTACTCTCGAAAGTATCAGTGTCCAAAAAACCTGTTGTACCATCAGGTTTGGCATAGTAAAATATCCAATCACTATGTGATATACCATTGACAAAGGTGGTATCTCTCTGTAGTTCAAAATATGTATTAGGCTCATTTATTTTTGTCCATGTAGTAAAATCCGAATTAGCTCTGTATGTACCGGTAATATTAGCATTTGATAGTGCAGTATCATTAGGAATAGTATCCGGTGTGTCTATTATTTCAAAAGAGTTAGTAGCCTTAGGTACAATAAAATAATTTATAGTATCTATCGTAGCTTCATAACCACCTCTGTCTGGTTTGTGTTCTAAAGTAGAACCTAATTCGATCATCCAGTCGGGACTTTTTGCCATTTTTGTAAATGTTTGGTCACTAAAATCAGCATTATTGAAAAAATGACCTAACTTACTAACAGTAATTACATTAGGCATTTCAGTAGGTGTGAAATTGTTTATTCTATTACTTCTATAACTAGCATATGGAACACCACCTAAAATCGATTTATCAATAAATACACATGACACTTCTTGTAGACCAGCATCATCAAAACTAACTTGATATTTATTTGATACAAAAGCAGGACCATCTGCACCTCTTTCGAATTTATATCCACGAGGTCCTGTAAATACATTTTCACTAGTTCTTACATAGGCACCTGTTAATACAAATTGTGAATGTGTTCCTTCTGACATTACAAATTATCTCCCATAGACTTATTCATATATATACCCCAAACCTGTAAGTACAAGATTTCTAGTTCCTGGTTCTATCCATCGAAGCTTACCTACATCGGTTGATTGTTCACTAGCATTATTTACAGGATTAAATGCGGATACTGGATCAGCCGATAGAACTCCTCTCTTAAAAATAGTTCCAGCACCACCATCTTCAGTATCCTCGACGGCCGGTAGTGTAGTAAACTGAAATTGTTTACCTGATGTAGTTCCAATTACTTTATTAACAAAGTTTTCAGACTGAAGTAGTATTTCTCCCGGTCCAGCCTGGGACCATGTGGCTCCATAAGGAAATTTAATGGCATTTGAGTCTGTACTTAAAAAAGTCATACTGTTTAAGGTATCTGTCGTACCGTCAGGCTTAACATAGTAAAATACCCAATCACTATATGCGTCACCACCGATAAAAGTGGTATCTCTCTGTAGTTCAAAATATGTATTAGGCTCATCTGTTTTTGTCCATGTAGTAAAATCCGAGTTAGCTCTGTATGTACCAGTGATACCATCGTTTGATAGTGCAGTACTATTAGGAATAGTATCCGGTGTGTCTATCATATCGAAAAAATTATTATCGTTAAAAGGATCAACTCTCCATCGGAATATTGTGTTATTAGCAGTAGGTTCTGCGAATATAGTTATTTGATTGTCCGTAGTCTCTGTCATATATGTATCTGTTGGTATACCTGTAGAAGGATCAAATCTTGTTCCGAAAAATATTTTATATCCATCAAAGTTGGACGCATGATTCCAGCTTAGTGTTAAATTTTGATTGGGTACACCTACTGATTCATGAATAGGTCTAGGATTTGATACTCTACTAGGTGCTGTTTTTGGTACTGCCGGAGCCTGTAGTTCTTCGTTACTTATTAAGTCCATGGAATATTCACCTGATTTAATTGGACTCATATATATATAATTACCTTCGGGATCTCTTGTATCAATAGGAGTTCCTTTAGCTATATCGTAGTATGTAATACCCCTCTCTACATCTGCTTCTGTATAAACTCTACTGTTTTGTATTACATCGGAGGGAAATACATCTATCGTTTTATCTTTATAAAACTTAGGTACAAAATATTGACTACTTCCTGGTGATTTACCTAAATCCGATATACCACCTATATGAACATTGTAATCATTGTAGTTTCCTGTGTCTGAAGCAAAAATATCAATAGCTTGAACATTTCCACCTCCGGCTGAATTCATGAGCGGTGGTAAATATGAAGTAACTTGTCCTAACTGAACAGCATCATCAAGTTCCATAAATACTTCTGATCTGAAATCTTGATTACTAACAACTGATAAAGTACCAACAGTAGAACCTGTGTATGGATTGCGAGGGTCTACTTCCCATGTCAGTGTGCTTACTCCGTTTATATCAGTGTCGGTAGCTTGTGTAGGAGTTATCATGTCTATCCAATGTCTAGGAGTTCCTTCAGACTTGTAATTGTTAGACCTCTGTCTTTTCCAATCCGCCCATTTATTTTCTGAAATACCAGATGGTGCCGGAGTCATAGGATGCCTATACTGATTTGTTCTAAATAAATATTCAGGATCTGTTCCGTCCGATTTTTGTGATAATATATACCATCTACTATCAGCATAATCATATTTTATAGATAACTCTTTGTAATGTCTTTGTTCTCTAAGTCCATCAGATTGCATGTCATCTAGTTTACCTATTAGCTTTTTATAATTGTGACACCAGTCCCAAATACCACCTGAAAGTGGATGTGAGTGTTGACTTTTTCCGGTAGCACCCCAATTTTGAACTAGTTGTCTCCCGTTTGTTGAAAGTAAAAAGGGTCTATAGTCTCCATTTATACCGTCCGGGTATCTATCTGTTATTGAAGTTGAGTTAGTTGATATTGTAAATCCTACAATACTTGCGGGTGAAGAACCATTACCAAAGTCTAGGTTTACAGCAACATAGTCCTTAACTATAGGAATGTCACTCATTTCATCTAAAGTACCTGTTGTTCCATTATAAAGCTGACTTCCTATAAATAATACCCAATCTCCTACAGAGGCTAATGGTGCAGTGTCTGAACCATCGCTAATTGTATTTGTCGAAGTTTTCTTAGCAAACTTATACGCTCTACGCAAATATGGATCTACATCGTAGGTAAGTGATGGTGTTCCTTCGGGTGTTATTCCTTCAAATGTACCAGCTAAAGACCAACCAGTTTCTAGTGGAATTTCAGTATCAGCAGTGAGAGTCGCAAATGTTCCTGGTTCATCCTTATCATTAATTTGCCATTGTGTGCCGGCATATTCTATTCTGTTGTTACCAGTATCACTATTCCAGAAAGACTTACCATTAATTAATGTTTCTTGTTTAGTGTATGTTCCGTTGGCATAAGAGCTACTTCCGGTAAATCCTTCAACAGTTATAGTTTGAGGTATTACATGGTTAAATCTTGCTATGTATTCACCTTCTGTTGTTCCAACGAATTTTAGATCAGTGAATGCATCTGTGTTTCCTCCTACTGAATCCGTTTTTGTTACATTCAGTGCAGTTGGTACTGACGTTGTTCCTAAGCTGAAACCATTCAGTCTAACTTTTACTTGTTTAGAAGATTCAGTATTATAAAAAATACCCCAACCATGAGAGCCAGGCGCACAATCACCGGCAATCAATTTAATCATATGATTCCAGGTTCTAGAAATGTGTTGCTGAACATCAAAGTGTCGATCGGTCGACCATCCTGTATCTCTATTCACTGAATAATTCCAAGCCTTCCAACCATAAGCTTGGCAAAATTTTCGACCTAGCTGAAAATTGTATCCAGGGAGAGCAGTTGAAATCAGTTTAAAACCAATGTTAGTTTCTTTATTTTTTGTCTTAGCTTGAAATATAGCTGTATCCTGATTAAAAAACTTATATCCGTTCATTACACCACTTGCCACATCTGAATAAGTTCTTGACTTATATAAAGCTCTACCGGCCGCAGTTCTATATCCATGTGAATTTATATCGTCTATATTATATGATTCACCTACTCCTATGGTATACACTCCTCTATTTCTTAATAATGCACTTGTTGAATCCCAGTTGGTTGGATAAGGAATAACACCTTCGTCTCTTCTACTAAACCGCTTAGACGCATAATCAAATCCTTGTACTGGATGCCTCACATAGTCATCACGATATTTTATGGCATCATTTGCAGGGTGAAACGAACCGGATATAAAAGGTGTTTTACCAAAAATGTTTTTTCCGTTGGTGTCATAAAAAAATAAAGTGTTTGGAAGGAACCCTCCAGTGTTAAACACAGTATCATAATTTTTGAAATTTCGTTCAAACTGAGATTTGTCTTGATCTGACGCATAATCATGCTCACCTTGAGAGTGTCCTATTAAATTAGAACAACCAGCTCTCATTGTTTTATCTTTATCACGATAAAAAACTAATTTATAATATTTAAATGCTCTAGGTGCAGGACCAGCTTGTCTTTGCTGAACGGCCACATCTCTAAGTTCAAGTCTACCATCAAAATTAGGCTCATAATTCTCAGGATTTGTTCTCAAAGGTTGTATTGTTTCTAGTTCGTCATAATGATCTCCAGGATCGTGTCCTTCTAAAGCTGTAACTTGTCTATAGAAGGATGTGTCTAAGTTTTGAGGATCAATATATCCTATAGTTCCTAATCCACCCATTAATGAAAACCATGTGTCAGTCCAGTTAAAACCTGTACCGAAATATTTAGGGTCACCATCATCATCGACAGGATTAGTTATTGGATCAGTAGATTCTGGACCAACCGTACCGTCATCTCTGTATCTAGCATCCATTAATCTCTGAGGTGCAAACATTTTAGTTCTACAAAATTCTTGTAATTGTGCAGGTGTTGCCTGTGGATACCTATCGAGTAATAGTGCCAGCATACCTACTACTCCTGGACATGATACTGAAGTTCCTCCCCATCTAGAGTTGTAACCACCGTCACCGGCAGCCATTACTTCATCACCGTTTATCGTTATATCAACACCGGGTCCTCTAGTTGAGAAATAAGACATAGGCTCTTGAGTTCCACCAGGTTCATTTAAATGTTTCTGAACATCAAAAGTTTGGGCACCAACCGTAATTGTGTTTTTTCCTTTTAAACCACCTCTACAATAGTAAAACTTCGTCTTTACATAACTATCATAAACAGGAGCCAAAAAGGTCGCATAGTTGTTGAAATCTAGTTCTCCAGGTATTGATATTTTATTATCACTATTACCGGCTGAATTGCAAAATATGACACCGGCATCTGTCATGTCATCTATTAATCGAGCAATAGACTCTCGATAATGTAACAACACGCCATTAGCAAAAGAAATACCATACTTCATTAGTCCTGCGTGTCTTCTTAATAATTCCTGGTTTGTTATATATCTATTTCTAAACATAACACTAGTACATTGACCAAATTGAATTGAAGCGGGGAAATAACCAGATCGTATGATATTACTCCATGAGGCATTGACAATAGTTGGTCTTCTCGCCATGACTCCAGGTCTTATTTCTTCAATAGGTTTTGATAAATGAAATCTTTTAATTACGTCCCATCTTATACTTTCTGGTATACCTGGACGACCTGTATAACTCCACATGTCTAAACTATATATTCTGGCGCCTTTTGCCCAACCATATCTTTTACCTGCGGCCGCCATAGCACAAGAAGTTGCATGTTGTGAATTATATTTATTATCATACTTATTACTAGCTCTTAATTTACTTTGTTCACTTGAGCCATCGGGATATAAAGCACCCCAATCATATCGAACAAATCTAGAATTACCATCTTTATCTTCCCATTCTTCATGATCTGGTTTTACAGCACCTTCTTGTATTACAATGTCCACATTAGAACCGTCATAATCCCAAGACCATGTTGTATTAAATCTTTGTTGCTCTGGTAATATTTTAGTTTCATTTATAATATTCTGTATATTTCTTTCACCAGGATTGGATATATTAGCATCATCTTCAAGAAACATTGAACTAGCTGTTATAAACCTTGTTCCAGATAATGCTGTTCCTGTCCAATCCGCTTCCCATAACTCAACTTTAGGTGAAACAGGTAGATTGTCATTGGCAGATGGAGAAGTCCAGTTTGCAGAGTCTATGACTCCAATAGGTGAACCTGTAGCTTTAATTATATTATCATTTGTGTCTTTAAAAGTCCATTTGTAAGTATGTGTTCCGTCTTCTATTGAAGAAACAAGTACATGTTCAAATTTTTTATTATTTGGACCATTGTAGTGTCCTTCTCTATCTTTAAAATATTGACCATCGGCAAAATCAGGTAGTGGTGTTTTTAAATCTCCGGAGGTTTCTTGATAATTTGTATTACGCATTATCGTAGTGAAATCAGAGTAGTTTGAAGTCCAATCAGGATTTGTCCAAGGGTAAAAGTGAGTGCTTTGGGTGAAAAAGGCATCTAGTGAATTTAATTTGTTATTACCTACTGAACTATACGTCCATCTGTGATCACCGTTAGCTAGAATATTATACTTCCAAACAGGTCCGCTTTTATCAGGTTCACCATCAATTTTAAAATACCTGTAGTAATTATTTGATTCATATACAAAAGGATGTCTGGTAAAAGGTCCTTGTAAATCCTCTCTAGTGGATGATTTAGTAATAATTCTATTTATCGCAAATCTTAACTGTTGATTTGCGGCCTTTAACTGACCATTGGTACCTAACCAATTACCTTCTGCTGTACCATCGTAAAAATTCCAGTCATCTGCTTGTTCATAATACATAGTCCAAATACCATTACCTCTATAATCTATGTATTGTACAGTCCATCTGGTATTACCATTCGGTCGTATGGTCTTTATCGCCTCAGCCCTAGGAAAACTTGTATTAGGATTATCTTCGTTGTAGCTACCGAAATACCTGAAATAGTAAAAATATCCTACCCATCTTTCAACTTCACCCTCGACAGGATCTTCTCCTCTTAAACCACCTACTAGTCCTTTTTGAAATCCGACATAATTTTTAGTTGTAGTATAATAAGAATCTTGCTTATCGTTTTCAACTGTTACATTTGCCACTTCGGTTATAGAGAAGTCTTCTGCTACATTTGTTTCAAAAGAGACTGGTGCAGACTGTACATTATGATCACCAGGAAAACCAGATAAAACAAAAGACTTTGTAGTGTGTCTCCAAAGCTGAAGATTATCATCAATATCGTGATCAGGATGATTTGCACCTAAAGTCTGACCTCTACCTGGTGGATCTGCCTGATACCTTGGCTCCGTAGTTGGAAGAATTGATATTGATTGTGTTCCAGCATCACATAATACATCTTGATAAGGTCCATCAAGACGGGGTTCGTCTTCAATTATGTCAATGAGATAACCACTTTCTATTAAAGTATCTAGCTGGTCTTTTGTAACACTGGCCTTAAAAGTCTTAGACTTTTTATTTAACATAGTGTAGTCACAATTTACCAAACTAAATACTTGCTTTGTGGTGATATTCTTTTTTATTGTTGCTACTATGGGTAGTATTTCAAGACTCATTTATTTTACCTTTTTTTATTAAAATGATAAGTGATTATTTCCAAGAACCCCAGAAATAATTGTTTCTCTGTGCTTCTTCCTCTGTAAACTTAACAAATCTTCTATTAAGTCTCCCTTTTCTTATTCCTGAAATTTTAACCACAACAAAATCAGGAACTTCATCGACCGGATCTATAGATACTACAATTTTATCATCAACTACTTTTGCACCTACAACAGCAGGATCTGAAGCAACACAACTTATAGCGTCTATTGTGTTTTCTTCACAAACATAGATAAATTCTTTATCTATCTCAGCTTCAATTATTAAATTTTCTTTATCATCATTTGATAGTAGTTTATAATCAGACAGATTAATCTTTTTTATATCTTCAAACCTAGTTTCAGGCATTTCAGTACAAGCCAATGAAACATAATCACCGTCTTTACTTGGTACGATAGCATACTTATCAGTAGCTGAAAGATAGATTGTAGAGTTACCTCCTTCTTTTGAACCCGAAAGTGTGATACCATCACCAATGGTTGCAAGAGTGAGTCTGTGTATAGCACCTTCACCTACATTTACTCGTGTTGATCCTTCTGCGGAGCCGTAAACAGGGTCACCAGATAATGTTATGTATCTTAAGTCTCTAGCGTCTTCTAACGAACTTGATAAGTTGTTAGTTAATGAAAGATAGTTTAACTTAGTTGATGCATATCCTTGATTACTAAAACTAGTACCAGATGCTTCACCACTTAGTGATACTTGAAAGTAATCGGTATAGTTATGAAGTGTGTTATTGGGCCTCAAGGCTGATACTGCGTGTAATGTTGATACTTTTTTAATACTCATATTCGTTATCCTCGCTCCAGTTTGGTAACTCTGCTTCCACTCTAATTTTCATTTTCTTAAAGTCAGTAACTTTAAATCGGTAGTCTGTCATGATGAAGTAATCTCTATCTGCGAACTCATCTTGTTCGTATGTTATAACTTCACCTGTTTCACCGTATGATAAATCATCTGGTGTTAACTTACCATTTTTACTAACTTCATCACGAACAAATAAGTTTGTTCTAATTTTATATCCTCTACTATTTATACCATTTGTTGGGTAATATACAAAATTAAAGTCTCTACTTGATAAATTAATTGTGTTTACATCTAGGCCACCAGCCGTCTTTATTCTTTCATAGCCTCTACTAGCTGAAATAGGTAGTCCTGATATTACTTCAAACACATTTGCAGACAATCTAAATTTATCCTGAAAACACTGAATATTAATTGCTGAAGGAGTAAATGATCTTAAATCTAAGTATGAGTGATCGGTCGTATCACTGATACCTATACCACTAATAACACCTGATATATCACCTGTTAGAGCAAGAGGTGGTATGCTTGTATTTCTGTACTTCCAATATTTTGTTGCACCTCTTTTCCCTGGATAAGACGAGTAGTGTGCCAAATCAGCTCCAGGGTAGAAGTAATGAATTGATTCCTGACCTAAATAAGTAGGTGACGTATTTTGTCTAATCTCTTTACCATATGGTTGATCATTCAAATCATAATCAACAACAGTAATTGAGTTTTCTGATTTTTTGTAAAATGTTGTACCAGAAATATTGAAATCTGGTAAGCTTAGTTGACTGTAACCACTTGTTCTAGTAAGGAAAGTATCATTATATCTGTCAGTATTTAATCCACCTTCAAAAGTCTTTTTCCCTGGAAAATTATATATAGTACCAGTCACAGCTTCTGATTCAAATCCTATTGATAAGATTTCATTCGTAAATGTTGATTTAAATGTATTAATAAAAGGATAAGCCTCGTTGAAACAACAAACCGCACCGTTTCCTGTTTGAACAAAATACCCTTGTGTGTCCGGATCAAATAATTGATAAAAAGGTTGAAGAGAATATTCAGAATATGGAGTATCAGCCCTTGGTAATCCATAGCCTCTATCAGAATTAACTGACACAACATTTAAAATGTTTTCTATTACATTTACACCAGCAAATTTATTACCTTCTGGCACTTGTATAAATTCTAAATCATGAGATGTATTTCTTATAAATTTAGTTTCATTATAGTTGGTTGTTGAATTGAATTCTTGTTCTATCAGACCAATATGAACTTTAGGATTAAAAGGATTTTCGGTAACGATGTACATTGTATCTATATGAAATCCAAAGTCAAATATGTCATTACCAAATACGTTTATTTGAGAATGTAGGTTTGTATTTAAATTAGCTAAACTGTTATTGGTATTTCTTGAAATGTTTAAATCTATAGCGGGTAAAGGTAAAGGATGATCATTCTTTCTTAAGAAGAGTGTACCAACTTCACTAAACTTATCTGAATCCTTATAGAGAATATAATGATTTTCATAAACGTCAGTAGAATATTTGTATATAACTTTATTAACCAAGTCCAATATCTGATTTCTATATGTTGACAACTGACTTTTAATTCTAGTAAGTTCTTGGTCTGTAAGTCCTAAATCACCATAATAAATGGCTGAGTTTGCAACAAACCATGCATCTGAAGAGGCGGCCGTTATAAATTTATTTAATGCATCATAATTAAAAGGACCATCTATATCCATTGCAGAGTTTGTTATAGTAAGTGTGTCATAATTTGTTGACTGCTCATACTTAGTTTGATAACCAATGTTTTCAATATTCTCTTTTCTCCAAGAGTTAGTTGTCCTACCACTTAAGTCTATTTGATTAACAATGTTAGTTGATAGATATGACGTAGATGTACCTTCAGCTTCATAGTCGATAGCGTCAGTAACTAAATTAAACCCATCTTTTCTTTTTTCAACTATGTTATTGATATAAGGGTGTATCGCATAACTTGCGGTATTTTTGTTTTTAAAGTTTACATATGGTGCAACACCTATTGGTTTACCGGAATATTTCTGGAATATTTCTGAACCATTATCTAAAGTTATAGTATCTATTATCGCAGGTGACCCAGCCGTAAGAACACGGTTAACAGCTATCCCTGCAAGTCCAACACCATTTTGTCTAACACCGGATAAGGCCGCATGTGAAGCTACATCCATTAAATCACCAGATGCTACACTAGAAAGATATATTGAATAAGCACTTGTCTGGGCACCTGAGGCCGCCCAGAAATAACCATTAATTGGTCTGAAAGGTGCACCAGTTACAGCAGGTAAGTCAATAACCACCGGTGTATAATATGCCGAAACGGCAGATAACGATGTGTCAGTAGATAGATATGTTGTTGCAGGACTAGGTCCAGATATTACAAGTTTAGTACTTCTATCACCTGGATAAAAGTTAACATAAGAATATGCCTGGAAGTAATATAAATCTCCTACAGCGGATGTTGCAGGTTGTGTACTCAAATGTAAGTGAGCGGCCGTATATCCTTTTTGATTTTTAGGTAGATTCCCTGAGAGACCTATATATACGGCATTAAAAGCTGATACTACTTCCTGTTCTGCGAAATAACCACCTACTCCATATTCATCTCTACCAGAAGGAACAGATGATAGGAAACCACCATATTGTGAACCCGCTGAAAGTCCCGCTGTTGTTATTTCAGTGTAAGAATCACTTGTTCCATAAGTACCATGGAAATGATCTCGAACCCATCCCGACGGGTTATTTGCATTAGTGTATACATCATTAAGTTTTGAGGTGCTTTGTTTTTGAACATACTTGTTCATCAAGTTACCTTTTGATGTTTCCGGCTCTTCATCTAAAACAAGATTTTTAGGACGTGAAATTAATGAAGTTAAGGTTGTAGTTATTGAATCTTCCGTCTGATAGGCCGCACCTGCATTAAAGATTGTATTCAAGAAGTCTGTTAAGCTTAAATAGTATTCGTCATTATCAGTTGTATTAAGATCGAGTCCTACTATGTTTCTATAAAAGTCAACTATTTTACCAGAAGGTATTTCGTCTGATCTTGTGCCACTTAATGAAGGTTCCCAGTATCTATCATTAAGTGCTGAAGCTGTAACATACTGTGCTTCAACTGCTGATATGTTCATGTACTCGGTTGTATCATAGTACTCAACGATGTCTATATCAAAATTTGGTAATTCACTTATCTCCTTTGTTGACATAAGTTCTTGACCATCACCTGTAAATCTCCAGTTTTCGGAGTGATTATAGATGTACTTCCTCATGAAGTCTTTTGTCAATATTTTTATTATTAAATTAGTACCCGTTAAATTGTGCTTCCTAACGATTCTCTTAAGTTCTTCTCTAAAATATGATATTTTAAAACATAAATTTCTTAACTTTTTAGATGTTCTGATTAACACATCTTCGTCTAATACATACGCATTGTTTTCATATTTTAATAGTAGATTAGTTCCTCCGGAAATCTCGAAGTATTGAGTATCGGGTGTGTATACGTTAAAAGCTGTTGATATATCTGAATTCATTCTATCAATGAACTTAAAATATGATTTAACGACTCGTTCTCTTTCGGGTGCATATCTAGAAACATTACTATACTTTGTTCTAGTTTTCTCTCTTCTAGCTAATTCTAAATTTAAGATTATATTCTCTGATTTTGTATAGTTATCAAAGCTATCTTTATTTTCCTGTATAGCATCAACAATAGCTCTTTCTCTAAACAAACCTTTTATACCAAGATCGGACTTGGCCTGTTCTATACTATTTGTTTTTTTATCTTGTGTTCCATATAAAGCTACATCAGCTATTTCTTCAGATATTGACTTCCAGATAGGTTTACCTGACAACGCCAGTTCGTTTTCTCTATACTTTAAAGAAACAAAAGAACTCAAACAATCGGTGAATACATCATCTACCAAATCTTGATACTTATTATCATCTGTATAGTAGATGGCACTAGGTATATCTGAAACTATATTCGTATATGCTGAAGCATACTTACTCATTGTAGAATATTGATAGTTACTGAAAAGATCGCTAGGTTGTGTACCTGATATAACACCCCATATTTTTTCTCTAGTGCTTTTTGCCAAAACCTTAGGTGTTTTTAAGAGTAAGTTTTTGTTTATTGAGAATATATTTATTAACTCATGTATTTCAGTAGGATATTCAAAAGATAAAAAGTCTAGATTTCCTGTATATCCCAATTCATATGCCAAACCGGCTAGATACGTTACTTCACAGGTATCTATGTCACGAATATTTTGATTTAAATGTTTTATCTTCGAATATATTTTAGAACCTGTATCTTCTGACATGGCTGATACAAATTTCCAGAACGTAGTGTACTGATTCTCAAGGTCACCACCAGCTTTCGCCAATTCAAATCCCTTTCTCCAGGAATCATTACCTATATAATCAGAATATTTTTGTGTTATTGAAAACTCATCACCAAATTTTTTGAAATCTTTATATGGTACAGACTTTTTTGTTATTGTAGGTAGAGTAAATGTTACATTTGTCCATGTACCTGTATATTCACCTAACCAAGGATATTCGGCATTGGCATTACTCGATGCGACTATTGAACCTGAGTCTGTTATCTGCCATATTTTTCTATCAGAAGAATCTAAACCAACAACACACTCATAAGGTTCATCTCCAATACTCCATATAGTTGTTGCATCAGTTATAGCACCTGAACCACGCTGTAGGTACATTGTATCTGAGTAAACAGGACTACTAGCTGGATAGCTAAAACTAAATTGTGAATATTGGCTCGGCATTAGTATTCAACCTCGTTGGTTCCATAAGCACTTTCGGTTATTACCTTTATTCTATTTGTAAGTGTTGACTCTATAAGTCTTGGGAACATAAAGTCTTCAATTTTGACGGAACCACTTACAAGTTCTTTATCAATTCCCTGTAAAATTGTTGGTGTCCACCTTGCAAATTTAAGACCATTATAGAAAACAGTTTCATTTGTAGCTGATGACTTGAAAACAGTTCTTACTCTCTTAACACCATTAGTTGATAGTATTAAGTTTAATAACTGGTCTAAGTTAACAACAGCACCTAAAGATTGATTCTCTTGTCTAAAATATGAGAGTATCAAACTGTTAACTATATTTTTAATTCTTTGTGGTGCTTCTAACGTGCTAGGAATTAATTCAATTTCTATATAGTTTTCAAAATCCGGATCCCAATTATTAACAGAGTAACCATTATCTTTTGCACAGGGTATGAAGCTTTGAATGATAGGATCTAATATTATAACCTCCCCTGTAATAGACTTTTTGTTTTGTATTTTTCTTAAAATGTTCACTTTTGGTATAGGAAAACCACTCTTCATTTGTACCCATGCATATATATTATTAAAATCACACGAGTCTGAAAATTCATAGCCATATCTAGACTTAAGATCGTTAGATAGGTAATATCCAGGATCACCTTGTAATTGATTTCCGTTATTATATAACCATCTTAAAAATGTTTTCATGTACGACCAGTTGTTCTGAATCTGAACATCTATCACATCCTTAAAGAACTCACCTCTTATAAAAGAATCATAATCTTGTGTAGTTACTAATCTACCACCTGATCTAAAGTGGTTAGGTGCAGAGAATCTAATATCTTCTACTGTTTCTTCAGCTTGTGGTCGAGAAGCTGGTGAATAGTTATTTGCAACAATAGATGCTGGAATAATAAATGTACTAGAATCATTCACCAAGTTGCTGTAATCTTCCGTTAGTGCATTTTTTAGTGAATTTTCAGTTAATCCAGCGATTGATGTTGTAAAGTTTAAATTTGTAATTCCTCTTGATGCAATTTGACCATCCGGTCCATTACTCTTTAAATAGACGATATAAACTTTATCACCATTTTCAAGTTTTTGACCATAAATGCCGTCGCCAAATTTTAAGGTTATATTTTTAAATTCATCTAATCTTAATTCAAAAACTCTCTCATTTTCACCATATGTTCTTTGATTTACTGGATCCATAAAAACTGAGTTTCTAACTGGTTTAAAAATAGCCCAGTTGTCACCTCTTTGAACAAGTGCATGAACAAAAGGAAAAGCGGTATAAGATTTAGTTGATTCTTCACTATATAGATTAGAGCAAGTAAATGTTTCATATGCTGTACCCTCGGCTACGAATGGTGACTCATATAGCGTCCATTTTCCGTTGTACAATGTAATTTCATTTGTTACAGCACCTTGAGCTACAGTAACATCATCATACATATAGTTGAAATCTGTTGTCGAAAAAGTAATATCATTACCGTTTTCATCAGTTTTACCTAAACTAACACTTGAGTAAGGTGGCAATACAGTGTTGTTTTTGAGTCCAGGTACACCACTAACTACAGTGTCTACTAGTGATGTCGAATATCCATCTGGGTTGTAATCTAAAAATTTAACAATTCTACTTATGTTTTCATAGAACTGAGAATCAGAACCAATAGCTTCGGTGCCTGCTTGATTTAAGTAATATTGAAGTGTTTGAAATGTATACGAAACAACATCTATGAAAATAGACAAGTCAGAGCCTGGATAAATATGATCTGTAAAATCAGTATTCTCTGAAAGTTTCTGCTCTATTCTCTTTTTGATCGCATAAGCGTCAAAGCTTAAATAGTCTCTATTAATAGCCATTTAATTTCCTCCAATATATTAGTAGCCACCGCCACCACCTCCTCCGGAGCCTCCTCCAGAACTTCCTCCTCCGGAACCTCCTCCAGAACTTCCGCCTCCTCCAGAGCCTCCACCTTCTGAGCCTCCACCGCCTATTGTTCTAATATCTTCTACACCCGAATAACTGGGCCTCGAACCACCAACTAAAAGAACATCAAAATCGAATGACTGCACAACGTCTAGTTTAGGGACATTATAATTAACTCTTATTTTTAGTTCATTTCTGTCTGGGTTAGGTTCTACGATTATATTTTTTACAGAGACTTCAGGTTCAAACTCCATCATTTGACCAACAATTCTTTTTGCATTTTCTATTGTGACATCGTTTAAAGGTTCATACTTTAATTGTTCTAACGCATTACCTAGCGTAGGAAAAAGAACTCTAGTTCCTATTGTCCATGAAAAAATATTACCTATTCTATTTCTGATAGCTTCTAAATCTTTTCTAGTACTGTTGACTAGAATGTTACTTATATTAACATCCTTGAACCTTTGACCTCTAAATACAGTTTTCTCTACAGGTCTTAATCGTATTTTTACACTCATAGGTATCTCTCTGTGGGGAATTTACATTTGTATTTACAAATATTGCAGAAAATATTATTACTCCGGTCTGTTCCAAACGCCATATTCTGTAGGTAATCTACCATCTTGAAGTGTTTCATCCTCATCTAATATATCTTGTGGATCTAAATCTCTATCATCCAGTAAAAGTTCTTTACCTGCTGTGAATAAAAATGCTGGAGCTAATACACATATAACAGGTATCTTAAAGAACTTATTAAACAAGAATCTACCTATATCAACTGTTACACCCAACGCTTCCGCTATTTTACTTATAAATTCTAACATTATGTTGACTTTCCAGTTAGCCATAGACATTCTTATGTACTGTATGGCCATTTTAAGTTCCAGCTCCGGGTTAAAAATTCCTGGTGGTAATATAGGGTCTGGTAATTTGAATAGAGGAAATCCACCAAGTCTAAAATTTCTTAATTTTTCCATAGCTTCTCCTACCCAGTTTCCAAATTGATCTATTTCTGAGGCCAAGTCACCCAGTGTAAAACCATTTATGAGTATGTTACCTATGCTTGTTATACTGAAGCCGTCTGGGAATTTTAATTCTCCAAATTTTATACCTTTTGGTAATATTTCTAAAAATTCCTCCCATGTTAAAGTTCCTAAAATTCTTCCGTCTGGTAATATTAAGTCTGATATGAACTCATTCAATCTATCAAGTGGTATTGTACGGTCTGGGAATAAATCACCCATTGTTAAATCACCTAATAATATAGACATCTTAAGTTCTAAGTCTCCTACACCTCGCAGAAAGTCTAAAATCTCATCAGCATCCATTACTTGTAAAAATAAAGACTTGGGTATAGCAAAAGTCTGACCGGTGAGTTCTTTAATCAAATCAACCAGTTTAATTATTGCTTGCTCCATAAGATTCATTGTTATTTTTGTAATTTCTATCTGGAGAGCTTGCACAGTAAGGTTATATCTAAGTTCGGGTATATTGAGGCTATCAAAGAATTTAAAGTCTACATCAAGTCCTGGTATATTAAAACCGGGTATTTCAAAGTCTGTTATGTCATCAATGAAATCTGTTAGCAATTCTTGAATATTGGGAAAACTTAGTTCGTCTACTATATCGAATATAGAAAAACTGAATATTTTGTTTACACCTATTTGACTTAATAAATTTCTACCTACAAATTCGGGTAGTTGAAGGTCTTGGAATCTTATGCCAAGTTTCGCCACAATATCAACAAATTGTTTGACCGTAAGATCAGCTAATCTAACAAAATATCTTAAGTTATCACTATTAAGAACATCTTTTAGTTCTTCTGCTAATTCTTCTAATTTACTAAAGTCTGCAAAGGAAATACTAATTCTTAAATCTGCTAATGTTATACCATCTAAATCAAAGCCATTAAACACATTTTTAATGTTAAAACCTAGTAAATCTGCTAGAGTTTTATCTCTTAATAAAATACCCATCTGACCATCAAATATATTTGAGATTGGTAAAAGTTGTTTTACTTTATCTAGTAAGGCCGCTATCGGGTCAAGTATGTCGGTAATGTAAAAAGAAACTCTTGCACTACCTCCACCTATTGTAAAAAGTGGTGAAGGAAGTATAGTATCTAAAACACCACCTATAGCCTCTAATATTTTATCAATAATATCAAGTAACTCATTTATTATTAATTGAGGTAATTGAGCATAGGCCTGTGAGATTGCAAAATCATACTCAAGGGCCGGTATTTTTATATTTTGAAAATCAGGAAACCCTTGCCAGTTGGGTCTATTAGATATGGTGGGGTGAAGATTAGTTTTAAAATTGGGTAATTTAAGATTAAATTCATCTAGATATATTGAAGGTAAACAGTATATTTTATGAAATGCCTCAATAAGATCAGCTATTGTGGGAAATACGATATTTGATACAGGATCTATACATAACTTTTTAAAATCATCAGTACTAAAGTCAGCTTCGGGTGGTGATATAATGGCACCTTTTCTAATTAACTCTCGAAGTTCTGCTACATCCGAGCTATTTGCTTCCTCTTGTGTATATTGATTAAGTATAAATTTGACATCTGATTTAAAGTTTTCAAGAACATCGTTTTTTAGTTTATCATAATCACCAACATTATTTAGACCAGTTTCGTTCGCTACCTTTTCACGAACACTTTCAATTTTTGAGTCTATCTTATTCTCGGCTTTTTCTTTTAATTTATCTTCTAAACCCATTTAAATACTAGTAGCCACCGCCACCGCCTCCAGAGCCTCCACCTCCTGAGCCACCTCCTGAGCCACCTTGTTGAGGTTGTGTGGGTGTGTCTTGTTGAATATTAGTTGTATCTTCAATACCCATCATCGCATCAAATTCAGCTTGTCGTCTTTTTACCTTTTCTGATTCACTAAGTGGATTTTTTGTATATAACTCAGAAGAAGGTCTTTTAACTGTTATCTCATCTGCTCTTCTGGTAGCATACTCTTGAACACGCTTACTAGGTAAGTCTTCGAGATGAACATAACCAAGTCTTGTATATTCTAAGTGATCTTGATATGTTTCTGCAAAGTACTCTTTAAAAGGTTCGGTAAAAGGATCATACATATAATGTGGTACAAAGTTATCTTCCGTTCTAGTTCCTGTTCCTGTGGTCCCAGTTTGACTCGGCTCTGTTATTTTAACAACACCAGAATCTTTCTTAATATTTTTCCCAGGTGCATTCATGTTTATACTAGGAGCCTGTAAATTTATTTCCGATGCTTGTATTGTTATTCTACCAGGTGTTTTAATGACATGATGATCTTCTTTATTATCTTCCGGAATAACCCAAGCCCGGTTACTCTGAATAGATGCAAAATAAACAGGTGAAGATATGTCACCTTCTTCAAAGAAAACCCATACATGAGAATTTAATTTGGGTACAGAACACATTCCTTGATTATCATTACAACCACCAAATATAGGCATAGCCGGTTGTGCCCAAGGTAATCTATATTGAAAACCCTCCTGATCAAAATTTAATTCATCAATTTTTGACGGATAGATTGAAGGTATATATATTTTACACTGACCATAAGGACCAGTGTTGTCTAAAACTATACCTCTGTAATTTGAATTATACTCCATTAAACTAAACTCCTATTTTTACTAAAATCATCTCTCAACGTACTACTTGATAATGTCATTATATTAGAATATTTCTCATTCGCTAAATCAAAGACATGATTAATACTTGTAACTAACCATCTACCTATCAAGTCTCTTAGCGGTGTTGGGTCATTAACATCATCTACTCGTATAAACATATCTATACCCGGTTTTCTAGGCAATCTACCAGGTGTTCTTACTGTAACAACATTGTTCTTTATCAATGAATCCACCATTCTTTTATAAAAATTTAAACCGTCTGGATCAATACCTTCAAATATCTGATTATTATCACCTTGTTTTAGTAGTGAAGTATCAAAAGTAAACTTACTTTCATCCGATGAATTTCTAGATATTGCTGAAAATCCCCTTTGTATTGACTGTGTTGTTATGGTTGATTTTTTTGAAAATTTTCTATAATTATAATCATATCCATGTTCTACTGTATCAAACATATTCTTAATAACATCTTGGTTATTGGTTATACTATCTGACTGAATTGATTCTATGTCTGTAAATAATAATCTCGATGATGGATTTGCATTAGCTTTTATGTCTAATATATTTCTATGTATTCTATAATCTGAAGCACCTACACTTGTTATAAAATCACTTTTAAACCATAGCTCGTGTTGTTTTTCAATATGATCATAAGGTACAAAAACTAAATCAGATTCCGGTGTTTCTACATTTTTAGAGAGAATAGCCATTAGGTTTGATAATCTTGTAGAACCAGCTGGTGACATATGTTCAATATCAACATCTGTATCTTTAGTTGTCGATTTTAAAACTAGTTCATTATTGATTATTTTTGTAGATTTATCGCTATCTACACCTCCGAATATTGATCTAACTATTTGACCAAATTTCATGGTGCTTCTATACACATTTGCCTCTCTACTATGTGTAGTGACAGGTGCAGTTTGCATAAACGAGAAGAATAGAGTACTTATTAAATCGATACTATAGACTACTACTCCATTATCTCGTTTTTCTAAAATTTTAGCTTTATTAACATAGAAAGTATGATTAAAATTAAATACTTCGCCATAATTATCATCCGATAGAAGAGACTTCGATCTATCAGGTTGTGAAACTATAGATATTGTACAGAACAAATTTAAGTTATTGAAAGTATTCAACATGACTTCTTTTTCATTGTCTTGAAAAACTATATTGGCTTTTAATATGGGGTCAATAAGACTACTTTCTATTGAAATCTTTTTTATGTTTGAGTTAGGTAGAAGTCTGGTTATTCTTCCTTCAGTGTCGGTGTAATTTGATTCGATCAAATCTAAAATATTTTCCGACCCATATCTACCATCAAGTAATCTGACAGCAAATGAATATTTTTCTGTGCCGTATGAAAATGACTGTATGGTGTTCATTAATTCCCTCTTATGCTATCTATAACTTCTAAAGCATCTTCTTCGGATATATATCTTAGCTGAGTACCGGGGACAGGATCAAACATAGGATCTCTTATATCGTTTAACTTTAATATCAACCAGTAGAGTTTTGGTGTTCCGTATATATTAAAAGAAATCGAGTTCCAAGTTTCATTTTGTTTAATTGTATAATACTGAAAATAACCAGACTCTACAAAATCCAAATCTAACATATATAAAGTTCTCATCATGTTATACACATAATTATCACCAACCACCTCTACATTAAGAACATTCGATAAAGAATTTTTAGGTGCTTCATTCTTTAATTCATTTATTTGAAATTCTTTCATTTTATCTTATTCCTTTTATCCGAATAGATTTGGCACTTCAAAGCCTGCTATTTTCTTTTTATCTTGTCTAAAGTTTTTGGCTATATCAGGTATAAATTCACCAAAATTTCTGGTAGATACAGACGTACCTATGAGTGAGCCGAGACTATCTCTTATAGAGTTCTTATCACCACTTACAACACTCTCCGTGAGTGACTTAAATTGTGCGTCTGTCACTATTTCTGCCAAGTCTTCCTGTAGTCCTTTCTGAGGATTTCTAGCATAT